>Ga0209370_1002373_pt1 | contig 13691 bp, 9 predicted proteins | sample AgamicAtPrz_FD_187164 | JGI IMG/M metagenome (GOLD analysis project Ga0209370, IMG submission 187164) | Agave microbial communities from Guanajuato, Mexico - At.P.rz (SPAdes) (version 2) | ecosystem: Host-associated > Plants > Phyllosphere > Phylloplane/Leaf | place: Guanajuato, Mexico... | reverse complement strand
CCACCAAGCCGCACCTGGATCTGCTGATCAGCGACTTCCGCCTGCCTGGCGGCGTCTCCGGCGTGCGCATCGCCGAACCGGCCCTGCTGCTGCGCCCGGACCTCAAGGTCATCTTCATCAGCGGCCATCCTGCCGAAGTACGCGAGACCGGCAGCGCACTGCTCGACTCGGCGCCGCTGCTGAGCAAGCCCTTCACGCTGGAAACCCTGAGCACGCAGATCGCCCATCTGCTGGATTGAGCAGGGGAGACTTCGCACTAGGGGAATGGGCTGTGTTCCTGAATTTCGCAGGCATGGACTCGGCGTCCCCGCCCACTCCCACAGGCGCTAATTCCGGATGGGTAATGGCACCAGGCATCGCCTCGCTCAGCCCGGCTAAGCGGCCCTAAGCTGAAACAGCTGCCGACACCGGACACCTGTGGGAGCGCGCCATGCGCGCGAGCGATGGTGAGGACGCCGCTGCTGGCATGGCCAACACATAGGATGGGTGAAGGAGCTGACCTGGTCTGACGGCCGGCGCATAGCTTCAAGCGCCGTAACCCATCAAGCATCCCAACGAATACTCACGCCCTCCATATGGAATACGAACCCGGGTATCGCTCCGCTCAACCCGGTCTACGACTCATTCAGCGTTTCTCCGGAGCTGGCTTGCCCGGCTCTTCGATAGGCCGCTGCGGGCTGAACGGGCTGTCCGGATCGTCGACGATAGAGCCCGGATCCTCGTTGCCCGGATCGTTGATCGGGATCTCGTTCGGCTCTACCGGCGGCTGTTTGGGATCGTTGGCGGCGTTCAGGGCGATATCGACGTGCATGGCTGGCTCCGGCTGCGTTCAGGCTCGAACCGTCTGGTGCGAGGTCTATGCATGTGGAGGCGGTAACCGGCTGTCGTGTTCAGGTTGTTGGTTGGACGGTACTTCTGCACAGGCAATAAAAAACCGGCTCAAGGCCGGTTCTGTATTTTTCTCATGTGATTCGGGAACGACCTGAGAAGAAAGATGGTTCTATAAATTAGCCCCAGATATTTGGTCGCTATTCAGTCACTGGCTCGCCTGCCCTCTAAGTGTTTCGTACAGCCTCGCTGGCCCCAACAGTAGATTGATCACCTCGCGCTGAATCTGCTCCGAGTTCAGCGCCTGCAAACTCAAATTGCTCTGCGCCGAATGGCTGTCGATCAGCGCATCGATAAACACCCGCGTCAGGTCAGGCGAGCTGGCGAACTGTTCCTTGCTGTTATTCACCGCCTGCTGCGCCAGTACTTCGGATTCCAGCAACTTCTCGCGTTGGCTGTTGAGCCAGGACAGCTTGTCGCCGTCGGTGGTATCTGCGCCAAACAGCTCGTTGACCTTCTCGACGATCTGGCTGAGGTAGAGCTTTTCCTTCTCCTGCACCTGGCCGCTGCCGGTGGCGCTCATCGGTTGCAGTTTCGGGTATTTGCCGTTTAACAGCGGCAGGTCACGTGTGCCTTTATCCTTGAGCTTGTAGCGCACCAGTTCCAGGCGCGACAGATCCACGCCTTCGCGCTCGCGACCGAACTCGATCAGTGGCAGCAGATGTTTGAAGAACAGCTGGCGCTTCTCGATATCGGTATTGCCATAGTCGAAGATCTGCGAGAGGAAGGCATACAGACGCTGGAAACTACCCATGTCGCGCTTGAACAGCACCAGCGCATCCATTTCATCTTTGGCCTCTTTGATTGTCTGGCCATCGCCGTTCGCTTCGGCAGCGCGCAACTGGTCCTGAGCGATGTGATAACGCACTAGCAGACGGTTTGCCACCGGCTCCAATGCTGCGCTCAGCTCGCTCTGGCGAGCCGTCGGATTGAGCAATACCGCCACCACCCGCTCGACCTCGAACTGGTCGTAGTGCCCGGCGCTGTCCAGCTTGGTGCGCAGGTCGTAAACCAGATTCGGGTCAGTCACGTTCTCCAGCTCGGCGGTGCTGTAGTAGGCCTTGAAAGCTGTGAGGATCTCGTCCGGCTCGTTGACGAAGTCCAGCACATAGGTGGTGTCTTTCTTCGGGTGGGCCCGGTTGAGTCGTGACAGCGTTTGCACGGCCTGGATGCCGCCAAGCTTCTTGTCCACGTACATGCCGCAGAGCAGCGGCTGGTCGAAGCCGGTCTGGAATTTATTGGCGACCAGCAGGATCTGGTACTCGTCGCCGCTGAAGGCTTCGCGGATATCGCGGCCGCGCAGGTTCGGGTTCAGCGCCTGGCTGGCTTCAGTGAACGGGTCGGGGCCAGATTCCGGATCATTCACTTCACCGGAAAACGCTACCAGGGTGCCGATCGGATAGCCCTGGCGCTTCACGTACTGGTCTATCGCCAGTTGCCAGCGCACCGCCTCCTGGCGGCTGGAAACCACCACCATGGCTTTGGCCTTGCCTTCCAGCAGCGGCTGCACGTTTTCGCGGAAGTGCTCGATGACCACCTGCACTTTCTGCGCAATGTTGTATGGGTGCAGTTTCACCCAGCGCATGATGCCTTTCAGTGCCTGGCTGCGCTCCACCTCGGCGTCGCTCAGCTCCTCACCGTTGTGCGCCAGCTTGAAGGCGGTCTTGTACGCCGTGTAGTTTTGCAGCACGTCGAGGATAAAACCCTCCTCGATAGCCTGGCGCATGGAGTACACATGAAACGGCGCCGGCAGGTTGCTGCTCGATGCGGGCAGCTCAGGATTTGGCCGCCGACCGAACAGCTCAAGGGTTTTGGCCTTGGGCGTGGCGGTAAAGGCTACGTAGGTGATGCCGCTCTCGGCGGAACGTGCGCTCATCTGCGCCGCCAGAATGTCCTCGGTACTCGCTTCGCCGCCATCGGCCAGCTCTTGCAGCTCCTCGATGGACAGCACCTGCTTGAGCTTGGACGCGGCCTCGCCGGTCTGCGACGAGTGCGCCTCATCGGCGATCACCGCAAAGCGCTTGCCCTCGGTGGCCGCTAGCTCTTGCACCGCCTTCAAGGCAAAGGGGAAGGTCTGGATGGTGCACACCACGATCTTCTTGCCGCCGGCCAGCGCCTTGGCCAGCTCACCGCTCTTGCTCGCCGACTCACCAGTGATGGTCGCCACCACCCCAGTGGTGCGCTCGAAGCTGAAAATCGCCTCCTGCAGTTGTGCGTCCAACACCGTACGATCAGACACCACCAGCACCGACTGGAACAGCTTGTGCTGCTCGGCGTCATGCAGGTCTGCGAGAAAGTGCGCGGCCCAGGCAATCGAGTTGGTCTTGCCGGAGCCGGCCGAGTGTTGAATCAGGAACTTGCCGCCTGGCCCTTCCTCCAGCACCTTGGCCACCAGTTTGCGCGTGGCATCGAGCTGGTGATAGCGCGGGAAGATGATCGACTTGAGCTGCTTCTTCTTGTCCTTTTGCGCCACCAGGTAGCGGGCGATGATCTCCAGCCAGCTATCGCGTTGCCACACCTGTTGCCAGAGGTAGGCCGTGGCATGTCCATCTGGGTTGAGCGGGTTGCCTGCACCGCCGTCGTTACCCAGGTTGAACGGCAGAAAGCGCGTTGCCGCGCCCTCCAGACGGGTGGTCATCTGCACTTCGCGGTTGCTTACGGCGAAGTGCACCAGCGCACCTGCTGGGAAGCTCAGCAACGGCTCTGCTCGGCCCTTGGGCTTTGGCTCGCGGTCGAAGCGATATTGATCCACTGCATCCTGCACCGACTGAGTGAAATCGGTTTTCAGCTCGCAGGTCGCGACCGGGATGCCGTTAAGGAACAGCACCAGATCGATGGAGTTCTCGCAGGTCAACGAGTAGCGCACCTGGCGCACCACGCGCAGGCGATTGGCCGCGTACCTGGCGGTCAACTCCGGGTTCATGTTCAGTGCCGGCTTGAACTGCGCCAGTTGCAGCGGCTGACGCAGCCCCAGCAACTCGATGCCCTGGCGCAACACGTCGAGAGTGCCGCGCTCGTCGAGGGATTTACGCAAGCGATCGAGCAGCACCGCCTCGGCTGCCGCGCCATGGTTCTTGCTCAGCGCCTCCCAGGCCTTGGGTTGAGTGTTCTTGACCCAGTCCAGCAGGTCGGCAGGGAACAGCGCCCGCGCACGGTCATAGGCCTGCGCGTCGCCTGCGGCATGCAGCCAGCCATTGGCGGCAACGTGCTCGCAGATCTCGTTCTCGAAGGACACTTCCTTATGCAGGCTCATGCTGTACTTATCCTTTGCCTAGGTCTGATTGGCCGCGAGGCTGACTGGAGGATGCTTGCCTTCCTGACTTCAGTCGGGGGCCGGTGGGCTCCGATTGAGCCCATCCATCAAATAACCATCAAATAAACCACCGGCCTGTAGCGCCCGTATCTGCTGGGCTCTGCTACCCGCCGGGGCGAGAAAGAGTTAATTCGTCAATTAACGATCAAATAAACCCTCATGCCCACCAGGGTAGGTAGCGAGCGTTGCGATTACCTTGATCGGGGTCGTAAGGCTTGATCTGTTGAGCCTCCAGCGCATCACGGATGATTCGTGAGGCAATGGCGCTGTTATGGGCCTCGATGCCGAAGCGCTCGCGCAGGCTGGCGTTGGTCATGGGGTCTTGCTCGACGCAGCGCAGGCACGCGTGCATGTAACAGGCGTGTACGCGGTCGTTGCGATCCATATCCTTGAGCGCGCGGTGCGCAAACAGCATCACGCGGGTCGCATGATCCTCGGTTTCAAAACGCGGGGCCGGCAATTGGTAGAGCTCCGTCTCGAAGACCACCTTGTCCACGCCGCTGCCACGCTCTTCACAGATGCCTACCAGGCGCATGAACGACGCCAGTGATTCATTACGCGAGCGCGGAGGGCTGTCAAGAAAGCGCGCTGTGCTGACCAATGGCACACCTGGGTTGGTAATTTCCATGCGGTCAGCGAACACTTCAACGGTTGGCCCCATTCCGGTGATCGAGAAGTCCTGGTGGATCAGCGCGTTGGCCACCAGCTCCCGTACCGCCAGGTCGGGGTACATGGGCACGTCCTTGCGGATGGCTTTGCCGACCACCTCATTGCGCGGCAGCAGGGCGCTGATGTAGTCGATCAGGCCAAGAAACCCCGAGGCATAGCCCTTGTGGCCTTCCTGCTCGCGCAGGGTTTTCAGGCGGCCTTTGCCCTCATAAACGATCACCCGCACAGCCTTGCGCGAGAGGCTTTTGAAGCGATGAAGGTCTTTGGCGAACAGGATGGCGCCCAGGTTGGTGATGTCCCAACTGCCTGCCTGGTTACGCACCAGCATGGCCTCATCGCTCAGGCGCGCCAGGATGCCGGCTTGATCAGTGGGCAGCGGTAAATTGCGCAGATCGAAATACGCCGGGTAGTCGAGCAGCTTCAGCACCTCATTGGCGCTCAACTGGGTTGCCGCCAACTGGGCCTCGAAGGGCGTCAAATCAAAGATGCGCCACAGCGAACGCTCCTGATCCGGGAAATCCTTGAGTGGCTTCTTGTAGGAACCGATGCGGATGAATTCGCGGCCCTCGAACTGAGTCGGCCGCCCTGAGGCGCGGGGAATCTCAAGAATGACCACCTGCTTGTCATCGACCATCAGGCGATGGAAGCGAAAGTGCAGGCGTGGGCTCAGTGAGCGCAGTAACCAGCTTTCCAGCTCTTCGTTGCCCTTACGTGCGGCGTGCGGGTCGAACTGGGTGCCGACCACCTCATGGCCATTATTGCTGATGCCCCAGAGCAGGTAGGCGTTGCTCTTGCCGTCCAGAGCGGCGGCATTGGACAGGGCCGACAGGTACTCGCCGATCTCGGCGGGATCGCTATTGTTCTCCTTGAACTCCACCCAGGTCGTTTCCGCCGGCAGCTTGCACAGCTCGCGCACCAGGCCGACCAGATAGCTTTCATCGCGATCCAGGGTCATTCAGCCTCCAAGCGGTTGTTGGTGTTCATCGACGCTATCCATTACTCATGTGCCGATACGCACAGTGCAGCCTATCCTAGTTTTCCTGATAGCTACGTTCGATCAGGTGCTTGGCGCGCTCCAGATCGGCCGCTGTGCGCAGGCTCAGTTCCAGATTGCCGGTGCCCCAGTGGCCGATGGTACGTACGTCGCGGCTGAAGTCCTCGACCAGCTCGATCGAGTCCGGGTTGAGCTTGAGGTACAGCAGCAGGCGCTTGGGCTGGATCACTACGCTGGCGAAGTTCTTTAGCCGGCGGAAGGCCAGATAGAGCTTGAGAGGCTTTTCCTGCACATCGTCGCCGAGCGAATGCAGGTAGCTGCTGGTCTGCTCGAACAGCGCGGCGATCTCCGCTGGTGCCAACGCCAATTGCTCTTGCCAGGTCTTGTCTTTGCTCGCGGCTGCCGGTTTGCCCACTTCGGCTTCGGCCGTTGGCGCAGCAACCAGAGTGCTGGTCACGCTGACCGAATTGACCAGCTCCAGCAGCAGCAAGTCATCGCCAAACAACTTGTAGCGGATCAGCTCGATATTGCGCTGGATCAGCTGCACCGCGTGTTGGTCGTAGCGGGTGAAGTCGGCGGCGATGCACAGCAGGCGTGTGCCGCCCCATTCGATCTGTTCGGCGGCCTGCTTGCCGAGCTTTTCCATCACCAGCCAACGGAACTCGGCCTGGTGATCGAGCAGCCAGTCCAGATAGAAAAGGCCCTGGTTGATCACGTTCTCGTTGCTGTGGCGCTTGTACTCGATGATTACCGGGCAACCGTTCTCGTCCAGCCCCAGCGAGTCGATACGGCCCTTGTGGGTCTTGCCGGTGGCGTATTCGCTGGCGAGAAACCGCACGCCAAGAAAACATTCCATCTGCGCCTCGATCAGGCTTTGCAGCTGCTTTTCCACCGCTACCGCGCGGCCTGGCAGCTCGCAGGCTGCGCCATTAGCACCTAGGCGAAAGAGTTGAATATCGCTCATGCGGCTTGCTCCTGTTCTTCCTTGATCAGGCCACGTACATCGATCTGGCCGGTAACGGCGGCGGAGATTAGGGCGCTGCGGCGTTCTTTTAGTAGGTCGATGGCTTTTTGAGCTTCAGCAATGAGCTCATCGTGTTTGGCTGTTTCGCGAATAAGGAAATTGGAGATTTCCACTTGCTCGGCAATATTAGGAAAAGCCAAAGCAAAGTTCCTAACGAAATCATCTGGAACTCGCTTTTGCCCTCCAGCACCATACATGCTCGCCTCACCCCAGCGTCGGAATTGAGGGGAGCGAAATATCCAGTTCAGATATTCCGATGTAGTTTTTGAATAGTAAGGACGTGCAGCAACTAACTCTGTGCTACCGAAACCGATACCGTTCAATAGCCCATGCATGTGGGCACCTTTGCCATTCTCGAAGCAGGGGGTAATTTTCGCAAAGGTCACATCACCGTCCCGGAAATAGGTGTAACCCGTTTCAACCTCGTAAATCGCCTTCTCACGATCAAGGCTAAGGCTACCGTCATCGCCAACTGCTTCCATTGGTAGGAATGAAACCTGCATCTCGGGATCAAGTGCCTTGATTTCTGACTTGGATGGATTCAGCTGGGCGACAAAGCGAATTCGCCTCACCTCCCAATGCACCGGCACCTCACCCAACCACTCAATCCTGGAGTGCTTCATCGACACCGTCGGGTTGAGCCCCTTGGTCACGGCATGGGCAATCACCGCCTGGCGCTTTTCCTTAAGCAGTGCGATCAGCTTTTCCTGCTCAGCCATCAGATCATCAAGTTTGGCGGTTTCACTAAACAGGAAGCGAGAGATCAGCACTTGCTCTTCGATATTGGGAAGTCCAAGGGCAAAATCACGAGTGAATTCATCCGGCACCCGTTTTTGCCCGCCGGCCCCGTACATATTGGCCTCGGCAAGGCGTCGAAAAACCGGAGAGCGGAAAATCCAATTCAGATATTCGGAAGTCGTCTGGCTGTAATCTGGCCTTACTGCTACCAGCTCGGTGCTGCCGAAACCAATGCCATTAAGTAAGCCGCGCATATGCGCGCCTTTGCCATTCTCGAAGCAGGGCGTGATCTTGGCGTAGGTGACGTCGCCTTCGCGAAAATAGGTGTACCCCGACTGGACCTCGGCAATGGTTGTTTCGCGTTCTAGATTCAGACTACCGGCATCGCCGACTGCCTCCATTGGCAGAAATGAAACAAGCATTTCTGGATCGAGTTGCTTGATCTCAGTTTTGGACGGGTTTAGCTGCGCTATATGCCGAATTCGCTTCACCTGCCAATGACCTGGCACCGTCCCCAGCCACTCCACCCCAGAATCCTTGTAGTCGGGATAACGCGGAAAGCTCATGCCGAAAGCCCCCCGATCATCGCCAGAATGCGGTCGGTCACACCTTTCAGCTCGGCATCGATCTCGGCCAGCGGACGTGGCGGCTCGAATACATAGAAGTGCCGGTTAAACGGGATCTCGTAGCCGACCTTGGTCTTGTCATGGTCGATCCAGGCATCAGGGGCATGGGGTAGCACTTCGCGTTGGAAATAGGCTTGCACGTCTTCGCCGAGCGGCACGTTTTCCGTATCACGCAGGCTGCTGTCGGGCTGCGGTTTGCCTTTCTGCTTGCCCTTCTGGCCGATAACGATGGCCCCGTGCTCGTCGCGTAGCGGGCGCTCGACGGTGATGGTCTGGTAGCCGAAGGCCTGGTTGGGCAGCAGGCGTGACAGTGGTGCGAGTTTGACCTTGCCGCCAGCCGGCGCGCTGGGCTCGGCCTCGCCGTCACGCAGAATCTGTCGGGCGATTTCCTTGCCGTCGGCATCCAGCACGGTGGCCAGGTGAGCCTCGACGCACTGACCAAACAGCTGGGTGATCTCTTCGATGGCGCTGTCGGGCATTTCCTTGCGCTTGGAGCCTAGGCTCTTGCGCATCTTCTGCCAGAAGCTCGAGGCATCGATCAATTGCACCAGACCTTTGCGCTGGGCCGGCTTGTGGTTGGTCAGCACCCATACATAAGTGCTGATGCCGGTGTTGTAGAACATATCGGTGGGCAGGCCGATGATGGCCTCGACCAGATCGTTCTCCAGCACATAGCGGCGAATCTCGCTCTCGCCCGAGCCGGCTCCGCCGGTAAACAGCGGCGAGCCGTTGAGCACGATGGCGAAGCGGCAGCCGCCTTCGTTGGCCGGGCGCATCTTGGCGATCAGGTGCATCAGAAACAGCAGCGAGCCGTCGGAGACGCGCGGCAGGCCGGGTCCGAAGCGGCCGTTGAAGCCTTGCTGCTCGTGTTCCTGGCGGATGACCTTCTCTACCTTCTTCCATTCCACGCCGAAAGGCGGGTTGGACAGCATGTAGTCAAAGCGCTTGCCGGCATGGCCATCGTCGCTGAGGGTGTTGCCGGCCTTGATGTTGCTGATTGTCTGATCCTTGATCAGCATGTCTGCCTTGCAGATGGCGTAGGACTCGTCGTTGAGCTCCTGGCCGTGCAGGTTGAGGCGCGCCTGGGGGTTGTGCTCGACCAGGTATTCCTCGGCGATCGACAGCATGCCGCCGGTGCCGGCTGTCGGGTCATACAGGTCGCGCACCACGCCGGGTTTGGTCAGCACCTCGTCGTCTTCGATAAAGATCAGGTTGACCATCAGGCGGATCACTTCACGCGGGGTGAAGTGCTCCCCGGCGGTTTCGTTGGAGATTTCCGCGAACTTGCGAATCAGCTCCTCGAACACCAAGCCCATCTGCATGTTATCCACGGCTTCTGGGTGTAGGTCGATCTGGGCGAAGCGTTCGGCCACCTGGTAGAGCAGCCCGCATTTGTGCAGGCGGTCGATCTGGGTGAGAAAGTCGAAGCGCTCGAAGATGTCGCGCACCGGTAAGGAGAAGCCCTGGATATAGCTGTAGAGGTTCTCGCGGATATGGTCGGGGTCGCCCATCAGCGTGGCCATGTCCAGCTGCGAGATGTTGTAGAAGCCCTTTCCCGTTTTGCGCAGCAGGAAGGGCTCGGGGTTGGCCACCAGCTTCATCTTCTCGGCCTGTTCGGCCAGCACCGCTGCCTTGGTCTTCTCCAGCACGCAGTCCAGGCGGCGCAGCACGGTGAAGGGCAGGATCACCTTGCCGTATTCGGACTGGCGGTAATCACCGCGCAGCAGGTCGGCAACCGACCAGATAAAGGCGGACAGGGCGTGTTGGTTCATGGGGCTTGATCCTTGTGTACAGCTTCCTGGCAAAACGAGAACGCGTTGCTGGGGACGAATCTACGGGATTATGCCGAGGGGAAGAGGTGCTGGCGACAGCGGAGTGGGCGCTGGCGGTGAGCAAGGGAGGAAATGCAGGCAATAAAAAACCGGCTCAAGGCCGGTTCTTTATTTTCTCGGATGGTGCATGCACCACCTGAAAACGAAAGGTGGTGCCCAGGGACGGAATCGAACCGCCGACACGGGGATTTTCAATCCCCTGCTCTACCGACTGAGCTACCTGGGCAACGGCGCGTATTAAACGGTTTTAGCCTTGGGGTGTCAAACCTTTTTTGGAAAATATTTAAATATTCCGGGCGCTTACGTCTCAGGCCGCTTATTCGCTGGGCGGCACGTAGCCTTCGGCCTTGGCGTAATCCTCACCGGAGAGGAACTTGTCCATCTCGGCCTGCAGGAATTTGCGGTCTTCGGCGTTCATCATGTTCAGACGGCGCTCGTTGATCAGCAGGGTCTGGTGCTTCTGCCATTCATCCCAGGCCTGCTTGGAGACGTTCTGGAAGATGTCTTCGCCCTTGGCGCCAGGGTAGGGCGCGCGATCCAGGCCGGGGAGTTGCTGTTTGTGCTTGCGGCACATCACGGTGCGGGTCATGCCATTTCTCCTGTATGCATTGCGTCGGCCGCGCGTTTGAGCAGCTTCTTGACCGGGGCGGCGAGGCCCAGGCGCGGCGGGGTGGCGAGGTTATACCAGAGCCAGTCGGCCTCGGCCACGTAGCCGGGCACGCCGTCGGCCTCGATCAGCCAAGGATCGATGGCCAACTGGAAGTGGCTGAAAGTGTGAGTCAAACCGTCGAGTTGGCGACGCTCCCCAAGACTCAACTGGTGCTGGTCTGCGAGTGCTTGCAGCGCTTCGAGGTCATCGAGTTCCGGCAGGCTCCACAAGCCGCCCCAGAGACCGGTGGAAGGCCGCCTGTAAAGCAGCACGGCGCCGTCACGGCTGACCAGCATTGGCATCAGGGTGCGCTTCTGTGGCAGCTCCTTGCGCGGCTTGGCCACCGGATAGTGGATTTCCAGACCCAATAGATGCGCCTCGCAGCCGCTCTGCACCGGGCACAGCAGGCAGGTGGGCTTGCTGCGTGTACACAGTGTGGCACCCAGATCCATCATCGCCTGGGTGTAATGGTTGACGCGCTCCTCAGGCAGGAAACGCTCGGCCACCGCCCACAGCTGTTTGGCCACCTTGGGCTCGCCCGGATAGCCTTCCTGGGCGACGAAGCGGGCCAGTACGCGTTTGACGTTGCCGTCGAGAATCGGTGCGCGCAGGCCCATGCTCAGGCTGGCAATGGCGCCTGCCGTCGAGCGGCCGATGCCGGGCAGTTCGGTGAGCGCTTCGACGCTGCGCGGGAATTCGCCGCCGTGCTCGGCCATGATGATCTGCGCGGTCTTCTGCAGGTTGCGGGCGCGGGTGTAATAGCCCAGGCCCGTCCACAGGTGCAGCACTTCGTCTTCCGGCGCTTCGGCCAGGTCGCGCACGGTGGGCAGCGCGCTCATGAAACGGTCGAAGTAGCCGAGCACGGTGCTGACCTGGGTCTGCTGCAGCATGATCTCCGAGACCCACACGCGATAGGGCGTGATGTTCTGCTGCCAGGGCAAGTCCTTGCGGCCATGCGCGTCGTACCAGCGCAGCACGGCGCTGGAGAATTGCTCGGGGCTCATCGCTTGAACAGGCCCTTGAGTGCGTCTTTGAGTTCCGGGCTGACCTTGTCGCCGAGCTTCTCTTCGAGTTTTTCATTGATGCGATCACCGGCCAGCTTGGCGGCGACCTTGCCCATGCCTTCCTGATCCAGGCGACAGGCCTTGGCGCCCAGCTCCAACGGGCCGCGGCAGTGCAGCGGCCAGGCTATGCCAACGTAGCGCTTGTTGACCTCGCAGGCCGGGTCCGGCATTTCGCGCTGGTCACCTTCGATGGTGATGCCGACGCGGTAATCCAGGCCCAGCACGCGCAGGTCGACGTCACCGTCGCCGGCCACGCTCAGGCCGGGGATGCGGGCCTGCAGATCCGGGTTGTTGGCCACGCCGTTGCGGATGCTCAGGCTGCCCTGCAGGCGCTCGAAGGGAGTGTCCTTGCTGCGTGGCTCGCCGCTCAGCTGCTTGCGGTTGAGGGTGGAGATGCCGCGGCACAGTTGCTGCTCCAGGTTGGCGTCGACCAGCACGCCGTCCTTGAGCATGAAGCTGGCTGTGCCGTTGAGGGCGTCGACCCAGGCCTTCTGGCTGTTGCCGCTGGTGGTCAGGTCGCTGTTCAGGTCGAGCAGGCCCTTGAGTGGCGAGGGGCGTTGTTCGTCCTTGAGGAATGGCTCCACCGGCATGCCGCTCAGCTGGGTGTGCAGGCTGAGGACCGGCACGGCGGGGCGCACGTCGGCGTCGGCCTTGATGGCGAAGCTGCCGTTGCCGAGTTTGCCGCGCAACTCTTCCAGATTCAATGTGCCGCCCTGAGCGCGGGCCTTGAGGCTGACGTTGCTGAGGGCCTGCTTCTGCAGGGTCAGCTGGTCGAGGGTCAGGTTGGCCTGCATGTCGAGTTTGCGCAGGGTCGGGATCGGCAGCACTTCGCTGGAACTCCAGGCTTGCTGGGTCGGTGCGTTGGGCACTGGCGTGGTGCCGGCCTGACCGGCATTGGCGACGGTTTCACGCACTTCGGCCTTGCGCGCCGAGTCGGCGTCCTTCTTGTCCTTGCTGGCGGGCGGCAGGTAGCGGTCGAGGTCGAGCTTGTCGCCCTTGAGTTGCACGCGCAGCGCCTGCTTGGCGAAGTCGGCGACGGCGAGCTTGCCGGTAAAGGTGCTGTCGTCAAGCTTGAGGGTCAGCTCGTCCAGCGACAGGCTGTTGGCGGTGCCGTTCAGCTGGGTGACCAGCTCGAACTGCGACAGGGTTTTCTCGTCGCTCATCGGCGGCAATTTCTGACCGAGGCTGGCGAGGAACTCGCGCAGGTTGACCGGCGCCACCGACAGGCCGCCGGACAGCTTCGGATCGCTCTGCAGGTCACGCACCTTCACTTCACCCAGGGCGCGCAGCTGATTGGCGGAAAGTTTCAGGCCATTCCATTCGGCGACCTGCGCTGCCAGATCGACCAGCAATTGGCCCTGGGCAGCATAAGTCAGGGTCTGGCCATTGAACGGCTCGCCGGACGCCTCGCCGGACAGGCGTGCATCTTCGAGCTGATAGCGTTTGAGGGCGCGGTCGAAGCGCAACTCGCCCTGCAGCTCGGTGCGCGCACGCATCACCGGCTGGTTGCTGCCGAAGAAGGCGCTGAGTTTGATCGGCACGCCGGCGCCTTCACGGATTGCGCCGGTGGTCAGCTGGATGCTCTCGGCGCTGAATTGCTGGCCTTTCTGGGCGTCGCGGTAGTCCACTCGGGCGCCGTTGACGATCAGGCTGTCGATATCCAGTTTGATCGGCTGGCCGCTGCTTTCCTGGGCCGGCTTGTCCTGCGATTGCGGTGCGTCATTGCCGGCGCTCTGCTCGGCCGGCGCATCACCTGGTTTGGCGGGTGGGTGGCCGACATCTTCCCAGTTGCCGTGGCCGTTTTCGTCACGCTGCAGGTCGAGGTTCAGGCCGTCGACGCGGATGTCGCTCATCTGCACTTCCTTGCGCAGCAGCGGCAGCACGCGCACCGACA
>Ga0209370_1002371_pt1 | contig 13704 bp, 12 predicted proteins | sample AgamicAtPrz_FD_187164 | JGI IMG/M metagenome (GOLD analysis project Ga0209370, IMG submission 187164) | Agave microbial communities from Guanajuato, Mexico - At.P.rz (SPAdes) (version 2) | ecosystem: Host-associated > Plants > Phyllosphere > Phylloplane/Leaf | place: Guanajuato, Mexico... | reverse complement strand
TCGAGAACTACAAGGATCTCGAGAAGGGCAAGTGGGTCAAGGTCGAAGGCTGGGGCAACGCCGACGCGGCCCGCGCCGAGATCACCAAGGCAGCTGCTGCTTACCAAAAATAAGCACAACCTGCCTAACGAAAGCCGGCCACAAGCCGGCTTTTTTATTGTCCCAAGAATTCCCACAACCTCCCTCCGACCTAGAAAATACGAGGCCTTCAGCGTACCATTCGTCCCACGACGTCCAATGAAATACCGAAAGATCCCATGCCAAAGTGTGGGTCATGGTGTGGGTTGCAAGGTAGGCATTATGGGTAAGCTCACAAGCAAAACGGCCGAGTCGCTAGCCAGAGCAGCAGTACCGGGAAAGACCAACGACGGAGATGGCCTTTACTTCCAAGTATCGAGAGGCGGGTCATCCAGCTGGATCTTCCGTTACAAACTGGACGGTCGCAGCCGCGAAATGGGTCTAGGTCCCTTCCCTACCATCACGCTGAGCGCCGCTCGCCAGCTTGCCGCCGATCAACGCCGGGTTTTAGCCAGCGGAGCAGATCCACTGGCCAGTCGTAATGCGGAGAGAGCGGCCAAGCTCGAGGCGCAAAGACAGGCAGAGGCACGCAAGGTCACGTTCATGGATCTTGCTCTGCAGTATCAACAGGCGCACGGCGCCTCCTGGTCAGAGAAATGGCGCAAAGGCTGGCTCAGGAAGCTGGAGCTCTACGCCTTCCCATTCATAGGGAATCTGGCTGCTGATGCGATTCAAACAGATCATGTGCTGAACGTATTGCGGCCTATCTGGGCGGCCAAAACTCGTACTGCCGATGAGGTTCGCGGGCAAATAGAGCAGATACTGGATTCAGCCAAAGCACGTGGGCTGCGCGCGGGTGATAACCCTGCGCGCTGGCGTGGCCACCTGGCGAACCTTCTGAGCAAAACCGAAAAGAAGAAAGCTCGCCAGCGGACGCACTTCCCTGCCATGCACTGGAAGGAACTGCCGGCACTTATGGAGAAACTTGCTCAAATGCCTGGGCAAGATGCGATCGCGGCCAGGCTGCTTATTCTTACGGGTGCTCGCTCGCTCATGGTCCGTTTTGCCCAGTGGAGTGAGTTCGACTTGGAAGCGGGCCTATGGTCGATACCCGCAGCGCGTATGAAAATGCGAAAGGCCTTCGTCATCCCACTTCCAAATGCCGCTGTGGAGATGCTGCGGAACATGGCCAGGACCGACTCGCCCAATGTTTTCCCGGGCCAAGGCAAAACTGGGGTGATGCATGCCAATGCGGTCCGTACGCTCCTCCATAAGCTCGGGCATTCGGATGTCACTCGGCATGGCTTCCGCTCAACCTTTAGAGACTGGGCGAACGAGAACACGCATTATCCGAGAGAGGTGTGTGAGCTGGCGCTGGCGCATGATGAACGGAATCAGACTGAGGCGGCATATTCGCGCTCAAACCTTCTGGAAAAGCGAAGAGAGTTAATGGCCGAATGGGCTACGTTTTGCACAACTGCAACCCTTAGAGCAATGCGCCCAGGCCCCTCATCGGCTCAGGGCGAGAGTCGGCTAGACATGTGAAATATACCCTCTACTATCGCCCACAGGGCTAATACGACTCAACGTAGTCAGCTCCCTGCTGATCTATTTTGGCTATGACCTGAGCGCATCTGTAGCTCCGGCTATTCTTCAACGTATTCGCTGCTTTGGATGCCCTTCCTCTGCAGCAACACCGTTATCTGTTGGCACAAGCGACCAGATCTTCGCCTCAATCCCGTCGTTATGAAGCTTGCGCAGAAAATAGCGTGCTTGCAGCGCATCGTGGGTTGCAATGACAACCTGGAAGCCATGGTCGACAATGTAATCACGAAGTAAGTCAAAGACCGCAGACGCATGCACTAAATCGTGGTGCTGCGTCGGGTCGTCGAGCAACAGAGCTTTCCAAGGCGACCATTGGTGACTCATGGCCATTGAAAGCAGGAAGGTCAGTTGAAGGTCGGTGAGCTGTGCCTCACTTGCGACATCAGGTACAGGAGCTGACTTCTTGCCCAGTGGCACAAGTACTTCGGCCTTTTCTTTGTTGTAACGAGTGAAAAAATTGAGGTTTGCTTCATGGAACCTAGTTTCGCGTACGACCCTTTTGAGCAAAGCCTGCCAGCGCGGTACAACTTTGCTGACGTGCTTCTGAACGTTTCCGATTTCCTTCTTCAGGAAGGCATCTAGGGCGTCCATGGCCTCAGAGAGCTTCGTTAAATCGGCCAGTTGTCCGGTCGCAGTCGCGATTTGCTCGTTGAGATGAGCGAAGAAACTGTCTTCTGTACGATCCAGGCGCTGGGCATCGATAAGTCTCTGCGCTAGCTGCGACTCACTCAATTTGGCCCAAGCCGAAATTTCAACTCCTAGGCTCTCTAATACTCCCAGGTTGCTCTCCAGATTAGCCAACGTCGAACGCAGTGTGCTGGCGCGGGCCCGAGCAGCTTCTGCAAGAGGGTCGCCCTCCAACCCGAGCCCCTGCCAGCTGGCGCGGAGTGACGCGAGCTGGGTTTGAGCATGTCTGACTGCTTCCTCGGTGGTTCTAACTGCGCTGCTCAACTCTTGTAGCTGACGTTGTTGTGCATCCAACGCTAACTGGACAATATCTACTTGCCCTTTAAGCTCAAGAATTCGATCGTCGAGCTGACTTTTTTGTGCAGTCAGCTCGTTGAGCGTTCGCACAACGGGCGCCTCCGTCGTAAAAGCAGACAAAGTGGCGACCGCCTGTTCAAGTCGAGTGAGCGCCTCACCATGCTGAACGCGCGCCTGATCCAGCGCAGCAACAGCGATATCGAGAGCGTACTGGGCCTGTTTGAAGGCATCTTCAGCAACTAATGGCTCCAGAGCGGAGCGCCGATCTACTACGTTTTTACGATTCGCTGAGACCCCGTCCAGCCGCACCCTGAGCGACTCTTTAGCCAACGACACCGAATCGCTGGCTAAGATTGGGTCGATGCGAAATTGAACAACCTCCCGCTCCAAGACTCGACGGTTATCATCCAACGCCACAAGCTGCGCTTGGCAGTCCCCCACGGCTGCAAGTGCGGAAACCACCTTGGCATCACTCGCAGCAAAGGCCTCTACAGCAGCTGTCAATTGCTGATCAGCTGAGGTCAGACTGGGATTTATCGCCTGCAAAGCCTTGGCTACGCGCTCCTGCAGCTCAGTTGAGCCATGAGGATACAAACACAGTGGACAGTTTTCTTGCTCTGACGATAGGTGTTCGGCAATGGACGCCACCGCCTGGCGAATCGCATCCGCGGAAGCACTCAATGCCTGATAATGCGCTCTGGCCGCGTCTTCGGCAGCTTTACACGCTTCCAGAACAGCACGTTTTTCAGCTAGCTCGCCTCCCAAGCGGGTGAGAACCTCTTCGAGAAGATCTGACTCTTTGCGATTTTCTTTCAACCGTTCTTCAGTAGCGTCCCACTCGACAACCAACCGCTGGCCTTCGAGCAGCTGTTTTTCGATCTGATCTAGCGATTGAAGCTGACTGTCGAGCTGAGCATGCTGATTCCGAATCTGCAGGTTGCGCTCATGCTTTTCCCGCAACACCGCACATTGTTCATCGGCTCTCGTAACGGCAGTCGCAGCCTCGGTCAACGCTTGGTTACGATGGTCGACCTGCAGCCTTGCACCAGCTTCATTGACGAGTCGCTCCAGTGCTTGCTCAACGTTGGCACGTTCCTGCTGAGCAAGCTGGATGTTGTCTTGGTGCTCTTTAAGGAGAGTCGCGTTTTCCGTTCGGCTCTTCGCGTGACTGTCGAGTGCTTCCTTCGCAGCGACCAGTTGAGTCTTGAGCGCATCAAGCCGAGAGCCCACGGCACTGAAGCTTTCGACTAAGCCGTCCGCCTCTGCCAAGCCGACTATAAGCGCCTGAACGCGCTCTACTTTGATGCGTAAGACTTCCGAAAGCGCAGTTTGAGCGAGTGCCAGGATGTCCTGATTCACAGACCCCGAAAGTAAACCAAGAGGTATCTGATCAAGACTTTGGGTCTGGACAGCTGCATCTGAGATAGCCTTGGCAAGGTGATCCTGGGGACGCAAGGCTCCAATCGCGCCGGCTGCAGCGATATCGCGCTCCTGAATGAGTCGACTCCACTCTTGCAGCTCCTTCTGAAGGTCAATCAAACCCTGCTGCTCACGATTTTTCTGCTCGGTCAAAGACCGTCGTACCGAAGGAAGCGTTGCCCCGGCACGGGAGCCCTCACGACCGACCGGAAGTTTTGCTAACTGCGAACCGGCCTCACTCTCTTCTGCCTTGACGATCCATTCATTCTCTCTTTGATCTAGTAGGTGCGTTAGTCGTAGAAGGAATGGCAGGTCACTCTCAGGGATCCCTGGGAAAAGGCTGGTCAGGTCGCCGTCCTGACTAACCTTACCCGCGGCGGTAACTTTGGACGTCGCGGTAAAATCAGTGAAGTTCAAGCTGACCTGGCCAAATGCTTCATCATCTCGAACGACATGTTTAATGTCTTTTTTTAGACGCGCAATCCTTCCGGTAAGGCCGAATTCGATGGCCTCGAATAAGGTGGTTTTGCCTGTACCATTGGGCGCGAGCACAATGGTTGCACCTGGACTCAACTCAATCTCGACATCACGCCCGAATTTGCGCAGATTCGTCAGCGTGATGGAGTTCAACTTGCTCATTGCTGATCCTCGCTACGAGTCATCAACGCGCGAAGCGATCGCGCAACATCAGCGCCGCTCGCAGTAGACAGTAACTCCGACTTCCATACATCAATATGGTCTCTCGTCCATGACTGAGTGGAGGAGAGCGCCTGTAACGCTGCAGCCAGCGGATCGCTCAGTGTTTCAGTATTTCCTGGGGGCTCAAGCGCTGCCAAGAATGTGCGGTCGAGAAAATCATTCGGTGCTTCCTGCTGCCGGGCTACGACTTTCCGACAGAATCGATCATCCGTTTCAATACGAATGGCCTCATCATGACTGGCATCGTGCAGAATCATGAACATGAATAGGTCGGACGTTTCCGGCTCCGGTAAGACGTCACGAACACTGGCCGCCCACTGGTGGGCCGCTTGTGCCGACGGAGATGAAAGCTCGATCAGTAGAACAGTTCGCCAGCCGGCTTTATCTATGTGAGCTCGTTTGAGTCGCAGAATTAGCGAGTCGTGATCAACCTCTGGAAGCTCCATCTCATCCGCCAGCTGTACCTCGTATCGACCTTCGGCACGTTGGCGTATCGCCCCAGCCAGTTGTTGCAGTGTCATCATGATCAATGCCCCTTCCCACAAGCTTCGATTGCCGCTTCGCGTGCCTGAACCCAGGCTTCCCAGTGCTTTTGCAAATGTGCTTGCAGCTTGACTAGAGTGCCTGTTCGTAGCTGCTTATAGACTTGAGATCGGGTGACCAGCAGCCGTGGCTGTCGCTCTGCGGCCATGCTGTGGCCGGTTTCCAAATCCTCAGCCATACCTGCCTGAAGCAGCTCAGTAGCAGACTCCTCCACGCCCGACAGGATGACTACAGGGGGGGGAGACTGACCCAACAGCTCACGGAGATTGCCATCACTTAGGAGGCGGGGCCCATCAGAGTCTGCAGGTTCGCCAGACCAGTGTCGCAGGGCTATGCTCAGCACATCACCAATCGGCTCAATCGAACGCCAATCGGCGCCACTAAGCCCCACACATGTCAGCAGCAGCATGATGATTGCGTCTTCCAGCAGCCTCACCGTGCGAGGCCCAATACGCAGAGCGTGCTTGCCATTTATACCTTCGGTCCGGGGATACATCATCTGCTCAAAAAGCAGCAGGCGGGCGTCCGGATCTTTATCTAACTCGGCTCGCCAAATCTGCCACTTTTCTGCCATAGCAACCGAAAGATCATGGTCGTTGATGCCGTTAAGCTTATTTCCGACGCAAACCTGAAGCTGTTGCCACACAACGTCATTCATTGCGTAGTGAAGCTCATCCGACTCGAATTTCGTAGCGGAAGGCGAGGAGAGCTCGCGCCCCATTGCACACAAAAGGGCCTCGGAATTATCAAACCAATGGAGCTCGTCTAGATCCCGATCAGTATCCCCAAGCGTGCTCCGTAATTCGTTGTGTGCACCTTGTCGCCATGCGGGCTCCCCAAGGAGCAAGGATTCGCTGCCCTTTTTCAGATGTAACGCCAGTCTAAGAATGGCGGAGGGCAGTGTGATCGCCCTGGCTGGGCGGGAGTATTCAGCATGCAGTCGAAGCCTTTTGTTAGAAGTACTCTCCCCCCAGTGATGGTTGACGATTTGCGCGGCAGGATTGCGAGCAGAAGCGGTCGATGTATTGCCAAGATCATGCGTGCCGGCGACTGTCCAGCCTTGCCCAGGTATAGGGTCTACCAAATACTGCGTCCAAGTCTGACTACCTGGTCGAAGCAGCGTCTGAAGGTGCTTAGCCGTGGTATAGCAAGTAACTGCGTTAGTGTCAGTCGTGCTGTCCCCGATATAGTCCAACAGCACACTCAGTGCTATGGCCGAGTCGCTGAAATGCCTTTGAAGCGAGTCAATCGCTCTTGCCTCCAAAACACTTTCATCTCCGATACAGTGGATTTCCAGCATCCGCATCTTTTCGACGATATGGGCCCAGTCTGTGAATCCGCACCACGTTGTGAGCCACGTGTAGACATAATGGGTAGTCTTATCTTCTTCGCGCTCAGCAAGCTTGGTAATGTCTACGCCGTCCTTGCGACATAGATCCCAGACCTCACGCAGGTTGGTAATCTTGAGGATTCCCTTACCCTCGCCCTTGTCCTTGCCCTTGATCACAACCTCAGGCCCAGGCAGAGTCAACGAAAAGGTGCGCTTGGAAGGTTTCTCGCCAAATGCAGGCGGCTGCCAGGCAGCAAGACTCTTCAAGACCTTTTCGAGCTCGGAATCGAATTCCTCGTCAGATGGAACCTTGGGTTGCTCTTCACCGGCTGTGGTTTCGTCGGCTTGAACCGTCTTGGCGCCCTGCGCTTTCTTGCGTGGTTTGTAGGAAGCTAGGTAGTCAGCTTTGTTGAGGTGCTTTTCGCTGAAGGCACTGGTCTGCCGCTTGATCTGCAAGTGCTCCCAGTAGTCATCACTATGATAAATGACCACATCGTCCCATTCCGCAATGCCGCCTTGCTCGGCGCCAATGCCTATAGGGGCTGGGCGCCCATCTAGGAACTTATCCACCATGTCCGATAGCCGCTGAGCAATCACCAGCTTTTCATAGCGGCCTTTTAGCTCAAGCCGAAACCTTCTTATCATTATGAATCCCTTCAGGCGATCGGTGCGCCGTACACGGCTGGCAGTTAGCCATATATTAATAGACCAAGATCGCTGGCGGAACGGTAGCTGCGCTATCCCTGGACGAAGGAATTTGGGCGGCCCGACGAGAGCAGTTGATTTCAGCCTTTGGGCAGACTAGCAGTCTGACCCGTAGGCTTGAGGTATCTGCTCACAGCCGGCATTGAAGGGCCTTACGTCACTGTGCGGCTGAAAAACGGCAATACGATTCAAAGAAATCTCAATCACACATCACTGCAATGACATCCCCCCTATGGAGTCTCCAACCATGTCATTGCACTGCCCGAGCTGCGGCTCTCCTCAGGTCTCCACGCACCTCACCACCATGCGTATTGCTGCCTTCATCGGCATGCTGGGCGGTGCGTTGCGTGGTGCCGGGACCATCCTGCTCACAGGCCCGGCCGTTACCAGTAGCACCCTAGCCAAGCCTCCAAACGTCAATCTCAACGCCCTGTCATCGGCAATTCTCAACGGCCTGGTTGGTGCTGCAGGCGGTTGCGCAATGGGCGCTCAGCTTGGTGAAAAACTCGACCGTCATGTGCTGGCCCACAACCTCTGCCTGAACTGCGGTCACTGCTTCAATCAGCCGGTCTAATCCGGCTGCCCTTCTCCCTCATTTATCTCAAAGTGCCGGTGCTGCGAATGCGCAACGCTTTATGCCGGATATTGCTCAAAGGACATTCATCATGGCTCATCAAGTCGAACAAATGGCCTACGTCGGCGCCACACCCTGGCATGGTCTGGGCAATAACCTGCCTCGCAAGCAACCCATCGAAGTCTGGCAACGTGAGGCCGGCATGGACTGGCAGATCCAGGAAAGCCCTGTCTATTTCAAATCAGAGTTCATTAGTCATCTGGGCAGCATCCATTCCTATCCAGAACAGAAAGTGCTCTTCCGATCCGATACCAAGGCTCCGCTGTCGGTGGTTTCCAACCGCTATCACACCGTGCAACCGCGCGAGGTGCTGGAGTTCTATCGCGATCTGACTGAAGTGTCCGGTTATGAGCTGGAAACGGCTGGCGTGCTCAAGGGTGGTCGCAAGTTCTGGGCGCTGGCGCGTACCGGGCAAGGCACGTCGATCAAGGGCAACGATCAGGTCAACGGCTACTTGCTGCTGGCGACTTCCTGTGACGGCACGCTGGCCACCACGGCGACACCGACGACCGTGCGTGTGGTCTGTAACAACACCCTAACGGTCGCCCTGGACGGAACTAGCCGGGCGATCAAGGTACCGCACAACACCCGCTTCGATCCGAAGGCAGTGAAGAAGCAGCTCGGCATCGCCGTCTCGCAGTGGGACGATTTCATGTACCGCATGCGCGCACTGGCTGAGCGCAAAGTGCAGTGGCATGAGGCCTTGGGCTACTTCATGAACGTGCTGTGCGAGGTCAGCCCAACCGGCCAACTGCCCGAGCAACTTCCCAACGAACGCGCCCTGCGCCGTGTGCAGGAGCTGTATGAAGGGCGTGGGCGTGGTTCGGATCTGGAGTCAGCTCGCGGTACCGCCTGGGGCCTGCTCAATGCGGTGACCGAGTACGTCGATCACGAGCGTCGTGCTCGCAGCACCGAGTACCGCCTCGACTCGGCCTGGTTTGGCCAAGGCGCACAGGTCAAGCAACGCGCTCTGGATGCAGCTCTGCAAATGGTCGCCTGATCTTCCCACTTTTCCATTTCATCCACTCCATGACGCCCGGTCAGCTCAGCGCTGATCGGGCGTTTTTGTGTCCGCGAGGTGAACACCATGAAAGCAACGTCATTGAATGGCAGCACCAGCAAGAAACGCCCTGCCCTGCGCCTGGTCAGCACCAAGGAACTACCGCGCGAGGACTGGCTGCAGATCCGCAAGCAAGGCATCGGCAGCTCGGATGCAGCAGCAGCGGTTGGTCTCAATCCCTACAAATCCCAGTTGGAGCTGTGGCTGGAGAAAACCGGCCGCGACAGCAACCTGCCGCAGACCGACCCGCACGACGAAGAAAACCCTGCTTACTGGGGCAACGTGCTGGAACCCATCGTGGCTTGGCATTACAGCAAACGTACGAAACACAAGGTACGTCGTATCAACGCCGTGCTGCAGCATCCCGATCCGGAGTTGCCCTGGATGCTGGCCAATATCGACCGAGAAGTGATTGGTACAGACGAGGTGCAGATCCTCGAATGCAAGACGGCCGGCATAAACGGGGCGCGCCTCTGGAAAGAAGGCGTCCCCGAATATGTGCAGTTACAGGTGATGCACCAGCTCGCTGTCACAGGCAAGCAGGCGGCGGATGTAGCGGTGTTGCTCGGTGGTCAGACGCTGGAGGTTCACCGTATCGAACGGGATGAGCAGATGATTGCTCGCCTGATCGAGCTGGAGCGCCGTTTCTGGCAGTACGTTGAAACGGATACCCCACCACCAGCCGATGGCAGTGCATCGGCCGAGCTGGCGCTACGTTGCTTATATCCGCAGGACAACGGTCAGGTCGTCGACTTCAGTTGTAATGCTGGACTGGCGGCCGCCTTCCTGGAATTGAAAGCTGTGCGGCAATCGATCACCGATAAAGAGAAGCGCGAAGCTGAGCTCAAGCAGATGCTGCAGCAGGCCATGGGTGAGTCCACCCGTGCCGAGTTCTCCAGCGGCTACGTGAGCTGGCGCAAAGCCAAGGACAGCACCGTGCTCGATGTCGAGCGCCTGCTCCAGGAAAAGCCTTACCTGCAAGCCCGCTATCCGAAATTCAAGGAAGGTAGTCGGCGCTTTCTGATCGGTTGATCACCCTCTTCCATTCAATCCCACCCCTTGGCCAGTCCATGCACTTCGCGCTGTGTAGCTGGCCTTTTTTATTTCAAGGAGCACCATCATGCTCAAAGGTCTGGCAATTACCCCGCCCGTGCTCGGGCGCATCTCCATCGGCAAGGTCGTCGAGAAGAACGGCAAGCGCCTGCCGGAGAAAGACGACCAATTCACCATCACCTCTCAGGTGCAGGGCAAAGACGGCTGGTTGCTGCATCCGCTCAATGACGAGCTTCGTCAGGGTAAGGACGACAAGCTGCGCAGCATCCCGGTGCGCTTATTGTTCAACGAGCCAGAGCTAAATTTCCGCGCTGATTACACCTTGTTTGATCGGCAAACCGGGCGACCGGTATGTGTCGGCAACGGTGAGACCTGCAAGCGCATCGGCAAGGATGGCCTTCAATCGCTGCCCTGCCCGTCGCCCGATGCCTGCCCGCTGGCCAAGGGCAATGCCTGCAAGCCCTACGGACGAATGAACGTGGTGATTGGCGATGAGGACGCCCTAGGCAGCTTCGTGTTTCGCACCACAGGCTTCAACAGCATCCGCACGCTGATAGCCCGGTTGCAGTACTTCCGGGCCATCTCGGGTGATCGCCTCGCGTGCCTGCCGCTGGAGCTGCGTCTACGCGGCAAATCCACCCGGCAGAGCCATGGCACGCCGATTTTCTACGTCGACCTTACGCTGCGCGGCGGCATGACCGTGGAGCAAGCATTGCTCACTGCGCGGGAGCTGGATGAGGCACGTCAGGCGTCTGGGTTTGATCAAGCCGCGCTGGATGCCACTGCGCGGATGGGACTGGGCAACGGCATCTTCGAGGACGACGGAGAGGACAGCAGCGCAATTGCTGAAGAGTTCTTCCCAGACGGTCAATCTGCGACGTCGAAACCCGACAGCACCGTTCACACCCGGACACTCGCCGAGAAGCTCGAAGCACAATCCCAACAGCTCGAACCGTCAGCCTAACTACAGGTGGGCCGAACCGGTTCGCCATCCAGAGACACACCATGAAATTTCACAAGCTCAAGGCCGGTGAGGTCGCCGGCAGTTACTTGGTGAGTTCGCCATTCACCGAAACCGACATCCTGCGCATGACTGACTCGGCAGTTGGGCACCCACCGGGCCAACAAGGCCATCTTTGAGTAGGCTGGGATCTAGTATGAAAAGCCTTCTAACGCTATTCACAGCAATCATAGTGCTCGTGATTAGCATCGCTGTGGCAGCGGCAATATTGGTGGCAACGATTCCTTTGCTGCCCATCGTAGTTCTGTCCATCACAGTGCTTTGCGCACTACTGTAATAGACCGCTCCCTGCTGTCGTTACAGTCCTGCCGTAATCAGCAAGTCAGAAGGTTTGCAGCCCAGCGCGGTCGCGATGCGGGCAATGTTGAGAAAGGTCACGTTGCGCTCCCCCCTCTCGATCTTCCCCATGTGGGAACGATCAATTCCCGAGGCATCGGCTAGCGCCTCCTGCGACAGCTTTTGCGCCTTACGGCGCTCACGAACAGCTTTCCCGAGGCTTGCTAGGGACTGGTCTTGGTCATGCGAAACAGAGATGCGTGGCATGCCAAGCATCCTTCCGATATGCTTCAAATACGACCACGGTATTTACGACCCATTTATCATCCACCGCGGTAGCACAGGGAGTACCCCAGAGATGACCAAGCTCACCTATGAGGATCTGGCCACGAACAAACTGGCTCAACTGATCGGCCGAAAGGAATCCTTTGAGGTCGTTGGTCTAGGCGGCAAATTGCTCGAGGCCGTGAAGCAGGTAGAGAACAAGATCGAGGTGACCGGAATGACCTGCCGTGTTTACACGGCGGGCCGTATCGGCCTGGCGGCAGGTAGCTTTGCGGGCGGGATAACAGGAGCGCTGGGTGTGCTGACCGCCACCGGCATAGCGCTGCACAACCTCATGACCCTCAGCCCCGATTACGAGATAGAAAAGTATCCGACGTTCAACAGGCTCGTCGTCAGATACAAAAAGAAGAAGTAGCCCTTCCCAAGCGACACCCCACCCAAAACATTGAGGATACGCATACGCATGTGTGCCCTCGGCTTGCAAAAATTCAGAGGATGAATAAATGAAATGCGCATATCTCGCGGCTGCAATCACGCTAGCTGTTAGCGTCCAAGCAGCAGCCCAACAAGATCCGAACCAATATGTAAACGGCACCAACGTATACGTTTGCCCAGACAAGACCAACAAAGATCGTAACTATGACTGCCGCGTTCAGGGCACCAAAACCCCGCGCTTCAAGCAGCTGCCCTTCGTTGATAGAGAAACAGGAAAGCGCACCTTGGAAACCGTGCACGCTTACATACCGCTGCGTTGCGGCGAATATGGATGCGCCGTTGTGAATAACTGGCAGGGTTTCGAGCAAGGTGAGCTACTGGGCCGCGGCGCGCCGGGAACTTACCTCATCGACTCAGGCTGGTACCTAGACCACGACGCTGAAGGGAAGACAACTGCTTACCGAATGGACGTAGGCCCCCAGCGCGGGCAGGCAGCCTATGCAGCCAATAAGCGCCCTGCCAACTACGGGAAGGAGTCATGCTTCGACGACGAGATAGCCTGGATACAAGAAGAAAATCCAAATTTCCCCATCAGCTTTGACATGATGAATGAGATTCGGGTCGGCTGCGGGTTACCAAAAGAGGAATGACGCACCCTGCCATGGGATACGTCAGTCATAGCTGAAGATGCCTACCTCTTGGGGTGGGCATTTTATTTTTTGTCGAAGGAGGGACTTTGGCACACTCAAAACCGGAGGCACATCTGCTCTGGTCGACAGCTATCGGCAACAATCGGCCAACAACGAGCATTCAGGCTGGAAAATAAACCCACCAATCGCTCGAGCTCTCCCCGCATCACCCTCCCGCACCATGCGCTCGAATATGCCGAATCAGCTCCTCACTCGCGGCACTGTGCGATACCTTGGCGCGGTGCAACGTAATTGCTATGGGGGGCAGCTCGGGTAGCGCGGCGTCTGGTGGCAGGATGTCGAGGCCGCTGGGCAGAGTAGACTGCAACCATACGGACACCGCGAGGTCGCTGCTGACCATGGCAATCGTGGCCTCCAGGCTGCTGTTTTCGAACAGGGTTTTCCAGGGCCGATTCTGGGCCTGCAAAGCGGCAATAACGGGCGAGCGAAATACGCAGGTCTCGGCAACCATTGAGACGGGCAACGGCGACCTCAGATACGCCGCGCCGCCCTTGGCACCAACCCAGACTAGGCGCTCGATGGACAGGCAATCGCCGCTTGCCTGCTCGACCACTTCTTCGGCAATTGCCACATCCAGTTCGCCGTTGGCAGTGGCTTGTATCAGCTCGGGCGAAGCTCCGCATTTCATTGACAGTTCTACCTGCGGATAGGTGGCCATAAATGCTCTGATCGCTGGTGTTATCCAGGCGCCAGCCAGATCATAGGGTACGCCGAGGCGCACGATGCCTTGCACGGGATTGCCGTGCAGCTCCGTCCAAAGCTGGTCGTTGAGCGCAAGAATCTGACGCGCCTTGGCGATCAGCCGCTCGCCCAGCGGCGAAAGCCGGATGCTGGGCCGCTGACGAATGAATAGTGACTCGCCCAGCAGGTCTTCCAGCCTGCGGATCTGCTGGCTGACGGCGCCTTGGGAGAGGTGCAGGGCGTTGG
>Ga0209370_1002370_pt1 | contig 13720 bp, 10 predicted proteins | sample AgamicAtPrz_FD_187164 | JGI IMG/M metagenome (GOLD analysis project Ga0209370, IMG submission 187164) | Agave microbial communities from Guanajuato, Mexico - At.P.rz (SPAdes) (version 2) | ecosystem: Host-associated > Plants > Phyllosphere > Phylloplane/Leaf | place: Guanajuato, Mexico... | reverse complement strand
GTGAACAGTTACGAAACAGTTGATAAAGATCGCTGCTGGCCGTGCGCTTAAGCATGTCCACTTCCAGCTGCGACAACATATCCATTGAGCCAAGCGGGCTAATATGTGTAATCAAGTGAGCTCCTTATGGGACGATTATCGTCATTCCCTGTTGATTACAATAGCCCTGGCGTGTGACGTTTCACAACCTAAAGCGCGTCATTACTCGCCCATATTGTGAAAATATTTATATTACTGACGTACCAGCCGACCGGTTGCAGGCACAAAATCGGTATTGGTGCGCCACGGGTTAATATCCAGCCCACCACGACGGGTATAGCGCGCGTACACGCTCAATGTCTCTGGCTGACAGAAGCGCTGGATATCGTTAAAAATGCGCTCCACGCACTGCTCGTGAAATTCATTGTGGTGACGGAACGACACCAGATAGCGCAGCAGCTTTTCCCGGTCAATTTTCGGGCCGCGATACTGGATCTGCACGGAACCCCAGTCCGGCTGGTGGGTAATCAGGCAGTTGGACTTCAGCAGATGGCTGACCAGCGTCTCCTCCACGATCTTCCCGCTCGCCGCAGTTTCGAGGTACTCGGTGCTGAATTCGTAGTTATCCACCTCGATATCCTGATCGTCGATGCAGGTGCCGTTAAAGTGGGCGATGGGCTGTCCTTCCAGCTCATTCAGGCGATACAGCGCAACGCTCACGTCGCCCTGGGCGCAGGCGCGTAAATCACGCTCCAGCGTGTGCTGAACCTCTTCCAGGCTGGTGAATTTGGTCTGATTAAAACTGTTGAGGTACAGCTTAAAGCTTTTGGATTCCACCAGGTTCTGGCTGGCGTGGTCCAGCTCAACCTGGCCCACCGCCACCTGCGGCAGACCGCGAGCATTAAGCCAGGAGAGTTCATACAGCGTCCAGATATCACCGCCGACAAACGGCAGCGCGTCTGCACGTAATCCTAAAGGATCGCGGTTGAGGCTGCGTGGAACACCCTGCAGCAGGCTGGCATCGTAGGTGTCGCGGTAATCGGTCGATTTGCCCAGCGTTAAGCCGGTTAACGCCTGATGATTTTCGTAAGACATGTTTCATAGTCACTTTACAGGTACACTTATGGGCTGAGTTTATCCTGTCTTACCAGAAGAGAGAAATCGGTGGATATCGAAACTGCAAATGCCCTTAAGACCTTCACGACCCGCTACTGCGACGCCTGGCATGATGCGCGCGAAACGTGGCCGCAAAGTGCTGATTTATATGGTGTGCCGTCGCCCTGCATTATCTCTTCGGTGGATGACTACGTTATCTGGCAACCGCAGCCCTGGAGTGGCGAGCAAAATGTAAATGCGGTTGAACGCGCAATGGACCTTGTGGTACAACCAGCGATTCACGCGTTTTACACCACGCAGTTTGCAGGGGATATGCCTGCCCGCTTTGGTGATGTGGCGCTGACGCTGTTGCAGACCTGGAGCGAAGACGATCTGCAGCGTGTTCAGGAAAACCTGATTGGTCATCTGGTCACGCAAAAACGCCTTAAGCTTTCTCCGACACTCTTTATTGGCACTCTGGACAGTGAACTGGATGTTATCTCCGTCTGCAACTTGTCCGGTGAGGTGATCAAAGAGACTATCGGCACCCGCAATCGCGAGACGCTCGCCCCCTCTCTTGCGGCTTTCCTTACCCGGCTTGAGCCGCTTCTGTAATCCATCATGCTACAGCGCGTGTGAGAGATCTCTTACACGGTTTGTGAGAGATCGCCGCAACATTCAGTATTACCTTACGGAATTAAGAATAATATTATTATAACTATCAAGGTATTAGTCTGTTTCTGACTCATCATCCCTGCGATCCTTAAGCTTACAACCCTCACAGGGTGGGTTGTAAGACGAAGCGGAATAGCGGATTCTATCTCTGTCGACAGGATGCCGACACGAGAAACGAACATCAGGATGATGGCGTTACTCAAACTGGACACGTCAGGATGGCGCTGCAGGAAGGCTTCAGGATGAAGCAAAAGGATAACGCAGGATGCGTAAGGGACACCTCCAGGAAGGAGAACGAGAGCCGGTCAGGAAGAACGGTGGGTCAGGATGGCCAGGACGTTTCAGGATGAAACAGACACATCAGGACGATGTGCGCGGGATGCAAAAGGTTTACGGATGACCAGGCCTTCGGGCTTCAGGAAAAGTTGTCACGGATGAGCAGGGAGCATGAATTGTAGCTGGAATGCTGCGAAACGAACCGGGAGCACTGTTTTTACAGTGCTCCCTTTTTTTATTTCTGCTGCCTGCAATGCTATGCTGCGCGCCGTTCATTTTTTCAGTTGAGGTTACTATGACGCAACACGATAGCGTTCGTGCCCGGTTGCACGCCATCGAAGCTCTTTTGCGCCAACATCAGCTGTGGCAGGAGACCGCGCCGCAGCCAGAAGCGTTCGCAAGCACCCAGCCGTTCTGCCTGGATACGCTGGCGCCGTTTGAGTGGCTCCAGTGGGTGTTAATTCCCCGTATGCATGCGCTGCTGGAAGGGGGACACCCGCTGCCGCAGGCGTTTGCTGTCTCGCCTTACTATGAAATGGCGCTGGAGGCCACCCACCCGGCGCGTGCTGTCATGCTGGCTGAGCTGGAAAAGCTGGATGCGCTGTTTGCCGGTGATGACGCATGACGCTTGAGATCCTCTATCAGGATGAGTGGCTGGTGGCAGTGAACAAACCGTCGGGATGGCTGGTGCACCGCAGCTGGCTGGATCGTGACGAGAAGGTGGTTGTGATGCAGACCGTGCGCGACCAGATTGGTCAGCATGTGTTTACCGCCCATCGCCTGGACCGACCCACCTCCGGTGTACTGCTGATGGGATTGTCCAGCGAAGCCGGTCGCCTGCTGGCGCAGCAGTTTGAGCAGCATCAGATCCAGAAACGCTACCATGCGATTGTGCGTGGCTGGCTGACAGAAGCCGCGACGCTTGACTATCCTCTGGTGGAAGAGCTGGACAAAATCGCCGATAAATTTGCCCGCGATGACAAAGGCCCGCAGCCCGCGGTGACCGGGTATCGCGGTATGGCGACCACCGAAATGCCGGTGGCAACCAGCAAATTTCCCACCACCCGCTACAGCCTGGTTGAGCTATTGCCCAAAACCGGGCGTAAACACCAGCTTCGCCGACATCTGAAGCATTTACGACATCCGATTATCGGCGACAGCAAGCATGGCGATCTGCGGCAGAACCGCAGTGCGGCCGAACATTTTGGTTGCGATCGTCTGATGCTGCACGCAAGCGAACTGAGCCTGACGCACCCGTTTACCGGTGAACCGCTGACGATCCATGCGGGTCTGGATGATGTCTGGATGCAGGCGCTGTCACAGTTTGGCTGGCGGGGGCAACTCCCCAAAAATGAAAGGGTTGAGTTTGTCTCAGGCAACGTTCAGGATGAACAGCAACCGCAATAATTAAGGGAACACATCATGGCTGAAGTAGGCATTTTTGTCGGCACAATGTACGGCAACTCGCTGCTGGTTGCGGAAGAGGCTGAAGCGATACTCGCAAGCCACGGGCATAAAGCCACGGTTTATGAAGACCCGGAACTGGCAGACTGGGAAAAGTATCAAGATAAATACATTCTGGTGGTCACCTCCACGACCGGGCAGGGCGATCTGCCGGACAGCATCGTGCCGCTGTTCCAGGGCATTAAAGACCGGCTTGGCTATCAGCCGAACGTGCACTACGGCATCATCGCCCTGGGCGACAGTTCTTACGCCAATTTCTGCGGGGGCGGTAAGCAGTTCGACGCACTCCTTCAGGAACAGAGCGCCCAGCGCGTGGGCGAGATGCTGCTGATTGACGCCGGTGAACACCCGGAACCCGAAAGCGAGTCAAACCCGTGGGTTGAGAACTGGGCCACACTTCTCAAATAACATCCTGCCCGGCGGCGCTTCGCTTGCGCGGGCCTACGGGTGTTCCAGGCCGGGTCAGGCGGTGCCGCCACCCGGCGATAACGTCCGCCCTGAACGCCAATTCCGTGAACCATCTTCCACTCTCTTAGGCTTTTGCCACAAACAACCGTTCTCATGCCCCTCAATGTTGTGTTTTTGCACGGTGAGAGAACGTGTCACTCCTTCATATACTTTCCCGGTCACAATAAAACGGCTTCAGGCCGTACCAAAACGACAAACACCAATCTCATTCTGATTACCCTACCGGTGCTGTACAGAGTGAACCAGGCGAAAGCTATGTTTCAGGAGTGCAACAATGAGTACATTAAGCCACGCGGCGAGCAGCGCGGAGAAGCGCACTAATGCTCGCTACTGGATAGTGGTGATGCTGTTTATCGTCACGTCCTTTAACTATGGTGACCGCGCCACGCTGTCGATTGCCGGCTCTGAAATGGCGAAAGACATTGGGCTTGATCCGGTTGGCATGGGGTATGTTTTCTCCGCATTTTCATGGGCCTATGTTATCGGTCAGATCCCGGGAGGCTGGCTGCTCGATCGTTTTGGATCCAAGCGCGTCTACTTCTGGTCCATCTTTATCTGGTCGATGTTTACCCTGTTGCAGGGCTTCGTCGATATCTTCAGCGGCTTCGGCATTATCATTGCGCTCTTTACCCTCCGTTTCCTGGTGGGGTTAGCGGAAGCGCCTTCATTCCCCGGTAATAGCCGCATCGTGGCCGCCTGGTTCCCGGCACAGGAGCGAGGAACGGCGGTGGCGATTTTTAACTCTGCCCAGTATTTCGCGACGGTGATCTTTGCGCCGATTATGGGCTGGCTGACGCATGAAGTGGGCTGGTCACACGTCTTCTTCTTCATGGGGGGACTGGGGATCGTCATCAGCTTTATCTGGCTGAAAGTGATCCACGAGCCGAACCAACATCCGGGCGTAAACAAGAAAGAGCTGGAGTACATTGCGGAAGGCGGGGCGCTGATCAACATGGATCAGAAAACCCAAAAAGCAAAAGTCCCGTTCAGCCAGAAATGGGCGCAGATCAAGCAGCTTGTCGGTTCACGCATGATGATCGGCATCTACCTGGGACAGTACTGTATCAACGCCTTAACCTACTTCTTCATCACCTGGTTCCCGGTATATCTGGTGCAGGCGCGCGGTATGTCGATTCTGAAAGCGGGCTTTGTCGCCTCTGTACCGGCTATCTGCGGCTTTGTCGGGGGCGTGCTGGGCGGGGTGATTTCCGACTGGCTGATGCGTCGTACCGGTTCGCTGAACATCGCCCGTAAAACGCCAATTGTGCTCGGCATGTTGCTTTCGATGACCATGGTGTTCTGTAACTACGTCAGCGCGGAGTGGATGATCATCGGCTTTATGGCGATGGCCTTCTTCGGGAAAGGCATTGGTGCCCTGGGCTGGGCGGTCATGGCGGATACCGCGCCAAAAGAGATCAGCGGCCTGAGCGGTGGGCTGTTCAACATGTTCGGCAACATCTCCGGTATTGTCACCCCGATTGCCATTGGCTACATCGTCGGGACCACGGGCTCATTCAACGGTGCGCTGATTTATGTGGGTGTGCACGCCCTGGTGGCGGTCCTGAGCTATCTGGTGCTGGTGGGTGATATCAAACGTATTGAACTCAAACCTGTAGGGGAGCGTGGCTGATGACAACACAATCGAGCCCGGTCGTCACCGATATGCAGGTCATCCCGGTGGCCGGACAGGACAGTATGCTGCTTAACATTGGCGGCGCGCATAACGCCTGGTTTACCCGCAATATCGTGGTGCTGACCGACAGCGCAGGGAACACCGGCGTTGGAGAAGCGCCGGGCGGTGAGGTGATTTTCCAGACGTTGTCAGATGCCATCCCACAGGTAGTCGGCCAGGAGGTCGCCCGTCTGAATAAAGTGGTTCAGCGTGTCCACAAAGGCAACCAGTCGGCGGACTTTGATACCTTCGGCAAAGGCGCCTGGACGTTTGAACTGCGCGTCAATGCGGTCGCCGCGCTGGAGGCCGCGCTGCTCGATTTACTCGGAAAGGCGCTGAACGTTCCGGTCTGCGAACTGCTGGGACCGGGCAAACAGCGTGATGCGGTGACGGTACTGGGCTATCTGTTCTACGTTGGCGATCGCCACAAAACCGATCTGCCTTATCTGGCGCGCTCACCGGGTCACCATGAGTGGTATCACCTGCGTCACCAGGAGGCGCTCTCCAGTGACGCGGTGGTTCGGCTGGCCGAGGCGGCACAGGACCGCTACGGTTTTAAAGACTTCAAGCTCAAAGGCGGCGTATTACCTGGCGAGCAGGAGATTGAAACCGCGCGTGCCCTTAAGAGACGTTTTCCGGATGCCCGCATCACCGTTGACCCTAACGGCGCATGGTTGCTGGACGAAGCGATCGCCCTGTGCAAAGGGCTGGGGGATGTCCTGACCTATGCGGAAGACCCGGTTGGGGCTGAACAAGGCTTCTCGGGTCGCGAAGTGATGGCGGAATTCCGACGCGCCACCGGCTTGCCGGTCGCCACGAACATGATCGCCACCAACTGGCGCGAAATGGGCCATGCGGTCATGCTGAACGCGGTCGATATTCCGCTGGCAGACCCGCACTTCTGGACGCTTTCAGGCGCCGTGCGTGTGGCGCAGCTCTGTGATGACTGGGGGCTCACCTGGGGTTGTCACTCCAATAACCATTTCGATATTTCGCTGGCGATGTTTACCCACGTTGGCGCGGCGGCACCGGGTCACCCAACCGCTATCGACACACACTGGATTTGGCAGGAGGGTGAGGCCCGCCTGACGAAAAATCCGCTGGAAATTAAAAACGGCACCATCGCGGTACCGGATGCGCCGGGATTGGGCGTGGAGCTTGACTGGGATCAGGTCCACAAGGCTCATGAAGCGTATAAAAAACTGCCGGGCGGCGCGCGTAATGATGCCGGGCCGATGCAATACCTGATCCCCGGCTGGACATTTGACCGTAAGCGCCCTGTTTTTGGACGTCACTGATAAAAGGATTGCACCATGAGCACGTTGACCACCCCTGTTGTTACTTCCATGCAGATCATTCCGGTTGCCGGCCATGACAGCATGCTGATGAACCTGAGCGGGGCGCATGCGCCGTTCTTCACCCGCAATATTGTCATTATCAAAGATAATGCCGGGCATACCGGCGTGGGGGAAATCCCGGGCGGTGAGAAGATCCGCAAAACGCTTGAAGACGCCATCCCGCTGGTGGTGGGAAAAACGCTGGGCGAATATAAAAACGTCTTAAATACCGTGCGGAATACCTTTGCCGATCGCGATGCGGGTGGCCGCGGGCTGCAAACGTTCGATCTGCGCACCACCATCCACGTGGTGACTGGCATCGAAGCCGCCATGCTGGATCTGTTAGGCCAACACCTGGGGGTTAACGTTGCTTCCCTGCTGGGTGAGGGGCAGCAACGCAGTGAAGTGGAAATGTTGGGCTATCTGTTCTTTGTTGGTGACCGCAAACTGACGCCGTTGCCGTACCAGAGCCAGCCGGACGAGAAATGCGACTGGTACCGGCTCCGCCACGATGAAGCGATGACGCCGGATGCGGTGGTGCGCCTGGCGGAAGCCGCGTATGAAAAATATGGTTTTAATGATTTCAAACTGAAGGGTGGGGTGCTGGCCGGGGAAGAAGAGGCGGAAGCTATCTCCGCCCTGGCTAAACGTTTCCCGCAGGCGCGCGTGACGCTGGATCCGAACGGGGCCTGGTCGCTTGATGAAGCGATCGCCATCGGCAAGCAGTTGAAAGGCGTGCTGGCCTACGCGGAGGATCCGTGCGGGGCTGAACAAGGCTTCTCGGGTCGTGAAGTGATGGCGGAGTTCCGCCGCGCCACCGGTTTGCCTACCGCGACCAATATGATCGCCACCGACTGGCGTCAGATGGGGCACACCTTGTCCCTGCAGTCCGTGGATATCCCGCTGGCTGACCCGCATTTCTGGACGATGCAGGGTTCAGTACGCGTGGCGCAGATGTGCCATGAGTTTGGCCTGACCTGGGGCTCGCACTCCAACAACCACTTCGATATCTCGCTGGCGATGTTCACCCACGTGGCTGCCGCCGCGCCGGGCACGATTACCGCGATCGATACCCACTGGATCTGGCAGGAAGGCAATCAGCGCCTGACAAAAGAGCCGTTTGAAATCAAAGGGGGCATGGTGCAGGTTCCGTCGACACCGGGTCTGGGCGTAGAGCTGGATATGGATCAGGTGATGAAAGCCCACGAGCTGTACCAGAAACACGGGCTGGGCGCGCGCGATGACGCGATGGCGATGCAATACTTAATTCCGGAATGGACCTTTAACAACAAACGCTCCTGCATGGTGCGTTAAGCGACGTGCCGGTTCCTGCGGGAGTCGGCATTTTCGGGAGCCCGGTGGGTGTATGCTTAAAGTAGTGAATTTGCGTAAGGATGGCTTATGAAAATTGTTATCGCACCGGACTCGTATAAGGAAAGTTTGAGTGCACTTGAGGTCGCGACGGCCATAGAGCGTGGTTTTCGCGAGATCTTTCCCGAGGCGACTTACGTCAAACTACCGGTCGCGGATGGTGGGGAGGGGACCGTAGAAGCCATGGTCGCCGCAACACAAGGGCGAATCGTGCATGTCCCGGTGACCGGCCCGTTGGGCGAGCGTGTGGAAGGATTTTATGGGCTATCCGGTGATGAGCAGAGCGCATTTATTGAAATGGCGGCCGCAAGCGGCCTGGAACTGGTCGTCCCTTCGCAACGTAATCCTCTGAAAACCACCTCCTGGGGAACCGGAGAACTGATCCGCCATGCGCTGGATGCCGGGGTTAAACACATCATTATTGGCATTGGCGGCAGCGCGACCAACGACGGTGGTGCGGGCATGGTGCAGGCGCTGGGGGCAAAACTGCTGGATGCCAGTGGACAACCCCTTGGACAGGGCGGGAGCGAGCTGGGGAAACTTGCCCGTATCGACCTGGGCGGGCTGGACAAACGTCTGGCGGAGTGCCGGATAGAAGTCGCGTGTGATGTGACGAATCCGCTCACCGGAAAGGATGGCGCGTCAGCCGTATTTGGTCCGCAAAAGGGGGCTACCTCCGAGATGATCGTTACCCTGGACAACGCGCTTGCACAGTATGCGAGAGTGATTGCCCGGGATCTGGATATCGATGTGCTGAACCTTGCTGGCGGCGGCGCGGCGGGTGGCATGGGGGCCGCGCTGTACGCTTTTTGCGGCGCGCAGTTGCGCCAGGGCATTGAGATCGTGACCGATGCGCTACACCTGGCCGACCAGGTGGCCGATGCGGATTTGGTGATCACGGGAGAAGGTCGCATCGACAGCCAGACGATCCACGGTAAAGTCCCGGTGGGCGTGGCGAAAGTGGCGAAACGCTTTAACAAACCCGTCATCGGCATTGCAGGTAGCCTGACGGCGGACGTTGGCGTGGTACACGATCATGGTATTGATGCGGTGTTTAGCGTGATTTACACCATCTGCTCGCTGGAAGATGCGCTGGAAAATGCCAGCGAGAACGTCAGGATGACCGCAAGGAATATCGCGGCGGTGCTGAAAGTCGGGCAGGGGATGTAGTTCTCCCTCTCCCTGTGGGAGAGAGGCGGAGTGCGGGTGCAGGCCCGGTAAGCGTAGCGCAACCGGGCTTTTACCTCAGTTTCCTAACACTTTCATCGCTTCCCGCGTTACGTTATCCATCTCATCCAGCAATTCCAGGAACTCCGGTTCCAGTTCAGATTCTGAAGTCCCTGCGCGTAGCTGCTGTTCCAGCAACTGACAGAGATTTTTGAGCCGTGGCACGCCGCTGTAACCGCAGCTACCGTGCAGCTTATGGATAGCCTCCAGCAGATCCTCCGGGTTTTCACCCACCAGCTGTTCTTCAACCTTATTACGAATTTCCGGCAGGAATGCGACCAGCATCTGGAGCATTTCACGGGCTAAATCGGGCTTACCCGCCGCCTGGCGTAACGCCAGCTGCCAGTCGAAGGTGGCGTTCTGATTCACACTTATCTCAACCGGCTCGGCTGATAAGGTGTACGTTCCGCCGATATGTCCCGGCTTGTAGCGCAACAGCAGGTTATGCAGTTTCTCTTCGTCGATAGGTTTCGCCAGATAATCGTTCATTCCGGCGCTGAGCAGCTTCTCTTTCTGACCGGCCATGGCGTGCGCTGTCACGGCAATGACAGGCGTTTGCTGCTGATGAGGAAGCTGACGGATTAGCTCGCAGGCGCGAATGCCATCCATCCCGGGCATCTGGATATCCATCAGGATTAAATCGAACTGCATCTGTTTAGCCTGTTCAACCGCCTCAGCACCGTTGGTGCACAGCTCAACATGCTGGACCTGATCCTCAAGCAGCACGCCAATCAGCTTCAGGTTTGCCGGGTTATCATCCACCGCCATGACGCTCATCGGCAGCCTCTGTTCATCATTCTCCAGCGCCACGGCATGTTGATTCAGGCGGCAATATGCCGTCAGTGCGGGTAGCAGACGTGTGGCGGTGAGGGGTTTAAGCAGACAGGCAGCCGCCCCGTCATTTTTCAACTCTTCGGCATTGATCTGGGCATGGCACGGCAGCGCCAGCAGCAGGTAATCGGTCATCGACGCGGCTTTCGCCAGCCGTTCCTGCTGCATCGTGAGTTCGCCGGTAAACGTCACCGGGATCCCCATCAGCAGGATGTCGTAATGCTCAACGGTCAATGCAGAGAAGGTCGGGCTGTAGACCACCTCCAGCGGCGTGGTGCTTAAGATATCCAGCGTGCACTGGGCTGCCGCGGCATTTGGCTCCACGTAAGCGAGGCGCTTGCCTTTCAGGCAATCCGTCACCGGACCGTCCGTCAGCACGTTCGGGTTGAGATCCAGGTTGATATGGAACCAGAACGTCGACCCCCGGTTTGGCTGGCTGTGGAAAGAGATATCACCGCCCATCTCTTTAACCAGTTTTTGCGTGATAACCAGGCCCAGGCCCGTACCACCGTGACGCCGTGAAATACTCGCATCCGCCTGACGAAACGCCTGGAACAGACGGGATTGATCCCGCTCGGGAATGCCGATGCCGGTATCGCGGATCTGTACTTCAATCTGGACCTTGTTATTACTGATGGAGCGTTTTTCCACCAGAATGTCGATATTGCCGCTTTCGGTAAATTTGATGGCATTACCGACAAGATTGGTGATGACCTGCTGCAGGCGCAGCGGATCGCCGATGACGTTATCCGGCACGTCGTTTTTAATGTTCAGCGTCAGCTCAAGCCCTTTGTCATGCGACGAGTGCGCCAGCAGCGTGACCACCTCATCAAGCGTACTGCGCAGCGGGAACGGAATACTCTCCAGAATCAGCTTGCCGGCTTCCAGCTTGGAGAAGTCCAGCACATCATTAATGATAGCCAGCAGATTGTTGGCCGAGCGTTCAATGGTGTGCAGGTGATCGCGCTGGGTGGGGTTAAGCTCGCTTTTCAGCGTCAGACGGGTAAAGCCAATCACGCCATTGAGGGGCGTACGCAGCTCGTGCGACATATTGGCAAGGAACTCCGATTTAATTCGCGCCGCTTCCTGGGCCCGCTTTTTCGCCAGATCCAGCTCGACGTTCTGGATCTCCATCTGCTCCAGCGTTTCGCGCAGATCCGAGGTGGCCTGATCCACGTTATGCTGCATCTCTTCGTGATAGGCCGCCAGCGACATCGCCATCGAGTTAATGCCGTTTTTCAGCATGTCCAGCTCGCCCAGCATAAACCCTTCCACGCGGCTATCGAGCTGGCCCCGGCGGATGCGGTCAACGGTGTTGACCATGTTGCGGATGGGCCCGGTCACATCGCGCATCAGGCGCCAGCCAAAGATAAGCGCAATACCGATACAGAACAGCATCATCACGCCGGAGATAAAAATTTCTTTGTACTGCTGCAGCCGCACCGACTTGAGATCCAGCTCCAGCGCCACATATCCGAGCATATTGCTGCTGGACTTGGCGTCGGATTGCGCGGACTCATCCGGCGAATAACTCTCCGAAATAATCGGCGTGCGCAGGATCATAATATCGCCGCGTCGCATCACCGTGAGGTGGCGCGGGAATGGCGTACCGTCAGGAATTTTTAATGCTGCCGGGTCAAGATGAAAATTAGAGGTGACGAACAGGCGGTTATGCTCGTCATAGACGGAGATCGCACGCACAATATCCGAGTGGCGGCGATGCAACACACTGATTAACTGACCAATCGATTCGCGGTTTTGCAGGTTCATCCCGTATTCGCTGGACACGGCCAGCGGTTCGATGATGCTGGCTCCGGCATCTTCCAGCTGTCGCTGCAGGTCGTTATAGCGGTGCACAACGAAGAAGATACTCAGCAGCAAACCGATGAGAACGGTGGGGGCGAGGATCAAAATCATCATGCGCGCGCGCAGGCTGTAGTTGGTCATGGCGTTCCGTTATGGGACAATTAAGATAATTATGTATATTTGAGAAAATTCCCGGCGATGGCGCAATTCTACTCTGCAAAGCGACGCGTGACGACGCGTCAGATCATTACTGTCGAAGCCACGGACCTTGATCCTTTTGGTCAGGGAGTGGCGCGCCACAATGGTAAGACACTGTTTATAACAGGTTTGCTGCCCACAGAACGAGCAGAAATTACGCTGACGGAAGATAAACGCCAGTACGCACGCGGGAAAGTATCGCGCCGTCTGACCACCAGCCCGGAGCGCACAGAGCCCCGGTGCCCGCATTTTGGCGTCTGCGGAGGCTGCCAGCAACAACATGCCAGCGTAGTTTTACAGCAAAAAAGTAAGAGTCACGCCCTGGCACGCCTGCTCAGGCATGACGTTGACGACATCATTGACGACCAACCCTGGGGCTATCGTCGTCGCGCGCGGCTGAGTCTCAGCTATCAGCCCAAAAACGAGCGGCTGGAGATGGGATTTCGCAAAGCGGGCTCCAGCGAAATCGTCGATATCAGGCAGTGCCCCATTTTGGTGCCCCGTCTTGAGGCGTTGCTCCCGGCGGTGCACGCATGTCTGTCCGGGCTGGACAATGTTCGCCACCTCGGTCACGTGGAACTGGTCCTGGCAAATAATGGTCCGCTGATGGTGCTGCGCCACACCGCGCCGCTGTCAAAAAAAGACCGCGAAAAACTGGAACGCTTTTCGCATTCCCACGAGCTGGCGCTTTTTCTCGCCCCACAAAGCGAGATACTGGAGCAGGTTACAGGTGAAGCGCCCTGGTATGCGTCAAACGGACTACGCTTAACGTTCAGTCCGCGGGATTTCATCCAGGTTAATGACGGCGTCAATCAGCAGATGATCGAAACCGCGCTGACGTGGCTGGATGTCCAGCCGACCGACCGCGTGCTTGATCTCTTCTGCGGCATGGGCAATTTCACGCTGCCGCTGGCCCGTAAAGCGGCAAGTGTGGTGGGGGTGGAAGGCGTCGAGGCGCTGGTGACAAAAGGCCAGGAGAACGCGCAACAGAACGGCTTGCAAAATGTGACATTCTTTCATCAAAATCTGGAGGAAGATGTCACGCAGCAGCCCTGGGCGAAACAGGGCTTTGACAAAATTCTGCTCGACCCTGCACGCGCAGGCGCACCGGGCGTGATGCAGCATATAATTAAACTCGCCCCGAAACGCGTGGTCTACGTTTCCTGTAACCCGGCAACGCTTGCCCGGGATAGTGAGGCATTACTCAGCGCGGGTTACCAGATTCAGCGTCTGGCAATGCTGGACATGTTCCCGCACACTGGGCATCTGGAATCGATGGTGTTGTTCGAGCACATCTAATTTGTTTGGCTTGTCGACTTCG
>Ga0209370_1002368_pt1 | contig 13738 bp, 15 predicted proteins | sample AgamicAtPrz_FD_187164 | JGI IMG/M metagenome (GOLD analysis project Ga0209370, IMG submission 187164) | Agave microbial communities from Guanajuato, Mexico - At.P.rz (SPAdes) (version 2) | ecosystem: Host-associated > Plants > Phyllosphere > Phylloplane/Leaf | place: Guanajuato, Mexico... | reverse complement strand
GGTGCCGGTGACGACATCGTCAGTGGCGGGGCTGGCAACGACACGCTGGTCGCCAACGACGGCAACGATATCTTCCAGTTCGCGGCGGGCTTCGGCACTGACCAGGTGTTCGGTTTCGACGCCGCCCCGGCAGGCGGCCAGGACCGGCTGGATATCACGGCGCTGAGCATTACCGCAGCGACCTTTGCCGTCAGTGTCAGCATTGCCGATGTGGGCGCCGATACGCTGGTGAGTTTCGGTGGGCCTGACTCCATCCGTCTGGTCGGGGTGGGGGATGCGACCAGCGTGACGGCGGCGGACTTTATCCTGGCGTCCTGAGGATGGCGCGTCGCCTCACGGGCATGCCTGCTTCTGCAAGACCAAGTCTGCAGGAGCGGGCATGCCCGAGAGAGAGCAGGTGCGTTCCAGGTATGTACGCAAAGTGCTAGCGCGGCTTTTCGTACAAACCTGGAACCGGCCTGCAACGCTCATCCCCATAGCCTCCCGATGCCCTGTCGTTTTTTACCTTTTTTTGAGTTTTTTCAATGCCGAATCAAAGTGTTGAGCACTTTAAAACAAGTCGAAACACTTTCCGCTCTGGTAATTTCCTACGCAAAAGGTAGTTTTTCTCCGACGCCGCCGAACCCCACTTCGACAGCGTGTTTGAAAGCACTGTCTGTACCAGCAAGTACAAAAACAGATGGCCTGAGCAAGTTGTCGTGGTGAAACTGGATGTAACTTCCAAGTTTTGCCGGGGCCATTGTCGTGCCTGTGGGTACGGGCAACCTTAGTTTGCCAATCATCAACAAGGAACATGCATGATGACTTTCGATATGGACATGATGAAAGCGGGTGTACGCCCTGATGCCCTGAAAGCCGGTGTTCGTCCGGATGCGCTCAAGGCCGGGGAACGGCCGGATGCCATGAAGGCTGGCGTTCGGCCGGACGCGATGAAGGCAGGCGTGCGTCCTGACGCCTGATTGCTGCCAGGGCCGGTCACCGGGAATCACCGGTGACCGGCTTATGCGACCGTAACGTTGTTATTCATTGGCGCAAGGGAATGTCTGTCTATGTTTGACATAAAGTTGTGGGATGGTTTTGACCAGAAGACCGCAGACGGGCGAGCGCCTTACTTGTTCGAATCGGTCTTGCCATTGAATGAAGGCTTTGCCGGGCCGCAAACAGTAGAACAAGCGTTCTACGCCCTGGCCGAGCAGACTTTGCGCGAAAGTACCGACTGCCGTATTCGGGTCTATGACGGCGAAGCACGTCGGGATGAACTTATCGAGCAGGCCCATGAGCAGCCTCGCCTCGACAACGAGTCGCTGGTCGCCTTCATGCAGCGCCTCACCGGCAAGCAACGCTTCAGCCTGGTGATCAACAATCTCGAACAGATCAGCCCGCAGCTGGCGGCAGACTTCGGTCGCTTCATCCGCTCGTTCTTTGAATTCCGCGGCATGCCGATTGGCGGCGTGGAGCAGGCCGCGTTCTGTGGCAACTATGCCGGCACGGCCTTCGGCATCCATGAAGGCTTCGAGCATGCCTTCCTTTGCCACCTCGGCCCCGGGGTGAAGGACTTCTATTGCTGGACCCGTGAAGAGTACCTGGCCCTCGCCGGAGGGCGTGCGCCGACCTTTGCCGATGCCGGCGCCTACGAGGCGTTGCTCAAGACCGGCAAGCTGTTCGTGCTCAAGCCCGGTGACGTGCTGTATCTGCCTGCCTCGGTGTACCACATTGGCCGGCAGGACCAGTATTCCGTGTCGGTGGCGCTGCCCTTCTATACCTATCCGTTGACCCGGTTTCTCGCTCGCCGGGTGATCCCCGACCTCAGTGAGCAAAGCCTGCCGTTCGATCAGGAAGGCATTTCGGCACTGCTGCCGCTGGGCAGTCGCAACCCGCTGCTGTTACCGCTCGGGCAACTGTTCGACGATACATTGCGGCGCTGGAGCGACGGTGCGCTGCCGGAGTACCTCGGCTATCACTGGCATCGCCTGGTCAGCAATGGTGGCTGGGAACTGCCGCGCGCCATTTCGGCCCGGGTGCGCGAGGAAGGCCCGTTGCATGAGCCGCTGGCGCTGGCAATAGGGCAGCGTATTCGGTTGCGCGAGCCATTTCGCATCAGCCAGCAGGCAGCGTTGGGCTGTGCCGTTGGACAGCGGCGGGTCTTCGCTGCCGCGCGCAGCGTGGTGCTGGACGACCCTGACGGCAGCCATGGGGCATGGCTGGAAAAACTGAACAACCATGATGCCCTGCAGATGCTTACCGAGCAGCAGCGTGTGGTCGGCCAGGCGCTCTCGCGCACTGGCTGCCTGGAAGCGTTCTGAACATGAACAAGGAGCGTTGAGCATGTACCGAGACTTTCCCAGCCTGGTGGATGATGACCTCGACGAGGCAAGCGCCACCCGCCAGGTTTTCGAGCAAGCGATTGGCCAGGGCCACGCAGTCATCACCGGGCACAGCCTTATCAGCGAACATTTCGACCCATTGATTGCCCGTGTCTACCAGCAGATCTGGCAGCGGGTCGACCCGTTGCAGTTGAGTGCGGATGAGGCGCGCCTGTACATCGGCGAACTGTCGGTGTTCGCCCGCTACAATTCGACCTTGCTGTTGCGGGCGGCCGACACGGTGCGCGGCTTCTGTCCGGAGCTGGCCCAGGAACTGACGCGCAACTACCTTGAGGAGGGCGGCGAACGCGGCAAGCTGCCGGCACACTATGTGGTGTTCAGTGGTGCGTTGATTGCCGATCTCGGTCTGCGTGTCAACGGCTGGATGCCCAGGGCGGCCTCCACCCGCAGCCTGGTGTCGTTGATCGATGTGCTGGCGTGGTCGCACTGCCCTTCGACCATCCTTGGCATGTACTACGCCACCGAGGCGGTGGCTATCGCCGAGACCCGCCTGCTGCAGGCCATCACCGACCGGCTCGGGGTGGTGCTGGGGCGTGGCTGCGGCGCCGACCTCCCCCGGTTGCACGATTACTACCGCATGCACCTGGATGAAGAGCATGCCGCCGCCAATGGCAAGGTCGCGGTGGAGCAGGGGCATCAGGACGGCATAGCCCACTTCATTCGCCAGGCTCCGCTGTTCGGCTTCCTCCAGCCACAGGTGATCGACGGCTTCCTGCAGATGCTCAACCCCTTCGTCGACCAGTGGGTGGAACTCAGTGCAATGGTCGACGCGGCACGTGATGGCAAGGAAGCGGTAGCCCGATGAAAACCACCGTCTACAAAGGCGGCTGCCTCTGCGGCCGCATCCGCTTCATCGCCACTGGCGTGCCGCGTTTTCCGCATACCTGTTCGTGCGGCATGTGTCAGCGCCACTCGGGCAGCTTGACGCTGTGCTGGGTGGAGTACGACAAGGACGCCGTGGAGTGGGTGGGGGAGGGTGGCATGCCGGCCCTGTACCGCTCTTCGGCGCACTCCAGCCGGGCGTTCTGCCCCACATGCGGCGGCAGCATCGGCGCCATCGACGACGCGCCCACCGTGGGCCTGTTGCTGGGTTGTTTCGACGCCAAGGGCGACAAGGCGCTGCGCCCGACCTCCCACTCGTTCACATCGTCCCGTCCACGCTGGTGGAAGATCGACCCCCAACCCTGAGCTGACTGCGGGCCGTGCGCGGCCCGCCACAAGGAGTGTGCATGTCCCCCGACACCCATCCGGTGCTCTACAAGGCGCTGATGCTGCGTCGCATCCGCCAGATGCTCGACAGCGCAGGCTACCTCGAGATCACGACCCCCATCCTGCGCCGCTATCCCGGTGATGCTGACCGGCCCCGCCTGCAGTTGAGCGATGGCCGCTGGCTGCGGGAGTCCTCGGCCTTTGCCTTGCGTTGCAACCTGCAGTACGCGCCGGCGGTCTACGAACTGGCAGCGTGCTTCCGGCCGGATGCGCTGGATGCCACCCACCTGCCCGAGTTCACCATGCTCGATCTCTATCGCCAGGATGCCAGCCTTGGCGAAATGCTGGACCTGGCTTGCCGGCTGGTGCAAGCCTTCTATCCGGGGCCGATCCAGGTGCTGTCGTTCGCCAGCCACCTGCGTGATGACCTGGGCATCGACCTGTTCGCCGATGCGGCGGCCGGGGATGCGCTGGTGCGAACTTTCCGCCAGCTGTATGACGAGCCGGATATCTCGCCGCTGTGGTTGATCGACCGCTACATCACCGAGCAGATCGAGCCTTTGTCGCGTGGCTGCTGCATGGTGGTGACCGACTTTCCGCTGCTGCCGGAGGTGCGTGCCAGGCGGCGTGACGGCGCTGGCGCGATCGTCGAGCGTTTCGAGATCCTCATAGATTGCGTGGAAGTGGTCCACGGCTATACCGACGAGGACGACCCGGACCGCTTCGAGGCCCAGGCCCGCCACCTGGCCAGTTTCGGCCCTGAGGACGCGATCATGTGCGCGTTGATGCGCGACGGCAGCGTACCGCCACGCAGCGCCGGTTTCGGCGTCGGGATCGAGCGCTTGTGTCGCATGGGGTTGGGGCTGGACAGCGTCGAGCCGCTGCGCACCTCACTACCTTTCACCGCGCCCTAGGGCCGTTCAGCGAGGACTTGCGATGCCGATGCTCGAACAACTGTTACCCATGGCGCTGCTTGCCGCGCTGATCCTGGTGGTGCCGGGGCCTACCAATACCTTGCTGTTCTCGGCTGGCCTGCAGGTCGGCCTGCGCCGGGCATTGCCCCTGGTCGGTGCGGAGGCGGCGGGCTATGGCCTGTCGATACTGGCCTGGGGCAGCGTCCTGCTGGTGGTTGCGACCGACCGGCCCTGGCTGCTGAGTGGCATGAAATGGCTGTGCGCGCTGTACCTGCTGTGGCTGGCGATCAAGCTATGGCGATGTGGCGCGGCGCGCCTGGTGGCGGAGCGACGCAGCGCTGGGCGTTTCGAGGTGTTCCTGGCGACCTTGCTCAACCCCAAGGCCTTCCTGTTCGCCAGTAGCGTCTTTCCGCTGTCGGCGTTTCAGTCGGTGCAGCAGTTCGCCTGGTTCATGGGGGTGTTCCTGCTGGTGCTGGTCCCGATCGGCAGCCTGTGGACCTGCCTCGGCCACCTGCTGACCTTGCGCAGTGCCTGGTCCATGCATGCTGGCACTTTCCTGCGCACAGCCTCGGTGATGCTCATGCTGTTTTCTGCCTCGATCGCCTACTCCACGCTGGATGGGGCGGACGAGCGCGCCGAGCAGGTGGCGCTGGGCCGCATCCTGCTGCCCATGGCCTGACCCAAGAACCCGCCAAGGAAGCGCACCATGTTCAACACACTGTTCACTGGCCTGCTGGCTGTTGCGTGCAACCTGCTGCTGACCGGGCTGGCCAATGCCGCCGGTAGCCTGACCCTGTACAACTGGGAGAGTTACACCAGCCCCGAGCTGCTGGCCAGGTTCGAGCAGGCCCACGGCATCAAGGTGCGGCTGATCGAGTACCGCACCAGTGAAGCGGCGCTGGCCGAGTTGCGCGAGGGCAAGATAGAGGCGGACCTGGCGGTAGTCGCCAGCAACTTTCTGCCCGCCTGGCGCGAGGCGCGCCTGCTGCGGCCGAGCGAGGCGGCCAGCCTGGCCAACTTCCGGCATGTCCAGGCCGCCTGGGCCGATCCACCATTCGACCCACGGCGCGAGCATTCGCTGCCATGGGCCTGGGGTGTGGTAGGCGTGACGGTGCATGCCGACCGATACAGTGGCGATATCGATACCTGGTCGGTGGTCCTGGACCCACCGGCGGTCTTGGTCGGCACCATCAATATCGGCGCCGATCTCAACGAAGTGATCTACGCCGCGGTGCGCTTGCATGGCGGGCGCATGTGCGAGGCCGATCCCGCGCTGATGGCCAAGGTGCGCACCACCTTGCTCAAGGCGAGGCCGGCCTGGAAGGCGCTGGACTACGGCAGCGTGGCAATGATGGCCAGCGGGCATTTCCAGGCAAGCATCGACTGGAACGGCGCGGCCCTGCGCCAGCGCCTGGCGAACGCACACATTCATTTTGGCCTGCCGCGCGAGGGGACACAGGTGTTCAGCGACAGCCTGGTGCTGCTGGCACAGGCGCGCAATGTGGAGAATGCGCGGTTGTTCATGGACTACGTGCTCGAGCCGCGCAATGCCGCGCTCAATTCGACGTTTCATGGCTATGCCACAGGCATCGAAGGCGCCGAGGCTTTTCTGCCCGAGCACCTGAAGACAGCGCCCGAACTGAATATCCCCCAGGCGGTGCTGGACAACGCCGAGTTCACCTTGGCCTGCCCGCCTTCGGTACAGGCGCGCTACGCCAGCCTGTGGGAGGAGTTGCAGCGCTGGCCGGCAAGTGCCGCGCTGCGCTGAGGTCGGCGGACTGCTCGACGAAGCAATCCACGTTGCCCGCCGACATCGCTATACGTCCGTCCTGAAGTGGATTCGTCGCAAAGTCCGGCACGGCGCTGCGGGGCCGTCGAGCGGCCCCGCTGATCCGGTGTCGGTCTTCAGAAACCGAAGTCGCTCAGGCCCGGGTGGTCATCCGGACGGCGCCCCAGTGGCCAGCGGAACTTGCGCTCGGCTTCGCTGATGGGTTGTTCGTTGATGCTGGCGTGGCGATTGCGCATCAGGCCGTCTTCGGCGAACTCCCAGTTCTCGTTGCCGTAGGCGCGGTACCACTGGCCGCTGTCGTCGCGGTATTCATAGGCGTAGCGCACGGCGATGCGGTTGTCGGTGAAGGCCCAGAGCTCCTTGATCAGGCGGTATTCGAGCTCGCGGTTCCACTTGCGGGTGAGAAAGGCCTGGGCCTCTTCGCGGCTGCTGCAGAATTCGGCGCGATTGCGCCAGTGGGTGTCGGTGGTGTAGGCCAGGGCCACCTTGGCCGCGTCGCGGCTGTTCCAGCCGTCTTCGGCGAGGCGGACTTTCTCGATGGCGGTTTCACGGGTGAACGGGGGTAGTGGGGGGCGGGACATCGTGGTCAATCCTCAAGGTCGGTGGGCTTGGTTTGCAGGATCGAGATTAGTTCGTTGCGCTGGCGGGGAGAATCGGTGCTCTCGGCACTTCATAATTGCTCCTTGAGGAACAATCCCCGCCTGGCCCGCCTGTCTATAGTTAGTCCAGACATTCGCTGGAGCCCGCCATGACCCTGATCAGCCGCGAACCCTGGTGGCTCGTCCCGCCCAAGCCCGGGCAGACCGAGCAGGACCTGCACTGGGGCTACCTGGAAATCTACGCCGACGGCCGCACCGTGTTCGTCGACCAGCGACCCACTGAGCAGGAGCTGGCCGAACGCAAGAGTTGCCGTAACTTCCCCGACGTGGAAAAGCCCTGAGTCAACCTTCGAGCTGGGCCAGGCGCGCCTCCAGCGCAGCGACCCGAGCTTCCAGCGCCTCGATGCGCTCGTCGGCCGCGCTGGCGCGCGTACCTCCCTCCTGCTGGCGGGCAGCGAGAATCGCCTCGATTTCGGCCGGGTCGCCCAAGGCGTGGGTGTAGCGGTCTTCGCGCTGGCCGGCCTGGCGCGGCAGGTGCAAGGCCAGGCCGCGCGAGACCAGGCGTTCGAGCTGGTGCTGGACCTGATCGACATCCTCGAACTCATGCAGGCGGCTGCTGCGGGTCAGCAGTTCGCTGAGGGTCTGTGGGCCGCGCAGGAACATCAAGCCCATCAGCACCAGCTGCGCCGGCACCAGCTCCAGGCCCTTGTCCACCCGCTGTTCCCAACGGTCGGCGCGGCTGCCCATCTGCAGGCGGGCCATTTCCTGGTTCTCCAGGGCACGCAGGGCCTGACCGACCTGGCCGGGGGAGAGGTTCATCACTGGTTCACGGCTGGTCTTCTGGTTGCAGGCCAGGACCAGGGCATTGAGGGTCAGGGGGTAGGTTTCCGGGCTGGTGGCCTGTTTCTCGATCAGTGAACCGAGCACGCGGATCTCGATGCTGTTGAAACGGCCTTCGCGGGTGCTTTCGTGTTCTGACATGGCCCTGTCTCATTGCGAGGAAAAAGGCCACTAGCCTAGGTAAAGCGACGGGCTTAGGCAATCACTGCCGGCTTCGCCGACCGCGCCATCTCCCATGTGGCGTGGGAGATGGCGCGGTCGGGGCTTCAGGTGCTGGGCCGCTCCATGGCCTGGCAGGCCGCGGCGGTGAACAGCACGTCGGTCGAGGAGTTCAGCGCGGTCTCGGCCGAATCCTGCAGCACGCCGATGATGAAGCCGACCGCCACCACCTGCATGGCGATCTCGCTGGGGATGCCGAACAGGCTGCAGGCCAGCGGGATCAGCAACAGCGAGCCTCCTGCCACGCCCGAGGCGCCGCAGGCGCAGACCGCCGCCACCACGCTGAGCAGCACCGCGGTCGGCAGGTCGACCGGGATGCCCAGGGTGTGCACGGCGGCCAGGGTGAGCACGGTGATGGTGATCGCAGCGCCCGCCATGTTGATGGTCGCGCCCAGCGGGATCGACACCGAATAGGTGTCCTCGTGCAGGCCAAGTTTCTCCGACAGTGCCAGGTTGACCGGGATGTTGGCCGCCGAGCTGCGGGTGAAGAACGCGGTAATGCCGCTCTCGCGCAGGCACAGCAGGGTCAGGGGGTAGGGATTGCGACGGATCTTCCAGTAGACGATCAACGGGTTCATCACCAGTGCCACGAACAGCATGCAGCCCATCAGCACGGCCAGCAGGTGCAGGTAGCCGAGCAGCGCGTCCAGCCCCGACTGCGCCAGGGTGGCGCTGACCAGGCCGAAGATGCCCAGCGGGGCGAAGCGGATCACCATGCGCACGATCAGGGTCACCCCGTTGGACAGGTCCTCGACCACGGTGCGGGTGGTGTCACCGGCATGGCGCAGGGCCACGCCCAGGCCGATGGCCCAGGTCAGCACGCCGATGAAGTTGGCGTTGAGCAATGCGTTGACCGGGTTGTCCACGGCGCTGAGCAACAGGTTCTGCATCACCTCGGTGATGCCGCCGGGGGCGCTCAGCGTGGCCTCGCCGGTGCTCAGCACCAGGTTCGAGGGGAACAGCATGCTGGCCACCACGGCCACCACCGCGGCGGCGAAGGTGCCCAGCAGGTACAGCCAGAGGATCGGGCGGATGTGGGTTTCCTGGCCATGGCGGTGGTTGGCGATCGAGGCCATCACCAAAATGAACACCAGGATCGGCGCCACGGCCTTCAGGGCGCTGACGAAGACCTTGCCGAGGAACCCCAGGTCGCGGGCCACGGCGGGGGCGAGCAGGGCCAGGGCGATGCCGGCCACCAGGCCGATGCAGATCTGCGTCACCAGGCCGGTGCGGTTGATGAGGCGGAGGATGGGGGTCATGTGCAGCGCAATCCAGTTACGTGAAAGCGCGCGACTTTACCACAGACGGCGCTGGCTCCTGTAGGCGCGGGCCTACCAGTGAAACAGTTCGCGCCGCGCGCCTTCGGTGATCGCCAGGATCCCCGGGTGCTTGACCTTGCGCTCCACCGATATGGCGTAGAACGACTCGTTCACCGCCTCGGTCCGGCCGATCAGGCGCACGCCGTACTGGCGGCAGACCTCTTCGGCGATCACGCTGGGGGCGACGAAGATGCCGCTGCCCGACTGGCCGAAGGCCTGCATCAGCGCGCTGTCATCGAATTCACCGACGATCCGCGGTTGCACCTGCTGCTCGGCCAGCCAGCGCAGCAGGCGGCTGCGCAGCACGGTTTCCTGGCCTGGGATCAACAGCGGCGCGTCGTCCAGGCAGGCGGGGAAGGGCCGCTCCAGGCGCTCGGCCAGCGCAGGGGTGGCGAAGAAGCTCAGGCCGCACTCGCCGAGCTTCTGGCTGTAGCCCTTGATGTCCAGGTGGCTGGGCATGGGGCTGTCGGAAATCACCAGGTCCAGGCGCTGGATCGCCAGGTCCGCCAGCAGGCGCTCGAGCTTGTCCTCGCGGCAATTGATGCGCAGTACCTCCTCCAGCTCCATGGTCGGTGCCAGCAGGCGGTAGACGATGGACTTGGGCACCACGTCGGCCACCCCTACGCGAAACAGGATCTGTTCCTGCGGACCGGCGCGCAACATGGCCTCCAGTTCGCCGCCGATCTGGAACATCTGCTCGGCGTAGGCCAGGGCCTGGCGCCCGGTCTCGGTCAGTTCCAGCTGGCGCCCGACGCGCTGGAACAGCTCCAGATTCCAGGTTTGCTCGAACAGGCTGATCTGGCCGCTGATGGTCTGCGGGGTGAGGTTGAGCTGTTCGCTGGCGCGGGCGATGCTGCCGGTCTTGGCCACCGCCCAGAAATAGTGGAGCTGGCGATAGTTGAGCATGTACGCCTCGATTCGAAAAAACCGAAGTATACACGCTGAAAATACGAATTTTCCGGATGTTTCAGCCTCTCTAGAATGCCACCCATCAGGCGCACGACGCGCCGCCCGGCATTCGACAAGCGAGGACCTCATGCTACAACTCAAATCCATTGGCACACCGCTGGTGCTGGCCCTGGCCCTGTTCGCCATGTCCGGCTGCGACCAGGCCGAGAAATCCGCCCAGCAGATGCTTGACCAGGCCGCTGAAACGGCCAAGCAGGCCATCGACAAGACCAATGACGCCGCCCAGCAGGCCTTGAGCGACGCCATCGGCAGCGATGGCGAGAAAGCCAAGGCCGAAGACGACAAGAAAGACACCCAGGACATCTGAGAGCAGGACTGACCAATGGAATATTTGCTGGAACTCGCCGCAAGCCCCACCGCCTGGGTAGCCCTCGCCACCCTGGTGGCCATGGAGGTCGTGCTCGGCATCGACAACCTGATCTTCATCTCCATCCTCACCAACAAGCTGCCCGAGGCCTATCGTTCCAAGGCACGGCGCATCGGTATCAGCATGGCTTTGGTCATGCGCCTGGCGCTGCTCAGCACCGTGGCCTGGATCGTCCAGCTGACCGAGCCTGTGGTCGAGGTGTTCGGCCACACGTTCTCGTGGAAGGACATGATCCTCATTGCCGGTGGCCTGTTCCTGCTGTGGAAGGCGACCAAGGAGATTCATGAAAGCGTCGACCCACATGGCGCCAAGGAAGAGTCCAAGGCCGGCAATGCCGTGACCATCGGCTTCACCGCGGCGATCTTCCAGATCCTGCTGCTGGACATCGTCTTCTCGATCGACAGCATCATCACCGCCGTGGGCATGACCGAGCACCTGCCGATCATGATCATCGCCGTGATCAGCGCCGTGATCGTGATGCTGGTGGCCGCCGACCCGCTGGCCAAGTTTATCAACGACAACCCGACCGTGGTGATGCTGGCCCTGGGCTTCCTGATCATGATCGGCATGACCCTGATCGCCGAAGGCTTCGGTGCCCATGTGCCGAAAGGCTACGTATACGCTGCGATGGCGTTCTCGACCGCGATCGAGATTCTCAACATCCTGGCGCGTCGGGCGCGCTTGAAGCGTGAGGCGACCGAGGGCTGACCTGGCGTGAACCATCGCGGGGCCAGCCCGCCGCCACAAGGCATGTAGCTTGTGGCGGCGGGCTGGCCCCGCGATGCATTCAGGAAAGCTTCAGCTCAATGCGCCCCGGCATGTCGACGCGCACGGCGCACAGGTCGTGGTTTGACCAGGGCTTGAGGGGGCAGGTGATGGGGGTGTGCATGCCGACGCACGATGCGCAGTACGCCCCAGAGCATGGCGGCCGCGACGCTCAGCCACATGCCAACCAGCATTAGAATCGCCATTGTCAGGCTCATGTGTGCCTCCTTCTCTCTGGCGAGCCAGGCCCGCCATCCAGACACTGCTTTAGTCTAGCCTGTCGCCTGTGACGTTCCATTGACCGAAGGTCTAGTACTTGGGCCGTTTCGTTCCAAGCCCGCATCGGGCTATACCCGAAGCCGCCCGCGCCCTATGATCGGCACTCATGGCCGGGCACCGCCTGCCTGGCGCTGGATCATGCGAGTGCCCATGTTGCAAAAACTCATCACGTCCCGGGCCCTGGGCCCACGTCGCCTGTTGGCCGCCTGCCTGGTAACGGCCACGTTGTCAGGTTGCGCCAGCGCGCCACCGGCCGCGCTCAAGGGCCTGCCGCAGCGGGTCGAGATCAGCAGCGTTCCCTTCTACGGCGGCAACGCCAACCACAGTGGCGCGATGGCCCTGGCCGCCGTGCTGTCGCAGCAGGGCGCACCGATCACGCCGGGCCTGCTCGACAAGTCGTTGGGCTTGCCCGCCGCCGCCGAGTCGCTGGAAACCGGCATCCCCCGGGTCGCTCGCGAATACGGCAGGGTCGTCTATCCGTTGGACAAACACCTGGATGCCTTGCTTGCCCAGGTGGCGGCCGGTTATCCGGTGCTGCTGCGTTATCAGGAAGGTTCGGCGTGGTGGAGCGAGCCGCGTTATGCGGTGCTGATCGGCTATGACCGCTACAAGCAGCGGGTACTGCTGCGCTCGGGCATGCATCGGCGTCAGTTGATGGCCTTCGATGATTTCGAGTCGGCGTGGGCCAAGGAGGGTAACTGGGCGGTGTTGCTGCAATCGCCACGGCAACTGCCGGCCCAGGTGGATCGCCAGCGCTGGCTGCAGGCAGCGGATGAGCTGGCCCGTTCGGGGCAGGAGATCGCGGCGAAGCAGGCTGTCATCAGCCTGGGACGCTGAGGCTGAAATGTTCGCGGGGCAAGCCCGCTCCCACAAGATGGGCCTTGTGGGAGCGGGCTTGCCCCGCGATGGCTCTACATCAGAAGCCCAGGCGATCGCGCAGGCTGTAGTACCAGGCACCGATGGCGCTGAACGGCACACGTAGCATCTGGCCGCCCGGGAACGGGTAGTGCGGCAGGCCGGCGAACGCATCGAAGCGCTCGGCCTGGCCGCGCAGGGCTTCGGCCAGCACCTTGCCCGCCAGGTGGGTGTAGGTGACGCCATGACCCGAGCAACCCTGCGAGTAGTAGATGTTGTCGCCGATGCGGCCGACTTGCGGCAGGCGCGACAGGGTCAGCAGGAAATTGCCGGTCCAGGCGTAGTCGATCTTGACGTCCTTGAGCTGGGGGAAGGCCTTGAGCATCTTCGGACGGATGATCGCCTCGATGTTTGCAGGGTCACGCGCCCCGTACACCACGCCACCGCCGAAGATCAGGCGCTTGTCGCTGGTCAGGCGGTAGTAGTCGAGCAGGTAGTTGCAGTCCTCGACGCAGTAGTCCTGCGGCAGCAGGGTACGGGCCAGTTCCTCGCCCAGCGGCTCGGTGGTGATCACCTGGGTGCCGCATGGCATCGACTTGGCTGCCAGTTCCGGTACCAGGTTGCCCAGATAGGCATTGCCGGCAACGATGATGAACTTGGCGCGCACCTTGCCCTGCGGAGTGTGCACCACCGGGTTGGCGCCACGCTCGATGCGCACGGCCGGGGTCTGCTCATAGATGATGCCACCCAGCGACTCGACGGCGGCGGCTTCGCCCAGGGCGAGGTTCAGCGGGTGGATATGGCCGCCGCTCATGTCGAGCATGCCGCCAATATAGCTGTCGCAGGCCACCACTTCGCGGATGCGCTTCTGGTCCATCAGCTCCAGCTGGTTGTGGCCGAAGCGTTCCCACAGGCGTTTTTGCGATTCCAGGTGGCCCATCTGCTTGCTGGTCAGCGCGGCGAACACGCCGCCGTCCTTCAGGTCGCACTGGATGTCGTACTTGGCCACGCGCTCACGGATGATGCGGCCGCCCTCGAAGGCCATCTGGCCGAGCAGTTGCGCCTGCTTGGGGCCCACGGTGCGCTCGATGACATCGATGTCACGGCTATAGCTGTTGACGATCTGGCCACCGTTGCGGCCCGAGGCGCCGAAACCGACCTTGGCGGCCTCGACGATGCTCACCTTGAAGCCGTTCTCCAGCAGGAACAGGGCGCTGGACAGGCCGGTGT
>Ga0209370_1002367_pt1 | contig 13739 bp, 12 predicted proteins | sample AgamicAtPrz_FD_187164 | JGI IMG/M metagenome (GOLD analysis project Ga0209370, IMG submission 187164) | Agave microbial communities from Guanajuato, Mexico - At.P.rz (SPAdes) (version 2) | ecosystem: Host-associated > Plants > Phyllosphere > Phylloplane/Leaf | place: Guanajuato, Mexico... | reverse complement strand
GGCCTCGACCGAGGTACCGCCCTGGAACACCGTTACCTGCTGGTCGGCGTCGAAATTGACCTTGCGATCCTTGCCCGATACCAGTGTCGCGCCCGCCTGCGCGGCCAGGCTTTCGTAGCGGTTGACGCCATTGATGGTCGGCCCGGTGCTGTACAGGCTGAGGATGCCGTTGTCCGAGTCTTCTTCGTTGTACTCGCCGATCCAGCGCAGGTTGAAGGTGTCGCTGGGCTGGAACAGCAACTGGGTGCGAAAACCCTGGCGCTTGCCGCCGTTGAGGTCTTCACCGTCGTGGATGTTCTTCACATAGCCGTCGTCTTCAGTGCGGTAGGCGCTGATGCGCCCGGCCAGGGTGTCACTGATCGGCCCCGAGAAGCTGCCCTGGGTCTGCAGGTAGCCGTCTTCGCCAATCGATTGCTGGATGCTGCCCTCGCGATGGAAGGTGGGCTTGCGTGTGCTGATGTTGAGCACGCCGGCCGTGGTGTTCTTGCCGAACAGCGTGCCTTGCGGGCCACGCAACACCTCCAGTTGCTCGACATCGAGCAGGTCGAACACGGCCATGCCCGGGCGGCCGAGGTAGACGTTGTCGAGGTAGATGCCGACGCTGCCCTCCAGGCCGTCGCTGGCCGGGTTGTTGCCCAGGCCGCGGATCGAGATGCTCGACTGGCGCGCATGCACATAGGCGACGTTGGTACTGGGCACCAGCTGTTGCAGATCTTGCACGCGGTAGATGCGCTGGGTTTCCAGGGTTTCGCTGTCGAGCACACTGATCGGCGCGGGTACGCTTTGCGCGGTTTCTTCGCGACGGCGAGCATTGACCGTGACAGTGCCGAGCTTGGCTTCCTGCTCCAGCGCCGGGGTGGCAGTGACCGGCTCGGCGGCGAAGCTGCCGCTGGACGCTGCCAGCAGCACGCCGGCGGCCAGGGGTTGCAAGGTGAAACGCGACGCGCGCACAGGCCAACGGGAAAATCCGGACATGCAAATGCTCCTTGAGGCGAGGCCCTGGCGAGCATTTCCGTTGGCGGAACCGAATCGCGGTCAGTCGGGCTTATATTCTTTTAAGAAATATAAATATTTTGAATTCATATTTTGTGGAATAAGTGACACCCTTTATAAGGGGGCTAACCCTTGTCAGCAATTGCATTCGACCGAAAGTTTCAATGTAAAAAATGCATATCGATCTCCGTCAGTTGCGCCACTACATTGCCCTCGTCGAGCACCGAAGCTTCGTCGCTGCGGCGGCTGCGGTTAACCTCTCGCAGTCGGCGTTCAGCCGAAGTATCCAGACCCTGGAACACAACATCGGCTGCCGCCTGGTCGACCGGGCCAGCAAGGAACTGGCGCCGACCCGCCAGGGCCTGCTGGTACTGGAGCATTCACGGCGACTGGTGCACGGCGCGCACAACCTGGTCAACGAGATTCACCAGTTCAACGGCGCCACCACTGGCGTGGTGCGTTTCGGTTCCGGCCCGGCGCCAGCCGGTGGCCTGGTGCCGCGCGCGGTCGCGCGCTTCGTCGCCGAGTACCCGGCGGCGCGTACCTGCTTCCAGGTGGATAACTGGCAGGCACTCAACCGCAAGCTGGTAACCGAGGAGATCGAATTCTTCGTTGCCGACACCCGCCAGTTCGAATCCGACCCGGACTACCAGGTCCACAAGCTGACGCCACAGCGCTGGCATTTCTGCTGCCGCGCCGGCCACCCGCTGACCGAGCGCGATAGCGTGCGGGCGCGGGACCTGTTCGACTACCCGCTGGCCACCACCTTCCGCCCGCCGAATATCCGCAAGATTCTCAGCGACCTCAGCGGGCGACAGGATTTCCTGCCGTCGGTGGAGTGCGAGCATGGTTATGCGCTGCTGAATGTGGTGTTGCATTCGGACACCATCGGCATCGCCTGCAATGCCAACCTGCGGCCGTACCAGCGTGAGGGAGGGTTGGTGGCGTTGCAGCTGGCCGGCCTCAAGCCGGAGCAGGAAGAAGCGTTCTATACCCGTTATGGCGTGGTGAGCCGCGTGGGCTATGGCTTGTCGCCCCTGGCGCAGGGCCTGGTCAGGCAGTTGATCGCCTGTGATACCGAGGTGTAGAGGGCGGGTGCCTTGGCCCGGTTTCGCGAAAAGTACGGCGTACGCAGATTCAATGTGGGAGCGGCCTTGCGTCGCGAAAGGGCCGCAAAGCGGCCCCGGCAATATCAGCCTTTACGCGTGGTCCGACTCAATTGGCCATCGACACCCACCGGCACCTCGCCGGCGAGAGTGACCCGACGCACCACCCTCGGCTGGGTCCCGTAGTCATCCACCGCATAATGCTGCGTCGCCCGGTTGTCCCAGATTGCCACGTCCCCTGCCTGCCAGCGCCAGCGTACGGTGTTCTCCAGGCGTGTTACATGCCCCTGCAGCAACGCAAACAGGTGCTGCGAATCGGCCAGCGAATAACCTTTGATGCGCTTGACGAAATGCCCCAGCTGCAACGCTCGCTCGCCACTGATCGGGTGCACACGCACCACCGGGTGCTCGGTCTCGTACACGGTAGAAGTGAACACCTTGCGATAACGCTCGAGCTTGGCCGGGTCCGCGTCGGGCTTCACCGTGGCATAGTCGTATTCGTTGCTGTGCACCGCCCACAGCTTGTCAGCGAGTTCGCGCAGCGGCTCCGGCAGTTCCTGGTAGGCAGCGGCGGTGTTGGCCCACACTGTGTCACCGCCCGAGGCCGGCGCCACCACGCTGCGCAGGATCGAGGCCTTGGGGTAGGCGTCGACGAACGTCACGTCGGTGTGCCAGGAATTGGCCCGCTGGCCTTCGGCGCCATCGAGCTGCAACAGGTAGCTGGTACCGTCGACCACCGGTACGGTGGGGTGGGCAACCGGGTCGCCAAGCAACTTGGCAAAGGCTTCCTGGCTCTGGTCATCCAGTTGGGTCTGGCCGCGGAAGAAGATCACCTTGTGCTTCACCAGGGCGGCCTGGATGGCATCAACGGTGGCGGCATCGAGGTCGGCAGACAATTGCACGCCACGGATTTCCGCACCGATGCGGCCGGCAACCGGGTGGATCTCAAGTTCGAAGGTTTGTGGCGCGGTGGCCAGTGCAGCGTTGCTCATGGTCTTGGTCCTTGCAGTCATGGTCGGGGGTGAGAATTCAGCGGGCGGCCTGCTGCTGGTTCAGGGCAGCATCGAGAAAGCGTGGCTCGATCCATTCGGCCACCTGGAAACCGCGGCGGATCAGGCGTTCCTTGGCGGCCAGGTCGACGCCTTGCTGCAACTGGCCAACGAAATCGGCGTCCAGCCGTGGGTCGAAGTAATGGGCGAGGTCTTCCTGGGCAAGGTCATCGCGCAGGATGCTGCGCGGCCAGTTGCCATTGGCCGCCACCAGGTCGACATAGGCCTCGCGGTTGTGCTCGTCACGCAGCCAGTTGCTGGCCTGCTGCTGGGCGCTGACCAGGCGCTGGACCAGCTCCGGGTATTTACGGATGAAATCACCCGTGCCCAACAGCACCGCCTGGGTACTCCCGGCACCTTGCAGGTCCCGGGAGCTGATCGGCAGCTCGACCAACCCACGTTCCCGTAACGACAGCAGGCTGGAAAGGCCCCAGGTGGCGTCGACCTGCCTGGCGGCCAATGCCGCGTTGGCAGCATTGAAGTCCAGGTTGATCACTTTCAGGTCGCGCTCGGTCAGGCCCTGGCTGGCCAGGGCGCTGGCGAACGACAGCTGGTTGGCGGTGCCGCGGAACACCGCCACGCGTTTACCCTTGAGGTCGTGCAGGGTCTTGATGCCGGAACCGGGTACCACGCCCAGGTAGCTCTTCACGCCACGCACGCCAGCCGAGAGCACGTGGGTGTCCAGGCCATTGGCTTTGCCAACGATCGCGGCCAGATCACCCAGGTAGGCGAAATCGGCCTGGCCGTTGGCCAAGGCCTCGTTGATCACAGGGCCCGCCCCTTTGAAGAAGTGCCAGTCGATGCGGATGCCGTCCTTGGCGAATTCCTTCTCCAGCAGCTGCTGGTCACGCAGCACGTCGACCACGCCGCCAGCGCTGGGCTTGCTGCCCGCGCTCAGGTCGGGCACGGCGATACGAATGCTCTCGGGCTTGGCGGGCTCGGCCGCGTGGCTGGCGAGGGTGAAGGCCAGCCCAAGGGCGGTGACCAGGTGGCGTAACGGGGTTTTCATGGCAAGGCTCCTTGGCAGGCTGCCACCGGCGATGGCCGGCGCTTTGGCCAGAAGCTAGGCAGGTCTGGTTAGAACCTACAAAGATCAAAACTTCATTTTTAAGTAACTGAATGCCATAAGTGAGGATCCATGCGGGGCGCGGGGCAGCTTGCGGAAAACGCATGGAAAATATGAGAAAAACGCAATGGTGATGGGGTTCCTCATGCATGGTTTGCATGTTCTTATCTCTTGAAAGTCACTTGTAAGAATTTTTAATTCCATAAGTGAATAACATTGGAATGCTTCGAGAGATGGCCGATGAATGGAGTTCTGAGCAGAAATCGGGGCGGGCCGCTGCACGACCCATTCGCGGCGCAAGGCCGCTCCCGCAGGGACCGTATCCTCTCAGGGGAGCGTACTCTGCCCTGGTTGCTGCCGGGGTTGCTTGCGCTGCTGTGGGTGATGGCGAGCCGGCAGCACTGGATGAGCGAACAGATTCTGCCGGCACCTTCGCTGGTGTGGCAGAGCGCGCTGGAGTTTGGCTCCGGCGAACTCTGGGGGCACTTGTGGATAAGCCTGCAGCGGCTGTTCTGGGGGCTGCTGGCGGGCATCAGCAGCGGCCTGCTGCTCGGCGCCTGGCTGGGCACCTCACGCCATGCGCAGACCCTGGTGCTGCCAACCTTCGTGGCCCTGGCGCAGATCCCCACCCTGGCCTGGATCCCGCTGTTCATGCTGTTCTTCGGTATCGGCGAGCTGCTCAAGCTGGTGGTGCTGGTAAAGGCCGTGGTGGTGCCGGTGACCCTGCACACCCTGGTCGGCGTGCGCGATGCCCAGCCCAAGCTGCGCGAAGCCGCCGCCACCTTGCGCCTGCCAGGCCACCTGTTGTTCCTGCGCCTGCTGCTGCCGGCCGCCCTGCCCGCCTTCCTCACCGGCGCGCGCCTGGCCCTGGCAACCGGCTGGACCTCGTTGCTGGCCGTGGAGTTGCTCGCCTCCAGCGAAGGCATCGGTTACCTGATGGTCTGGGGCCGACAGCTATTCATGCTCGACCTGGTGCTGCTGTGCATCCTGGTGATCGGCCTGGTTGGCGCGCTGCTGGAACGTGGCTTCTCGACCCTGGAACAGCGCCTGCTGTACTGGCCGCAACCAGCCACCGGCGAACAACAGCGTGGGCCCATTCCACGGGGCTGGCAAAGCCTGCTGCTACCGGCGGCACTGCTGGCGCTGTGGCAAGCCAGCAACAGCTTCGGCTGGGTTGACCCGAACATCCTCACTTCCCCGCTGAACGTATTGCACACGCTGTTCAGGGGCCTGGCCGATGGTTCGCTGCCAGAGGCCATGCTGCTGAGCCTGCAGCGCACCCTGACCGGCCTGCTCCTGGGCGGCGGCGCCGGCTTGCTCGGCGGGCTGTTGCTGGGGTTGTCGCACCACGCAGAACGCCTCTTCGGGCCAAGCCTTTCGGCACTGCGCCAGGTGGCACTGTTCGCCTGGGTACCCTTGCTCACCGCCTGGTTCGGCCTGGGCGAAGGGGCCAAGAACGTATTCGTCGGCCTGGCCGCATTCTTCCCGCTGCTGATCGCCACCCAACGTGGTATCGCCGGCCTGTCACCACAACTGGGCGAAGCGGCCCGCACACTGCGCCTGAACCTGTGGCAACGCCTGCGCCTGCTGGTGCTGCCGGGTGCCGCACCGGCGATCTTTGCCGGCCTGCGCCTGTCACTGATCTATGCCTGGCTCGGCACCATCGGCGCCGAGTACTTCATGCCCTCGGACGGCGGCATCGCCAGCCTGATGATCGGCGCCCAGCAACTGTTCCGCATGGACCAGGTCATGGCCGCGATGGTCCTGATCGGCCTGGTCGGCGCCCTGCTTGGCACCCTCGGTCAACGCCTCGAATCGCGCGCCACGCGCTGGAGAACCGCATGAACGCCTTCAATGCATCACACCTGCACGCGGCCAACCAGGCCGACACCACGCCACCACTGGTCAGCTTCGAAGGCGTCGGCAAAACCTTCAGCGTCGATGGCCAGCCGTTCGAGGCCATCCGCAATTTCAACCTGGCCATCAATCAAGGCGAATTCATCGCCATCGTCGGCGCATCAGGCTGCGGCAAGTCGACCCTGCTGCGCCTGCTGGTCGGGCTGGACACCGACTACAGCGGCAGCATCCGCGTCGATGGCCAGACGGTCAGCGGCATCGGCGGCGAGCGTGGCATCGTGTTTCAGGAGCATCGCCTTTTCCCTTGGCTGACGGTGGAGCAAAACATCGGCCTGGGCCTGGTCAACGAAAACCTGACCCAGGGCGAGCGGGCCCGGCGTGTGCACGAGTTCGTGCAACTGGTGGGCCTGGTCGGTTTCGAATCGGCCTACCCGCACCAGCTGTCCGGCGGCATGGCCCAGCGCGTGGCAATTGCCCGTGGCCTGGTGGCCAGCCCACGCATCCTGTTGCTCGACGAGCCGTTCGGCGCACTCGATGCACTGACCCGCCAGCAGCTGCAGGACGAACTGCTGGCTATCCGCGAACGCGCCGGCATCACCACCTTGCTGGTGACCCATGATGCCGAAGAAGCCACCTACCTGGCCGACCGGGTCGTGGTGCTGGAGCCGCGCCCCGGTCGCATCAAGTCGGTGGTGGAAGTCGACCTGCCGCACCCGCGCCTGCGCTCTGGTGCAGCATTGCATGGGCTGCGCGAAAGGGTCCTGCATCAGATCACCGGTGACGGCGGCTACCTGCCGCCGCCAACACGCCGGGTCGAAGGGTTGCGGCCAGAACTGATCGCCCTCTAGGTCCGCTCTGACGCCGGAAACAACGCTCGACTGCGGACGTGGTACTGCGTGCATTCGATAACAACCTGATCGAGCAATACAGCAGCCACATGGCCAAGGGGGTGCAGCTATGCCACCCCCAGCCCGCGCAAGTAATCCCAGGGGTAGATACCCCGTTGGTGGCCATCGCTGAACAACAGTTGCACGCCGTACCCCTGCGGCTCGATGTGCTCTACCCGTACATCGTCCTGCACCACGCCAATTGCACCGCGCAACTGGGCGGCGCGGCATTGCGAGCACGGGCAGGCACCGCGCAAGCGCGCATGGCTGATGACCTGCTCGCCATCCTGCCAGCGCACGGTCAGTTGCCCTGCCTCGCGTTGATTGCGTATTGCACTCGGGCTGTTCATCACGCCGCCCCGCGCAGCTGCGCCAAGGCGATGCGGACGGCCTTGCGCACTTCTGGATCGCTGTCCGCTTCGGCCGCCTGCATCGCCGGCAAGGCACGGGCTTGCCCCAGTTCACCGAGCGCTAGCGCGGCTTCCTTGCGCAGGTTGGCAACGCCATGGCCGAGCAAGTCGGCCAAGGCATCCAGCGCCTCGCCATGACGCAAGCGGCCCAACGCGCGGGCAGCGCGCAGGCGTACTTGCCAGAAGCTATCGTCCAGCGCCGCCACCAGTGCCGGCCCCGCCTGGGCATGGCCCACCTTGCCCAGCGTCGTCGCGGCTTCTTCACGCACTTGCCAGGCGGCATCGCGCAGGGCGCCAACCAGCGTCGGCAACACCGCAGGATCACGCGCAAGCCCCAAGGCGCCAATCGCTGCGCGACGTACCTCGGTGTCGGGTTCATGCTCGGCCAGCTTCGCCAAGGCGGGCAGCGCTGGCGTGTGCTTGAGCCAGCCCAGAATACCCACGGCTTCGCGACGCACTGCCGCGTCCTGGTCCTCCAGCGCTCGCAGCGCAGGCCCGGCAGCGTCGTCCAGGCGCAACTCACGCAGGGCGCGCAAGGCACTGGCGCGGACAAAGCCATCGGCGTGGGTCGTCCACGGCAGAATCAACAGGCCGGCTTCCGGGGTCTTCAGCTCGCCGAGGCTCTGCGCGGCAGCCAGGCGTACGGCTTCGGCACCATCCGCCAGCGCGGCGCACAAAGCCTGGACCACTTCCGGCTCCTCCCAGGCTTCCAGCAGGCGCGCAGCCTCGGCGCGCACGTCGTCAGCGCCATCGACCAACAAGGCATCGGTGAGCCACGGCAAGGCCTCGGGGTCCTCCAGGTCGGCCAGTTCGATCAAGGCAATACGCCGCACGCCGGCGTCGTCGGCCTTGAGGCGTGGCTGCAGAGCGAGAATGTCGGGGTTGTCGGTGCTTCGTATAGTCATAGCGCGATCCTGAGCGGCGGATGGTCGGTGGCGGGCAGGCCAAGCGGCGTCAGGCGCGGCAGTTCGCGGCCTTCTTCATGGCGCAGCAAGGCCAGGCAATGGCGTTTGAGGTGGGTGAATTCAGGGCTGGTCAGCAGGCTGGCGCGCCGTGGGCGGGCAAAGTCCAGGCGCAGGTCTTCGATGAAGCGACCGGGGCGCGGGCTCATCACCAGGATACGGTCGGCCAGGAACAGGGCTTCGTCGATATCGTGGGTGACGAACACCACGGTGGTGCGAATGCGCGCCCAGATATCCAGCAGCAGTTCCTGCATGCGCGAGCGGGTTTGCGCATCCAGGGCACCGAAAGGCTCGTCCATCAGCAGCAGGCTCGGGCGGTTGATCAGCACCCGGGCGATCTCGGCACGCTGCTGCATGCCGCCGGACAACTGGCTGGGCCAGCGCTCGGCGAAGTCGGCCAGGCCCACCAGTTGCAGCATCTCGCGGGCCTGCTGGCGGCGCTCGATCTTGTCCAGGCCTTGCATCTTCAAGCCGAAGCCGACGTTGTCGAGCACGCTGCGCCAGGGCAGCAAGGTATGGTGCTGGAATACCATGCCGCGCTGCGGCGACGGCCCGGCGATGGCCTGGCCATCCACGTTCAGTTGGCCGCTGCTTGGCACCAGGTGTCCGGCCAGGGCGCCGAGCAAGGTCGACTTGCCACAGCCGGACGGCCCGAGGATACAGACGAACTCCCCTGGCTCCACGGCAAAGTCCAGGCGCTGCACCGCCTCGAAGGCTTCACGGCCCTGCCCCAGCTGAATCGACAGGCCATGCCCATCGATGCGCCCGGACGCCTGTTGGTAACGGTTCATCAGGCGGCCCTCGGTGTGCGGTACCAGGGCGTAGCCAGTGCGCCCAGGCGCTTGACCAGGGCGCTGCTGCCCATGCCCAGCACGCCAATCAACAGCATGCCGACGATGATGTCAGGGTAGTTCTGCAAGGTGTACGACTCCCACGTGTAGTAACCGATGCCGAACTGCCCGGCGATCATCTCGGCAGTGACCAGGCAGAACCACGAGGTGCCCATGCCGATGGCAAGGCCCGTGACGATGCTCGGCAACGCGCCAGGCAGTACCACTTCGCGCAGGATCGCCCAGCGCCCGGCACCCAGGCTGCGCGCCGACGCCACCAGGCGTGGGTCGACGGCTTCCGCGCCATGCACGGTGTTGAGCAGGATCGGGAACAGCGCACCGGTGAAGGTGATGAACACCATCGACAGCTCCGACGACGGGAACATCAGGATCGCCAGCGGGATCCACGCCACAGCCGGTATCGGCCGCAGAACTTCAAGTGGCGGCAGCAAGGTGTCCTCGGCCCATTTCGAGCGGCCGATCAGCAGGCCGATGGCCACCCCCAGCAATGCCGCAGCGGCATATCCGGCAAATACCCGCGACAGGCTGCTGCCAAGGTGCGCCAGCAGCGCGCTGGAGGTCAGCAACTGCCAGGCCGCCTCCAGCACCGCTTGCGGCGTGGGGACGTAGGTGAAGGTCAGCAGGCCGAGGTCCAGCTTGACGCTGGCGGCCATCTGCCAGAACAACAGGCAGGCCAGCAGCGAAGCCAGGCGCACGGGCCAGCGCTTGTAGTCGCGGGTCATCTCGGTGCCTCCCGGTCAGCGCTGGGCGACCAGCTTCTGGTTGGCACTGACGAAGTCCAGCGCTTCGCCACCATGCGCCTTGGCGTACTGTTCGGCCTGGTCCCTGAGCAGGAAGGCGGCCAGCTCGCCGTGGGCATTGCGCACGAACCAGGCCTGGTTGGCCAGCAGCTTGATACCGCTGTCGGCAGCCTGGGCGTAGATCGCGCGGATGTCCTTGCCTTCCTGTTCCAGCTGGGCCAGCGCGCCAAGGGCAGCTTCCGGCGAGGCATAGTGGCGCACCTTGTCTTCACCGCGCACCCAGATCTGCGCCAGGCGGCTGAAGTCGGTGATCGGCTTGCCCGTGAGCGCATCGTTGGCCTTGAGCGGCAGCGGGTCGTAGTGCTTCAGCGCCTCGTCGTAATCCAGGCCGGCCTGCTTGAAGGCCGCACGGATGTACTGGTCGTCGATGAACTGGTCGGTGTCGAGGCCGCGGTCGGTCTTCTTCAGCAGCTTGAGCGTGTCGATGGAGGTCGTTACCGCCTGGCGGTATTCAGGCTTCCAGGTCAGGTCGCGGGTCTGCAGTCCGAGAGGGCCGTGGAACAGGTAATTGACCTCGGCCTCGATGCCGGTGACCTTCTCGATCAGTTCGCTGTATTTTTCCGGTTCTGCAGCGATCAGGCGGTCGGCTTCCAGGCTGGCACGCAGGTAGGCGGTAACCACTTCCGGGTATTTCTTCGCATAGTCGGCGTCCACCAGCGCGCCATGGAATGTCGGCGCGTTGGCCTGGGCACCGTCGTAGACCTTGCGGGCAAAGCCGCGGTTGGGGAACAGCTCGGCGAACGGCACGAAATCGGCGTGGGCTTCGATGCGGTTGCTGCGCAGGGCGGAACCGGCGATCTCCGGCGCCTGGGCGATGATTCGCACGTCCTTCTGCGGGTCCCAGCCCTGGGCCGCGACGGCGCGCAGCAGCATACCGTGGGCGGTGGAGGCGAACGGCACGGAGATGGTCTTGCCCTTGAGTTCAGCCAGCGACTGCACCTTCGACGCTGCCGGTACGACAATACCGTTGCCGCTGCCCTGCACACTGCCCGACAGCACGCTGATGAACAGGCTGCGCTTGCCGGCATCCAGGTGTGCGACGCCGTTGAACGAGCCGGGGAAATCGGCCATGGCACCGAAGTCGAGCTTGCCGGCGACCATCTCGTTGGTCAGCGGCGCACCGCTGGTGAAGTTCTTCCATTCGATCTGGTACTGGGCGTCCTTGTACTTGCCATCGTGCGGCAGGTATTTGTCGAGCAGGCCCAGTTCGCGAATCAGCAAGCCGCCGGTAGCGCAGTTGATGGTGGTGTCCTGGGTGCCGATGGCGATGCGGATGGTTTCGGCGCTGGCATTCAGGCCGGCGAGCGCCAGCGCGAAGCCGGCCACGGTTGCTACAAGGCGCATGGTGTTTCCCCTCGAATCGTTTTGAGTTGTGTAGTCGTCTCCGCCACCGGGCTTGGGTGGTGGGAAACGAGGGGGCATTACAGGAGGCGCGTCCGGTGGTTCGCCGGATGGCGGGAATGAATCAGCGCAACAGGTACGGGATGTCGACCTTGACCGCGCCAGTGGGGCAGTCTTTCTCGCAGGGCATGCAGTACCAGCACTCGTCGAAGGCCATGTAAGCCTTTTGCGTGGCCGGGTTGATCGCCAGCAGGTCCATGGGGCAGACCTCGACACAGACGGTGCAGCCTTTTTCGGCGATGCATTTGTCTTCGTCGATGGTCACCGGGGCGCTGCTGCGAAAGAAGATTTCCTGGGGCTGATAGGCCATTTCACGGGGTCCTTGGGGCCTTCATGGGCACCTTTTCATCTAGAGGCTTGCAGGTTCACCTGTGGGGACGGGGCCGACGCCTCGATAAATCCGCTCCCGCAGGGTGAGGTGTCGCTCAGGCGGCATCGGTTCTGACCCTCAAGCGGTCATAGGCAGTCTGCTCTTCGGTATCCAATGCGATCAGGTACGGCTCGACTGCTTTCTTGAAACTGGTCATTTCACCGTTTTCGCCTTTTTTCAGGTGGCAATGGCAGAACCACTCGGCATCGTTGCGTTCGGGGAAATCCACCCGGTGGTGGTACAGGCCCCAGCGGCTTTCCTCGCGGAACAACGAAGCGCGCGCCGCCATCTCGGCACAATCGCGGATTACCGCGACTTCCATGGCGCGCATCAGCTCATGCGGGTTGCTGGCCTTCATCTGCGCGAGGTCGCGCTCGATCTCGGCAAAGCGCGCCAGGCCGATTTCCATTTTCCGGGTCACCTTCGGCGGCTGCAGGTAATCGTTGACCATGCGTCGCAGCTTGTATTCCACCTGCGCCGGCGGCAGACCATGCTCACGCTGCAGCGGGGCGAACACCCGCGCGCGTTCGCGCTCGACCTGCCCGGCATCGACCTCGGCCAGCTCCCGACCGGCCACGTATCGCGCGGCGTTCACCCCGGCAAACCAGCCATAGGTGAAAGCACCGAGCATGTAGTTATGCGGCACTGCGGCCATGTCGCCGGCGGCATACAGGCCCTTGACGCTGGTCTCGGCCTTTTCGTTGACCCACACTCCCGACGCCGAATGCCCGGAACAGAAACCGATCTCGGAGATGTGCATTTCGACCATGTGCTGGCGGTAGTCAGTGCCACGCCCGGCATGGAACTGACCACGGCTGGGGCGCTCGTTGCTGTGCAGGATGTCTTCGATGGTCTGGATGGTCTCCTCGGCCAGGTGGTCGAGCTTGAGGAACACCGGGCCGTTGCCACCTTCGAGTTCCTGGTGGAACTCCCACATCATCTGCCCGCTCCAGTAATCGCACTCGATGAAGCGCTCGCCCTTGCTGTTGGCGGTATAGCCACCCAGCGGGCCGGTGACATAGGCACAGGCCGGGCCGTTGTAGTCCTTGATCAACGGGTTGATCTGGAAGCACTCGAGGTTGGCCAGCTCGGCGCCAGCATGGTAGGCCATGGCGTAACCGTCACCCGCGTTGGTCGGGTTCTCGTAGGTCCCCATCAGGTAGCCGGACGACGGCAACCCCAGGCGCCCGGCGGCGCCGCAGGCGAGAATCACCGCCTTGGCCCGCACCACGCGGAACTCGCCGCTGCGGCAGTCGAAGCCGAGGACACCCGCCGCCGCCCCTTCCCCATCGAGCAATACACGGGTGCAGACCATGCGGTTGCTGATCTCCACCCGGGCGCGCTTGAGCTGGCGGTACAGCACCTTCTTGATATCGTGCCCCTCGGGCATCGGCAGCACGTAGGCGCCCATGTGGTGAACCTTCTTCACCGCGTAGTCACCGGTTTCGTCCTTCTCGAACTTCACGCCCCAGCGGTCGAGCTGCTCGATGGTCTGGAAACTGTGGGTCGCGTAGGCATGGACCGTGGCCTGGTTGACGATGCCGTCATTGGCCACGGTGATTTCCTTGGTGTATTGCTCGGGGGTGGCGTGGCCGGGAATGATGGCGTTGTTCAGGCCATCCATACCCATGCTGATGGCACCGCTGCGCTTGACGTTGGCTTTGTCCAGCAACAGCACGCGCAAGTGCTTGTCGTGCTCCTTGGCCTTGATCGCCGCCATCGGCCCTGCAGTGCCACCGCCGATGATGATGATGTCGTAGTCCTGGGTCTGGATACTCATGCCTTGCTCCCCTTCTGGCGGTCGATACGCAGGCGGTACTGGAAGGCATCGCCACGGTAATACAGGTGTTCGAAGTCCAGGGGTGTGCCATCGGCGGCGTGGGTCAGACGCTCGATACGCATGATTGGCGAACCCTCTTCCACCTCCAGCGCCTGGGTCAGGTCGCTGTCGGCCAGCACCGCATCGATCGCCAGGTCGGCGTGGCCG
>Ga0209370_1002365_pt1 | contig 13746 bp, 10 predicted proteins | sample AgamicAtPrz_FD_187164 | JGI IMG/M metagenome (GOLD analysis project Ga0209370, IMG submission 187164) | Agave microbial communities from Guanajuato, Mexico - At.P.rz (SPAdes) (version 2) | ecosystem: Host-associated > Plants > Phyllosphere > Phylloplane/Leaf | place: Guanajuato, Mexico... | reverse complement strand
GCGCGTGCGCAGCTCGCCGATCTGCAGACCGGCAAGCGCCCGCCCGAAGTGAACGTGACGAAGGCCCAGCTCGCGCAGGCGGCCGCCCAGGCCGCGCGCGCCGCCGCGCAGCTCGCCCGCGACGAAAGCCAGTACGCGGCGGGCGGCATCTCGAAGCAGCAGCTCGACGACGCGCGCACGACCGCGCAGACTACCGCCGCGCAGGTGCGCGAGCTGCGGAGCCAGATCGACGTCGCGCGCCTGCCGGGCCGCGCGCAACAGGTTGCCGCGCAGGCCGCGCAGGTCGACGCCGCGCAGGCGGCCGTGGCCGAGGCGCAATGGAAGCTCGACCAGAAGCGCGTCGCCGCGCCGGCGGCCGGGCGCGTGTACGACACGCTGTACCGAGTCGGCGAATGGGTGCAGGTCGGCAATCCGGTCGTGCAGATGCTGCCGCCGCAGAACCTGAAGGTGCGCTTCTTCGTGCCGGAGGCCGCCGTCGCTTCGCTCGCGCCGGGCCGCGCGGTTTCGATCCATTGCGACGGCTGCGCGGCCGACGTGCCCGCGCACATCACCTACGTGTCGAGCGAAGCCGAATACACGCCGCCCGTGATCTACAGCAACGAGAGCCGGAGCAAGCTCGTATTCATGATCGAGGCACGCCCCGCCGCGGCAGACGCGTCGAAGCTGCGCCCGGGCCAGCCCGTCGCCGTGAGGGTGCCGTGAACGCGCCGCCGGCCCCGTATGCGATCGACGTCGAGCGCCTGAACAAGCGTTTCGGCGACAAGCACGTCGTGAAGGACGTATCGCTGCGCGTCGCGCGCGGCGAAATCTTCGGCTTTCTCGGGCCGAACGGCAGCGGCAAGACCACGTCGATCCGGATGATGTGCGGCCTGCTGACACCCGATTCGGGCAGCGGCACCTGCCTCGGCTACGACATCGTGCGCGACAGCACGCAGATCAAGCGCCGCGTCGGCTACATGACGCAGCGCTTCTCGTACTGGGAGGACCTGTCGATCCGCGAGAATCTCGACTTCGTCGCGCGCGTGTACGGGATGGCCGACCGCAAGGCCGCCGTCTCACGCGCGCTCGACGGGCTCGGCCTCGCGAGCCGCGCGGACCAGCTCACCGGTGCGCTGTCGGGCGGCTGGAAACAGCGCCTCGCGCTTGCCGCGTGCATGCTGCACGAGCCCGAACTGCTGCTGCTCGACGAACCGACCGCCGGCGTCGACCCGGCTGCGCGCCGCGATTTCTGGGAAGAGTTGCACCGGCTCGCCGCGCAAGGAATCTCGGTGCTCGTCAGTACGCACTACATGGACGAAGCCGAGCGCTGCCACAAGCTCGCGTATATCGCGTACGGCGAATTGCTCGCGCAAGGCACGTCGGCCGAGATCGTCGCATCGCAGGGATTGTCGACCCGCGCGGTCACCGGCGAACGCCTGGCCGAACTGTCCGCGCGACTGCACGCGATGCCGGGCATCGACCAGACCGTCGTGTTCGGCTCCGCGCTGCACGTGAGCGGCCACGACCGCGTCGCGCTCGACGCGACGCTCGCGCAGGTCGCGCGCGACGAGGCGGCGCTGCGCATCGCACCGATCGAGACGGGGCTCGAGGACGTCTTCATCTATATGATGAGCCGCGCGTCCGGCCCGGCCAGCGGAGCGACGCGATGAGACCGTGGGCGCGCCTGCGCGAATCGTTCTCGGCCGCGCGCTGGTGGAGCATCGTGCTGAAGGAATTCCTGCAGTTGCGCCGCGACCGCGTGACGTTCGCGATGATCGTCGGCGTGCCGATCGTCCAGCTCGCGCTGTTCGGCTTCGCGATCAACACCGATCCGAAGCACCTGCCGACGGCGGTGATCGCCGCCGAGGCGAGTCCGTTCACGCGCAGCTTCGTTGCCGCCATGCGCAACTCCGCGTATTTCGACATCGTCGAGACCCTGCCCGACGAAGCGGCCGGCCGGCGGGCGCTCGCGCGCGGCGACGTGCTGTTCGTGCTGAGCGTGCCGGCCGATTTCTCGCGCCGGCTGCTGCGCGGCGAACGGCCGTCGCTGCTCGTCGAGGCTGACGCGACCGACCCCGTCGCGACCGCGTCCGCGCTCGGCGCGCTGTCGGGCCTGGCGCAAGCGGTCGCGGACAAGGACCTGAGCGGGCCGCTCGCGCACCTGAACGGCCGCCCGGCCGCGTTCGGCGTCGTGCTGCACCGGCTGTACAACCCCGAGGGGATCACGCAATACAACGTCGTGCCGGGCCTGATCGGCGTGATCCTGACGATGACGATGGTGATGATGACGGGGCTCGCGATCACGCGCGAACGCGAGCGCGGCACGATGGAGAACCTGCTCGCGACACCGGTGCGGCCGCTCGAGGTGATGACGGGCAAGATCGTCCCGTACGTGTTCATCGGATTGATCCAGGTGTCGATCATCCTCGCGGCCGCACGCTTCGTGTTCGCGGTGCCGTTCGTCGGCAGCCTGCCCGCGATCTACCTCGCCGCGCTGCTGTTCATCGCCGCGAACCTGACGGTCGGCATCACGCTGTCGTCGCTCGCGCAGAACCAGTTGCAGGCGATGCAGCTCGCGGTGTTCTACTTCCTGCCGAACATCCTGCTGTCGGGCTTCATGTTCCCGTTCGCGGGAATGCCGGCGTGGGCGCAGGCGATCGGCAACCTGCTGCCGCTCACCTACTTCAACCGGCTCGTGCGCGGGATCCTGCTGAAAGGCGACGGCTGGGCCGACCTGTGGCCATCGGTGTGGCCGGTCGCGCTGTTCACGGTCGTCGTGATGGGCGTCGCGCTGCGTTTCTACCGGCGCACGCTCGATTAGGCGGCGCGCGATGAAACCGGCTTCGCTTCGCGCGCACTCCACCCGCCCGGCCATCGCCGTTTCGCTGGCGGTCGCATCGTTCGTCGCCGGCTGCGCGGTCGGGCCGGATTTCCGCACACCGGACGCGCCGCCGACGCAACGCTACACACGCGGCACACTGCCCGCGACGACGGCCGGCGCCGCGCAAACATTCGCGCCGGCCGCGCATGCGCCGGTGCGCTGGTGGACGCGATTCGGCGCCGAACCGCTGAACCGGCTCGTCGATACCGCGTGGCGCAACAGCCCGACGCTCGCCCAAGCGCGCGCGCGGCTCGACGAGGCGCGGCAGAACTATGTGGCGCAAGCCGGCGCGACGATGCTGCCGCGCGTCGACGCGAACCTGTCCGCGACGCGCGAGAAGGTCGACATCGCCGCGTTCGGCCTGCCGGCCAACGTGCCGAACCCTGGGCCGTTCACGTTGTACGACGCATCGGTGAGCGTGTCGTACACGCTCGACGTGTTCGGCGGCAACCGGCGCGCGCTCGAAGCGCTGCGCGCGCAGATCGACTACCAGTCGTACACGCTCGACGCGGCGCGCCTGACGCTCGCGGGCAACGTCGTCGCCACCGCGATCCTGCGCGCGTCGCTCGTGCAGCAGATCGCGCTCACGCGGCAGCTCGCCGACGCGCAGGCGCGGCAGTTGCGCATCGTCGATGCGCGTGCGGCGGCGGGCGGCGTCTCGCAGGCCGATGTCCACGCACAGCGCACGCTGCTCGCCCAGACGCACGCGTCGCTGCCACCGCTCGCGGCACGACTCGCGCAGGCCGACCATCGCCTCGCGATCCTGCTCGGCGCGCCGCCGGCCGATGCCGACCTCCCCGACCTGACGCTCGATGCGCTCGCGCTGCCGCGTGCGTTGCCGATTACGCTGCCGTCGACGCTCGCACGCGAGCGGCCCGACATCCGGGCGGCGGAAGCCATGCTGCATCAGGCGAGCGCGAACATCGGCGTCGCGACCGCGAACCTGTATCCGCGCTTCTCGATCTCGGCCGGCCTCGGCTCCGAACGCACGAGCGTCGCCGACGTCGTGAACGGCATGAATATCTGGAACATCGGCCTCGGTCTCGCACAGCCGCTCTTTCGCGGCGGCGAGTTGCGTGCGAAGCAACGCGCGGCGCAGGCCGCATACGACGCGGCGTTCGCGAGCTATCGGTCGACCGTGTTGCAGGCGCTGCAGCAGGTCGCCGACGCGATGCGCGCCGTCGAGCACGATGCCGCCGAATGGCAGGCGCGGGACACGGCCGCGCAGGAGGCGCAAGCCAGCCGGGCGATTGCCGGCGTTCGCTACGCGGCGGGCGGGATCAACGCGTTCGAGCTGCTCGACGCGCAGCGGCAGGTGCTGCAGACGACGCTCGAACGCACGCGCGCGCAGGCCGACCGGCTCACCGATACGGCCGCGCTGTTTCAGGCGCTGGCGGGAGACGGGACGGAGCAAGCGGCCGCCCCATGAAAAAAACCGGCTCGAAAGCCGGTTTTTTTCATACCGCATGCCGTGAGCGGCGCTCGCGCGCCGCGCGACATCAGAAGCGGTGGATCAGGCCGACGCCGACGCCGATCTGGTTCTGCTTCGAACCTGCGCCCACGCCGTCGCCGATCGACGTCGTTGCTGCGATGACCGACGCGCCGTTGAGCGTGTTGCCGCTCGCGTGCTGGTACGCCTCAACTGCGTACAGGCCCGTGCGCTTCGACAGGCTGTAGTACTGCGACAGCGTGACCTGGTGGTACTTGGCCGAGCTCGAGATGCCGTTCGACTCGGTCGCACGCGTGTACGAGTAGCCTGCGGCGAAGTCCCACTGAGCCGATGCCTTCCAGTGCAGCACGGCGCCAGCCGTGTTGAAGATCGCCGTGTTGCGGAACGACGAGCCGACGCCCGGGATGTACTGGACGTTCGAGTACGACGCCGAAATATCCCACGACGGCGTGAACTGGTACCCAGCCGTCACGGCGACGCGTTGTTGCGACTGTGCCGACTTGTAGCCGTTGTTGATCGACGACACGGCCTGCTCCGCACCGTTGCCGCTCGTGTCCAGACCGTTCTGCGCGGTCGAGTTCGCGCCCCACACACCGCCGCCGAGCGTCGCGTTGTTGATCTTCTGGTAGCCGACCGCGATGCCTGCCGGGCCGTTCAGGTACTGGATCGCCGCGCTCCACGTCGAGCCGCGGTTCGTCGCGCCCGCGACGCCGCCGAACGAGTACGAACCGCCGACCGTGAAGCCGTAGAACTTCGGCGACATGTAGACGAGCGAGTTGTTCGCGCGGTAGCTGGTGTCCAGCGAATCGATATCGCCCGGGTGCGCGCCGTAGTAACCAGTCAGCCAGGTCGTCGGGCTGTACGGCGACAGCAGCGTGTAGTACGCGGTGTACTGGCGGCCGGCCGTCAGCGTACCGTACGTGGTGTTGGTCAGACCAACCCATGCCTGACGCGTGAAGATGCCGTTGGTCCACTGCGACGAGCCGTTAGCCGTGTTGACGCCGGCTTCCAACTGGAAAATCGCCTTCGTGCCGCCGCCGAGATCTTCGCTGCCCTTCAGGCCGAAGCGGCTGCCTGCCCACACGCCGGTGGACATCTGCACCTTCGAGTGACCACCCGTGGTTGCACCGACTGCCGACGAGTTGTTCTGCCAAGCGATACCGTTGTCGACGATACCGTACAGGGTCACGCTGCTCTGGGCGTGGGCGGCGGTAGCGGCTGCGAGACCGACTGCCGTCATGGCGAAAGCGACGCGCTTTTTCATTGATTCTCCGTCCTCAAAGAATGTTTCTTTTCTGGTGTGGTTTTATGACCGACACATGTGCGAGTACATGCCGACGCGATTCTGACGGATTACCAATTGTTTCCCAACATGTGCGGTCGGTCATCGTATGATCGACGCAACGCAGGGGTTCACCAAACGGTTACATAACAGCCCGAAAAGCTTGTGCGGCGGGCGTTTCCGGCATTTGCCGGTGAAAACCCTAACTTTACATTTTTACGGGTGCAACACGACCGCCCGATGTCGTCAGACGCCTTCGGCGACAAAACATCTTACAAATGCGCGATCGAAGCTGACGCCGCGATTCACGCCGCCGCGCAGGATCGCCGACATTCATGACACCCACATTTCGAGACACGAAATCATGAAAACGTTTTTAGTCGGCGTGCCGCAGACCCGACGGGAACGGTCCGGCGAACGCGGGCCGGGAGGCGATGCCGGCGCGTGTCGCGCCGGCGATCTTCAATGCCGTGGTGCGGAAGCCAGCCGCGCGGACACCGCATCGGCGAGCGCGGTCAGCCGCGCGCGGATCGCCGTGTTCGAACCGACCAGCGCGAGCGACGCCGCCATGATCCGGTAGACGCGCTTTCTCGGCACCTTGGCCGGCTTCGCCGGGTCGAGCCACGCAGCGTGGCCGGCCAGCAGTTCGAGCGTTTCGAGGCCGATCATGATCGGCCACAGGCAGGCGAGCCGCAGCCGCACGAAACGGCGCGGGATCGCGAGGGTATACAGGCATGCGTCGCGATACTGGTCGAGCGCGACGCGCAGCAGGTCGACCAGCACGCCGCGCGCGCGCGCCGACGCCTCGGGCTGCATCAGGTCGGCCACGACGAGTCCGTGCTCGCGCAGCACGTCGTCGGGCAGGTAGCAGCGGCCGATGTGCAGGTCCTTCCCGCAATCGCGCAGGATGTTGGTCATCTGCAGCGCCTTGCCGAACCGGATGCCCTTCTCGCGCATGTCCGCCAGATCCCAGCCGCGCGCGGCGCGCGTGTGCGCGCCCGTCATGTCGGTCCAGAATTCGCCGACGCAGCCGGCGACGAGGTACGTGTAGCGGTCGAGCATGTCCCGCGTCGGCAGCGACGCGACCTGCCCCGACTGCTCGTCCGGAAACGTGCGCAGGTCGAATTCCATCCCGGCCGTGAGCGTCGCGACGACCTTGCGGATCGACGCGCGATCGGCCTCCGGCTGCGCGCGCAGCAGCGCGAGCATCGGCTCCATCGAGCCGAGCAGCAGGTGTTCGTGCGAATCGGTCTGCATCCGCGTCACGTCGTCGAGCGAACGCGACAGCGCCGCGCCGTCGCCGAGCCGCTCGATGTCGTCGCGCAGGTCGGTCAGCAGCGCCGCGCGCCGCTCGGGCGCGACGAGCGCCGTGTCGGCGATCGTGTCGGCCGCGCGTGCCAGCAGATACGCGAGGCCGACCGGGTCGCGCATGCCGTCGGGCAGCACGCGCAGCGTCAGGTAGAAGGAGCGGGAAACGTTCTTCAGCAGCTCGCCGAGCAGATAGGCGGGATCGGTATGGGTCGTCATGGGTCGGGAAAAATCGGCCGGCGCGGGCCCCGGACGCACACGGGCGCCGGGCGCCCGCGCCGGCCCGCGAGTCGCCGCATCGTCGCGCGCGGCAGGCGTCGGCCCCGGCGCGACGATGCAAAATTCCCGCAAGTTTAGTGCATCCGGCGCGCGGGTTCGCTGCAACGGCCGGAATGCGATGCGCGCCGGCCTGCCGTCACGCGCGCTGCCGTGCACGTCGCCCCTTCAAAACGGAACGGAAAGGTCGAAGTAATACATATGTAATTATTCGATGCGACGATCGCGCACCGTTCGATTCCGTTCAGCCCGGGCTTCCCGCCGGGCCGCCGGCGCGAGCGCCCTTTCCCGACTCCGTTTCGAAGGTTCAACGACATGCTTCTCCAGCGCCCGACCTCCCTGCGCTACATCCCGTTCGCCTGTGCCGCCGCGTGCCTGCTCGCCGCGTGCGGCGGCGACGACGATCTGACGCGCGATCCCATGCAACCGATTTCCGCGAAGGTCCAGGTGGTCGGCCATCGCGGCGCGAGCGCGCTGCGCCCCGAACACACGCTCGCGTCGTACCGCAAGGCGATCGAGGACGGCGCGGACGTGATCGAGCCCGACCTCGTGTCGACCCGCGACGGCGTGCTCGTCGCGCGCCACGAGAACGAGATCTCGGGCACCACGAACGTGTCGGCGCTGCCGCAGTTCGCGAGCCGCAAGGCGACCAAGACGATCGACGGCGCGCAGTTGACCGGCTGGTTCACCGAGGATTTCACGCTCGCCGAGCTGAAGACGCTGCGGGCGCGCGAGCGCATTCCGCAGGTGCGCCCCGCCAACACCGCGTACAACGACCAGTTCGAGATTCCGACGTTCGACGAGATCGTCGCGCTCGCGAAGCAGATGTCCGCGCAGACCGGCCGCACGATCCACCTGTATCCGGAAACCAAGCATCCGACCTACTTCCAGTCGATCGGCCTGCCGCTCGAGGATCGCCTCGTCGACGCGCTGCTGAAGGATTCGTACACGTCGCGCACGGCGACCGTCTACATCCAGTCGTTCGAAGTCGCGAACCTGAAGACGATCCGCAACCGGATCAAGTCGAGCCAGCCGAACTGGAAGCTCGTGCAGTTGATGGACGAAGCCGGCCAGCGCCCGTACGACTTCGTGAAGGCCAACGACACGCGCACCTACGGCGACCTGTCGACGCGCGACGGGATGCGCGAGATCGCGACCTATGCGAACGGCGTCGGCCCGTACAAGACGTCGATCATCGCGGTTGCGGCGGACGGCACGCTGCAGCAGCCGACGCCGTACGTGCGCTACGCGCACGAGGCCGGCCTCGTCGTGCATCCGTACACGTTCCGCCCGGAGAACAACTTCCTGCCCGCGTCGCTGAAGGATGGCGGCACGCCGGCCACGCGCAATACGGCCGGCTCGGTGCGCGAGATCCAGGCGTACCTGCGCGCGGGCATCGACGGCTTCTTCACCGACGATCCGGCCGTCGGCCGCACGGCCGTCGATACGTTCAAGCGCTGATACGAAGCGCCGACACGCATCGTGACCGGGCGCTGCGCACGAGGTGCCGCGCCCGGTTGCACCGTATCGCTCAGATCACGTTGAAGTGGTGCGTGCCGTCCCGCTTCAACTGGTCGACGAGCCCGTATTCCCAGTCGAGATACGCCTGCATCGCGGCGGCCGCGTTGTCGGTGCCTTCGTACGGGCGCCGATAGCGGTCGATGCGCGGCGACGCGAGACGGGTCTCGCCGCTCTCCAGCGGCAGCCCGGCGTCGATCCACGCGGCCGTGCCGCCGGTCAGCACCCGGATCTCGGCCGACGCCGGCAGCAGCGCGCGGGCGTCATCCGCCGCGAACCGCGCGAGCAGGCTCGATCCGCACGTGAACACGTAGCGCTTCGCGGGCGGAATCGCCGCCAGCGCGTCGCGCAACTGCGCGCGCACGGCAAACCACGCGCCCGGAATATGACGCTTCACGTAGTTCGCGCTGGCCGTCACGTCGACGATCGCGAGCTCGCCGGGCGCGGCTTCCTTCAGCCAGCCGGCGAGCGTCACGGGCGACACGTCGGTCGCGGGCGGCGTTGCGGGTACGTCGCGCGGCGGCTGGCCGCGCTCGACGAATGCCGCGGCACCGGCCGGCTCGACCACGCGCACGTCCCAGCCCATCTGCGCGAGCCACGACGCGGTCATGTCCGCGCGCACGCCGTCGTCGTCGGCCAGCACGATCCGCGCGCCGCGCACGGCCGCGTGATGGTCGGTCTCCTGCACGAGCTGGCCGCCCGGCGTGCTCAGGAAGCCCGGCAGATGCCCGGCTTCGTATTCCTCGGGCGTACGCACGTCGAAGCGGTACAGCGTGCGGCCCGGTTCGTCGAGCGCCGCGACGTCGGCCAGTGCGATGCGCGGCACGCCGGCGCGCTCGGCCACCGCGCGGGCGGCCTGACGGGCTTCGGCGCGCTGCGTCGCGTCGATCTCGTCCGGAAAGCGGCGCGCCGCGCCGCGCTCGAGCGTCTGGCCGGCCAGCGTCCAGCCGATTGTGCCGTTGCGCAGCGCGGCGACCGGATTCGGCAGCCCCGCGTTGACGAGCGACTGCGTGCCGATGATGCTGCGCGTGCGGCCCGCGCAGTTGACGATCACCTGCGTCCGCGGATCCGGCGCGAGCGCGCGCACGCGCAGCACGAGTTCCGCGCCCGGCACGCTGGTCGACGTCGGGATGTTCATCGTCTGGTATTCGTCGAAGCGGCGCGCGTCGACGATCACGACATCGGCTTTCGCGTCGATCAGCGCCTGCACCTGCTGCGCGGACAGCGACGGCGTATGGCGCTCGGCCTCGACCCATTCGCCGAACGACTTGCTCGGCACGTTCACGTCGATGAACAGTTCGCCGCCCGCGGCGACCCAGCCCGCGAGGCCGCCGTCGAGCAGCCGCACGTCGGTGTAGCCGAGCCGCGCGAGCGTCGCGGCCGCGCGCGGCGCGAGATCCTCGCCGCCCGCTTCGCCGAACACGACGATCGGCGTGTCGCGGCGCGGAATCCGCGTCCACGCGTCGAGTTCGAGCTTCGACAACGGAAAATTGGCGGCCCACAGCGGATGGCCCTGCGCGTACGGATCTTCCTCGCGTACGTCGATCAGCGCGATCTCGTCGCGGGCCAGCAGGCGTGCGCGTACGTCCTGGTACGACGCGACGGGAAAGCGGGAAAGGGAATCGGCGGATTGCGTCACGATGTCTCTGGGTTGGATACGTTGAAGTCGGTGAAGAAAGCAGAACGGATCGAGCGTGGCCCTGCCGGCGCGCACCCGCCACGGGCCGCGCGAGCGGGCCGGGCGTCAGGCATTCGCGTCAGGCATTCGAATAGCCGGACACGAACGGCTTCACGGTACCGTCGTCCAGGTACACCGCGCGCTCGACCTTGCCGATGTTCGCGCCGTACACGTGGATGCTGATCGATACGCGGTCGGTGAACGCGTTGGTCACGCGATGCACGTCGCCGATGCGCGGCGACACGGCCTCGACCTCGCCCGGCTGCAGCCGCACGGCGTCGCCCGCGGGCACCGGCTTGCCGGCCGCGTCGAATTGGTACGGCTGCGAGAACTCGCCGCCGCGCAACATCCCGATCAGCCCCCACACCGTGTGGTCGTGGATCGGCGTCGTCTGGCCGGGCCCCCACACGAAGCTGACGACCGAGAAGCGCTCGTCCGGGTCGAGATGCAGCAGGTACTGCCGGTAACGCTCGGGATCCGGCTGCGCGAACGCGTCGGGCAACCAGTCATCGTGTTCGACGAGCGCGGCGAGCAATGCGCCGCCCTCGTCGAGAATGCGCGCCTCGTTCGCGCCGGACGCGAGCAGCGCATCCAGACCCTCGACGAACGGACGCAGCGGCGTCTGTTGCAACGAAAGCGTACTCATCGGCCGTCTCCTCGAATATGATGCGAAATATGATGGATCGTCATGATGCACCCGAAAGACCATGCAGAACAAACATGAAAATTAGCGATATCGACGCTTTTGCAGCGGTCGTCCGCTGCCAGACCCTGAGCCAGGCCGCGGCCGAGCTCGGGATGACGCAGCCCGCGATCACGCGGCGCGTCCAGAATCTCGAGGAAGCGCTCGGCGTGACGCTGCTCGACCGCAACACGAAGCCGCCGCGCCCGACCGACATCGGCCGGCAGGTGTTCGAGCAGTGTCGCGCGATCCTGCGCGAGGTTGACGCGCTGCGCGAACTGACGGCCGGCGAGCAGCCCCCGGCCGGCGAATTCCGGATCGGGCTCACGCAAGGGCTCGGCGAGCTGATGCTGCCGGCGCTCATCGCGGAGCTCGCCGCGCAGTGGCCCGCGCTCGCGACCCAGGTCACGACCGCATGGGGCGGCCTGCTCGTCGAACGCGTCGCCCGCCGCGAACTCGATGCGGCGCTGGTCTTCCTCGCCCGCGAAATGGTGCTGCCGGCGCAGGTCGAGGGTGAACGGTTGCTGGCCACGCGGCTCGTCGCGGTCGGCCGCAAGGGCGACTGGCCGCGACGCAGCTACCGGCTTGCCGATTGCCACGCGCGCGGCTGGGTGCTCAATCCGGACGGCTGCGGCTTTCGTGCGGGCCTGCGGCGCGCGCTCGACGCGCAGGGCCTGCCGATGCCGGTCACGCTCGATGCGTACGGCCGCGACCTGCAACTGCAGAGCGTCGCGAACGGCTTCGGCCTCGGGCTGATGCCGCTGCCGCTCGTCGAAGGCAGCCCGCTGCGCGATGCGCTCGACATCGTGCCGCTCGCCGATTTCAAGCCGCAGATCGACCTGTGGCTGCTGCGCCGGCACGATGCGGCGCGCCTCGACGCGCCGCTGGCGGCCGTCGCCGCGCATGCGCGCACGGCATTCGCGCTGCCCGAACGATCGCACGACAAGGCCGCCTAACGTTGTGGCGGTGGCTGCGGCCACCGCACAGCGCCTGCCTCCCGCCTCGCCATTTCCGGGCAAGGCAACCCGGCCCGGCTCACGCATCGCGTCGACCGGTTTCGATCCCGTTGCGTGACGTTGCGTCCGCCGCCGCGTTCGTCCGCCCGCGCGTTGCCGCATCGAGCACCGCCCGCCCCGCCGCCACCGCGATCGCGTCGTCCTGCGGCGTATGCACGCGGCTGCACAGCACGTCGCGATAGTGGCGTTCGAGCGGATTCGCGCGGCTCAACCCGTGATTGCCGGACAGCTTCAACGCCTGCTCGACCGTCCGGATCGCGTGCTCGGTCACGGTGCGCTTGACGAGGCCGCTGGTCGTCAGCGACGGCGCGTTGCCTGCGTCGGTGCGCGCGATGTGTTCGTCGAGCAACACGCGATTCGTATGCAGCCAGCCCTCGATTTCACCGACCGCCTCCTGCACGCGCGGCAGCGTCGCGAGCGGCGCGCCGAGCCCGCTCGGCGCACGCGTCGTCGCGAACTCGACCAGCCAGTCGCGTGACGCGCGCGCCACCGCGTCGTACAGGCTGCCGAGCAGCGCGACCATCCACGCCTGCTGATCGGCCTGCGCGTCGGCATCCGCGTGCGCGGCAGCCGACACGGCCCATGCGTCCGGCGCGCGCACGTCGACTGCGTGATCGGCCGGCAGCGGCACGTCGTCGAACACGACCTCGTGGCTGCCCGACGCGCGCAGGCCGACGTGATTCCAGCTTTCGATCACGCGGATGCGGTCGCCGTCGGTCTCCGGGTCGCGCGGCACGAGAAACACGCCGACGCGCGGCGTCGGCTCGTCGGTACGCGCCCACACGGCCAGCCAGCGCAGCGCCGGGATGCCGGTGCTGTAGAGCTTGTGGCCCGACAGCCGCCAGCCGTCGCCATCGCGGCGTGCGATAGTGTCCGGCAGCCCGCCGCGCGACGGCGAACCGAGCGCGGGCTCGACGCGCAGCGCGTTGATCAGCGCGCCGTGCGCGACCGCGCTGTCGAACACCGCGCGTCGCACCTGCGCCGGCCAGCGGTTGTCGGCGCGGCCGAGCGCGCGATGCTGCAGATACGTCATCGTCAACACCAGCGCGGTCGCCGGGTCGGCCCGCGCGACGGCAGCGACGATCCGGCTCGCCCGCGCCAGCGTCGCACCGGCGCCGCCATGCTCGCGCGGCACGACCTGCGCGATCAGCCCGGCACGATGCAGCCGTGCGAAGTTCTCGTGCGGAAAGCGGCCGTCGACGTCGTTGCGGGCCGCATCGGCGGCGAGCTCGGGGGCGAGGCGCTCGAGCAGCGCGGCGACGCGCGCGTCGCTCGCCTCGTCGGCGTCTGCAGCGGCGACGAGGTCAGCAGCGTCAGCAGGCAGAAGGCGCAGCGAAGGTTGCGGTGGCGGCGAGGAAGCGGCAAGGCTGGCGGACATCGAAACGGATTCCCTGGGTAGGTCGAACACGGCGGCGAAAGCGCGGCGGCAAATACAGCGTCAACGCGCGCCCGATCATTCGCGAGCCCATAGCGTATGCGCAACGCATACGGCCCCAAACCATGCAAATCTGATATTCAAATCGGGATTGATTATTTCCATTCCGCATGATCCCGGCGTTAACCTGCGCTCCATTCCTGCCCGGCCGTGCGCCGGGACGTCCCTGTACCGGAGACCCCAGATGAGCGTCGAATTCATCGGCATGATCCAGAGCCAGAAGCAGTCGGAAATCCACCCG
>Ga0209370_1002363_pt1 | contig 13753 bp, 11 predicted proteins | sample AgamicAtPrz_FD_187164 | JGI IMG/M metagenome (GOLD analysis project Ga0209370, IMG submission 187164) | Agave microbial communities from Guanajuato, Mexico - At.P.rz (SPAdes) (version 2) | ecosystem: Host-associated > Plants > Phyllosphere > Phylloplane/Leaf | place: Guanajuato, Mexico... | reverse complement strand
TCAAGAGCCCGGAAAACATCAAGCTGCTGGGTGAACTGGGCGAGACCATCAGCGCCTACAAGGTGTCGCTGAACAAGATGCGCCAGGGCTACGACGCCACCCGCACCGCGCGCACGGCCATGGACGGTTCGGCCAGCCGTGCCGACCAGGCCATGGACGCCCTCAGCCAGGAAGTCATGGCGCGCCCCGAAGCCGACAGCGTGCGCCTGGCCCAGTACCAGTTGATCAGCAAGGCCCGCCAGCAACTGTTGCAGGTGCGCATCGACGTACGCGGCTACATTGCCGAAAACAGTGCCGCCAACGAGCAGGCCGCCCTGCGCCAGCTGGACGCCGCCCTGGCCGAAATCGACAACCTCAAGCGCCAGCTGCCGGCCGAAGACACACGCCTGCAACAGTTCGAAGGCTCGGTGCTGGCCTACCGTGACGCCGTGCGCCAGTTCCGCGATGCGGTCGCCAACATCACCACTGCGCGCGCCGAAATGACCGTGCAGGGTGCCGACATCGTCAAGCGCAGCGACGCGCTGTACCAGATCCAGCTGCAGCGCCGCGACATCGAGAGCACCCAGGCTCGCAGCCTGCAGGCCATCGCCACGCTGCTGGCGCTGCTGGTCGGCGTGCTGGCGGCAGTGCTGATCACCCGGCAGATCACCCGCCCGCTGCGCGACACCATGGTGGCAGTGGAAAAGATCGCCAGCGGCGACCTCACCCAGCACCTGCGCGTCACCCGCCGTGACGAACTGGGCGTGCTGCAGCAAGGCATCGCCCGCATGGGCACCACTTTGCGCGAGCTGATCAGCGGCATCCGCGATGGCGTCACCCAGATCGCCAGCGCTGCCGAGGAACTGTCGGCGGTGACCGAGCAGACCAGCGCCGGCGCCAACAGCCAGAAGGTCGAGACCGACCAGGTGGCCACCGCCATGCACGAAATGGCCGCTACCGTTCAGGAAGTGGCGCGCAATGCCGAACAGGCCTCGCATGCCGCCACCGGTGCAGATGACGAAGCCCGTGCCGGCGACCGCGTGGTGGGCGAAGCAATTGGCCAGATCGAGCGCCTGGCCGAGGACATGCACCGCTCCACCGAAGCCATGAACCTGCTGCAGCAGGAAAGCCAGAAGATCGGCAGCGTGATGGACGTGATCAAGTCGGTGGCCGAACAGACCAACCTGCTGGCGCTGAACGCAGCGATCGAGGCGGCGCGTGCCGGCGAGGCCGGCCGTGGTTTTGCCGTGGTCGCCGATGAAGTGCGCGGCCTGGCCCAACGCACACAGAAATCCACCGAAGAGATCGAAGAGCTGATCGCCAGCCTGCAGCATGGGACCCAGCAAGTGGCTACGGCCATGCAAGGCAGCCGTACCCTGACCGACAGCAGCGTCGAGCTGGCGCGCAAGGCCGGGGCTTCGCTGGAGAGCATCACCAGTACCGTGTCGAGCATCCAGTCGATGAACCAGCAGATTGCCGCAGCGGCAGAGCAGCAGAGTGCGGTGGCCGAGGAGATCAGCCGCAGCATCTTGAATGTGCGCGATGTGTCGGAGCAGACGGCGGCGGCCAGTGACGAGACGGCGGCGTCCAGCGTGGAGCTGGCGCGGTTGGGTGGGCAGTTGCAGACGTTGGTCAGCCAGTTCCGCGTCTGATCCTGGTATCTGGGGCCGCTTTGCGGCCCATCGCGACACAAGGCCTCACACATTGATCGGCGTACGCAGGTCTTTGTGGGAGCGGCCTTGTGTCGCGATAGGAGGGCAAAGCCCTCCCAGCATTCTGGCAGGTATTACTTGACGATCATCCCTACCCCACGCCCACGCGGATCCGAAGCGGTCTCCAGCTTCGTCCCATCAACCCGGATCGCCTGGATATCCCCCATCTCCCAGCCTTGGTCCTCCAGCACATAGCCCATTTTCTTCAGTTCATCAGCCACCGGCCCGGTCAGCGGCGCATAGCTGTCGAAGTAGATGGTGTCCTTGGGCAGCAACTGATGGTGCACGCGCTGAGCCGCCACCGCCTTGTCCAGCGGCATGTCGTAGTCGTACAGGTTGTTCATCACCTGGAAGATCGAGGTGAAGATCCGCGACCCACCCGGGGTACCGATGACCAGCTCGACCTTGCCATCACGGGTCATCAGGCTGGGGCTCATGGACGACAGCATGCGCTTGCCCGGGGCGATGGCATTGGCATCGCCGCCAACTACACCAAAGGCGTTCGCCGCCCCCGGCTTGGCGCTGAAATCGTCCATCTCGTCGTTGAGCAGGAAGCCGGCGCCTTTCACCACCACACCACTGCCGTAGTCCAGGTTGAGGGTGTAGGTGTTGCTGACCGCATTGCCCTGCTTGTCGACGATCGAGAAGTGCGTGGTCTGGTGCGGTTCCAGGCCCGGCTTGACCTTGTCGGTGTCGGAAATGGCCTTCGGGTTGACCTGCGCGGCGCGCTTGGCCAGGTAGTCCTTGGCCACCAGCTGATCCACCGGCACTTTGGTGAAGGCCGGGTCGCCAAGGTAGTCGGCGCGGTCGGCGAACACACGCTTCTCGATCTCGGCCAACAGGTGTATGTACTGCGCCGAGTTGTGCGCCACACCCTTGAAGTCCGCCGCGCGGTTTTCCTTGATGCCCAGCAGCTGGGCCAGGGCGACGCCACCGGAGCTTGGCGGTGGCGCGGTATACACCACGTTGCCACGCCAGCTCACAGCCATCGGCTCACGCCAAACGGCCTTGTAGTCCTTGAGGTCCTGCTTGGTGATCAGGCCCTTGTCGGCCTGCATCTGCGCCACCAGCAGGTCGGCGGTCTTGCCCTGGTAGAACTCGCTCACGCCCTTGTCGGCGATGCGTTCCAGGGTCTGGGCCATTTCCGGTTGCTTGAACAGCTCGCCGACCTTCATGTTGCCGAAGTAGTCGTTGAAATTGGTGGCAGTCTTGAACATGCCCTGGGCATCGTTGCGGTACTGGTACTGCTTTGCGGCCACCTTGAAGCCGTTTTTCGCATAGCCGATGGCCGGGGTCAGCAGCTCGCTCCAGGGCAGCTTGCCGAACTTCTGGTGCGCCTCCCACAACCCCATCACCGTGCCCGGTACGCCAGCAGCGCGTGCCCCGACCAGGCTGAGGTTCTCGATGACCTCACCCTTTTCGTCCAGGTACATGTTGCGCGTGGCGGCCTGGGGCGCGACTTCGCGGTAGTCGAGGAAGTAGGGTTTGCCGTCGACGAACAGGGTCATGAACCCGCCACCGCCGATGTTGCCGGCCTCGGGATAAGTCACTGCCAGGGTGAAAGCCGTGGCCACTGCCGCATCCACCGCGTTGCCGCCTTTCTTGAGGATGTCGGCGGCCACCTGTGCACCATATTGATCGGGCGCGGCCACCGCGCCGCCCTCAAGGTTGGCGGCATGAACCGAGGAACAGCTCAGGATCGCGGCTGCGAGAGCCAGGTACTGGAACGGAGCAATACGCATGACACTTCCTTGGTGTTGTTTTTGTTGAGCAGTCAGTAAGGCCGAAGCGCTTCGACTGTGCAAACAACCGCAGGAAGTTTCGCCGCCTGTGGACAGGATTTGTCGCGTTCAGGCAACTCAGCTGGCGTACATCGCCAGCTTGCGCTGAATGAAATCGAGGAAGCACTGGATACGCAGCGCCAGCTGGGTGTTGCGGTAGTACACCGCATGGATCGGCTGGCGGTAGCCGTTGTTGGCTTCGCTCAGCAGCACTTGCAGGCGCCCGGTGCGGATGTCCTCGTGGGTCATGAAGTGCGACAGGCTGACGATGCCCTCGCCGGCCAGCGCCAGTTGGCGCAAGGTCTCGCCGCTGGAGGCGATCAGCGCCGGGCGGATGCTCCAGCGGTCACCCTGGGCATGGCGCAGTGGCCAGTGGTTGAGCGATTCGGGCTGGCTGAAGCCAAGCAGGCAGTGGTTGGCCAGGTCCTCGACCCGCTGCGGCGTGCCGTGCTGCTCGAGGTAGGCCGGGCTGGCCAGCACCTGTACCGGGCTGCAACCCAGGCTGCGTGCGTGCAGGCTGGAGTCAGCCAGTTCGCCGATGCGGATCGCCACATCGGTGCTCTGCTCCAGCAGGTCGATAATCAGGTCGTCGGTATTGAGTTCCAGTTCGATCCCAGGGTATTGGCGGCGGAACTCGCCGATCCACGGCAGGATGGCATGCAGCATGAACGGCGCGGCGGCATTGATGCGCAGGCGCCCGGTGGGGGTCTGGCGGTTCATCGACAGGCGCTCTTCCATCTCGTCCATCTGCTCCAGGATCAACCGCGCGCGTTCGAGGAAGAAGCGGCCCTCCTCGGTCAGGTCCATGCGCCGAGTGGTGCGGTTGACCAGCGTGGTACCCAGCTTGCCCTCAAGGCGCGACAGGGTACGGCTGACGGCGGACGGGGTCTGGCCCATCTGCTCGGCAGCAGCGGAAATCGAGCCGCAGTCGATGACGGCGACGAATACCTGGAGTTCTTCGGATCGGGTTTTCACATCTGCGCCTGTGGTTGGTCTCTGCAGGGATTAGATAGCCGCTTGTCGAGGCCAAGTCCAGCGGTGCCTGTACGGGCCTCTTCGCGGGTGAACCCGCTCCCACAGGTACACCACAGTCCTTGAAAGCCGTGCAGCACCTGTGGGAGCGGGTTCACCCGCGAAGAGGCCAGCACAAGAAAAACCTTACTGTGTCTTGCCGAACACCTTGTCCAGATGCGCCTCATAGGCCGCCAAAGCAGCCGGCACATCCGGCCGCTTCATCACATCCACGGCAAGGAAAGTCGGCAGCCCGGTCATGCCGAGGAACTGGTTGGCCTTGTGGAACGGGAGGTACACCGCATCCACCCCTTTGCCCTCGAAGAAATCGCTCGGGTCGTCGAATGCCTGCTGCGGTGCATTCCAGGTCAGCGAAAGCATGTACTGCTTGCCGTGCACCAGGCCACCGCTGCCGTACTTCTGCGAGTAGTCCGCACGGGTACGGCCGTCGTTGGCATACAGGTTGCCGTGGCCTGCGGTGAACACGTCGTCGATGTACTTCTTCACGGTCCATGGCGCACCCATCCACCAGCCAGGCATCTGGTAAATCACCACATCGGCCCAGAGGAACTTCTCCACCTCTTCCTGGGCGTCGTAGCCGCCGTCGATGAAGGTCTGGCGCACATCGAAACCGGCCCGGTCCAGGTGAGCGATGGCCGCTTCGTGCAAGGTCGCGTTGAGGCGACCGCCGGAGTGAGCGAACTGTTTACCACCGTTGAGCAAAAGGATCTTCTTCATGCGGGCCTCGCGGAAAATTCAGGCCGGCAGGTTAGGGGCTCGCGGGCGCGGGATACAGTAATGCATGGGCAAAATACAATTGACCTGAAATCACGAATCAACAATACATTATTGCCTTAGAATCGCATCACCTCCCATCAACGAGTAGCGACCCATGAGTGAGCAGTACGCCTTCATCCTCAAAGCCAAGACCCGCCCGGAAATGGCTGAAGCGTTCGAAACCCTGTTCCGCGCCTACGTCGAGCCAAGCCGCCAGGAGCCGGGCTGCATCGAGTACCACATGCTGCGCGACAAGCAGGACCCGAGCCTGTTCGTGTTCTTCGAGGTCTGGGCCGACAAGGCCGCGCTGGATGTGCATTCGGCCCTGCCGCACATGACCGCGTTCTTCGAAAAACGCATGGACTACCTGGAACGCGATTTCGACATCCAGATGATCGACATGCTCAGCGCATCAAGCGCTAACCGCTGATCAGCAAATGGCCGCCGAGTGCGGCCAGGCCGATGAAGAAGCAGCGTTTGAACAGCAGCGCGCTGATGCGCTGACGCAGCCACTGGCCGGCCAGCATGCCGAGCAAGGCCGGCGCCAGCATCAGCAGCGAAGCACCCAGTGCCTGGCCACCCAGGGCATCCTGCCCGGCCAGGCCAACGGCCAAGGCCAGGGTCGAAACCGTGAACGACAGGCCCAGGGCCTGGACCATCTGATCCCGACTCAAACCCAGGCTCTGCAGGTAGGGCACAGCCGGTATCACGAACACCCCGGTCGCCGCCGTGACCACGCCCGTGACCAGCCCGCAAAGCGGTGCCAGCCAAGGCTCCCGCTCCGGTGCCAGGCGCAGGCCCGGGCCGACCAGCCCGTACAGCGCATACACCATCAAGGCCGCGCCCAGTGCATGTGCGGCCCAAGGGCCGCTGTTGATCCCCAGCCAGGCACTGCCCAGCAAGGTACCGACGAAGATCATCGCCAGCATCGGCCACAGGCGCACCAGCAAGCCCCGCAGGTGCCCACCGCTGGCCAGCTGCCACAGGTTGGTGATGGTCGACGGCACGATCAGCAATGCCGCAGCCTGCGCCGGTGACATAGCCAGGCCCAGCAGGCCCATGGCGATGGTCGGCAGGCCGAGGCCGATCACGCCCTTCACCGCACCGGCCAGCAGGAAGGTCAGTACCACCAGCAGCGACAGCGCTGGGCCAATGTTCTGGTAGAAAGCGAGCAAGGTATTCATGGGCCGATGATGGCGTGCGCCGGCCGGGGTGAAAATCTGCCATATACTCAGCCAGACTCTTGCCAGGACAGAGCCACATGCATTTCGACCTGATCGACCTCAGGCTGTTCCAGCACACCCTGGAGTGCGGCAACATCACCGCCGGCGCCAGCCGCAGCCATCTGTCGCTGGCAGCAGCCAGTGCGCGCATCCGCGCCATGGAGGCATCGCTGGGCATCCCTCTGCTGGAGCGCAACCGCCGTGGCGTGCAACCGACCCCGGCCGGCCAGGCACTGCTGCAGCATGCCCGGCTGATAACGCAGCAGGCCGAGCGCCTGCAGTTCGACCTGGGCCAGTACGCGCAAGGGCAGCAGGGCCAGGTGCGCCTGCTGTGCAACACGGCCGCGCTCACGGAGTACCTGCCGGAACTGTTGGCCAGCTACCTGGCTGAAAACCCCGGAGTCAGCGTGGATGTGCAGGAGTTGCCGAGCCTGCGCATCGTGCAATCGATTACCCAAGGCATGGCAGACCTGGGCATCGTTTCGACCGCCGCACCCAGCGCGCACCTGCAGACCCGGCCGTTTCGCGAAGACCCGTTGGTGCTGGTAACGCCGCAGCACCACCCGCTGGCCAACGAGGTCGCGCCGAGCTTCATCGATAGCCTGGCCCATGGCTATGTCGGCCTGGGGGCTGGCAGTGCACTGGCGTTGTACCTGGAAGAGCAGGCACTGCGCGTGGGGCGGCGCATGCGGGTTCGAGTGCGTGCCGAGGGGTTCGATGGCGTGATCCGCATGGTTGCGGGCGGGGCCGGGGTGGGGGTGGTGCCGCTGGCTGCGGTGAAACGTTGGCAAGGGGTGTTGCCGTTGCACTGGGTGGCGCTGACGGAACCATGGGCCAATCGCCGGTTGCTGGTGTGTGCACGCGATTTTGCGGCATTGCCGGGGTATGCCACAGGGTTGGTAACCACCCTCACCCGCTGACGCGATCAGTATATTGCCTGCACTGCGCATGATCTGAAGCCCATGCGGTCGATGTGGGAGCGGCCTTGCGTCGCGAAAGGGTCGCGAAGCGGCCCCAGATTTTCAGCGTTGCAGCAGAAATTGCCGGGGCTGCTGCGCAGCCCTTTCGCGACACAAGGCCGCTCCCACACAGTAAGTGCATTTTTTCGGCCGCTCGCACACAATCCTCCGATCGCACCACCGAAAAGGACTTTCCAGTGGCATCGATCTACCAGCTCAAACCGCGCTTCCAGGCCATGCTCCGCCCTGCTGTCCAGCGCCTCTACGACCGCGGTCTCACCGCCAACCAGGTCACCGTCGCCGCCGCCCTGCTGTCAATCCTGCTGGGCCTGCTGCTGGCTGCCCTGCCCCATCTCACCTGGCTGTTCATCCTGATTCCAGTCTGGATGCTGCTGCGCATGGCACTGAACGCCGTCGACGGCATGCTCGCCCGGGAGTTCGGCCAGCAATCCACCCTCGGCGCCTACCTCAACGAACTGTGCGACGTGATCGCCGATGCCGCGCTGTACCTGCCCTTCGCCCTGCTGGCGGGTGTATCGCCAACCTTGGTCGTACTCGTGGTGCTCAGCGCCACCTTCAGCGAATACGCCGGTGTCATGGGCCCGCTGGCCGGCGCCTCACGGCGCTACGACGGCCCCATGGGCAAGAGCGACCGGGCGTTCGCCTTCGGCGTGCTGGGTACCGGTGTCGCCTTCGGCGTGCTGAACGGCGCCTGGATCAACGGCTTGTTGCTGGTCATCCTCGCACTCTCGCTCTATACCCTCTACAACCGGGTTCGCCAGGGGCTGGCCGAAACCCGCTGAGCCCACTGCCGTCGTAAAAGGATGTCGACCATGCGCCAAGCGCAAGCGCTGCACTTCTCCACCCATGACGGCGTCGAGCTGCACTACCGTCACTGGCCTGCCACCCGTAACCAACACCAACCACGCCGGGCCGTGGTGATGTTCCACCGCGGCCACGAACACGGCGGGCGCATGGCCCACCTGGCCGATGAGCTGGACATGCCGGGCTACGATTTCTTCGCCTGGGATGCCCGTGGCCACGGCCAGTCGCCGGGCGCGCGCGGCGACAGCCCGGGGTTCGCCACCAGCGTGCGCGACGTGCAGACCTTCATCGAGCACATCCAGGCCCGCCATGGCATTGCCGAACAGGACCTGGTGGTGCTGGCGCAGAGCGTCGGGGCCGTGCTGGTCGCCACCTGGGCCCACGACTACGCGCCGAAGGTGCGCTGCCTGGTGCTGGCCTCGCCAGCGTTCAAGGTCAAGCTGTACGTGCCGTTCGCCCGCCCCGGCCTGAAACTGCTGAAGGCCCTGCGCGGCAACTTCTTCGTCAACAGCTACGTAAAGCCTCGCCTGCTCACCCACGACCCCGAACGGGTCATATCGTATGTGGCCGACCCGCTGATCAGCCGGCCGATTTCGGTAACCATGCTGCTCGGCCTGTACGAAGCCGCCGACCGGGTGGTGGCGGATGCCCAGGCCATCCAGCTGCCGACCCAGCTGCTGGTGTCCGGTGCCGACTTCGTGGTCGAACGCCAGCCGCAGGAACGCTTCTTCGAACGCCTGGGCAGTGCGCGCAAGGAAATGCACATCCTGCCAGGCTTCTTCCACGACACCCTTGGCGAGCGTGATCGGGCCCATGCCTTGCGGCGTATCGAGCGGTTCGTCGAACATTGCTTCGCCAGCCCCGCCGCCCTGCCGTCACTGCTCGATGCCGACAAGACCGGCGCCAGCTGCGCCGAGGCTGAAAGCCTGGCCGCACCGCTGCCGCGCAACTCGCCCCGCGACCTTTACTGGCGTGCCACCCGTGCCGGGCTGCGCCTGGGCAAGGGGCTGTCCGAAGGTGTGAAGCTGGGTTTCGATACCGGTTTCGATTCGGGCAGTACCCTGGACTACGTGTACCGCAACCAGCCGACCGGCAAAGGCAAACTTGGCCGCCTGGTCGACCAGAACTACCTCGACGCCATCGGCTGGCGCGGCATCCGCCAGCGCAAGCTGCACGTAGAGGAACTGCTGCGCCTGGCCATCGCCCGCCTGCGCGAACAGCAGCGGCCGGTGCACATCGTCGATATCGCCGCCGGTCATGGCCGCTACATCCTCGAGGCCCTGCAGGAACTCGAACAACTGCCGGACTCGATCCTGCTGCGCGACTACAGCGAACTGAACGTGCAGCAAGGCAGCGCACTGATTGCCGAAAAGGGCCTGGCCGACATCGCCCGCTTCGTCCAGGGCGATGCCTTCGACCGCCAGAGCCTAGCCACCCTGGAACAACCACCGACCCTGGCCGTGGTCTCCGGCCTGTACGAACTGTTCGCCAGCAACCAGTTGGTAGGCAACTCGCTGGCCGGCCTGGCCGATGCGCTGGAAGATGGCGGTTACCTGGTCTACACCGGCCAGCCGTGGCACCCGCAACTGGAAATGATCGCCCGCGCCCTCACCAGCCATCGCGGCGGCGAGGCCTGGGTGATGCGCCGCCGCAGCCAGGCCGAAATGGACCAGCTGGTAGAGGCGGCGGGGTTCCGCAAGCTGGCCCAGCGCATCGATGAATGGGGCATTTTCAGCGTCAGCCTGGCACAACGGGTGCGCTGAATGAGCCCATCACGCGAGCCCGGGCTGATCCGCCGGGGCGTATTCTGGCTTCTGCTGCTGGGGCCGCTGTTTTTCCTCAGCTACGGGATGGCGAACAATCACACCGCCGGGCGCAGTGATGTCGGCAGCCTGGTGTTCGGCTGGGAAAGCCGCATGCCGTTGTGGCCGTGGACGATCATCCCGTACTGGTCGATCGACCTGCTCTACGGCTTGTCCTTCCTGCTGCCGCGCACGCGCCAGGAAATGGACCGGCACGCGCTGGCGTTGCTGACCGCACAGTTGATCAGCGTCAGCTGCTTCCTGCTCTGGCCGCTGCGCTTCACCTTCGAGCGGCCGGAACTGGGCGGGGTGTTCGGCTGGATGTTCGATGTGCTGATGGGCTTCGACAAGCCGTTCAACCAGGCGCCTTCGCTGCATATTGCCCTGCTGGTGATCATCTGGACGATGTTTGCCCGGCACGTGCAGCGCCAGCCCTGGCGTTGGCTGATGCATGGCTGGATGGCACTGATCGGGGTGTCGGTGCTGACCACCTGGCAGCACCATTTCATCGACGTGCCGACCGGGGCATTGGCGGGGTTCGTCTGCGTCTGGTTGTGGCCATATCGGGGGCAGCTGCCCTGGCAGCGGGTGCGCCTTGCGCGGGATGCCAAGCGTTGGCGGTTGGCGTTGTTCTATACAGTGGGTGGGCTGCTGTGCGCAGTGCCTGTCGTTGCGTTGGGCGGCGCCTGGCTGTGGTTGAGCTGGCCGGCCGTGTCGCTGGCTTTGGTGGCGTTGAACTATGGCGTGCTCGGTGCAGGCGGGTTTCAGAAAGGCGCCGATGGGCGCTTGTCGAATGCGGCCAGCTGGCTGCTGGCGCCTTATCTGGTGGGGGCGTGGGTCAACTCGCGGTTGTGGACCTGGCGGCACCCGCAGGCGGATGAAGTGTGTGATGGCGTCTACCTTGGGCGGATTCCAGGGTGTGGCGCGCAGTTCGCTGCGGTAGTCGATTTGTGCGCGGAGCTACCGTGTCATGTTCAGGACAGCGCGGACAATTGTAGGAGCGGCCTTGTGTCGCGAAAGGGCTGCGAAGCGGCCCCAGATTTTCAGCTTCGCAGCGGATATTGCTGGGGCCGCTTCGCGGCCCCTTCGCGACACAAGGCCGCTCCCACAGGGTCCGCGTCAGCCGGTCAGGCAGCGCATGGCTACGCATGTTTTCCTACCCTGGACCTGATCGCCCCGGAAAGCCCATTGCTGCACCAGGCCGCCATGGCCATCGAACGCCTGCGCTCCCAAGGCCCGGTGCTGGTCTGTTGCGCCCTGGGCTATTCGCGCAGTGCCAGCGCCGTGGCCGCCTGGCTGGTGCTCACGGGCCGCTGCACTGATGCTCGCCAGGCCGAGGCGCTGATCCGCAAGGCCCGCCCCGGCGTGGTCCTGCACAGCGCACACCGCCAGGCCTTGCAACAGCTAGGGACACAACCATGACGCTGTACGTGGTGGCCAGCCTGCTGGGCCGTGGCAAACAACTGGAACGCCTGTCGGACGGCCTCACCCTGCTGGCCCTGGCCTACGGCCTGGCGCCCTTGCTGAGTGCACAGTTGCAACCACTGGCCAGCCTGCTGTGCATTGCGCTGCTGGTACTAGGCGTGCTGCACAAGTACTGGGCCATTCGCGTGGCCCTGGATGCCGAACTGTTCGCCCGCCTCGCCGCCAGCCGCGACCTGGCGGCGGACACCCAGGCCCTGGACCACGCCCTGTTCGAGCTGAAACTCAAACCGCAGGCCACCGATTCCCGCGCCTGGCCTGCACGCAGCCATGCCGCGCTGGCCCTGTTACGCCGCCAGGCAGTGTGCCTTGGCCTGCAGCTGTCGCTGGCCTTGGCTACCCTGCTGACACTGCCTTTGAAGGGATGACTACCGATCCATGCTCGCCAACCTGACCGCCTACCTCATCACTTCCGCCGCCCGCCTGATCACCGGCGCCCGCGCCCTGTGGCTGGGCTGCACGCCGCTGCCGGTGCAGCGCCTGTATTTCGCCAACCACAGCAGCCATGGCGACTTCGTACTGCTGTGGGCCTCGCTGCCGCAACCGCTGCGCAAGCGTACCCGTCCGGTAGCCGGCGCCGACTACTGGGCCAAGCCAGGCATTCGCGACTTTCTCATCCGCAAGGTCTTCAATGGTGTGCTGATCAACCGGCAACACAGCGCCGGCCAGGGCAGCCCGTTGCAGCCGATCCTCGAAGCCGTGGCCCAGGGCGACTCGCTGATCTTCTTCCCGGAGGGCACTCGCAATCTCGGCGACGAGCCGCTGATGCCGTTCAGGAGCGGGCTGTACCACCTGGCAACAGCCAACCCCGAAGTCGAACTGGTGCCGGTATGGATCGCCAACCTCAACCGGGTGATGCCCAAGGGCCGCGCCTTGCCATTGCCGTTGTTGTGCACATTGAGCTTTGGCGAGCCGCTGCACCTGCAGGCGGATGAAAGCAAGCAAGCCTTTCTCGAGCGGGCCAGCCAGGCCCTGCTGAACCTGGCCCCCAAGGATGCCTGAGATGGACGACAACACCCTTTCCCTGTTCGCCGGCATCGGCGCCCTGCTGCTGCTCGCCAGCGTGATCGGCCGCCTGCTCAAATGGCGCGCCGGCCCGGCACCGCACGCGGTGATCGACAACCTCAACGCCCGCATCAACGCCTGGTGGGTGATGGTACTGGTGATCGGCATCGCCTTCCTGTTCGGCAAGTACGGCGTGATCGTGCTGTTCTACGGCGTATCGTTCTATGCCTTGCGCGAGTTCATGACGCTCACCCCGACCCGGCGCAGCGACTACCCGGCACTGGTGGCGGCGTTCTATGTGGCGCTGCCGGTGCAGTACGTGCTGATCGCCATGGACTGGTACGGGTTGTTCAGCATCTTCATCCCGGTGTACCTGTTCCTGTTGCTGCCGATCCTGGCCAGCTTCGGCGGCGACACCACGCGCTTTCTCGAGCGTGCCTCGAAGGTGCAGTGGGGGCTGATGATCGCGGTGTACTGCGTGTCGTCGGTACCGGCATTGATGACCCTGGACATCCCGGGTTACGAGGGCCGCAACCTGCTGCTGATTGCCTGGCTGATCCTGGTGGTGCAGATCAGCGACGTGCTGCAGTACGTGTGCGGCAAGCTGTTCGGCAAGCACAAGGTAGCGCCCAACCTGTCACCATCCAAGACCGTCGAAGGCCTGGCCGGTGGCGTGGCACTGGCCACCCTGATCGGCGCCCTGCTGTGCTGGATCACCCCGTTCACCTTCTGGCAGGCCGCACTCATGGCGTTGGCGGTGAACGCCATGGGTTTCTTCGGCGGGCTGGTGATGTCGGCGATCAAGCGCGACCGTGGGGTGAAGGACTGGGGGCACATGATCGAAGGCCACGGCGGCATGCTCGACCGCATGGATTCGGTGTGCTTTGCCGCGCCGGTGTTCTTCCACTTTGTGCGGTATTGGTGGGCGTAGCGAAAGTGAGCGTACCGATCAGTGCGAAAGGGCCAACTCTCGCAGTGCAGCCGACGCCAGAAAACCGGAGCGGGACGCATAGCGATGATCACGCTTCACTTTTTCGTCGATTCGTTGAAGCAGGTTTTCCGGCAGCGTTGCATTGAAGCGAACCGCCTTGCCCAGGTACGGGGTGACATCAAAATCCACAACGGCCCAGACCCCACCTTCATAGTCAGGGTTCGCCACATGGACATCGACTTCCTGTGCCTGCGGCAACGCCTCGT
>Ga0209370_1002355_pt1 | contig 13795 bp, 9 predicted proteins | sample AgamicAtPrz_FD_187164 | JGI IMG/M metagenome (GOLD analysis project Ga0209370, IMG submission 187164) | Agave microbial communities from Guanajuato, Mexico - At.P.rz (SPAdes) (version 2) | ecosystem: Host-associated > Plants > Phyllosphere > Phylloplane/Leaf | place: Guanajuato, Mexico... | reverse complement strand
ACCAGCAAGCCGCCGGCGATACCGGTAGCCCGGAAGTGCAGGTTGCTCTGCTGACCGCCAACATCAACAAGCTGCAAGGCCACTTCAAGGCCAACGACAAAGACCACCACTCCCGTCGTGGTCTGATTCGTATGGTCAACCAGCGTCGTAAGCTGCTGGACTACCTGAAGGGCAAAGACACCACTCGTTACAGCGCCCTGATCGGTCGCCTGGGTCTGCGTCGCTAATAGCGGCCTGGCCAGTGGTGTGCATGGCGTGTCGCAGGCTTCGGCAGGGCTGTTTTGCAGTGCTGCCGTTGGACACGCCACGCGTATCTCCGAGGTTGGCAGCCTGGCAATGCTGAGCGGATTTTCCGCTTGGTGCCAGGCTCCCAGCCTCGTGTTGTATCTGGACGGTCAATGGGGCCGATTCCCCGTTCTGCCCAAGAATTCGCAAGAAACCAGTTCCCCCAAGAGCCACTGAAAAAGGTAGGAAACCGTGAACCCGGTAATCAAGACTTTCCAGTTCGGTCAATCGACCGTTACTCTCGAAACGGGCCGTATTGCCCGTCAGGCAACCGGCGCCGTGCTGGTGACCGTCGACAACGACGTCACTGTGCTGGTGACCGTGGTAGGCGCCAAACAGGCCGATCCAGGCAAGGGCTTCTTCCCGCTGTCGGTCCACTACCAGGAAAAGACCTACGCCGCCGGCAAGATCCCGGGTGGCTTCTTCAAGCGTGAAGGCCGTCCTTCCGAGAAAGAGACCCTGACCTCGCGCCTGATCGACCGTCCGATCCGTCCGCTGTTCCCGGAAGGCTTCATGAACGAAGTGCAGGTCGTCTGCACCGTGGTTTCCACCAGCAAGAAGACCGACCCGGACATCGCTGCGATGATCGGTACCTCGGCTGCCCTGGCCATTTCCGGCATTCCATTCGAAGGCCCGATCGGCGCTGCTCGCGTTGCCTTCCACGAAAGCACCGGCTACCTGCTGAACCCGACCTACGAGCAACTGGCTGCCTCGAGCCTGGACATGGTCGTTGCCGGTACCTCCGACGCTGTACTGATGGTTGAATCGGAAGCCAAAGAGCTGACCGAAGACCAGATGCTGGGCGCCGTACTGTTCGCCCACGACGAATTCCAGGCCGTGATCCAGGCCGTCAAGGAACTGGCCGCCGAAGCCGGCAAGCCGACCTGGGACTGGCAGCCAGCCCCAGCCAACGTCGAGCTGATGAACCTGGTGCGTGGCGAGTTCGGCGAAGCCGTTTCGCAGGCCTACACCATCACCCAGAAGGCTGACCGTTACAACCGCCTGGGCCAGCTGCGCGACGAGGCTGTTGCCCGTCTGAGCAACGAAGAGACCGGCCCGTCCGCCAGCGCCATCAAGGACATCTTCGGCGAGCTGGAATACCGCACCGTCCGCGAGAACATCGTCAACGGCAAACCGCGTATCGACGGCCGTGACACCCGCACCGTGCGCCCGCTGAACATCGAAGTCGGCGTATTGCCGAAGACCCACGGTTCGGCGCTGTTCACCCGTGGCGAAACCCAGGCCCTGGTCGTCGCGACCCTGGGTACTGCCCGTGACGCCCAGCTGCTGGACACCCTGGAAGGCGAGAAGAAAGACCCGTTCATGCTGCACTACAACTTCCCGCCATTCTCGGTGGGTGAGTGCGGCCGCATGGGCGGCGCCGGCCGTCGTGAAATCGGCCACGGCCGCCTGGCCCGTCGTGGCGTGCAGGCCATGCTGCCGAGCGACAGCGACTTCCCTTACACCATCCGCGTGGTATCGGAAATCACCGAATCCAACGGTTCCAGCTCCATGGCTTCGGTCTGTGGTGCTTCCCTGGCCCTGATGGACGCCGGTGTACCGATGAAGGCACCGGTTGCCGGTATCGCCATGGGCCTGGTCAAGGAAGGTGACAAGTTCGCCGTCCTGACCGACATCCTGGGTGACGAAGACCACCTGGGCGACATGGACTTCAAGGTAGCCGGTACCGCCAAGGGTGTTACTGCGCTGCAGATGGACATCAAGATCAACGGCATCACCGAAGAGATCATGGAAATCGCCCTGGGCCAGGCCCTGGAAGCGCGCCTGAACATCCTCGGCCAGATGAACCAGATCATCGCTCAGTCGCGTAGCGAGCTGTCGGCCAACGCCCCGACCATGATCGCGATGAAGATCGACACCGACAAGATCCGTGACGTCATCGGTAAAGGTGGTGCCACCATTCGCGCCATCTGCGAAGAGACCAAGGCTTCGATCGACATCGAAGACGATGGCTCGATCAAGATCTTCGGCGAAACCAAGGAAGCGGCAGAGGCTGCCAAGCAGCGCATCCTGGGCATCACCGCCGAGGCCGAGATCGGCAAGATCTACGTCGGCAAGGTCGAGCGCATCGTCGACTTCGGTGCCTTCGTCAACATCCTGCCTGGCAAGGACGGCCTGGTGCACATCTCCATGCTGAGCGATGCTCGCGTCGAGAAAGTCACCGACATCCTGAAAGAAGGCCAGGAAGTCGAAGTACTGGTACTGGACGTGGACAACCGCGGCCGTATCAAGCTGTCGATCAAGGACGTTGCCGCGGCCAAGGCCTCGGGCGTCTAAGCGACTGCCACGCAACAGGAAAAGGGCCCTTCGGGGCCCTTTTTTCATGGGCGAAAGGGAACCTTTTGCGGACTTGCATCTTGCATGCAGGTTTACCGTGCAGATTGCAAAATGCACGACGACGGGTATGCTGGTTTGTCGCTAACTTATTGATTTGAAAGGAAACAAGCGAAGCGGAAAATCTGGCACAGCGCGTGCAACTACCTTCATATCTGACGCCAGGACATACGGCGCAGACCTTTCGAAAAACAGGAGTGACTCACATGAAGAAGTTCGCCATTGCTGCCGCTACTGCTACCGCCCTGACCCTGACCATGGCTAACGGCGCATTCGCTGCAGAGCCAACCCAGGCTCCAGTCATGTTGGCTGCCAATACCGTGGACAACGCCAAGCAGGAAGGTTCTGACACCTGGATCACCACCAAAGTGAAAGCGGACCTGCTGACTGAAAAAGGTATTCCAGGCAGCGACATCAAAGTCGAGACCAGCCAAGGTGTCGTCTCGCTGTCGTCTGACGTGGCGGTGACTCAGTCCCAGAAAGAAGAAGCAGTTCGTATTACCAAGAACATCAAAGGCGTCAAAAGTGTGATGTCGGACGGTCTGAAAGCCGAATAAGGAATGTCCCGTCGGCCAAAAGGATTTGGCCACCTTCGCTCCGAGCCCCGGCTATTTGCCGGGGCTTTTCATTGGTGGCTAGTAAACCGGGTTACGCGCAATCACCTCACTCTCGAAGCATTCCTGCTCGACGATCAGCGGCTCGACCAACGGCCGGCTATCGCGAAAGTGCGCAGTCTGCGTATGCGCGTCATACGCCGCATCATCGCGGTAGATCTCGTACAGGTAGATCACCTCCGGGTCGACCCGGTCCTGCGACACATCGAACACCAGGCAGCCAGGTTCGTTGGCAACGGAAGCCGCAGCATTGACCTTGATCGCAGTCAGAAATTCCTCGGCGTAACCGGGCTTCACTCGGGTCTTGATGAACAGGCTATACACAAGGCTCTCCTTTTGTTTTAAATTCCATTATGAATTGTATACAAAAATGGAGCCTCGCCAATGTCCGAATTGCCTGCACGCCCTGGCCGCCTGAACGGCCTGCGTCATATTGCCTTGTTGGTACCCAACCTGGAGGAGTGTGAACGCTTCTACGTCGATGTGCTGGGCATGGAAGTGCTGAACCGCGCCAACGAAGACCTGGTGTACCTCACTTGTGGTAACGACAACCTGTCGCTGGGGCGTGGGGCAGGGGCGGCCAATGGTTTGCAGACCCTGGACCACTATGGGTTCATCGTCGATAGCGTGGAGGAGCTGGAAGCCTGGTACCAGTACTTCAAGGCGCACGGCGTGACCTTGCTGGACCGGCCGTTCAACCATGGGGACGGAGCGCGCAGCTTCCACCTGTTGGACCCGGCAGGGAACAAGGTGCAGCCGTTGTACCATCCGGCGGTGTCGGGGCAGCGTTTGGTGTGAAGCCTGTACCGGCCTCTTCGCGGCGGTTCGGCGCCCCGATGAGCCCGCTCCCACAGGTACTGCACAGGCCTTGAACTGTGTGCGGTCCCTGTGGGAGCGGGCAAGCCCGCGAAGAGGCCAGACCTGCTAGTAGAAGTTACTCGGCATCCAGATGCATCGGCGTCACCACCCGCCCATCGCTCTCGGCCTGGCCCAGGTTGGTATCGATGAAGTACACCCGGTCATCTTCCAGCTGGCCCTTGTCCACCAGGTAATCCTTGATGCTGCTGGCCCGCTCCTGGCCCAGCGTGCGCAGTAGCGCAGTACTCTCGGCCCAGGACTTGATCACCGCCTCGCGCAGCTTGGCGGTGCGCTCGTCGCGGCCCAGTTGCTCCCATTCGGCAGGCGGCTGCTGCTTCAGGCGGTTACGGTAGATGCCTTCGAGCATCGCCGGTTTGTCGCTGTCATCGACCACCAGCATCGAGGCATTGGCCGGCACCTTGTCACCACGACGCTGCAGTATCTTGTACCAGGTGGCCTGGTACTCACGCTCCAGGCGCTGCTGGGCGATCAGTGGGCCGTCGCTGGCCTGGGCGCTGGTGCCTTCGATTTCCAGGCGCAGTTCCGGGCGTTCCTTCAAGGCCGACGCCAGCTTGTCCAGCGATGCCTGGGCGTCGCCATTGAGCTCGCTGGAGCCCGGGGCGAAGGACACATTGCCCAGGTCTTCCGAGCCACCGCCGGCAACCAGCCCGCCAATGAACTTGAACGGTGCCTGCGCCGCACGCAACACCAGGTTGCGCAGGGTTTGCCAGACGATCGGCATCACGCTGAACTGCGGGTTGTTGAGGTCGCCCGACACCGGCAGCTCGATCGAGATCTTGCCTTCGGTGTCCTTCAGCAACGCAACCGCCAGGCGGATCGGCAGGTCCACGGCGTCCGGGCTGTCGACCTTCTCGCCCAACTGCAGCTGCTCTACCACCACCTTGTTTTCAGCCTTCAGCTGGCCATTGGTGATCAGGTAGTGCAGGTCGAGGTTGAGCCGGCCCTTGCGGATGCGGAAGCCGGCGAACTTGCCGGAGTAGGGGGTGAGTGTGGTCAGCTCGACCCGCTTGAAGCTGGTGGCGATGTCCAGGCTGGCCAGCGGGTTGAACGGGTTGAGGGCGCCTTTGATGGTGACCGGCGCGTAGCGGTCGACCTTGCCCTTGACGTCGACCTTGGCCGGCACCGGCTTGCGGTTGTCGATGGTGCCGATCCGGCCGTTGAGCTGCTGGATGGCCGTGGCGAAGTTGGGGGTGAGGGACATGTCAGCGAAGTTGGCCGAGCCGTCGTTGATGTCGATCTGGCCGATGTGGATGCCCAGCGGCTTGTCGTTGCTGGCAGCGGCCGGCTTGGCCTGGCTGGTCGCCGGGGCGCCGGCCGGCTGCGGGATCAGCAGGTCGTTGATGTTGGTGGTGCGGTCCTCGTTGATGATGAAGCGCGCATAGGGTTGCAGCAGAGTCACCTTGTCGATCGACAGCGCATCGCCGTGCACGTAGGACAGGCCGTCGACGTTCACCTGCTGCCATTTGACGAAGTCACGGCTCTTGATGGTGTCAAGGGTGTGCAGCTGGCTGACCTGTGCCTTGCCGGTAACGCTGAAGGCCAGCGGTGCGGTGTTCTTCAGGTCGACCTTGAGGTCGCTGGCGAGCATGCCGCTGCGCAGCTCCAGCAGGATGAACGGGCTGATATAGGCCTGGGCCACTCGCAGGTCGATGTCGCTGGTGCTCACGTCCAGCTTGGCCCAGATGGGCGCCAGGTTGACCTGGCCGGCCGCCTGCAGTTTGCCTTGCTTGCCCACGCCGGTATCGAGCTTGAGGGTGAAGGGCGACTTGTTGAGGCTGTCGAAACCTTGCAGGTCGGCGTTGAGCGGGCCGACGTCGAGGGCCACCGGCTCCTTCTGGGTACGGTCTGCCAGGTGCACCAGGTAGTTACGCAGTTGCACATCCTTGAGCAGCACCTGCCAGGGTTTGCTCGGCTCCTTGGCGGCTTGCTGTTCGGGCGTGGGTTCGGCGGCTGCCGGCTCGGCCTTTTCCTTCGGCGTAGCCTTGGCCGGCTGGCTGGCGAACAGCTTCTGCCAGTCAAGCTGGCCGTCCTTTTCCAGCGCAGCCCAGGTTTCCAGTTTTTCGCTGCGGATCTTGCCCACGGTGACCAGCTGCTTGACCAGGTCGACCGAGGTTTCGCTTACCTCCAGGCTTGCCAGGCGTGCCAGCGGCCGGCCATCCGGGGCCTTGATGGCAAACGGTGCGATGCGCACCGACGCGTTGTCCAGCAACAGTTCGGTCTGTTTGGCAAGGTTGAGCTTGTAGTGGGTGTCGAGGCTGACCACGCCCTCTTCCAGCACCAGTGGCACGGCATCGCGCACGTAGGGCCAGAATGCCTTCATCTTGCCTTCGGTGATCTTCAGTGTGCCTTCAGAGGCGATCGGCGCCAGGCTCAGGGTACCTTTCCAGTCGATACGCCCGCCGTTGGGGCCGATGGCCACCAGGGTCATGTCGGCATTGTCGTTGGGCAGGGTGCTGAGGTTTTTCAGCTCCAGGTTCATGTTGTCGTAGAGGAACTCGATCGGCTCGCTCGGGCGCAGGTCCTCGAAGTGCAGGTAGCCGTCGCTGAGCTTGATGCTGCCGATGCGTAGCGGGAACGGGTCGCTGGGCGGCTCGTCAGGCTTGGCTTCGCTGGCTGGCAGCTTGAACAGGCGGGTCAGGTTGAGGGTACCGTCCTTGGCGAACAGTACTTCGTTGCGTGGTTTGACCAGTTCCACGGCGTCCAGGTGCAGGGCACCGCTCCACAGGCTGTCGAGCGAGAGGTTGGCGTAAAGGCGCTCGAAGCCGACCTGCTCCTTGCCCGGCTCGCCGATCTGCAGGCCCCACAGCGTCAGCTCGAGGCTGAAGGGGTTGAGCTCGATCCGTTCGAGGTGGGCAGGCACGGTCGCGTACTGGGCCAACTGCTGGTTGGCGATGCGCAGCGCGACACCGGGGAGAACGAGAAAGCCGAGAAGGCTGTAGAGGGCTACGAGGGCCAGCAGTGCGCCAGCGGCGCGAGTCAATCCTTTGTACATGTGTCGCTTCGTCTGTCTAAGCAGGAGAGCTTGGAGTATGGCACGTTAAATCAGTTCCGCTGAGGCGACCATCTGACCTCATTCGATGCCCATGCGCCGTTTGGCCCGATGCGCCGAGCCGTCGCGCATCGCCCAGCGCAATATCGGCGCGGTGCGTTGCAGGCCCAGGCGGATCATGCGCCGCTGCAACGGGCCGTGCTGCAGGTCGAGCATGGCCTGGGCCCAGGCCGGCAGCAGGTCGATGCCGGCGTGCAGCATCAGCTTGCCCACCGGCTGTGCCAGGCGGCTGGGGGCGGGGGCATCGAGCAGGATGCTGACCACCTCGTGGCTGCGGGCGTCGCAGTGCAACTGCGGCCGCATGCGCTGCAGGTAGTCCTCGACTTGCTGGCACGAGCGCGGCACGTCGCGGGCGCCAAGGCGCTCGGCAATCAGCGCGATCTCTGCGTAGTAGGCATCCTGCTCGGCGCGCGCAAGGTGCGGGTTGCGGTAACGCAGGTGGGCAGCGAGGAAGCTGCTGACTTCCGCCACATGCACCCAGGTCAGCAGGTCCGGGTCGCTGGCCGCATATGGGCGGCCATCCGGCGCGGTGCCGGTCACCTGCAGGTGGATGGTGCGCACCTTGTCGATCAGCCACTCGGCATCGCGGGTGGCGCCGAAGGTGGTGCCGGAAATGAATTGGCTGGTGCGGCGCAGGCGGCCGAGCAGGTCTTCACGGAAGTTGGAATGGTCCCACACCCCGGCCAGGGCCAGCGGATGCAGCAATTGCAGCATGAGGGCGCTGATGCCACCGACCAGCATGCTCGGGAAGTCGCCATGTACCCGCCAGCTGATGCTGTGCGGGCCGAACAGGCCGGGGTCGCCCTTGGGCGATTCCAGATCGAGCTGGCCGAGGGCCAGCCCGGTAAGGCTCATGACCTGGGTTTCGATGCGGCGGCGAAGGGCTTCCATGGCGACCTGTGGTTCAGGGCGGCCATGAACAGCGGCCGCCGGTTACTGGTTGAGGCGTTTGTCGATCAGGCCCTGCACCACACTTGGGTCGGCCAGGGTCGAGGTATCGCCCAGGTTGTCGAGTTCGTTGCAGGCGATCTTGCGCAGTATACGCCGCATGATCTTGCCTGAGCGGGTCTTGGGTAGCGCCGGGGCCCACTGGATCAGCTCGGGCTTGGCGAAACTGCCGATTTCCTTGCTGACCAGGGCCAGCAACTCGGCCTTGAGCGCGTCGTCCGGCGTTACGCCATTCATGGGCGTGACGAAGGCATAAACGCCCTGGCCCTTGAGGTCGTGGGGGTAACCGACCACCGCCGCTTCGGCGACGCTGTCATGCAGCACCAGCGCGCTTTCCACTTCGGCGGTACCGATACGGTGGCCGGAAACGTTGATCACGTCATCGATACGCCCGGTGATCCAGTAGTCACCATCGGCATCGCGGCGGGCACCGTCGCCGGTGAAGTAATAGCCGGGCATCGGCTTGAAGTAGGTGTCGACCATGCGCTGATGGTCGCCATAGACGCTACGGATCTGCCCGGGCCAGCTGGCCTTGATCACCAGCAGGCCGGCACCGGGGCCTTCGATGAGCTTGCCCTTTTCGTCCAGCAGCACTGGTTGTACGCCGAACATGGGCTGGGTGGCACAGCCGGGCTTGAGCGACTGCGAGCCGGGCAACGGGGTGAGCATGATGCCGCCGGTTTCGGTCTGCCACCAGGTATCGACGATGGGGCAGCGCTTTTGCCCGACTTCCTCGAAATACCACTCCCAGGCTTCGGGGTTGATCGGCTCGCCGACGCTGCCCAGCAGGCGCAGGCTCTGGCGTGAAGTGTTTTGCAGCGGCGCGGAGCCTTCGCGCATCAGCGCGCGCAGGGCGGTCGGGGCGGTGTAGAAGATGTTCACCTGGTGCTTGTCCACCACTTGCCAGAAGCGCGAGGTGTCCGGGTAGTTGGGCACGCCTTCGAACATCAGCGAGATCGCGCCATTGGCCAGAGGGCCATAGACGATGTAGCTGTGGCCGGTGACCCAGCCGACATCGGCGGTGCACCAGAACACCTCGCCGTCACGGTAGTCGAACACCACCTTGAAGGTGAGGGTGGCCTGCAGCAGGTAGCCGCCGGTAGTGTGCAGCACGCCTTTGGGTTTGCCGGTGCTGCCGGAGGTGTAGAGGATGAACAGCGGGTCCTCGGCCTCCATCGGCTCGGGAGCGCAGTCGTCGCCGGCCTTTTCCGTTGCCTCGTGGTACCAGAGGTCACGGCCTTCGGCCCAGGCGACATCGCCGCCGGTGCGGCGCACCACGAATACGCTACTGACCGCGGGGCAGCTGGCCAGGGCCTTGTCGACGTTCTGTTTCAGCGGGATGCGTTTGCCGCCGCGCACGCCTTCATCGGCGGTGATCACCGTCCGGCAGTCGGCATCGAGGATACGGTCGCGCAGGGCATCGGGCGAGAAGCCGCCGAACACCACCGAGTGGATGGCACCGATGCGGGTGCAGGCAAGCATGGCGAAGGCGGCCTCGGGGATCATCGGCATGTAGATGCACACCCGGTCGCCTTTCTTCACCCCGCGTGCTTTCAGCGCATTGGCCAGGCGGCAGACCTGGCGGTGCAGTTCGCGGTAGGTGATGGCCTTGGAATCCTTGGGGTCATCGCCTTCCCACAGCAGGGCGGTTTGTTCGCCGCGTCGGGCCAGGTGGCGGTCGATGCAGTTGTAGCTGACGTTGAGCTGGGCGCCGTCGAACCAGCGGGCGCTGCCGGTCTTCAGGTCGCATTGCTGCACGCTCGACCAGGGTTTTATCCAGTCCAGGCGCTTGGCCTGTTCGGCCCAGAAGGTGTCGGGGTCATCCACCGACTGGCGGTAGAGGCGGCGATACTCGTCGGGGGTGAGGGCGGCGGTCTGGCTGACGGCCAGGGCCTGGGGGTAGTTGCGGATATCGAACATGGCGGGTGGTCCTGCTCTTGTAAGGGGCGATGGACTGCAACGGCTATTCGATAGGACAGTGTAGCCAGAGGTGATGTTCCTTGAGGGTAGACTCGGTCCCTGTAGGAGCGGCCTTGTGTCGCGATGGGCCGCAGAGCGGCCCCGGGATCTCAGCGCTGGCGCATCAATTGTTGGGGCCGCTCTGCGGCCCATCGCGACACAAGGCCGCTCCTACACGGAGCGACCGTGTGACGGCTTTGGGATCAACCGCGGTGACGGCCGCGGAAGTAGTTGATCAGGCCTTGGGTAGAGCCATCTTCGGCGCTGTCTTCCAGGCTGCCGACCAGGCGTTGGTAAACGCCCTTGCCCAGCTCCTTGCCCAGCTCCACGCCCCACTGGTCGAAGGCGTTGATGCCCCAGATCACGCTCTGTACGAAGACCTTGTGTTCGTACATCGCCACCAGCGCGCCCAGGCGGCGTGGGCTGATGCGCTCCACCACCAGGGTATTGCTCGGGCGGTTGCCCGGGATGACCTTGTGCGGGGCCAGCTTTTCGATGTCCGCTTCGTTCAGGCCTTTGCCACGCAGCTCGGCTTCGGCTTCCTCGCGGGTCTTGCCCAGCATCAGCGCCTGGCTCTGCGACAGGCAGTTGGCGTACAGCCACTGGTGATGGTCGGCCACCGGGTTGAAGCTCACCACCGGCACGATGAAGTCGGCCGGAATCAGCTGGGTGCCCTGGTGCAGCAACTGGTGGTAGGCATGCTGGCCGTTGCAGCCAACGCCGCCCCAGATCACCGGGCCGGTGTCGGTTTTCACCGGGGTGCCGTCCTGCAGCACGCTCTTGCCGTTGGACTCCATGTCCAGCTGTTGCAGGTGCTTGGTGATGTTGCGCAGGTAGTGGTCGTACGGCAGGATCGCGTGGCTCTGGGCGCCCCAGAAGTTGCCGTACCACACGCCCAGCAGAGCCAGCAGTACCGGCATGTTCTTTTCGAACGGCGCGGTCTGGAAGTGCTGGTCCATGGTGTAGGCACCGGACAGCAGTTCCTTGAAGTTGGCGGTACCGATGGCCAGGGCGATCGGCAGGCCGATGGCCGACCACAGCGAGTAGCGCCCGCCCACCCAGTCCCACATCGGGAAGATGTTTTCTTCGCGGATGCCGAAGGCCACGGCGGCGGCCTTGTTGCTGGAAACAGCGATGAAGTGGCGGTACAGCTCGGCTTCCGAGCCGCCCTGGGCCAGGTACCAGGTACGCGCGGCCATGGCGTTCTTCAAGGTCTCGAGGGTGTTGAACGACTTCGACGAGACGATGAACAGGGTGGTTTCGGCGCGCAGGTTGGCCGACAGCTCGTGGAACTCACTGCCGTCGATGTTCGCCAGGTAGTGGCAGCGCACGCCGCGCTGGGCGTAGGGCAGCAGCGCCTCGGAGACCAGCTCGGGGCCGAGGAACGAGCCACCGATGCCGATGTTGACCACGTCGGTGATCGGTTTTTCGCTGTAGCCGCGCCACAGGCCGTCGTGGATGCGGCCGACCAGTTCGGTGATCTGGTTGAGCACCTTGTGCACTTCCGGCATCACGTTCACGCCGTTGACGCTGAGCTTGTCGCCCACCGGCCGGCGCAGGGCGGTGTGCAGCACCGGGCGCCCTTCGGAGGCGTTGATGATTTCGCCACTGAACATCGACTTGATGGCGTCCTGCAGGCCCACTTCGTTGGCCAGGTTCACCAGCAGGTCGCGGCTTTGTTCGGTGATCAGGTTTTTCGAGTAGTCGAGGAACAGGCCGCAGGAGCTCAGGGAGAACTGGTCGAAGCGCTTGGCATCGGCGGCGAAGGCTTCGCGCATGCTGAAACCTTGCATGGCGTCGCGGTGTTGCTGGAGCGCCTGCCAGGCGGGCAGGGCCGTGACATCGTGGGGTGTACGGTAATACGCCATTGCGCGGGGTTCCCTTGGTGCGTGGTGAGACCTTGGACACGGCACTCATTGCCGGGTTCAGGCTGGCACCATTATAGGCAAAGGCCACTTGCAGGGAATGGGTATGGCGGGGGAATTTGGGGGGGCGCTTTGCGCCCCTTCGCAGCATAAGGCTGCTCCTACAAAGGAAGGCGATTTTCTGTAGGAGCAGCCTTGTGCTGCGAATGGGCTGCAAGGCAGTCCCAGGCCGTTACGCGGTCTTCTCTTCCAGATGCAGGTACAGGTTGTCGATCAACCGTGTGTTACCCAGGTAAGCCGCCGCAATTACCACCAGGTCTCGATCATCGATCACTGCCGGGCGCAGGCTCACGGCATGACGCACTTCCAGGTAATCCGGCCGGAAACCAGCGGCGGTCAACTGCGCCTGGCCTTCGGCAACCAGCGCGGCAAAGTCACGTTGGCCACGGCCGATGCCAGCAGCAATGTGCTGCAGCGTGCGGTACAACGCTGGCGCCGCAGCACGCTGCTCAGGCGTGAGGTAACCGTTGCGCGACGACAGCGCCAGGCCGTCCTCGGCCCGCACGGTGGGCTCGCCGATGATCTGGATCGGCATGTTCAGGTCGCGCACCATGGCACGGATCACCGCCAGCTGCTGGAAGTCCTTTTCACCGAACACGGCAAGGTCGGGCTGGACCATGTTGAACAGCTTGCTGACCACGGTGGCCACGCCTTCGAAATGCCCGGGCCGGCTGGCGCCGCACAGGCCTTCGGAAAGGTGGGGTACGCTGACGCGGGTTTGCACGCTCATGCCGTCGGGGTACATCTCTTCGACGCTGGGCGCGAACAGCAGATTGCAGCCAGCCTGGAGCAGGCGCTCCTGGTCGGCGGCCAGGGTGCGAGGGTACTTGTCGAGGTCTTCGTTGGCGCCGAACTGCAGCGGGTTGACGAAAATGCTGGCGACCACGAAATCGGCGCGCTGCGCAGCCTTGGTCACCAGGGCGGCATGGCCGCTGTGCAGGTTGCCCATGGTCGGCACGAAGCCGATGCGCTTGCCTTCACCGCGGGCGCGGGCGACTGCGGCGCGCAGTTCGCGGACGGTCTTGACTGTATTCATGCACTGAACCCGTGTTCGCTGCCTGGGAAGCTGACTTGCTTGACCGCCTCGACGTAAGCGACGAGGGCGCTGTGGATATCCGGCTGGCCGTGCATGAAGTTCTTCACGAACTTCGGTACCCGGCCGCTCAGCGACAGGCCGAGCATGTCGTGCAGGACCAGTACCTGGCCATCGGTGCCGCTGCCGGCGCCAATGCCGATCACCGGGATGGATACGGCACTGGTGATTTCCGCCGCCAGTTCGCTGGGCACGCATTCGAGCAGCAGCATGGCTGCACCGGCCTGTTCCAGAGCAATGGCGTCGGCGCGCATCTGCCGGGCCTGGGCTTCGTGGCGGCCCTGCACCTTGTAGCCGCCCAGCACGTTGACAGTCTGCGGGGTCAGGCCCATGTGCGCGCACACCGGCACGCCACGCTCGGCCAGCAGGCGGATGGTCTCGGCCAGCCAGGCAGCACCTTCGATCTTGATCATGTGGGCGCCGGCCTGCATCAGCGTGGCGCTGTTGGCGAAGGCCTGCTCCGGGGTGGCGTGCGCCATGAACGGCAGGTCGGCGAGGATCAGCGCGCCGTCGTTGCCACGTTTGACGCTGGCGGTATGGTAGGCCATGTCCGCGGTGGTCACCGGCAGTGTGCTGTCGTGGCCTTGCAGGACCATGCCCAGCGAGTCGCCCACCAGCAACACTTCGACACCGGCCTGGCTGGCGGCCTTGGCGAAGGTCGCGTCGTAGCAGGTCAGCATGGTGATTT
>Ga0209370_1002351_pt1 | contig 13815 bp, 12 predicted proteins | sample AgamicAtPrz_FD_187164 | JGI IMG/M metagenome (GOLD analysis project Ga0209370, IMG submission 187164) | Agave microbial communities from Guanajuato, Mexico - At.P.rz (SPAdes) (version 2) | ecosystem: Host-associated > Plants > Phyllosphere > Phylloplane/Leaf | place: Guanajuato, Mexico... | reverse complement strand
GGGGGCCGAGCGGATCTGGACCCTGGACATCGAGCAGGTGGTGGTCCGCCCGGCTGCGGTGTCGTTGCGCTGGGCCTTCCAGGAGTACGCCCCCACCAGCCTGATGACCGGCACCTGGAGTGAAGCCCAAGAGCGCCTGCAACAGCGTGAGCGCCAGCGCCAATGGCTGACCTGGCGCGTGCTGCGTATCGAGCAGGAAAGCCGTGATATCCGTTCGTTCTACCTGCAACCCGAGGAGGGTACGGCGGTGGCCTTCGCGCCCGGCCAGCATATTCCCGTGCGCCTGCATGTTGATGGAGAGGCCCCGCTGATCCGCACCTACAGCCTGTCCAGCGCACCGTCCGATGGCCACCTGCGCATCAGCGTCAAGGCGCAGGGGCCTGCCTCACGCTATCTGCACCAGCAACTGAAGGTGGGCGACCCTTTGCAGGTGCGCCTGCCCATGGGCAGCTTCACCCTCGATCACACCAGCGACCGCCCCCTCGTGCTGGTCGGGGCGGGCGTCGGTATCACCCCGTTGATCGCCATGCTGCGCGAGCAACTGGCCTTGGGACTGGGGCGACGCATCTACCTGTTCCACGGTGGCCGCACGCTGGCCGACCTGCCGTTCCAGCACGAGCTTGCCGAACTCCAGCAGCACGCCGGTGGCCTGCTGAGCATTCACCGCGCCCTGAGTCTGCCCGAACCTCAAGCCGTGCAGGGCCGCGACTATGCATTTGCCAGCCGCCTGGGCATCGAACAGATCAAGGCCACTTTGCCCCTGGACGACTATGACTTCTACCTGTGTGGCCCGGCCAGCTTCACCCAGGATCTCTACGAGGGGCTACGCACGGTGCATGTCCCCGATGCCCGCATCCACGCCGAAGCCTTCGGCCCTTCGACCCTGCGCCGCCATACCGACGACAACCAGCCCACGCTGCAACAACCGCCGCCCGCCAGCGAACCGGTGCCGGTGTACTTCGCCAGCTCCGCCAAGGAGGCACGCTGGGCGCCCGGTGGCGGCACCTTACTGGAGCTGGCGGAGAGTCGTGGCCTGTCGCCGGATTTCAGTTGCCGCGGTGGCTCCTGTGGCACCTGCAAGGCCAAGCTGGTCAGCGGCCAGGTCCACTACCCGAACCCGCCCGCCGAACTGCCCGAAGCCGGTAGCGTGCTGATCTGTTGCGCGATTCCGGCCCAGGCCGAGGACGGCGCGCAAGCTGTGGTGCTGGAGCTCTAGCGTGCGCACAGGGATAATCGCCCCACGACAACGCGTGGGGCGCGGCATGGACCAGATCCACCTGATGAAAGTGTTCGTGGCCGTCGGCGAGCTGGAAAGCTTCGCTGCCGCCGCCCGCCGCCTGGCCATCTCGCCGGCGGCAGTGACCCGCGCGGTGAGCGCCCTGGAGGAGCAGCTCGGGGTCAAGCTGCTGCTGCGCACCACCCGCAGCGTGCGCCTGACCGAGGCCGGCGGGCGCTATCTGGAAGACACCCGGCACATCCTCGCCAGCATTATCGAAGCCAACGAAGCCGCCGCCGGCATCAATGCCGCGCCCAAGGGTGACCTGGCGGTGACCGCGCCGATCCTGTTCGGCAAGAAGTTCGTCATGCCCTGCATCGTGCGCTACCTGCAGCAGTACCCCGAGGTGGACGTCTCGGCGTTCTTCCTCGACCGCGTGGTGAACCTGGTGGAGGAGGGCATGGATGTGGCCGTGCGCATCGGCCAGTTGCCCGACTCGGGGCTGAAGGCGCTGCGGGTGGGCAAGATGCGCCGGCTGCTGTGCGCCTCGCCCGAATACCTGGAGCGTCATGGCACGCCGCGGCATCCCTCTGAGTTGCAGAAGCACGAAGTCATTGCCGCCGGGACGCTGTCACCTCGCACCGACTGGCGCTTCGGCGCCATCGACGACCCGACGCTGATCCGCATGAAGCCGCGCCTGACCGTGACCAGCAACGACGCCGCCATCGCCGCGGCCAGTGCCGGGCTCGGGATCGCCCGGCTGCTGTCGTACCAGGTGGCGGATGAGGTCGCGGCCGGGCGCTTGCAGGTGATCCTGGCCGAGTACGAGGAAGCGCCCTGGCCGATCCATATCCTGCATCGCGAGAGCAAATACGGCTCGACCAAGGTGCGTACCTTTATCGACATGCTGGCCGAGCATCTGCGCAGCCATGCGCATCTGAGCTGACTCGATAATGTCAGTCAGATAACGTGACAGGGGCTGCGTAGCAGCCCCATTGACGTAAACTGACTGATATCAGCCTTGTCCCGCCTGCTGTGCGCATTCCGCCAGCGCTTTCAACCCGCCCATCACCTCCGGCGTAATCACCCGCCCAAGGCACACCCGCAGCCCCGTGCCACATTCCCCATCGGCAAAGAACATCCCGCTGTCGCCCACCTTGCATCCGCGCTCGGCGGCAAGCCCTCGCAGCGCCGCCATATCCGTCCCTTCCGGCAATTCGAGCCAGTGGATGAATCCTCCTGCAGGTGCCACATACCGCGTCCCCGGGGCAAACTCCGAGCGCACCAGCGTCTCCATCACCTCGGCCTGCGCCGCCAGCCGCCCACGCAGCTTCGCGCAGTGCGCCTCCATGTACCCGCGCCCGATGAACTCGTCCAGCACCCGCTGGGCCAGGCTCGACACCGCCAGGTTGCGCGAGAACAGCTGGGCCAGGATCGCGTCCCGATAACGCCCGGCCACACACCAGCCCACCCGGTAGCCCGGCGCCACGGTCTTGGAAAACGACGAGCAGTAGATCGTCTGCCCGGTCGCGTCGTAGTGCTTGATCGCCTTCGGGCGCTGCGCCTCGTCCACCAGATCGAAGAAGATGTCGTCCTCGATGATCGGCACATCCGCCGCCTGCGCCAGGCGCGATAGCTCGGCCCGCGCGGCATCCGGCATGATGAAGCCACGAGGGTTCTGCAGCGTCGGGTTGAGGAAGACCACATCGACCTTCTTGCGTTTCAGCGCCCATGCCAGGTGGTCGAGGTCCATGCCGCTGCCTGCGTGGGTACGCATGGGCAGGGCGCGCATCCCCAGGCGTTCGATGGTCTGCAGGATGCCGTAGTAGGTGGGGGTCTCGATGGCCACCGTGGCGCCCGGCCGGGCCACGGCCTCAAGGGCCAGCTCCAGGGCCACGGTGTCGCCCGAGGTCACCAGGATTTCATCCGGACCGCAGGCCACGCCGCGCTGCAGCATCAGCCCGGCGATACGTCGGCGCAGCGAGGCCAGGCCAGGCGGGGCGATCAAGCCGGCCAGCGGCTGATCGGCCTTGCTGGCCAGGGTGGTCAGGCATTTGTTCAGCAGCACCTGGGGCGTGAGTTCGTCATGCAGCACCGCCGAGCTCAACGACAGCCCGCCGTTGCTGGCGGCCTGGGCGAGCATGGCGACCACCGCGTGGTTGACGTTGACGCTGACACTGGCGAGGTCAAAGCCCTGCACCTGGGCCGCGCCCTTGGCGACGAAATAGCCCACCCGGGGCGTGGCCTGCACATAGGCATTGGCCTCCAGCTCCGCCAGGGCCCGTTGCACCGTGGCCAGGCTGCTGTCGAACAGCCGCGCCAGCTCGCGCAGCGAGGGCAGTTGCGTACCGGTGGGCCATTCGCCGCTGTCGATCTGGCGCAGCAGCCAGGTGTTGACGGTGTGCCAGCGTTTGTCGGGCTTGGGGGGGCTGTCCATGGGGGCCTTGTGTCGTGTCAGGCGGGGGCTCCGGAAAGGTAGAGCAAAACCACGCCGGTTGCAGCCACGATGACGATGTTCAGCAGCACCAGGGCGAAGCCGAAGCGGATCAGCCCGTGTTCTTCCTCGCGGTTGGCCCCGGCCAGCCCGATGATCAGCGACAGGATCGACAGCGAGCCCAGCGCGCCATGCCCGGCGGCGCTGTTGACCATCGCCGCCAGCCACGGGCCGTGGACCGTGGACAGCGCCGCGATGGAGGGCATCACCAGCGTGTTGCCGCCGACATTGGAGCCGGTGACATAGCCAGCCAACCCCGCCAGCAGCGACACCGTCGAGGCCAGCGACACCCCGGACAGCGCCTGCAACGCCCGCTGCGCCTCGACCAGGAAGCCGGCCTTGACCATCACCTGGGACAGCAGCAGGAACAGGAAGATCGTCGCCACCGGGAACCGCGCCCGAGTGGCCAGCGTCTGCCACGGGAAGCCCGCGCCCTGGCGGCCGACCATCATCAGCACCACCAGCAGCAAGGCCAGCCCCGGTGAAGCCAGCGGCTTCCACGACACATTGGCGCCATGCACCACCCACAGCCCGTCCCAGCCCGACAACAGGAACAACGCCCGCGACGCGATGATCACCGCCAACAGGGCCAGGTAAGGCCATGCCGCCTGAGGCCAGCGCACCAGTGCCCCGCGCCGCACCCAGGAGATACCCAGGCCGACCGCGGCCACTGCAAGCCCGGCCAGCACACCCGAGCCCTCCGGCCCGATCCAGCGGTTGACTGCATACAGCACTGTGCTGAACAGCAGCGAGATCAATCCCAGCCCGAGCCATGCCCGTACACTGCGAACACCCGCCAGGCCCAACGCCACGGCGGCCAGGCAGAGGAACACCGGAGCGCTCACCAACGCCGAATGGCTGCCCAGCTCCTGCGCCGGCACATGCGCCAGCAACGCGCCGATCACCGTCGCCAGCCCAAGCGTGCCCCAAGGCATCACCACCATGCCGGCCAGCGCCATCTTCATGCCCACCTGGCGCGAGAACAGTCCCATCAACAGCGGCACGGTAGCGATCAGCGATACGCCGAACCCGGTCATCGCCTCCAGCAGCGGCGCCAGGCCCAGCACGATGAAGATCACCTGCATCGGCGGCGTCCAGCCCAGCTCGCGCACCCAGGCACCAATCGCCTGCGGCGCGCCGGCCCGCTCGACCAGGATGACGAAGGCCAGGCCCGGGACGATCACACAGGCGGTACTGAGGAACAGGATCAGCGTGTCTTGCAGGATCGCGCCGGACACCGCCGTCGACAGCGGCTGCGCGGCGCCCAGGCCCCACAGCAGCAAGACACCGGCCACGCCGGCCAGCGCGGCCTGTACGGGCGGGCGGCGCAGCAGCAGGATTAGCGCGATCACCAGGCCTATGGGGGACATTTGCAGCAGCAGGGCAGCCATGATGCGGGTTCCTTCAGCCATCCGGGGGAGTGTGGAAGGGATGGTGGAGGGAAGGACTAGGCAGCGACAGATACAGGGGGTGGGGGTTTTTCAATACAGCCCCAGGGCTTGTGGCGATGGAGCCACCTGTTTGCAGCTCCTCTTACGCCAATGCCTGGATTTCTAGGCACTGACTGCGATATTGGCCGTTAATGCCTGCAATCCGAGGCGTTATCTGGCCAAACCTGCCAGCACCTTCTCCAGTTTCATCACCGCCTCCCTCATCTCAGCGGGCGTCAGTGGCGCAAACCCCATAAGCAAGCCGGCATCGTTCCTCGGCACCGCGTACAGGCTGCCCAGCCCCAACAGATCGATTCCCGTTCCGCGTGCCGCCCTGACCACCGCGTCTTCCGCCAAGTTTTGAACGAAGTGGCAGGGCATCTGCAGCCCACCCACCGGCACTTGCGGGCGCAGGAACGCCCCCAGGCGCCGCTGCACCAGGTCCGCCAGCACGTCACGTCGCTCGGCATAGAGGCTGCGCATGGCCCTTACATGGGCGTTGAAGTGCCCGTCTTCCATGAACCGGGCCAGGGTCAGCTGGGCCATGGATGCGTTGTGGCCATCCTGCAGCGTTCGCGCGGCGGTCATTGGCGCGACGAGTTGGGGCGGCAGCAGCAGGTAGCCGATGCGCAGCCCGGCGCCCAGCGACTTGGTGAAGGTACCGATGTACAGCGTGCGCGAGTGCGAATCCAAGCCCTGCACACAGGCGGTGGGGCGGCCGGCGTAGTGGAACTCGCTGTCGTAGTCGTCCTCGATGATCCACGCCCGCTGCTGGCGCGCCCATTCGATGGCCAGCAGGCGCCGGTCCAGCGACAGGGTGGCGCCGGTCGGGTATTGGTGCGAAGGCGTGAGGAACAGCGCCCGGGCATCCGGCGCTAGCTGGGCCATGCCGTCCACCTGCAGGCCGTGCTCGTCCACCGGCACCGGCACGCCTTGCATCCCGGCGGCGCTGATGGCCTTGCGGGTGCCCTGGTACAGCGGGTCTTCGACCAGCACCCGGTCGCCTGCGTCCATGAGTACCTGGGCGCACAGGCCCAGGGCCTGCTGCGAGCTGGTGAGGATCAGGATACGGTCGGCGGATGCCTGCGCGCCGCGTTCGAGGTTGAGGTAGTCGGCGATTGCACTGCGCAAGGCGAGCATGCCCTGTGGCTCGCTGTGTTCCAGGGCACGGGTGCCGTATTCCTTGTATACCTGCCGCTCCAGCTTCTCCCAGATGGCCAGGGGGAAATGCCGGGTTTCGGCGACGCCCGGGGCGAAGGGGCGGGGTGATTGGAAGTTGTGGACGCCACCGCTGTGCAATAGCGCTTCACCTCGGCGGCTCAACTGCACCGGGGCCTCGCTGTGTGACGGCCGCTGGCGCTTGCGCAACGGCAGGCAGCGGGCCCGTTGCGACACGAAGCTGCCGCTGCCCACGCGCCGCTCGATAAAGCCCTCGGCGTGCAACTGGCTGTAGGCCGACTCCACGGTATCCCGCGAGACGCCCAGGGAACTTGCCAGCGACCGCGACGCCGGCAGCGGCTTGCCGACCGGCAGGGCACCCTCAAGGATCAACTGGCGGATGGCCCGCTGGATGCGCACATGCCGCGCCAGTGCGCCGTGGGCGGGGTCCGTTAGCCAGGCTTTTACTGATTCCAGCTGGGCGTGTTTGAACATTGGCCTGGGTCCTTGGCGCATGGATTTGAAAGGTGCCTGCCTATCCTGGGACGGATCGCGCCCCTGAAAATGGTCTGGTAGCTACCGAAAAATTGGCAGGTAAAAACCAGCCATTTATCCGCTATAAAACCCAGGTCCGCAAGCAATCACCAAGGAAGGCAAGCGCTACGGGCAGGCCGGCTCTCTCAATCATTCAGCTGTGTTGTCCAAAAGGGGTTTGAACAATGACCACCACCCAACTGCCCGTATTCGTTCGCGAAGTGAAGCAAGCCGACCTGCAGCCATGGTCCGACTACTGGGCGCAATACCAGGCCTTCTACCAAGTGGACCTTGGCCCAACCATCACCGAGCGTACCTGGGCGCGCTTCTTCGACCCGGCCGAGCCCATGCACTGCGCCGTGGCCACGGATGGCGAGCAAATCTTCGGCTTCGTTCACTACGTGTTCCACCGCTCGACCTGGGGCCGCAATGATTTCTGTTACCTGGAAGACCTGTTCGTGTCGCCGAGTGCGCGGGGGAGGATGATCGGCAAGCGGCTGATCGAGTTCGTCCAGGACCAGGCCCGGCAGCAGCGGTGTGATCGGTTGTACTGGCATACCCAGGAGACCAACAAGACTGCGCAGCGGTTGTATGACTGGATTGCCGACAAGCCGGGGGTGATCGAGTACCGGATGCCGTTGGAGGTTGCTCACTAAGTCCATAGTGAGCAGATGAGGGCGTGGGAGCGGGCTGGTCCCGCGAAGGGTGGCACCGGCTTCGCGGTGTAGGTCCCTGTGGCGCACAGCCGCTCCCATGCCCAGGCATCAGAAATTCCCTTTCGAAATCTGCCCGAGTCTTAAGGTGCTGTCAGACCATTCAGAAAGATGAATCCCTCCCTGGCTGAGGAATATTTAATCCAATATTTTGTGCCTTAACTGCCATCTATTCAGATAACACACATGAATTTGGATTTGAGTCTTACCAAACCCAGTGAACTCATGAGGGCGCTGTGCGAGCGCTTGCGCACCGAGCGGCTCGCTCAACAGATGTCGCAAGCGGAAGTGGCTGCTCGGGCTGGCATCGGCACCAATACTGTGTCCAACCTTGAAACGGGACGTAATGTCGGTTTTGAGAACCTGATCCGAGTGGCGATGGTTCTAGGCCGAAGAAAAGAGCTTGAGGCGCTGTTTTTGCCGAGGGTGGAGTGCATAGCCGACATTGCTCGCTACGAGCTCGGTGCCAAGCGCCAGCGCATCCGGAAGAAGTCAGGGCAGGGTTGAACAGGGCTGCATGGCAGCCCTATGTCTCCTGGCGACTGCGTCAAGTACGCAGCTTGTCAACGCCCATGGCAAGCAATGCCAGCTCAAGTTCGGCGGGTTGTAGATGCTGTCGATAGTGCGCTATCAACGCCGCTTCCCACCCAACCACCTCATCAATGATTGCTGCCGCCTGGGCATGTGATAAGCCATAGTGACCAACTTGGCTCAGCAGGTTGCGACGTGATAACTCCTTCCCGAAACTTCCCACCCCCATAGCCAAGCTTGAAGGGGCAGCCATTTCTGTTGTTGGCAGCACGTCATACATGGGAGACAGTCGCCAAGCGCCCTTCAGATAAAGCACAGCTACGTTTTTCGGGTGATCATCGTCGTTGCCGATCAGGATGTTAAAGCAGATTCGTTTGAACAGCTCCTGGCGATCATGTTGAGGCACGCCACGGCGGCTCAGCTCGTCCGCCAGCAAGCCATAGTGCCATTCTTGTGCCCAGCTCAGCGGGTTGTTCCAATCGCTGTCGAGTAATGTCAAACCGCTCAACATAGGGATACGGTAGAACTGTCCGGCGCCGGCAGGCACCCGGTCGAAGCGTTCGACTAGCAACGTATTGACCCGGCCACGATGTAACTGCACCTTCGCCACGTTCATGCCTTTGCTCGCTGCGAATGTCATACAGGCGTATTCGAGTGCCGGAATATCGTAGGCATCGTGGCGGTCCCGCGGCTTGGCCAGCAGCAGTTGATCTTCATTGATCAGTGTGCATTTAGGGCGAGCCCCACCCAGTGACGAGCGCTGCTGCAGCGTCGCTTTAGTGGTTTTGTCGGCATTGCGTGGGAATCCACCTTGTACGCCGTCGGCGAATTGTATGAAGGCTTCCAGTTGGGTGATCTTGCCCAGGCCTGCCTGGCCGACGCCGATAGGTGGTTGTCGACCCGCTCCAGCCATGAGGTTGCCCGTACGGTCATGGTTCGGTGATTTCAGAATGAAGCCAATGGCATCCCGTTGGTCACCGTGTTCTCGTGCAACCAGGCGTTCGCCCCAGCCATCAGGAGCCGCATCCCTGATGAACCCAGGTATGCCCCGGTTCTTCGTGATGCGTGTGTAGGGCAGTGACCGCAGCGGGTAGCGTGAGGCATCAGGCACCCACCCTCCGGCCTCTACGTGGGCTGGACTGTAGACGAATTCGCCGACGTTGTTCTCCACGCTCAATCGTCCAATGGTGGAGACCTCCAGCGAATCTGGCATTTGCATGTAGAGGTAGATTACCGTCATCAGAAATCGTCCTCGGTCACACTCTTAAGGCGCACACGGTGCTCAGTGGCAAATGAGGCGGGTGAGGACATAGGCACATCCTGGAACACCTCGTCGAGCAAACCTAGATGCCATAGCGCGATCATATAGCTGCGCATCTCTACAGTGGGTGTCCCTGCCTCAATTTTGGCGAGCGTTGTGATGGATAATCCGGTTTGGGCGGCGAGGTCTTTCTGGCGAATTTTCCGTTCCAAACGCCTGGTTTTGGCTAGAATCCCTATTTTCATTAGTCTGTCGGAACATGCCAGGGGAAAAATGTTCATTTTAAGACCTTCTATAGCAGCTCTTATTAGGCATAAGGGCTACTTTAGCAGCTCTTATGATTCATGAGAAATCAGGACTTCTGAAGCTGATGATTGCCCATTCTCAAGGTTCACATCGGGATGCGGGCACCGGCTATAAGGGTATTCGCGACACAGTCCTATATAGTCTTAACGGACATTGTCAGAGCGGGTTTGCCCGCATTGGGGCCGCAAAGCGGCCTCAATGCACGTCAAGCTTCAAAGCACCTAAAGCCCCTTCAATCGCCAACCCCATGCAACCTCAACGCCCGCTGCGCACATTCCTTCCAGCTCAGCTTGCGCCGCTCGGGCACCACCACGGGCAACTCCGCCGCCATCACCACCGGCATATCCCGCATCCGTACCCAAGGCTCACTTTGCCAATACAACAGACTCGCCGTATGCCCACCCGGCCAGCACATCCTGCCCAGGCGCGGTAGGTCTTCCAGCGCCGAGTCCTGCCCATCGCGTAGCACCGCCACCACCTCATGGGTCAGCCAGTGGCGCAGGTGGCGGTTTTCCGGAATGTGATGATGGGCCAGCAAGGTATAGGCCCCGGACTCGCTGACCATGGTGGTTTCGCCGTACTGGCCGTAGCGCAGCAGCTGCACGGTGCGGTGCTGGTCGGGGTCGAGCTTGCGGATGCAGTGTTCGTCGAAGAAACGCCCGGTCATTCGGCCGAGTTCGTGGGCGCAGAACCAGGCCTGGGATTCGAGCCAGAGGGTGTGGAGCGGGCGGTTGTAGCGAGTGAAGAGGGTGGAGTCGTGGAGGTCAGTCATGGCTGGCCTCCCGGGTCCTGAGGGAGTGGAATAGGCGGGACGCATGTGCGAAAGGCCTGCGAACGGTTTCGATAGGCATTTCCTTTACCTCTACGTGATTGCCAGCTTTCTTAGGGCTGGGTGTCGGGAGTTAAGAAACCCACGTAGAGGCCGGACGTATTCCCCTTTCGGGTCTTGTATTGGTCCACTCCCGACATAACACGTTTTCGCGCGCAGGATTAGACCACAGGCACAAAAAAACCGCATCTGTCGGGGCGGAACGACCGCTACGTGAGGCGTTTCTTAGGCGCCGATTAAAGGGTAAACGTAATGGGTTCATAGTCAATCGCTGATCTTGTAGGGGAATTCCTAAAATCAGGGTTTGCCAGGTCTACAAAGAATCAACGGACGGGCTCCGGATTCAACGCAAGCGCTGACGAAAGATGATAAGAGCCAGATAAGTTGTGTCTCATGTGAGGCGAGTTTGTTGATTTTTGCTTTCTCAAAGATCTTAGTTATTTCTGCCTTCTCTATAAAATTAACTGCGATTGCCACTGTTTTTGTGGTTTTAGGTGATGACGTTATTCGTGATATTGTTCTGCTTAGTTGTTCAAAGTCTTTGGTTTGCGAAGTTATTCGTTTGATGGATGTTTGGACGTTTTGAGTTTTATAATGGGTTGTCCAGAGTCTCTTTTTTTCGCTGAGCTCTTTTATTCCTAAATTTATCTTTCCGATATTTTTTATGGCTTGGCTAACCACCTCTTGCATGGAGCTAGCTCCATGGCTAACCTTGTCGCTGGCTTTGCTATGAACTAAAGTTATTTTGGGATTTTCACTATTTTCAATGATGAAGTGATCTGCCCATTCCTTACTGCCTAAATCGTCACAAATTATTGTCTTGCTGACACCCTTACTGAAATGCTCTTGAACTCTGTAAAATAGTGAGTGGGTCGGGAAATCGGTGCTTACACCGCTGAGTGTTTTTTCACCCTTTTCTGTTATTGCCTTGGAGAAATTGGTTACAGGCTCAAATATTTCAGTTATGCGCTCAAAGTTATTTATTATTTCGTTGTCGCGATAGATGCGTTTTTGAGAATAAAAAAATCGTGGATCGTTGAAGGTTAGAGTAAATAGTCCTTTGTCATTCAATATGTTTGTTAAGGTTTTTTCTGCTCCGGTTAATTTGTTGCGCAAGGATATTCTGGATAGGTACTTTGATTTCAGTGTGAACGTATTCTTGTTTCTGATGACTTCTAGATCAATTCTGCTCTTTAGTTGAGTGGCATTGTGGATTTGAGCGCAGGCTTCCGCGGGTTCGGCGTGGGATTGGATAAGCCAGGAAAGAAGCGAGCTTTTAATAGGTCGCTTATTAAGGCTTATCTCGTAGTCGTTGTGTAAGCTTTCTATGAGCTCATGGGCAGTCAGCAGCAAGCCATTCGGGTGGGTGTTGGCTGGTATGTCTTTTAAGTTGATTGAGTTTGAGAATTGCTGTAAAAAACTCGAGGGGTCGTTGTTTTCTATTTTGTCTTTGAAAGCGAAGCACCACGCAACTAGCTGTTCAAAGTTAATTTTTTCCGAGTGTTCGGTTATGCGGCTCGTGCTTATGGCTATTGAATAGCTTGAAACTTTATTCCGAAATTTTGCAGTATTCGGTATCTGTCGGTGACTGTTCGTCGTCGGTAAGCTATCGTTTAAATCAAAAGCCTCATACGATTTTTGAAGGATGGAATATTTCGATATCGCCATCCCTCGGACTGAGAGCTTTTCGCAGTGTTCGTCAATGCTGTTGCTACTGTAACGTGATATTTCAGAGCTGCTGAAAAGCTCTATGTAGCCTTTTAGTTCGCTGGCAAGATCGCCGGAGTTTTTCTTAAGTATGGCCATGTAGTTGCCGAACTCGACCAAGATAAGGTAGGCGTACTTGGTTTCCAGTAACTTTCTGGTGGTTAAGAAAGATGGCTTATCTATTGTTTTGTAGCAAATGACGCTCAGCAAAGCTGAGCGTCCATCAGTTGAGGATGTTTCTTCTCGAATTGTTTTAAGAAGATAGTTTCCTTCTTTGTTTTCTGATGCATTTCGAAAGAATTTTTCTATGTCCGTTTTCGTAGGTTTTTTTGCCTTTGAGAGCTTGAAAAACTTTGCAGATTTTGTTATTTCGAAATCGTCAAGCATGAGCATGCTTTAATACCCCGGTTAACTAACATCTACTGGTAATTTTTTTTGTTCTGATATATTAGGTTTGCACCGTAGGCCACGATGACTAGGGGGATAAACCATCTCACGTCTTTGCTGATTAAGCCGAACTGTTCTGCTAGTAATGCAAATCCTACGATAACAATTAAAACACCCCAGATGAGGTTAGGGTAAGCGCTTTGAGATTTCTCAGACATATGAGCTCCGGATTATTCAGGGCTACTCACCTGCTATCGCCAAGAGCTAGCAGGTGAGTACCGAGTGGTGGGGTCTACGAAACAGTTAGCGATTGCTATCAGGAGTGCGCTCGACCTGTACCCACGTATTCCCCGACTTGGACGTAGGAGGCAACGATGTTTTATCGGGTACTGTTGCGTAGTTATCTTTCAGTCCTCCCCGAGGACCTTGCTCTTGAAAGATGCCGCCATTTTTTCCGGTGTTTTCACCGGGCTTCTTACCGTTAGCCATGGAATTTTCTCCAGCTTAGATATGAGCCCGATCAGAGGGGCGTATGAAATTACATCAGAGGCTTGCTGGCTGCTAAACCTACGTGTAGAATCTTACGCCTCCTTGTTCCGATCAGTGACTCGGGGGGCTTCTGAAGGGTAGGCCTGAGAAACTTAGCCCTTACAGAAGATTGCAAAGGCTCAACCCGTAAGGGTTGAGCTTTTTTATTTCAGAGTAATATGTTAAGTGGCCATCATATAAAGGTCAATACTTGGATCCAACTTATTACGGCAGAGTGAGTCTATTTTCAACTCACTCTACCGTTAGTCTTAATCCCAGCTCAACGCCCCACCCGTCTGGTACTCGATAACGCGAGTCTCAAAGAAGTTCTTCTCCTTCTTCAAGTCCATGATCTCGCTCATCCAAGGGAACGGATTGGTAGTCCCCGGATACTCTTCCTTCAGACCAATCTGGGTCAGTCGACGGTTGGCAATGAACTTGAGGTAGTCCTCCATCATCGCCGCGTTCATGCCCAGCACGCCGCGTGGCATGGTGTCACGGGCGTATTCGATCTCCAGCTGGGTACCCTGCAGGATCATCTGGGTAGCCTCTTCCTTCATCGCGGCATCCCACAGGTGCGGGTTCTCGATCTTGATCTGGTTGATCACGTCGATGCCGAAGTTCAGGTGCATGGACTCGTCACGCAGGATGTACTGGAACTGCTCGGCGACGCCGGTCATCTTGTTGCGGCGGCCCATCGACAGGATCTGGGTGAAACCGC
>Ga0209370_1002350_pt1 | contig 13820 bp, 13 predicted proteins | sample AgamicAtPrz_FD_187164 | JGI IMG/M metagenome (GOLD analysis project Ga0209370, IMG submission 187164) | Agave microbial communities from Guanajuato, Mexico - At.P.rz (SPAdes) (version 2) | ecosystem: Host-associated > Plants > Phyllosphere > Phylloplane/Leaf | place: Guanajuato, Mexico... | reverse complement strand
AAGAACCACACGCTCATGAACGCGGAAAAATCGCTGTCGTGCTGGTTGTCGCGCAGGAACATCTCCGTCGCGGGCAGCGCCGACCATTCGGTGATCGCGTTCATCCTGATCGTCTCGGCCTGCTCGTCGGTGAGCAACGCGGCATCGAACCGGTTCCACGGAATGTCCTTCTCCATGTCCCAGCGAACCGCTTCGAGCGATCTGAACAGTTCCGGATAGAGCATCGTCGTCCCAAGATAGTCGGCAGCGGTAGTCATGCCGATTGCGTGGACGCCGGCGCAACCGCTTCGGCATCGGGCTCGCGATCGTCCCGATCGTCGTCCACCGAGCGAGGCGTCAGCCGGCCGCGCAGCAACGCGTAGTAGAACTGCCGGTACGTGCGGTGGTAATAGCGGATGCGCGGCGCGATCGCGCCATGCAGATCGTGCAGGCGCTCGATCGGCAGGTTCGGCATCATGTGATGCTCGACGTGATAGTTGTTGCCGTTCGTGAACCATGTCATGAACGCATTGCTCTCGATCGTCCTCGTGTTGCGGAACGGGTCGGTGCTCGTCAGGTCGCAGCGGTAGTGCTCGGGCATTTCGACCAGCGCATGCACGGGCGCCGCGACGCACACGAGCGGCACGACCCACACCCAGACGACGCACCACGAGTGCAGCGCGAACGACAGCGCGGCCAGCAGCGCGATCGCCGCCGCCATCAGCAGGTAGTCGCGGCGGATCGCACGCGACACGAGCGCGTTGTCGCCGAAGCGCGCGCCCGGCACGACGAGCTTCGCAACGCTCTTCGCGAACTGGATATAGTGCGCGGCCATCGACAGCCGCCACGCCCACAGCCCGACATTGACGACGGGGCGCGCGCCGTACTGGTCGCCGTAGTCGAAGAACTCCTTGTTCTCCGGCGTGCCGAGCAGCCGGTGATGGCGCAGGTGGCTGTCCTGGTACGCGTGGAACGACACGAGCATCGGCATGCCGAGCAGCACGCCGAACACCATGTTCAGGCGCTTGCTGCGGAACCCCTGGTAATGCAGCGCCTGGTGCTGCAGTTCGACGCCGTGCGCATACATCGCACCGATCAACAGGATGCCGAAGATCTTCAGGATCACGAGCGCCGACAGCGCGAACATCATCCCGTGCGCGATGAGCGCGACGTACACCGCCAGCTTCAGCGAGAAGACCACGCCGCTCGGGCGGCTCTTCATGTCTGCAACCGATTTCGTGCGGGCGACCAGCGATGAGGTGACGGACAAGACGCTCTCCTTGAGCCGGGCCCTGCCCGGCACGATGACGCGGCGGCGCTGGCGCGCTGCCGGGATGCAATTCTTCTGTGAGTCGATGTTTCGGACAAACGAATTTTCCGAACGCATTGCATGACGCCTGCGCATGAGCGCACCACATCGTGAACTAGACGACCGGTCAAATGAGACAGACCAGTCACCTAGCGCGTATTCATCGTTCACGCTGATAACGAATGTGCGCTGCCCCGAGTGGATGCGCTCCGCTCATGCATAGCCTGCATAGATTCCGTTTGTCGCGGCCGATCGATCCGGCAAGAATCCACCTCACTCGACGAACGGCGCCGCCGGCACCGTGGCGCGAGCGGCCGTGTTCCGCAACGGGAGAATCCTCGTGACGAAGTACGCATCGACCATTCATCGCCTGATCGAATCGCTCGAGGACGTCGCGGGCGCCATGCATCGCATGACGTTCGTCGACGATGCGGGCAACGAAGCCGGCGTCACGTACCGGCGCTTCGCGGAAGCGGTGTTTCATCAGGCCGGCGCGCTGCGCGAGCTCGGTGTGCGCGAGAACGATCTGGTGATGCTGGCGCTGCCCGCGTCGGTCGAGCATGCGGTCGCGATGATGGCCTGCGTGATGACGGGTGCGCTGCCCTGCACCGTGCCCGTTCCCGCACGGCGCGCGGCGGCCGGACGCCAGGTGATCGACGTCGCGTGCGAGCTGTACCGGCCGCGCATCGTCGTCGCCGCGGATGCGCAGGCCGCGGCGTGGCGCGACGACGCGTTTCCCGCGGCCTCAACGCGCGTGGTCGATCTCGCGACGCTGTCGAATGCCGCCGACGCCGGCGCGCGCGCACTGATCAGCGCGAAGAGCGGCAGCGATCCGCATCATGTGCAGCTCACGTCCGGTTCGACGTCGCATCCGAAGGCCGCGGTGCTCAGCCACGAGAACGTGATCGCGAACGTGCTCGGCATCGGCGGCTCGGTGCGCTTCGATATCGCGGCCGGCGACGGCACCGCATCGTGGCTGCCGCTCTATCACGACATGGGGCTGCTCACGCTGCTGTCGAACCTGCATTACCGCGCGCCGCTGCTGATGATGCAGCCGAACAGCTTCATCCGGAATCCGCTCGGCTGGTTGAAGCGCATCGCGTCGGCGCACGCGACGACGACGTCGGTGCCGACCTTCGCGCTGCGCTACTGCGTGCGCCGCTTCAATGCGGCCGCGATGATCGGCGTCGATCTGTCCGCGTGCCGCAACATCTTCATCGGCGGCGAACGCGTCGACGACGCGACGCTGCGCGATTTCGCCGCGACGTTCGCGCCGTACGGCCTGGCGGCATCGGCGCTGCAACCGTGCTACGGGATGGCCGAATCGACGCTCGCGGTATCGATGCATCGCGCGTGGCACGAAGGCGCGGTCGACGGCGCGCCGTACGTGATCGCCGACACGCTCGACCGGCGCGCGCTGATCGAGCGCCGCGACGCGCAGCCGGCCGCCGCGAACGACGGTCGCGAGACGGACACCGAAACGGTGCTCGCGATGGGCACGCCGATCGACGGGATGGCGTTCCGCATCCTCGACGACGGCGACCACGCGCTGGCGAACCGCGCGGTCGGCGAAGTCGCGATCCGCGGCACGTCGGTGATGCTCGGCTACCTGAACCCCGACGACGGCACGATCGCCGCGCCGCTGACGGCCGACGGCTGGTTCCGCACGGGCGACATCGGCTACGTCGCGGACGGCCAGCTGCATATCCTCGGCCGCAAGAAGGAAGTCATCATCATTCGCGGCAGCAACTATTTCCCGCACGAGATCGAGGAAGCGCTGGCGTCGCACAGCGCGCTGCGCAAGAGCACGTGCATCGCGTTCGGGCTGCCCGATCCCGAAACCGGCACCGAGCGGCTGGTCGTCGCGATCGAGGCGCGCCCCGTCGACGCGACGCCGCAAACGCGCACCGAGTGCCAGCAGCTGCTCGCGTCGCGCATCGGCTTCGCCGCGCAGGATCTGTGTTTCGTCGAGCCCGGCTCGCTGCCGCGCACGACGAGCGGCAAGCTGCAGCGCGTGAAGTGTCGCGATCTCTATGCGAACGGCGCGCTGCCCGTCATCGCAGCACCGGTTGCCGTCGAAGCGGGCCAGGGAGCATTCGCATGACGGCCGCGCCCCTGGTGGCCCCGGTGCTCGAGCTGCGCGACGTCACACGCACATACGAAGGCGCGGGCCGCGTCGTCGCGGTGCGCGACGCGACGATCTCGATCGCCCGGCGCGACGTCGTCGCGCTCGTCGGTCCGTCGGGCAGCGGCAAAAGCACGCTGCTCAACCTCGCCGGCTTTCTCGACGTGCCGACGAGCGGCGAACGCTGGCTCGAAGGCCGCCGCATCGACGATGCGCCGGACACGCTCGAACGGATTCGCCGCGAACGCATCGGCTTCGTATTCCAGCAGTTCAACCTGATACCGGTGATGTCGGCGCTCGAGAACGTCGAGCTCGGCTGCTTCGCGTGGGGCACGCCGCGCACGCGGCGCGAACGCGCGCGCGCGATGCTCGACGCGGTGGGGCTCGCCGCGCGCGAACGACATCGCCCCGGCGAGCTGTCCGGCGGCGAACAGCAGCGCGTCGCCCTGGCCCGCGCACTCGCCAAGGAGCCGGCGATCGTGATCGCGGACGAGCCGACCGCGAGCCTCGACAGCACGAATGCGCGGGCGGTCGCCGAGCTGATCCTCGACACCAATCGCACGCTGGGCACCGCCTTTCTGATTGCGTCGCACGACGATCGTCTGTGCGCGCACCTGCCGCGCCGCATCGAGATGCGCGACGGCGTACCGGGAGTGAATCGTGAACTGGTCGACGTTTGCGTGGCGTAACCTCTGGCGCAACCGGCGCCGCACCGTGCTGACGATGGCGATGATCGGCGTCGCCGCGTTCGCGTCGAGCCTCGCGCTCGGCTACGTGATCGCGACGTTCGATGCCGTGCGCGAAGGGTCGATCGACAGCGGCGTCGGCCACGTGCAGGTGCTGCATCACGGCTACCTCGACCTGATCGGCGAACGGCCGCTGCAATACGGGCTGACCGCCGACGAACAGGCCGCCGCCACGCAGGCGATTGCAAAGGTGCCCGGCGTCGCGACGACCGCGCGCGGCATCGACTTCGACGGGCTCGTATCGAACGGCGATCTCAGCTACGGCTTCGTCGGCGAAGGAATCGAACCGAACCGCGAGCCGCCCGGCTTCTTCGACTATCACACGGTACTGTCGGGCCGCTATCTGTCGCCGACGAACGCGGGGACCGAAGTCGTCGTCGGCGCCGAACTCGCACGCAAGCTCGGCGTGCACGTCGGCTCGGTCGTGCAGCTGATGGCGTCGACCGCGCACGGCGGCATCAACGCGACCGACGCGCAGATCGTCGGCGTGATGAGCACCGGCAACAAGGACGTCGACGAACGGATCGTCAACGTGACGTTCACGGCCGCGCAGGCGCTGCTGCGCACCGACCGCGCGTCGCGCATCGCGGTGTTCCTCGAGGACACCGCCGGCACGACGGCCGCCGCTGCGACGCTGCGCACCGCGCTGCCGACGCTCGACGTGCGGACCTGGGACCAGCTCGTGTCGCTCTATCACCAGGTCGTCGCGCTGTACAAGAACCAGTTCTCGGTGTTCGGCGCGATTCTGTGCGTGACGATCCTGCTGTCGATGAGCAACTGGATTTTGATGAGCATCGTCGAGCGGCGCCGCGAGATCTCGACGCTGCGCGCGCTCGGCGTGCCGGCCGCGACGGTGCGCGGCGTGCTGATCCAGGAAACCGCGCTGCTCGGCCTGCTCGGCGCGGCCGCCGGCATCGCGCTCGCGCTGTTGACGATGGTCGCGCTCAATCACGCGCAGATCCACCTGCCCGCGCCGCCCGGCCGCGTGAAACCGATCCTGCTCGAATTCACCGTATCGCCCGTCGCCGTGGCCGCCGTCGAAGCCGCGTTCGTCGTGCTCGGCGTGGCCGCGGCGCTGCTCGCGACGATCGGGCTCGCGAAACGCAACATCCTCGAAGGACTCGCCCCATGAACCGCATTCGCCTTACGTTCGCCGCGCTCGTCGCGTGCGTGCCGCTCGCCGCGCACGCGGCCGACACGCCGACGGCCCAGACCATGCTCGCCCGTGCCGACGCATACCGCAGCACGGCCGCCGATACGCAGACGAACATCCGGATCACCAACGAGGTCGGCGGACAAGCCGGCGACGCGACGCGCTATCTCGTCTACACGCGCGGCAACGGCGACACGCTCGCGCTGACGCGCAGCGGCGAGAACGACGGCCAGAAATACCTCGCGACGACGCGCGGGCACTGGTTCTACGTGCCGAACACGCGCAGCGCGGTGCGCATCAACGGGATGCAGCGGCTGCAAGGGGAAGTCGTGATCAGCGATATCACGCGCACGCACTGGGCGGACAGCTATCGCGCGACGGCCGTGCCGGGCACGACGCCGATCGCCGGCAAGCCGGCCACCGAGCTCGACCTGAGCGCGACCGATCCCGACAACGTGTACCCGACGATCAAGCTGTGGGTGACGCCCGACGCCGACGTGCCGGTGCGCGCGCAGTTCTTCCTGGCGAGCGGCCTGCTGTTTCGCAGCGCCGACTTTTCGGCTCCGGTCGACGCGAACGGCCGCAAGGTGATCCGCAAGATCACGTATCGCAACGAGGTCGAGAAGCAGCGCGCGAGCGTCGTCGACATCCTCGACGGCCAACCGCGCAAGATTCCGTCGGGCTGGTTCAATCCCGACACGCTCGCCGATGGCCAGTGAGTACGACGCCGATGCCGACGCTCATCGTGACCGCCTCCGTTCGTCGCCCGACCGCGCAAGCCGCACGTCCTGCGGCTGGCCCGGCGTCGCGCTCGCGATCCCGCTCGCGCTCGGTTGCACGCTCGCGCACGGAGCATCGCTGATGGATCAGCTCGGCACGCTCAACGGTATCGGCTACGCGCGCTCCGTCGACAGCATGGACGGCCGCGCGCTGCTCGGCCGCCTGATCGGCGACTCGCCGCGCAACCAGCAGGAAGCCGGCCTGCTCGCACGCATCGACGGCGAGAACCTGTTCGTGAACGCGCGCGTCGTCGCCAGCAACCATTCGCTCGGCGCGCAGGCGAGCCGCTTCAACGAAGCGGGCGTGCGCTACGCGTTCGACAACGGCATCACGCTGACGGCCGGCAAGCGGATCGATACGCTCGACACGTCGCAGGCGTTCTTCCCGCTCGGCTTCTTCCAGAAGCGGGCCGCGACGGCCGACATCTACGATCGCTACGGCGACGTCGAAGGCACGCCGCTCATCGAAGCGAAATGGGCCGGCGAACAGACCACGCTGCAGTTCATCGCCGGCGAGAACCGCACGTTGCGCAACGACGTCGACAACCGCGACGTGCAGGGCGCGACGCAACTCGTGCGCGGCGCGTACAACGGGTCGGGCGGCTCGGCCGCGCTGCTCGCGGGCCGTCACGCGGGCCGCGGCGGCGCGGGCGCGACGCTGTCGTTCGACGTCGCGCGCTCGAACACCGTCTATGCGAGCGCGTGGCTCGAGCGCGGCACGACGCGGCCGCTGCCCGCGTTCATCGCGAACGGCACGCCGCTCGATTCGGCCGCCGCGTACGACGCCGTCGATCGCCGCAACGATCGCCAGTACATGTGGCGCAGCGCGGTCGGCATGCAGAGCGCGCTGCCCGGCAATCTGTCGCTGATCGTCGAGTGGTCGCACGACGAAGCGCGTTACGACGCGAGCCAGTGGCGCCGAATGGTCGGCGCGGTGCAGGCGAACAACGCGCTGCTGCCCGTCGCGCCCGGCGCCGCGCTGGCCGGCCTCGGCGGCACGGCCAACTTCGTGAGCGTCGACGGCAGCCTGCGCGACTACCTGTTCGCGCGGCTCGGCAAGAAGGTCGGCCGCGTCGAGTATTCGCTGCGCGGCGTCTATTCGCCGCAGGACAAGGGCCTGCTCGCGATCGCGCAGGTCGTCGCCGACGTGAACACACGCGTGAGCGTCGATGTCGCGCTCACCCACGCCTTCTCCGACAGCCAGTCCGAGTACCGGATGGTCGGCCTCGGCACCCGCATCGACGCCGCCGTGCGCGTGCGTTTCTGACAGGAACCCTGCCATGTCCACGCTTTCCGCCCCCGCCCCGATCGCACCGCCGCTGCTGCTGCGCGTGGCCGATCAGGCTGCGTATCCGGTGCTGCGCCACCTCGACGCGATCGGCACGCCGCCGCGCGCGGCGGCCCGGCTCGTCGAAGCCGCCGCCGTGCGGCTGCTCGACAGCGAGATGGTGATCGCGCTGCGCGCCGCCACGCCGGACGTGCTGCCCGACGCGTCCGCGTCGACACCGCTGCGGCACGACGAGGCGCCGCTCACCGAAGCGCTGCTCGAGCAGATCGACCGCGAAGGGTTTCATCACCTGTTCAAGCCGTTCATGCGCGCATTCATCCGCATCATGTTCGGGCTGTTCTTCTCCGACGACCAGAACCGCCGTGCATGCGCGTGCATCGACGCCGGCCACAACTTCGCGTTCCTGATGAGCGACGGTGGCGGCCCGACGCTGGCCGCCTGGCGCACCGTCGTACGTAGCGACGACAACGGGCTCGCGCTGACCGTCGACAAGGTATGGGGCATCGAGGCGCATCGCGACTGCATGGCCGTCGTCGCCGCGCGCCTGCCGGGCGTGATGTTCCCGGCCGCCTATCTCGTGTGGCCCGAAGAGTATCGAAAACTGAAACGCACGACCTGCGGCGCGCCGTTCCTCGCGGGCAACCTGCAGCTCGCAAACGTCGGCGGCCAGGTGCGCGTCGCCGCCGAGGATCGGCTGCGGATCGGCGGGCCGACCGTCTTCAACAAATACCTGACCGTGGTGCGACCGTACTTCGTCCGCGCGCTGATGGCACACGTCGGCTGGCTCGAACGGACCGGCCGCGTCGAACTCGATGCCGACGCGCGCGCCGTGCACCGCTTCATCGCGGACGCCGCGCGCACCCAGACCGACGACGCGCACTACAGCTTCGGCAAGGTGCAGCGCGTGCTCGCGATCAAGCTGCTGTCGAACGAGTTCCTGAGCGCGCTCGTGCGCGACGGCAAGGTGCCGCTGTTCGACGACCAGCGCGACCTGCTGGCGTTTTCGAAGATGGAAGGCAGTTCGTACCGTTGTTATCACGAGCTTCGCAAGAGCCTGCGCTGCGAAGCCGGCAGTTGATCCACGCGACAGGCCGATCGATCCCGATCCATTCAACTCAACTCCAGGAGCTCCCCTCATGACGACCCAGAACGTTCCGGCCGACGCGCTCGACATCCTGTCCCGCGAAGTCGCGAAGATCCTCAACGTCGAAACCGTCGACACGGACGCCGGCATCGGCGAACTCGGCATCGATTCGCTGAACATCGTCGAGCTGATCGTGTTCTGCGAACAGCTTTACGGTTCGATCGATCCGGAAGCGCTGAACATCACGCAGTACACGACGCTGCAGCAGCTCGACGCGCAACTGCGCAGCCAGCAGCACGCGGCCTGATACGGCGATGCTCGCGCCCCTTGCCCCCGTGGCGACCGCCGCCATCGAGCCGGCCCCGGCGACCGCGCTGACCGTGCAGGCGCTCGCGTACCGGCGCGTCGCGCCGTCGCGCGACGGCGCGGCGGTGCCGCTCGACGACACGGCGCGCGCGATCGGCACGCTCGCGTGCGCCGAGCGCGAGCGGCTGTGCGGCGCGGTCGGCGCGGACGACTACGTGGTCAGCTCGACGATCCTGTCGATGCTGCTGATGAACGATTCGCCGCAGCATCGCGTGTTCGCGCAGGCGCTGGCCGGCGCGAACGACTACACGCCCGACTGGATGACCTGCTCGTACGAATGCGCGGGCTGGGGCTACGTGCTGCGCCGCACGCTCGCGACCGCGGCCGAGACCGGGCCGCGCACGCTGCTGCTGCAGATCGTCGACATCGACGTGCACGGCTATACGTACTGGCACGGCAATCCCGCATGGGGGCGCTCGGGCTTCGGCGTCTGCACGCTGCTCGTCGACGTCGGCCGCGAACCGGCGCAGTCGGTGATCGCCGACGCCGCGCCGCCGTCCAGTGCGGTCGTGCGGCTCGGCCGCGACATCCGCACGTTCTGCGCGGCGCGCCCGGGCCTGCACGCGGCGTTGCCATTCTTTCCGGCGACGTCGCGGCGCGCGCTGCTCGCGTCGGTCGGCAAGACGCCGCTGCTGCCGGACGGCCACGGCGTGTTCGGCCATGCGTTCGGCAGCGACCCGTGGCTGTCGGTGCTGCTCGCGCGGCGCGACGGCGACACGCCGCGCCGCGCGGCCGTCTGCTCCCTCGCGCTGAACGGCTATTACGCGATCGCGGACGTCGCGTTCGCGCCGGACGCGACGTTCTCTCTCGACGGCGAGGCGTGACATGGTGCGACCCGTTCACTTCACCTACCGGATCGAGCGCGATGTGCGCCAGCCGGTCGCGGTCGCGGCCAGCGCGTACCGGATGCCGCTCGACACGCCGGCCGATTACGCACGCGCCGCGCTCGCGGAAGCGGCCGGCGATGCGTACGACGCGGGCAATCCGTCGGACGCGGCCGACGGCGAACGTCGCGTGCTGCTCGACCACGTGCAGTATTTCGCATTCCTCGCGGAAATCACCGCGCGGATTCGCGACGCGGTGCACCCGGACGCGCGCCTGTTCATCGAAGTGTGCGCGCCGTATTTCGGCGCGCTGCCGGCCGAACTGCTCGCGCCGCACGTGCTGCTCGGCGTGCACCTGTACGACGAAGCCTTGCGCGATGCCGCGCGCGGCGCGCCGGTCGTCTGGATCGGCGACCGCATCCTGCGCGATGCGGAATTCGCCGGCGACAACCGCGTGTGCTGCGCGATCTGGCCCGCGCGGCTCGCCGATGCGTTCGACGCGCAACTGCGCGGCGCGTGGCCGGCGTTCGCGATCCGGCTCGAGCCGCACCCTGGCGCGTCGCGCGCCGCCCCATTCACCGATTCCGCCCATCATTCCGGCGCCGCCGCGCGGCCGGGGAGACCCTGATGAACGACACGCTTACCGTGATGCAGGACACGGCCGATATCCGCTGGTCGATGCCCGTCGATGCGCTGATGTCGAACGACTACGCGCTGCGCGAAGAGGCGCTGAACCGGCTGTACGAGAAGGCTAAGGCCGCGCAGTGGGACGTCGCGACCGACGTCGACTGGCGCCACGACCTCGACCCGGCGAACCCGCTCGGCATGCCCGACCCGACGCTGCTGATCTATGGCACCGAACTGTGGGGCAAGCTGGCCGACGCCGACAAGCGCGAGGTACGTCACCACGCGCAGGGCTGGCTGCTGTCGCAGATCCTGCACGGCGAGCAGGCTGCGCTGATCTGCGCGTCGAAGCTCGCGTCGGCCGAGAACGGCCTGAGCGCGCGGCTGTGCGCGGCCGCGCAGATGATGGACGAAGCGCGCCACGTCGAGGCGTACGCGAAGCTCGTCAACGAGAAGCTCGACGTCAGCTACCCGATGAGCCGCTCGCTGAAGGGGCTGCTGCACGACACGATCACGAGCAGCGCGCTCGACATGACGAACCTCGGGATGCAGGTGCTGGTCGAGGGCATCGCGCTGTCGATCTTCCAGAGCGTCGTCGCGTACAGCACCGACCCGTTCATCAAGGACCTGTTCCTGCGGATCCAGCGCGACGAAGCGCGTCACTTCGCGGTCGGCCGGATCACGCTGTGCCGCGTGTACGCGGAGATGAGTTCGCACGAGCTGCGCGAGCGCGAGGAATTCATCTGCGAAGGCGCGGCCGTGCTGTACGAGCATCTGTGCGCGGACGACATCTGGGAGCCGATGGGACTGTCCAAGCGCGAATGCAGCGCGATGGTGCGCGAGTCGCCGGTATCGAGCTCGATCCGCCGCTCGATCTTCCGGCGCCTGGTGCCGACGATCCGCGAGATGGGCCTGCTCACGCCGACCGTGCAGGCGACCTTCGAAAAGCTCGACGTCCTCGACTACGCGGCGATGCCGCTCAACTGACATGACGATGCCCTCCTCCCCCGCATCCCGCGACGCCGGCTTCTGGATCGGCATCGACGCGGTGGCCTACGAGCTGCCGGGCCCGCCCGTCGATATCGAAGCCTGGGCCGCCGAACGCGACTATCCAGCCCAGCGGGCGGCCGCGATCGCGCAGTCGGGCAGCCGCTATTTCCACATGGCGCTCGACACGAGCGAGACCGATCTCGCGATCGCGGCGGTCGGCCGGCTGCTCGATACCGCGCGCGTGCCTCCGTCCGACGTCGGCGCGATCGTGCATGTGCACACGCAGCAGTTCAGCGTGCCGCCCGCGCCGCGCAGCCTGCCGCACGAAGTGGCCGCGCGCTTCGGCATCGAGCCGCTGTGGCTCGGCTCCGTCGCGCAACTGAACTGCGTATCGGTCGCGGCCGGCATCGAAACCGTGCGCGCGCTGATGCGCCGCCATCCGCAGATCGACGCGGCGCTCGTCGTGTCGTCCGACCGCGTATACGGCGAGGATTACCGGATGCGGCAGATGACGGGCGTGCAGTGCGACGGCGCGGCCGCGATGCTGATCGCGCGCAACAGCACGAAGAACCGGCTCGGCGGCATTGCGATCGAAACGCATGCGAAATGGCATCGCGGGTCTGACACGGTCGCCGCGAACGAGGCCGACCTGATCATGATGGAGTGGCCGTACACGCGTCGTGCGATCGACGCGGCCGTCGCGCTCGAACCGCATGCGCTCGACGCATACGACCTCGTGCTGCCGCACAACGCCGACCTGCCCGGCTGGAGCGCGCTGTGCCGCGCGATGCGCGTGCCGGCCGAGCGGCTCTATGCGGACAACATCCATGCGCGCGGCCACGCGTGCTGTTCGGATTTCCCGATCAACCTGGCCGACGTCGGGCTCGATGCGGTCGCGCACGGCCGGCGCGTGCTCGGCGTGATGCAGTCGAACTGCGGCGCGTATGCGGCCGCCACGCTCCATCCGGTGAGCCGCCATGACGCCTGAGCGCCCGCTTCCCGCCGCCGATCAGGCGTGGATCGCCGATCTGCGCACGCCGTGCTACGTGTACGAGCCCGAGATCGCGATCGCCCGCTACCGGTCGCTGAAGGCGCGGCTCGGCACGCGGCTGATCGTGTCGCTGAAGGCGAATCCGAACCAGGACATGCTCGCGCGTTGCGCGCATGCGTACGAGGACGGCGTCGAACTCGCGAGCCGCGGCGAACTCGACGCGGTGATCGGCCGGATCAAGACGCCGCGCTACCTGAACAATCCGTCGATGGACGAGATGTTCATGCGCGCGGGGCTCGCGTCGCGCTGCCATTTCGTGCTCGACAACCCGGACGCGGTCGCGCGCTTCGTGCCGCTCGCCCGCGAAGCGGCGGCCGGCGGCAGCACGCCGGGCGCCGTGCTGCTGCGCGTGAACGCCGGCGCGCTGGCGGGTGAACACGCACGGGCGCTGTGGCACGACCACTTCGGGATGACGCCGAACGAGGCGCACGACGCGGTGCGCACGCTCGTGGCCGCCGGCTTGCCCGTCGCCGGGCTGCATGTGTTCTCCGGCCCGCATTCGTTCATCCGCCAGGACCCGACGCAGCCGGACACGCTCGTGTTGCCCGAACGGCTCGCGGCGCTGGCGCGCGATCTCGCACCGGCCAACGGTGCGCCGCTCGCGTCGCTGAGCCTCGGCGGCGGTTTCGCCGACGATCATCCGGGCGATGCCGCGTTCGAACGCTATGCCGCCGCGCTCGCGCCGCTCGCCGGCCAGTATTCGCTCGCCCACGAATCGGGCCGCGCGATCTTCGCGGATGCGGGCGTGTTCGCGACGCGCGTCGTCGCGGTCAAGACGTGGCAGGACCGCACGATCGCGGTCTGCGACGGCGGGCTGTCGCATGCGTTCCTGCTCGCGCAGACCGAAACGATGATGCGCCGCCTGGCCGCGCCGTCGCTCGTGCGCCGCACGCCCGCGCCGCCGCCCCGTGGCGTGCCGACGCTCTACGTCGGCAGCACCTGCAGCCGCGCGGACGTGATCGGCCGCGACGACACGGGCGCGCCGCCCCAGGTCGGCGACATCGCGGTGTTCGAACGCTGCGGCGCGTATCACCGCACGTACTCGATGGCGCATTTCCTGTCCCACGAAGCCGCGCACGTGTACGTGCGGCCGGCCTGAACCCGAGGAGCCGATCATGAACGCATTGATCAGCATCGCCGACCTGCTCGAACACGGCGCCGAGCGCTGGCCGCATCGTCCGGCGTATGCCGACGGCGGCGGCACCCTGACTTACGACCAGCTCGCGCGCGCGGTCCGGCGCGCCGCCGCCGCGCTCGCCTCGCGCGGCGTGCGACCCGGCGAACGCGTCGCGATCTACGCGCCGAAGCGCATCGAAACCGTGGTCGCGATGCTCGCGGCCAACGCACTCGGCGCGATCTTCGTGCCGGTCAATCCGCAGTTGAAGGAAGCGCAGATCGAACACATCGTCGCCGACAGCGGCGCCGCGCTGTTCGTGACCGGCGCGCAGCGGCTCAAGCGCCTGCCAACACTCGCCGCGCTCGTCGGCGAACGCACGCTGCTG
>Ga0209370_1002347_pt1 | contig 13831 bp, 12 predicted proteins | sample AgamicAtPrz_FD_187164 | JGI IMG/M metagenome (GOLD analysis project Ga0209370, IMG submission 187164) | Agave microbial communities from Guanajuato, Mexico - At.P.rz (SPAdes) (version 2) | ecosystem: Host-associated > Plants > Phyllosphere > Phylloplane/Leaf | place: Guanajuato, Mexico... | reverse complement strand
AGCTCCTGGCGGTTTTTCGGCTCATGGGCAAAAGCCTGGGTCAGTTTACCCAGCCAGGACTTCTGCCCGTTGCTCGATCGATCTTCGCTCATGGCGGTTCTCGTGATCCTTCGTGTATCAGTGTGTGATTGAGTCGGTTTCATCGTCGGCGTAAGGGTCGGGGTGACCCAGTTCTGCCAGCAATTCCCGTTCCAGGCCTTCCATTTCCTCGGCTTCCTCATCCTCGATGTGGTCGTAGCCGAGCAGGTGCAGGCAGCCATGGATAACCAGGTGAGCCCAGTGCGCCTCGAGCGACTTGCCTTGTTCGGCCGCTTCGCGCTCGACCACCGGCACGCAGATCACCAGGTCGCCCAGCAACGGGATATCGAGCAGGTCGTCAGGGACGTCGGCCGGGAACGACAGCACGTTGGTCGCGTAGTCCTTGTGCCGGTAGGTGTGGTTCAGTTCACGCCCTTCGGCTTCGTCGACCAGGCGAATGGTCATTTCCGAGTCGGCGCTGCGCTGGCGCAGGGCCAGTTCGCACCAGCGGCGGAAAGCGCTGTCATCCGGGGCGGCAGCATCCGTGGCCCGTTGAATGTCGAGTTCAAGCATCTTTGCCGGGCGCCTCGGGCTTGGCCTGGCGGGCATCGAAGCGGTCGTAGGCTTCGACAATGCGCTGCACCAGTGGGTGACGAACCACGTCTTTGGGCTGGAAGTGGGTGAAGCTGATTCCCGGAACGTCCTTCAGCACTTCGATGACATGGGCCAGGCCCGACTTGGTGCCACGCGGCAGGTCGACCTGGGTGATGTCACCGGTAATGACCGCCGTGGAGCCGAAGCCGATCCGGGTGAGGAACATCTTCATCTGCTCCAGCGTGGTGTTCTGGCTTTCGTCGAGGATGATGAAGCTGTTGTTCAGGGTGCGGCCACGCATGTAGGCCAGCGGGGCGATCTCGATCACCTGGCGCTCGATCAGCTTGGCCACGTGTTCGAAGCCGAGCATTTCGTACAGGGCGTCGTACAGCGGGCGCAGGTACGGGTCGATCTTCTGGGCCAGGTCGCCGGGCAGGAAGCCGAGCTTTTCGCCGGCCTCGACCGCCGGGCGTACCAGCAGGATGCGGCGCACCTGTTCACGTTCCAGCGCGTCGACGGCGCAGGCCACGGCCAGGTAGGTCTTGCCGGTACCGGCCGGGCCGATGCCGAAGTTGATGTCGTTGGCCAGGATTTCCTTGACGTAGCGCTGCTGGTTGACACCGCGCGGGCGGATATTGCCCTTGCGCGTGCGCAGCGACACGCTGACCTCGTTGACTGCCGGGTTGTCGATGTTTTCGACGGCCGATTCCTGCAGGTACAGGTGCACGGTTTCCGGCGACAGCTCGGTGGCCTTGGTTTCGCGGTAGAGACGGCGCAGCAGCTGCTCGGCGGCGGAGGTGGTCTTGGGTTCGCCGATCAGTTCGAACTGATTGCCGCGGTTGCGGATCTCGATGGCCAGGCGCTGTTCGATCAGGCGCAAGTGCTCGTCGAACTGGCCGCACAGGTTGGCGAAACGGTGGGCCTCGAAAGGTTCGAGGATGAAGCGATGGGGTTGTATGGGTGCGTTCAAGGTCGTTTTTAGCCGCTCGACGGCAATGAAGGTGAACTCAAGAATACCCCTTGAATGGCAGTGGCGAAAGCACTGAAACGTCCAACGGTATGTACGGCCTGTTCCGGCCTCTTCGCGGGCCCGCCCGCTCCCACAGGTACCGCACCGCTTCGAAGGTGGGTGCAATACCTGTGGGAGCGGGCTTGCCCGCGAAGGGGCCGGTACAGGTATGATGCCCGCCTTTTCTTACGCATGTGTTATCCCGCCGAACATGAGCAAACGCGAACCCGCCATTTACAAGGTGATCTTCCTCAACCAGGGGCAGATCTTCGAGATGTATGCCAAGCAGATCTACCAGAGCGACCTGTGGGGCTTCCTGGAAATCGAGGAGTTCGTCTTCGGCGAGCGCTCGCAGCTGGTGGTGGACCCGAGCGAAGAAAAGCTCAAGAGCCAGTTCGACGGGGTAATCCGCAGTTTCGTGCCGCTGCATTCGATCGTGCGCATCGATGAGGTGGAGCGCCTGGGCACCGCCAAGATCAGCGAAGCCAAGGGCGGCGGCAACGTGATGCCGTTCCCCATGCCGATGCCGGAGAAGTGACTTTCAGGGAAGTGGCGAGAACGGTGTGCGCCCTTCGGCGTTCTGCAGTTCCAGCAAGTATTTGCGGAAGATCTGGCCGAGCACCTGGGTGGCATGCTCCAGCTCGTCGCGGGGCATTTTCTCGGTCACTTCGTCAGCCATGTCCAGCGCATCCTCGGCGCCGTTGACCGCGGCCATCTTCAGCAGGATGTAAGCCTGTACGTTGTTGGCCTTGACCCCTTCGCCACGGTAGAACATGGCACCCAGGCGGTACTGGGCTTCGGCATGGCCTTGCAGCGAGGCCTTCTGCAACCAGTCCAGGGCTTTGTCGAGGTTTTTCGGGGTTTGCGAGTAGTAGTAGTCGCCGAGTTCGAACTGCGCCTGGGCGTCCCCCGCCGTCGCCGTCTGTTCGCAGGCCTTCAGGGCGTTTGCCAGGTCTTCAGGCTGCACGTTCAAGGTGCAGCGGCCCGTCGCCGGAATCAGCAACGAGTTACCGCCCTCTGCCAGGGCCAGCAGGGGCTGAAGAAGCAACAGGCAGCCCAGGGTCAGGGCGCGGCCGGTGCGGTTCATGGGGATCGACTTACCTCTGCAAAGCTGCGGCCAATGTCTCTGGTGGCACATTATGGGATAAGCAGCGCCAACCTTACAAAGTTTTACTCGATTTTCTGCTTGGTTGGGGAAGTCAGCTGATTGTGCTGGGGGGCTTATTGCCTGTACCGGCCTCTGTGGGAGCGGCCTTGTGTCGCCAAAGGGCTGCGAAGCAGCCCCGGCAATCGGTGCATTACTGCTGAAGCTCGGGGCCGCTTTGCGGCCCTTTCGCGACACAAGGCCGCTCCCACAAAAACACGGTGCAGCGCGTTACTTCAGCGCTGCAAAAGCCTTTTCCGCCGCATCCAGGGTGATCTGCAGCTCCTTGTCACCATGGGCGATGGAGGTGAAGCCCGCCTCGAATGCGCTCGGTGCCAGGTACACGCCACCGTCGAGCATCAGGTGGAAGAAGCGCTTGAAGCGCTCGGCATCGCTGGCCATCACGTCGTCGAAGGTAACGATGTCGTCGGCGCCGCTGAAGTACAGGCCGAACATGCCACCAGCCTGGGTGGTGACGAACGGCACGCCAGCAGCATCGGCGCGCTGTTGCAGGCCGTCGAGCATGCGGCTGGTGTAGTCGGTCAGCTCGGCGTGGAAGCCCGGGCGGCTGATCAGCTTCAGGGTGGTCAGGCCGGCGGCCATGGCCAACGGGTTGCCCGACAGGGTGCCGGCCTGGTAGACCGGGCCGAGCGGGGCGATGCAGCCCATGATTTCACGCTTGCCGCCGAAGCAGCCGACCGGCATGCCGCCGCCGACGATCTTGCCGAAGGTCGACAGGTCCGGCTTGATGCCGTAGTGGCCCTGCGCGCCACCCAGGGAAACGCGGAAACCGGTCATCACTTCGTCGAAGATCAGTACCACGCCGTGCTGGTCGCACAGCTCACGCAGGCCTTCGAGGAAGCCGGGCGCCGGCGGGACGCAGTTCATGTTGCCGGCCACTGGCTCGACGATGATGCAGGCCACGGTCTGGCCGACTTCGTCCAGGGTCTTCTCGACGGCAGCGATGTCGTTGAATGGCAGGGTCAGGGTGTGCTTGGCGAAGTCCGCCGGTACGCCAGCCGAGCTCGGCACGCCCTGGGTCAGCAGGCCGGAACCGGCTTTTACCAGCAGGCTGTCGGAGTGGCCGTGGTAGCAGCCTTCGAACTTGATGATGGCGTCCCGGCCGGTGTAGCCGCGGGCCAGGCGGATGGCGCTCATGGTGGCTTCGGTGCCGGAGCTGACCATGCGCACCATTTCCATCGACGGCACCAGCGAGCAGACCAGGTCGGCCATTTCGGTTTCCATGGCGGTCGGCGCGCCATAGGACAGGCCGTGCTCCAGCTGCTTGCGTACCGACTCCAGTACCTGCGGGTGACCGTGGCCGAGGATCATCGGGCCCCACGAGCCGACGTAGTCGACGTAGCGCTTGTCGTCCTCGTCAACGACGTAGGCGCCTTCGGCATGCTTGAAGAACAGCGGCGTGCCGCCAACGCTCCGGAAAGCGCGGACCGGCGAGTTGACGCCACCGGGGATGTGCTTCTGGGCTTGGGCGAACAGGGCTTCGGAACGGGACATGGGGAAGGTTCTCTCGAATCAGGATGCGAACAAGGCGTTGAAGGCGCGGGCGCGGCGGGTGACTTCCTGCGCGCTGTCGGCACCGAACAGGCCGTGGATCACCGCCAGCAGGTCGGCACCATGGGCCACCAGCGGGGCAGCGTTGTCGAGGGTAATGCCACCGATCACCGCGATCGGCAGTTTCACCTGGGCACGGGCCTGCGCCAGCAGTTCGATGTTGGCAGCGGGGGCGCCGGGTTTGGTGACGGAATTGAAGAACCGGCCGAAGGCTACGTAGCTGGCACCTTCGCGGCCGGCCTGGACGGCCAGGTCCAGGTTGGCGTGGCAGGTGGAACCGATGATCGCCTGGCGGCCGAGCAACGCGCGAGCCGGGGTCAGCGGGCCGTCGGTCTGGCCCAGGTGCACGCCGACGCCCAGGCGCGCGGCCAGTTCAGCGTCGTCATTGATGATCAGCTGGGTGCCGTAGCGCTCGCAGAGCTTCATCAGCCCCTCGGCTTCGCGCAGGCGCCGGGCTGCGTCATCGCTCTTGTCGCGGTACTGCAGCAGGCACACGCCGCCTTCCAGCGCCGCTTCGACATGCGAGAAGAAACGGCCGGCGAGGAGCTGGCTGTCGGTGATGGCGTACAGACCGCGTAGCTTCATTGAAGGCCTCGTATCAGGAGCAGAAATCCAGTGGCAGGCGACGCGGCACGAACTGGCCTTTGCCCAGCTGCTCGGCGTCACGCAAGGTGCGCCAGGTGTAGTCCAGGGCGCTGCGCACGGCGCTGTCCAGTTGTTCGCCCAGGGCCAGGCGCCCGGCCAGGGCGCTGGCCAGGGTGCAGCCGGAGCCATGATAGCTGCCCGGCAGGCGCTGGCAGGTCCAGGTATGGCGCTGGCCGTCGCGGCTGTACAGGCGGTTGTGAATTTCGTCCTCGTCGCCGTGACCGCCAGTAATCAGCAGGTGTCTACAGAACGGCAACAGTTTCTCGGCACACTCATCGGCGCTGCCCTCGGGCAGCTCGGCGAGGATGCGCGCTTCGGGCAGGTTCGGCGTGGCGATGGTCGCCAGCGGCAGCAGGCGCTCACGCAGGGCGTAGCCCACTTCGTCCTTGCCCAGGCGGCCACCACCACCGGCCCGCAGCACCGGGTCGCAGACCAGCGGCAGGTGCGGGTGCGCGGCCAGCAGTTCGGCGACGGTGTCGACCATCTCGATCGAGCCGAGCATGCCCAGCTTGACGGCGGCTACCGTGGAGTCGGCCAGCACGGCGTTGGCCTGGGCCAGCACCCACTCGCGGTCGAGCACGCGGAAGTCGGAAACGTTGACGGTATCCTGCACGGTCAGGGCAGTCACCGCGGGCGCGGCATGACAGCCTTGGGCGAGCAGGGCTTCGATATCTGCCTGCAGGCCGGCGCCGCCACTGGGGTCGTGGCCGGAGAGACAGAGGACAACGGGGCGGGAGCTGTAGATATTCATGGTCGGCGAGCTTACCACCAATCCTGTTTGGGCGGATCGTCCTACAAAGGGGTTTTGCTGATCATGCAGTCAGCTTGTTTTCGGTTTTCTTTCTGAAAGCATTGATCTAGAGCCTTTTCTTTGTGGTGGAGTATGGTCGATTGCCAGGTTGCGAAGCTATGCTAGAGTGCTCGGATAACTCGATAAACGGGTTCTGCCGGATCAGGTCGTCTCAAACGGATGGGAGGCAATCGCGACTCGACCGGACAGGCCATGCTGGGGCTGTATGCGCTATTTGCTGATTGTGCTTCTGGGCATGCTGCCCGTGTGGGCCGGAGCGGTCGATTTCGACGACGCGACCCGGCAACTTCCGCTGGGCAAGGCCATGCAGGTCTATGAAGACGTCAATGGCCATGCCAGCATCGCCCAGGTCAGTGCCCCTGGGTTCGCCAGGCGCTTCCGCCCCCATTCCGAAGACGTGCTGAACGCCGGGTATTCGACATCGGTATTCTGGCTGAAGGTCGAACTACGCCCCATCGCGCCACCCGGCGCAGCCGCGCGGCAATGGTTGCTGGAACTGGCCTATCCACCCTTGGACCACCTCGAGCTGTACCTGCCTGACAGTAGCGGCAACTATCGCCTGGCCCGGCGCACGGGCGATGCCTTGCCCTACGCCAGCCGGCAGATCCGGCAGAACAACTACCTGTTCGAGTTGCAGTTGCCGCCGGGCCAGGTAACCACCGCCTACCTGCGCCTGCACAGCCAGGGTTCGCTGCAGGCACCGCTGACGTTGTGGTCCACCGAGGCCTATCTGGAGGAGCAGCCGACGCGCCTGTATGTGCTGGGGATGATCTATGGCGTGTTGCTGGTAATGCTGGTGTACAACCTGTTCATCTACCTCAGCGTGCGCGACGTCAGCTACCTCTACTACATCCTCTACATCGCCTCGTTCGGCTTTTACCAGGTGTCGGTGAATGGCGCCGGTGTGGCTTACCTGTGGCCGGACAGCCCCTGGTGGGCGAATGCCTCGACCCCGCTGTTCATCGGTGCTGCTGGCCTGTTCGGCTGCCAGTTCGCCCGGCACTTCCTGCGACTGGGCAGTATCAGCCGTGGCTTCGACCGGCTGCTGCAAGCCTTGATGCTGGGCGGTGCGCTGGTCATGGTGCTGGCAGTCACCATGCCCTATGGCTTCGCCTTGCGCATGGCCACAGCGTTGGCCCTGTTGTTCACCGTGAGCATCTTCAGCGCCGGGCTGTACGCCTGGTGGCATGGCTTGCGCGTGGCGCGCTGGTTCATCATCGCCTGGACGGCCTTCCTGCTCGGTGGCCTGGTCAACACCCTGATGGTGCTGGGTTACCTGCCGAATGTGTTCATCACCATGTATGCCAGCCAGCTGGGTTCGGCGCTGGAGGTGGCCTTGCTGTCGCTGGCCCTGGCCGACCGCATCAACAACCTGCGCGAGCAGCAGGCGCAGACCTTGCGTGACGCCGGGCGGACGCTTGAACAGTTGAACTTGCAACTGGCCAGGAGCAACCGCCTGAAAGACGAATTCCTGGCCAGCGTGACGCATGAGCTGCGCACGCCGATGAACGGCGTGATCGGTTCGCTGGAGCTGATGCACACCTTGCCGATGGAGGCCGAAATGGCCCAGTACCACCGTACTGCGGTGGGTTCGGCGCAGGGCATGATGGACATGGTTGATGCGATTCTTACCCTGTCTGAACTGCAGGCCGGCCGCCTGCGCGCGCAGCCGGCGCCGTTCAGCCTGCGCAATCTGCTGCACGGCCTGCGCGCCGGTTATGCCGGGCAGGCGCTGGGCAAAGGCCTGTACCTGAGCCTGGATATCCCGGCTGACCTGCCGGATGGCTTGCTGGGCGATGGGCAGAAACTGGCCCGCTGCCTGGCTTGCCTGGTGGACAACGGCCTGAAGTTCACCCACCAGGGCGGGGTGTTGATCCAGGTGCGCAGCCGCCGGCTAGGGCCGGACGAGCTGGCGCTGACCTTCATCGTCAGCGATAGCGGCATTGGCTTTGACGACCTCGACCAGTCGACCTTGTATCAGCGCTTCTTCCAGGTCGATGGTTCGATGACCCGGCGTTATGGCGGGCTGGGGATTGGCTTGTCGATCTGCCGGCAGATGGGCGAGTTGCTGGGGGCACGGTTGGCGCATGAATCGACGCGGGGGTTGGGCAGCCGGTTCGAGTTGAGTTTGAACATGGCTGTGGCGCAGGTGCAGATGGCATCGAATGTTCTGCAGACGCGACGGTCGCTTTAGAGATTTTCGCAGGCTTTGTCGGGGCTGCTTTGCAGCCCCTCGCGGACACGCCCGCTCCCACAGGTGTGGCGCTCAGTCCAGGCAATGTGCGATCCCTGTGGGAGCGGGCATGCCCGCGAAGGGCCGAAAAGCGGCCCTCAGGACATGCCTGACCGCACCTGCACTCCTACAACAACGCCAGACTCTTCCTACGCTTCAGCACTGGCAACTCCATCCCCTGCGAAATACCCTACAACCCCTGTCGACACACGTCTGATTGTTCCTGCAAATCCCGCGCTCTAGGCTTTTCCAGTCGCTGACGGTTCAGTGATCGGGTGTGGAAACCTGGCAAGAGCTATGGTGCGTGTCGTTATGACAGCTGTACGCGGGAGGCCTTTGGGCCTACCGGGTTCGCATCATGCCTGGTTTTCCACCCCGTGTGCAGCTGTCACCCCTATGTGTGGAAACGGACGGGTGGCACATATTTCCATGGTGCCGAACTCATGAACGACGAAACCAAAACCACCCCTGGCGTTACCTACTTCTACCAAGGCGAAGGCCAAACCCATCCACTGTTCCGCATTGCCGAGGGCATCCCCTGTCGCAGCGCCCGTGAGCAGGCCTCGGAGCTGATGGGCTATGCGCGGGACTTGTCGCTTACCGGTCTGATGGATGGCGACCAGCAATTGATGTGGGCTTCGCACTACTTCGCAGCAATGGCCAAGGCGCTGCTGGATGATGCCGAGCTGGGTTTGATGCGCTGACCTTTGTATTGACTGTTTCGGCCGCTTTCGCGGGTGAACCCGCTCCCACAGGATTTGTGCATAGACTGAAAGATGCGCAATGCCTGTGGGAGTGTGGTCCCCGCGGTGAGTCCTGATCGGGCGCTTGCAATGTTCGGTCTATTTGTGGGTTGCACTTCGATCCAGGTTAACTCCAGAAATGCATGCGCTTCAGTTTGATCAGGATGGCGGCTAACAGCGACCAGGCAAATGCTACCAGTAGTAATAAAAATACAATGCGCATCCTCTTCCTCAAGCTGGTTGGAATGCTTGAAGCATCATCTGGATCGAGAAGTCCTCGTTTCAGAAAGTATTCAGGGTTTAACGCGATACCACTCAATGTAGCAACGACTGATACCCGGGAGTAAAAGCTACGTTCCCCCCACCAAAGCACGGCTCTTTTCAAGTGCTCACTTCTTCTTAAGGCGTGTTGGAGTTTCCGGTAATTAGGCAGGTAAGCGAGTTGCGCTGTCATTGCGAGTCCTGCGAAAAAGAGTGCAAAAGGCATGGCCAGAAATCCCAAACCCCAGAGAGACTCAAGAAATTCATTCATGTTCGGTTAATTCATAGAGTTCTTCCCCTATATACTCACCGATGCTCATGCCAGCTACGCTCCCAGCATATGAACTGGCACCGACAATTACAATGGCACATACTGCTCCACTTATGGCCCCAAGGCTGACGCAGGCAAAGCCTGCTATCGCTTTTCCAGCTGCTCCCGAAGCGGCACCTAATGCAAGTCCACCTGAAAAATTGTCCGCCTCAGTAAATCTTATTTGTCTGCAGGATTGAGTATTGCCTGATCTACATGCTTCTTGAGTTTTCAGCCAAGACGACCCAGCACCGATCGCCAGCCCTACATATCCACCTTTTTTCAGGTAGTTAGACAAACGTGTCAACTTGTCCAAGTGCGTTGAATATCCAGGGATGCCCCCTGGTGCTCCGGCCTTGCTCCAGTGATGTACTAGGCTTTTTGACGAAATGCCTAGGTCGCCCCGTAATCTGTCATGGCTTCCGAGGTGCATGTGTTTGTTAAGAAATCCCACCTTCAGCTGCGCGTCCAATTTTCTGAGTAGCTTCCTACGTTCAGCAAAAAACTCCGGACTACGTAGATGACCATGCTTGGAAAACTGATGTTGGTGCAGCTCTTCGATCTTGCGCAACGTCGCGCTAAGTTCATCCAGAACCTGAGCCATCATGGCCCCGCTCACCCCCATTGCCAAACTGGTACTGCTCAGCAACCCTGCTATTTCAGGCAAGTGACGCATCATGAAGTTAGCCTCTTCCGGGGTGAGATCTGCCAAGTCCTCCCGCGCCTGCTTCGCCGCACTCATCGCATAAATCTCTTCCCGAGTGCACACCGGGCGTCTCAGACCATCACCAATGACAAAGATCTCACCTGCCTTGAATCCACGCTGATACGTCGGGTTCAGCCGCTCCAGAATTGACCGAGGCAGGTTGGCCTGCGGCGCGCCCAATTCTGCCAGTACTTCCTGATACGTCATGCAACGCGGAACGATGTAGAAGCCGGGTTCCATGCCTTGTGGAGTAGGTGAAGGCTGAGCCACTTCTGGCTGATAGGAGTTTCTAATCGGGCGACTCGCCAGGGCCTGCGCGGGTGCCTCGCGAACAGGTTCACGTGCTGGTGCCCTGTGCGACGCCGGCGTTGCTGACCCACCCGCAACCACGCGATTGCTGCCCTGTGGGCACCCGCATTGCACCATCGCCCCGTCCAGAGCCGTGGGAATACCATCCTGCCGCCAGCGGGCTTCGCCCTCGACGATGGTGCCCGCTTGTCCACATAGCGGACAAGGTGTGGTCGGGTCGCCTTGCAGCAGCCAGTTGCGGCCATGCACGCGGCCCCTGGCCTGGCTGGCAATGCAGATGGCGCCTGTGGTGGTTTGGTCGCCGTCCAGGCCTTGGTATCGGCCGAAGATGTTCATGCGCATGCTCATGGCTCGCCCTTTTTTCAAAAATGAAAGCCAGGAATCTAGCAGCCTCTAGACGGGTATTTTCAGGCCGGGAGGGTTTAAGAAGGGTCCTACAATGGATAGGGATTTGGACTACAACGCTTTTTGTTGGCAGTGCCGGGAAGTGAAGCGGGGATCGGGTTAGGGCTGGCAGGTGCTCGCCGTGACAGGTGCAGCGTTTGGGAGATCGAGCGCCCCGCGCGGGCTGCGCTCAATCTCACAGGCGCTGCAACTGTCGTGGCGAACACCTGTCAGCTCCGCTGCATCCCCAAGACATGCCTCCCACCACATGTTTAGTCATTAATGTCACTTTGACTGGCTCGTACAGAGTGCTTCACTGGGTCTCTCAAGCCTACCCGGATCCAGGAGCCCCCGATGAACCTGCACCAGTACGCTGAAACCCACGAAGTCACCAACCAGCCACCGCCGCTCGACGGTGCCAACCTGTACCGCCTCGACCTGCCGTTGCAGGAATGGTCGCGGCGTTTCGGTGCAGGCTGGGCCGAGTCGCGGATCGATGCCTACGGTGCCCTGGCCGGCGGCCCACTGATGCAGGCCGGCTTCCTGGCCAATGCGCACAAACCGGAGTTCAGCAGCCACGACCGCTACGGCCATCGCATCGACCTGGTCGAGTTCCACCCGGCCTACCATGAGCTGATGCGTACGGCCGTGGAGCACGGCCTGCCTTCGCTGCCATGGGCCGAGCCGCGTCCCGGCGCGCATGTGGCGCGGGCGTCGATGACCTACCTGCACAGCCAGGCCGAGGCGGGTAGCGGCTGCCCGCTGACCATGACCTTCGCCGCCGTCCCGGCGCTGCGCCTGCAGCCCGAACTGGCCGAATACTGGTTGCCGAAGATCCTCGCCTGCCAATATGACCCGCGCAACGTCGGCGACCGCCACAAGGGCGGGGTCACCCTGGGCATGGCAATGACCGAGAAACAGGGCGGTACCGATGTTCGGGCCAACACCACCCGGGCCTATCCGGTCGGCGCGGCGGGCCCGGGCCAGGCCTACGAGCTGGTCGGGCACAAGTGGTTCTGTTCGGCGCCCATGTGCGATGCCTTCCTGACCCTGGCGCAGACCGAGAAAGGCCTGAGCTGCTTCCTGCTGCCGCGCCACCGCCCGGACGACAGCCGCAACCAGTTCTATATCCAGCGCTTGAAGAACAAGCTGGGCAACCACTCCAATGCCTCCAGCGAGGTGGAGTTCCGCGGCGCCCTGGCGTGGATGGTCGGGGAAGAAGGGCGGGGCGTGCCGACCATCATCGAAATGGTGGCCATGACCCGCTTCGACTGCATGGTCGGCTCCAGTGCCCTGATGCGCCAGGCGTTGACCCAGGCGGCCCACCACTGCGCGCACCGCAAGGTTGGCGGGCGGGTGCTGAACGAGCAGCCATTGATGCAGAACGTGCTGGCTGACCTGGCTCTGGAAAGCGAGGCGGCACTGGCCTTGAGCCTGCGCATGGGGCAGGCGCTGGAACGGCTGGACGACCCGCAGCAGGCGCATTTCGCCCGCCTGGTGACAGCGGTGGGCAAGTACTGGATCTGCAAACGTGCGCCAGCCATGATCAACGAGGCTGCCGAATGCCTGGGCGGCGCCGGTTATGTAGAGGACAGCATCCTGCCACGGCTGTACCGCGAGGCGCCGGTCAACTCGACCTGGGAAGGTTCGGGCAACGTGCAGTGCCTGGATGTGCTGCGTGCGTTGTCGAAGGAGCCAGGTGTGCTCGATGCGTTGTTCGCCGAATTGGGCGACGGTCACGGCGACCCGCGTCTGGCTGCGCATATCGGCAACCTCAAGGGCGCGTTTGCCGACACCGGCGACCCGCAATATCGCGCGCGGCAACTGACCGAGGACATTGCCCTGGCGCTGCAGGCCAAGCTGTTGCTGGAGGCAGGGAATGCGGCAGTGAGTGATGCGTTCATCGACAGCCGCTTGACCGGCGGTGGCCGGGTTTACGGCGCCTTGCCGCGCGGGGTGGATGTGCAGGCTCTGGTGACGCGGGCCACGCCAGCCTGGAGCACCTGAGCTGGCGAGGCCCGTATCACCAGTCTTGCGCTGGCCCGCTGATCAACACCGATCAATGGGGGTGTATTTACCCACGAAGGCAGGCAAGATGGTTTACAGGCATGTCCAGACAGGAAGCACAGTGTGAGCCAAGCGTTTGTAGTCGTTGATACCCCCGAACAGGCCGTCGACCGTCTGGCGGCCTTGCATGACCAGGCCACCGGGGCCCTCAGCCAGGCCCTCAAGCGTTACCTGAAGGACCGTACCGAGCCGGACGCCGAAGCGCGCGACCTGTTCCGCTACCCCGCGCTACGCCTGACCTACTACAGCCACGGTGAAGTCGCCGCCACCACGCGGGCCTATGCCAAGGTGCAGGTAGCCGGTACCTACAGCGTCACCATCACCCAGCCGGCCGCGTTCCGTGCCTATCTGCTGGAGCAGCTGCGCCCGCTGATGCACGACTACACGGTGACGGTAGAGGTCGGCGTCAGCGAGCAGAACATCCCTTACCCCTACGTCGTCGACCAGGGTGACGAGCTGGCCGGCAGCGGCATTACCGCCGCCCAGTTGGCGCGGGTGTTCCCCAGCACCGACCTGTCGGCGGCCACCGACAATATTGCCGACGGCCTGTACGACTGGGGTGGCGCCGATACCCTGCCGCTGGCACTGTTCGATGCTGCGCGGGTCGACTTCTCGCTGCGCCGCCTGGTGCACTACACCGGTAGCGACTGGCGCCACGTGCAGCCGTGGATCCTGCTGACCAACTACCACCGCTATGTCGACCAGTTCATCAGCCACGGGCTTGACCAGCTGCGTGACGACCCGCGCTTCGTGCGCATGGTCCTGCCGGGCAACGTGGTGATTGAAAAGGGCATGGACCACGGTGAAACCCAGGCCCTGGTGGCCAGTGTCGTGTGGCACCGCTACCAGATGCCGGCCTACCACCTGATCGCCGCTGACGGCGATGGCGTCACCCTGGTCAACATTGGCGTCGGCCCGTCCAATGCCAAGAACATCACCGACCACCTGGCCGTGCTGCGCCCGCACTGCTGGTTGATGATCGGCCACTGCGGCGGCCTGCGGCAGTCGCAGACCATCGGCGACTA
>Ga0209370_1002345_pt1 | contig 13847 bp, 14 predicted proteins | sample AgamicAtPrz_FD_187164 | JGI IMG/M metagenome (GOLD analysis project Ga0209370, IMG submission 187164) | Agave microbial communities from Guanajuato, Mexico - At.P.rz (SPAdes) (version 2) | ecosystem: Host-associated > Plants > Phyllosphere > Phylloplane/Leaf | place: Guanajuato, Mexico... | reverse complement strand
GCGTGATCTGCTTCCGGTCGGCGACGTGGCTCAAGTCGAAGCTCGGCTACGACGATTCGCTCGACGCGTTCGGCGTGCACGGCATCGGCGGGATTCTCGGCGCACTGCTGACCGGCGTATTCGCGGTCAAGGACATCGGCGGCTTCGACGGCAGCCTGCTGCTGCAGGCGAAGGGCGTGCTGATCACGCTGGTCTACAGCGGCGTGCTGAGCTTCGTGCTGCTGAAGCTGATCGACCTGACGATCGGCCTGCGCGTGACGGAAGAGGAAGAGCGCGAAGGTCTCGACGTGATCCTGCACGGCGAGCACGTGGAATAAGTCACACGAATCCATGGCGGGCCGCCGCGCAGACGGCGCCCGCCCCGAATGAGCGCAGCGACTTCGACCCGCCCACCCGGCGGGTTTTTTTTCTCCTGTCACCCACTGCCGTAGCGGATAACCCTTCACGCTATCGGGTCAATAGCCGAAAACTTCCTCGTAACCCTTGCGAAGCCGGGAACAATCCCCAAATGGGCAAGGCAATTGCTCTACAATCTTCATTCTCCCGCTCGCGAGTGATTCATGGTTCCCCACCTCGTTACCGCGTTGAACGGTCCGCTGCTCGAACTCGAGCAGAAGATCCTCGACGCGACGCCTGCGATCGAACGCTGGTTCAGGCTCGAATGGCAGGAACACACCCCGCCGTTCTATTGTTCGGTGGACCTGCGCAATGCCGGCTTCAAGCTGGCGCCCGTCGACGCGAACCTGTTTCCCGGCGCGTTCAACAATCTGCCGTCCGAAGTGCTGCCGCTCGCCGTGCAGGCCGCGATGGCCGCGATCGAGAAGATCTGCCCGGACGCGAAGAATCTGCTCGTGATTCCCGAGCTGCCGACCCGCAACGCGTTCTACCTGGAAAACGTCGCGCGCCTCGCGACGATCATGCGCCAGGCCGGCCTGCACGTGCGCTTCGGCTCGCTCGACCCCAGCATCACCGACATGACGCCGATCACGCTGGCCGACGGCCAGAAGATCGTGCTCGAACCGCTCGAGCGTTCGCAGCGCCGCCTCGGCCTGAAGAATTTCGATCCGTGCTCGATCCTGCTGAACAACGACCTGTCGGCCGGCATCCCGGCCGTGCTGGAAAACCTGCACGAGCAATACCTGCTGCCGCCGCTGCACGCGGGCTGGGCCGTGCGCCGCAAGTCGACGCACTTCGCGTGCTACGACGACGTCGCGAAGAAGTTCGCGAAGATGGTCGGCGTCGATCCGTGGATGGTGAATCCGTATTTCGCGCATGTGGAAGGTGTCGACTGGCAGGCGCATGAAGGCGAGCAGGCGCTCGCCGACGCGATCGACGGCGTGCTGAAGAAGATCGCGCGCAAGTATCGCGAATACGGGATCAGCGAGAAGCCGTACGTCGTCGTGAAGGCCGACGCGGGCACCGCCGGGCGTGGCGTGATGACCGTGCACGACGCGGCCGAGATCGGCCGCATGACGAAGGCTGAGCGCGCGCAGATGGCCGAATCGAAGGCTGGCCTCGCGGTGCGCGACGTGATCGTGCAGGAAGGCGTCTACACGTTCGAGCGCGTCGGCGACGAAGTGGCCGAGCCGGTCGTGTATATGATCGACCGCTACGTGGTCGGCGGCTTCTACCGCACGCACGGTGGCCGCGAGCGCGACCAGAACCTGAACGCGCCCGGCATGCACTACGTGCCGCTCGGCTTCGAGCACACCGCGCTGCCGGATGCAGGCGCCAAGCCGGGGGCCGCACCGCCGAACCGTTTCTACATGTACGGCGTCGTCGCGCGGCTGTCGCTGATCGCGTCGTCGATCGAACTGGAAAAGACCGACCCCGAAGCCATCCAGGTGTAACGGACCTTCGCTACGTACAGGACCCGCATGGACATTCTTTTTATCGCCGACCCGCTCGAGCATTTCAAGATCTACAAGGATTCGACCTACGCGATGATGGCGGAGGCCGCTCGGCGCGGGCATGCGGTGTACGCGTGCGAGCCGCGCCACCTCGCGTGGACGGGCTCGGCCGTCGAGGCCGACGTGCGGCGCATCACGTTCGTCGGCGAACTGGACGACCTGCATCGCGACACCTGGTTCGACGCGGGCGCGGTCGATGCGCGGCGTCTCGAATCGTTCGGCGCGGTGCTGATGCGCAAGGATCCGCCGTTCGACATGGAATACGTGACGTCGACGTGGCTGCTCGAGCTGGCCGAGCGCGCCGGCGCACGCGTGTTCAACCGGGCGCGGTCGATCCGTGACCATTCGGAGAAGCTCGCGATCGGCGAGTTTCCGCAATTCGTCGCGCCGACGCTCGTCACGCGCGACGCGAAACGGCTGCGCGCGTTCCATGCCGAGCACGGCGACGTGATCCTGAAGCCGCTCGACGGGATGGGCGGGATGGGCGTGTTCCGCGTGAAGCCGGACGGCATGAACCTCGGCTCGATCGTCGAGATGCTGAGCCACGACGGCACGCGCTCGGTGATGGCGCAGAAGTTCATTCCCGAGATCAAGGCCGGCGACAAGCGCATCCTGCTGATCGGCGGCGAGCCGGTGCCGTATTCGCTCGCGCGGATTCCGCAGGGCAGCGAGGTGCGCGGCAATCTCGCCGCGGGCGGGCTCGGCGTCGCGCAGCCGCTGACGGCCCGCGATCGCGAGATCGCCGACACGCTCGGGCCCGTGCTGGCGTCGCGCGGGCTGCTGCTGGTCGGCCTCGATGCGATCGGCGACTGGCTGACCGAGGTGAACGTCACGAGCCCGACGTGTTTCCGCGAGATCATGGAGCAGACGGGCTTCGACGTCGCCGCGATGTTCATCGACGCGCTGGAGCGTGCGGCCGCGTAGGCCGCCTCCCGCGCAACCCCGGCGGCGGCCGCGCAGGTCCCCCGTCGCCGGAGCAGCTCGACCGGCCTGCTACAATGCCCGCTTGCCCGGTGCCGTGATCGGCGCACCGAAGGCCCGGCGGTCGGGCCGACACTGTTGCAAGGCTGAACATGAAACGTTCCCCATACTCGCTACGCTCATTGCCCCGCCGCGGGGTATCGGCCCGCCAGGGGCGGCCGGGAGCGATCTGACATGGCCGGGATCCTGATCATCGCGCACGCGCCGCTCGCCACCGCGCTGCGGGACTGCATCGCGCACATCTACGGCGGCGTGCCCGCCCGCATCGGCTGTATCGACGTGATGGCCGACAGCGATCCGACCCAGGTGATGGCGTTCGCGCATGCGGAACTCGCGCGGCTGCGCGAAGAAAATGGCGTGGTCGTGCTGACCGACATGTACGGCGCGACGCCCGCGAACATCGCGGGCCAGCTCGCGAAGCTCGACAACGTGCGCGTGCTGGCCGGCGTGAACCTGCCGATGCTCGTGCGGGCCGTCTGCTACCGCACCGTGCCGCTCGACAAGCTGGTCGACAAGGCGCTGTCCGGCGGCGCGAAGGGCGTCCACGAGGTGTCGTCCGGCACGCCGCCGCCGCCGAGCGAAACCGGCTGCGGCCAGTGCGCGCCGATCCCGCCCGAACCGCAGCCGCGCACCGAATCGCACTGAGCCTCCGTTTTTCGTTTTAGACCGACCCGCCTGCGCGCGCCGCCGGCGGTCCCGACCGACCTGACCGAGAATCATGCTTCAACAAGAAACCACCATCGTCAATAAATTGGGGCTCCATGCGCGCGCATCGGCCAAGCTTACGCAACTGGCCGGCAACTTCCAGTCGGAAGTCTGGATGACACGCAACGGGCGCAAGATCAACGCGAAGAGCATCATGGGCGTGATGATGCTGGCGGCCGGCATCGGCAGCACCGTGACGATCGAGACCGAAGGGCCCGACGAGCGGGAAGCGATGGACGCGCTGCTGAAGCTGATCGCCGACAAGTTCGGCGAAGGTCAGTGATCGCCGCGCGGGATCGTTGCCGTTTCGAGTGAGAATGCCGCGGGTTTCGCGGCATTTTTTTCGTCGGCAGCATTGATGCGAAATGCGCAATGCTGCGGTGCATGCAGTCAGCAGGGAGTCGCGGAATTTATAATCGCTAACCGGGGTCATAAGCGCATCGCAGCAGTGTGCCGCGGCTTTACTTGTACAGAGGAGGTGCGCGTGTCCTTCACGCTGCATGGCATTCCCGTCTCACGAGGTATCGCGATCGGGCGAGCGTATCTGATCGCGCCGGCGGCGCTCGACGTCGCCCATTACCTGGTCGAGGCCAACCAGACCGACGCCGAAGTGGAGCGATTCCGCACGGCGCTCGATGTCGTGCGTCGCGAGCTCGAAGCGCTGCGCGCCGACCTGACCGACGACACGCCGAGCGAAGTCGGCGCATTCATCGACGTCCACACGATGATCCTGAGCGACGAGATGCTCGTGCAGGAAACCATCGACCTGATCCGCACGCGCCGCTACAACGTCGAATGGGCGCTGACCGAGCAGCTCGAACTGCTCACGCGCCATTTCGACGACATCGAGGACGAGTACCTGCGCGAGCGCAAGGCCGACATCGAGCAGGTGGTCGAGCGCGTGCTGAAGGCGCTCGCCGGTGCGCCGTCCGCATCGCAGGCGCTCGACCGCGCGGCCAGGAACGGCACGAACGAGATGATCGTCGTCGCGCACGACATCGCGCCGGCCGACATGATGCAGTTCAAGACGCAGTCGTTTCAGGCGTTCGTCACCGATCTCGGCGGGCGCACGTCGCACACGGCGATCGTCGCGCGCAGCCTCGGGATTCCGGCCGCGGTCGGCGTCCAGCATGCGAGTTCGCTGATCCGCCAGGACGACCTGATCATCGTCGACGGCGACCAGGGCATCGTGATCGTCGATCCGGCGCCGATCGTCCTCGAGGAATATTCGTACCGCCAGTCCGAGAAGCTGCTGGAGCAACGCAAGCTGCAGCGCCTGAAGTTCTCGCCGACGCAAACGCTGTGCGGCACGAAGATCGACCTGTACGCGAACATCGAGCTGCCCGACGACGCGAAGGCGGCCGTCGAGGCCGGCGCGGTTGGCGTCGGCCTGTTCCGCTCCGAGTTCCTGTTCATGCATCAGAAGGCGATGCCGGAAGAAGAGGAGCAGTTCGCCGCGTACAAGCGGGCCGTCGAGTGGATGAAGGGCATGCCGGTGACGATCCGCACGATCGACGTCGGCGCCGACAAGCCGCTCGAGGCGCTCGACGAAGGCTACGAGACGGCGCCGAACCCGGCGCTCGGCCTGCGCGCGATCCGCTGGAGCCTGTCCGAGCCGCAGATGTTCCTCACGCAGTTGCGCGCGATCCTGCGCGCGTCCGCGTTCGGCCAGGTGAAGATCCTGATCCCGATGCTCGCGCACGCGCAGGAGATCGACCAGACGCTCGACCTGATCCGCGAGGCGAAGCGCCAGCTCGACGACGCGGGGCTCGCGTACGATCCGAACGTGCGCCTCGGCGCGATGATCGAGATCCCGGCCGCGGCGATCGCGCTGCCGCTGTTCCTGAAGCGCTTCGATTTCCTGTCGATCGGCACGAACGACCTGATCCAGTACACGCTTGCGATCGATCGCGCCGACAACGCGGTCGCGCATCTGTACGATCCGCTGCATCCGGCCGTGCTGCATCTGATCGCGTACACGTTGCGCGAGGCGAAGCGCGCGGGCGTGTCGGTGTCGGTGTGCGGGGAGATGGCGGGCGATCCGGCGCTCACGCGCCTGTTGCTCGGGATGGGGCTCACCGAATTCTCGATGCACCCGAGCCAGCTGCTCGTCGTGAAGCAGGAGATCCTGCGCGCGCACCTGAAGGCGCTCGAGAAGCCGACGGCCGACGTGCTGGCCGCGTTCGAGCCGGAAGAAGTGCAGGCCGCGCTGCAGCGGCTGTCGGTCGCCGAGCCGCGGGCGGATGCGGCTGCCTAAGCGTTCTTGCCGCCGCTAGCCATCGCGAAGTGTCACGCATGCGCGTGCGGCGCATGCCCGTCGCGCGTCAGTGCCGGCCCCCGCATACGGGGCAGTCGGCCTGGCGCGCGATTTTCATCGTCGTCCATTCCATCCGCAGCGAGTCGAGCATCATCAGCCGCCCGTTCAGCGTCTTGCCGATGCCGCCGATCACGCGCAGCGCCTCGGCCGCCTGCATCGCGCCGATGATCCCGACGGTCGGCGCGAACACGCCCATCGTCGAGCACGCGACTTCCTCGAACGGCTGGTCTTCCGGGAACACGCACGCATAGCAGGGTGCGGCCGCGTCGCGGAAGTCGAACGTGCTGATCTGGCCATCGAAACGCAGCGCGGCGCCCGACACGAGCGGCACGCCGTGCGCGACGCACGCGCGGTTGATCGCATGCCGCGTCGCGAAGTTGTCGGTGCAGTCGAGCACGACGCTCGCGTGCGGCACGTGCGCGTCGAGCCACGCATCGTCGACACGCGCCGCGACCGCGTTCACCTTCACCTCGGGGTTCAGTTGCGCGAGCGTGTCGCGCCCCGATTCGACCTTGCTGCGGCCGACCGATGCCGTCACGTGCAGGATCTGCCGCTGCAGGTTGGTGAGGTCGACCGTATCGGCGTCGACGAGCGTGAGCGTGCCGACCCCCGACGCCGCGAGATACATCGCGGCGGGCGAGCCGAGGCCGCCTGCGCCGACGACGATCGCATGCGCATCGAGAAAGCGCTGCTGCGCCTCGATGCCGATTTCGTCGACGAGGATGTGGCGGGAGTAGCGAAGAAGTTGATCGTCGTTCATGGGCAGGCGTGGGCGAGGCGGGCGGACGTTCGTTATTTTAGGCGCGCATGAAAAACGGGCCATCGCGGTCTTCCCGCGATGGCCCGTTGGATGCCGCCCGGCGCTTACTGCGGCGCCGACGCGGGCTTCGGTGCAGCCGGCTTCGCGGCGCTCGCGCCCGATGCCTTCGCGGCCGTGGCAGCCTTGGCGGCCGGGCTCTTCGTCGTGCTCTCGGCGAGCAGCGACTTCGATGCCTGGACCGGCTTGCCTTCGAGCTTGTTGAGCGCCTGCTGCATCATGAAGTCGTCGGCGCTGCCGAACTCGATCGGCTTGCGATCGCGATCCTTCTGGCGCTGCTCCGGCGTCTTCTTGTCGTTCTGCTCTTCGAGAATGCGCAGCTGATCCAGCCGGCGCTGCTCGCGCTCTTCCTGTTCCTTCTTCTCGTTCGGATCCTGCGTGTTCGCGAGGTGGTTCGTGTAGTCGACCTCGCGCGTCACGAGCACGTCGTCCGGATCGCCGTCCGCGTACTGATCGACCGGCACGTCCGGCGTGATGCCCTTGTTCTGGATCGACCGGCCGCTCGGTGTGTAGTAGTACGCGGTAGTCAGGCGCAGCGCGGTGTCGGCCGTCATCGGGCGGACCGTCTGCACCGAACCCTTGCCGAACGTCGTCTTGCCCATGATCTGCGCGCGCTTCGAATCCTGCAGCGCGCCGGCGACGATTTCCGACGCGGACGCCGAATACGCGTTCGTCAGCACGATCATCGGCACGGTCTTGAAGACCGGCGGCAGGTTCTTCAGCGGATCGCCGTCGAAGGACGGCAGGCGATAGTTGTCGTACGTATCGCGGTAGACCTGCTTCGAATCGGGGATCTGGCCGTTGGTCGACACGACGACCGAGTCGGGCGGCAGGAACGCGCCGGCCACGCCGACCGCGCTCTGCAGCAGGCCGCCGCCGTTGTTGCGCAGGTCGAGGATCAGGCCCTTCAGGTTCGGCTGCTGGCGCGCGATGTCCTGCAGCTTCTGCGCGAGATCGGGCGTCGTGCGCTCCTGGAAACTCGTGATGCGGATATACGCATAGCCCGGATCGAGCATCTTCATCTTCACGCTCTGGACCTTGATGATCGCGCGCGTGACCGTGATCGGGAAAGTGCGGTCGTCGCTCTTGCGGAAGATCGTCAGCGTGACCTTGGTGCCCGGCTCGCCGCGCATCTGCTTGACGGCCTTGTCGAGCGTCATGCCGCGCACCGGCTTGTCGTTGATGCGCGTGATCAGGTCGCCCGGACGGATGCCGGCGCGGAACGCGGGGGTATCCTCGATCGGCGAGATCACCTTGACGAGGCCGTCTTCCTGCGAGATCTCGATGCCGAGGCCCGCGAAGCGGCCCTTCGTCTGCTCCTGCAGCTCGTCATAGTCGGTCTTGTCGAGGAACGACGAATGCGGATCGAGGCTCGACACCATGCCCTTGATCGCGGCCGTCAGCAGCTTCTTGTCGTCGACCGGTTCGACGTACTCGCGCTTGATCTGGCCGAACACTTCCGCGAACAGGCGGAGCTGGTCGAGGGGGAGCGGCGCCGTGGCGGTCTGCTCGGCCGATGCGGAAACCTGCAGCGTGGCGAACACGCCCGTGGCGAGGCCCGCGGCAATCAGGCCGATGTTCTTCAAATTCATTCGCATAGAGAGTCTGGTGCGGTCGGGAAGCGCGTGACGGTAGCGGGGATGTAGCGGACAAGTATAACTGTTCGTCCGATAACTCAGTGGAACGGCGCGAAAAGCGCCGAAACGGCCGCTGAGGGCCCGGCCGGGGCGCCGCCGGGCGCGCTGCGGGGTTCGAAAGCGGTTTCGACCGCGGCAGGGCCGGGAAGGTTCGCGCGGCGTGCGGGCCGAGGCTGGGGCCCCGGCACGCCGCGCCGGGCGTCAGCCCGCCTTGCCCTGCTTCGCGACGGCGGCCTGCGCCTGCGCGATCGCTTCCTGGTCGCCGAGGTAGTAGTGCTTGATCGGCTTCAGGTGCTCGTCGAGTTCATAGACGAGCGGCACGCCGTTCGGGATGTTCAGGCCGACGATGTCGCTGTCCGAGATGCCGTCGAGGTACTTGATCAGCGCGCGCAGCGAGTTGCCGTGCGCGGCGATCAGCACCTGCTTGCCCGCACGGACGGCCGGCGCGATCGACTCGTTCCACAGCGGCAGCACGCGCGCGACCGTGTCCTTCAGGCACTCGGTGAGCGGCAGCTGCTCGCGCGGCACCTTCGCATAGCGCGGGTCGTTGAACGGCGCGCGCTCGTCGGTCGGCTCGAGCGCGGGCGGCGGCGTGTCGTAGCTGCGGCGCCACACGAGCACCTGCTCGTCGCCGAACTTCGCGGCCGTTTCCGCCTTGTTCAGGCCCGACAGCGCGCCGTAGTGGCGCTCGTTCAGGCGCCACGAGTGGACGACCGGCAGGTACATCAGGTCCATCTTGTCCTGCACGTGCCACAGCGTGCGGATCGCGCGCTTGAGCACCGACGTGTACGCGATGTCGAACGTGTAGCCGGCCTCCTTGAGCAATTCGCCGGCCTGGTAGGCCTCGTTGCGACCCTGTTCGGTCAGGTCGACGTCGACCCAGCCGGTGAAGCGGTTTTCCTTGTTCCACGTCGATTCGCCGTGGCGGATGAGAACGAGTTTGTACATGGATCTTGCGGTCGGTAGTGATAGGGAAGCGGGGCGCGTCGCGCGGCACCCGGACCGGGCCCGCCATCGCGCAAGGCGGTTATTTTATAATGGCGGGATTGTCCTCATCCGATTTCTCTTTTTCCGGCGGCATTCCGTGACGTTCTTTACCAATTACACGAACCTGGCCCTTATCGCGATCCTGCTGGTTTCCGGCGGCCTGCTGGCATGGCCGGCCTTGCGCCGCGGCCGCGGCGGCCTGTCGGCCGCGGAGGCGACGCAGCTCATCAATCGCCGCAACGCGGTCGTGATCGACCTGCGCGCCGCGTCCGACTTCGCCGCCGGCCACCTGCCGTCGGCGCGTCAGGTCGCGGCGGGCGAGATCGGCGCGAAAATTGCGCAGGTCGCGAAGAACAAGAGCACCCCGGTGCTGCTCGTCTGCCAGAACGGCCAGCAGTCGCAGAAGGCGGCGCGCGAGGTCGAGGCGGCGGGTTACGCCGAGGTGCACGTGCTCGAGGGCGGCGTGGCCGCCTGGCAGCAGGCCGGCATGCCGGTCGTTAAACAAGGAGTGGCGAAGTGAACAAGGTTTTGATGTACAGCACGCAGGTGTGTCCGTATTGCATGCAGGCCGAGCGCCTGCTGAAGCTGCGCGGCGTCGAGCAGATCGAAAAGGTGCTGATCGATCGCGATCCGGCCCGCCGCGAGGAAATGATGACGCGCACGGGGCGCCGCACGGTGCCGCAGATCTATATCGGCGACACGCACGTGGGCGGCTACGACGATCTGTCGAAGCTCGACCGCGAAGGCGGCCTCGTGCCGCTTCTGCAAGCGGCCTGATTAGGGCAGAATGGCCGCCGGCCGCGCCGCGGCTTGGGCGCGCAGGATTCATCCGTGGCGGCCGGCGAACAGCCGGGCCGCCCCGTCACCACTTTTAGGGAAACACCATGTCCGACGTCGAAAACCAACCGTTCTTCAACATCCAGCGCGTCTACCTGAAGGATATGTCGCTCGAGCAGCCGAATTCGCCGGCGATCTTCCTCGAGCAGGACATGCCGTCGGTTGAAGTCGAAGTCGACGTCAAGGCCGACCGTCTCGCGGAAAGCGTGTTCGAAGTCGTCGTGTCGGGTACCGTCACCGCGAAGGTGAAGGACAAGGTCGCGTTCCTGATCGAAGCGAAGCAGGCCGGCATTTTCGACATCCGCAACATTCCGGACGAACAGCTCGACCCGCTCGTCGGCATCGCGTGCCCGACGATCCTGTTCCCGTACCTGCGCTCGAACATCGCCGACGCGATCACGCGCGCCGGCTTCCCGCCGATCCACCTCGCGGAAATCAACTTCCAGGCGCTGTACGAGCAGCGTCTCGCGCAGCTTCAGCAGCAGGCCGGCGCCGCAGGCGCACCGAACGGCGCGCCGAATGGCACGACGCTGAACTGACGTTTCACTCCGGACCGGTGCTGGGTATGAAAGTAGCCGTTCTCGGCGCCGGTGCCTGGGGCACCGCGCTCGCGGGCCATCTGGCCGCGCGGCACGATACGCTTCTGTGGGCGCGCGACGCCGCGCTGATCGCCGGGCTGCAGGCCCGGCACGAAAATTCCCGCTATCTCGACGGCATCGCGCTGCCTGACGCGCTGCGCTACGACGCCGATCTCGGCGCCGCGCTCGCGCATGGCGCCGCGGACGACGCGCTGTGCGTGATCGCCGCGCCGGTGGCCGGGCTGCGCACGCTGTGTCACGCGATGCGCGACGCGGGCTGCGTGCCTGCGCACGTCGTCTGGGTCTGCAAGGGCTTCGAGGCCGACACGCATCTGCTGCCGCATCAGGTGATCGCGGCCGAGCTGCCCGAACAGCAGAGCAACGGCGTGTTGTCGGGCCCGAGTTTCGCGCGCGAGGTCGGACAGTCGCTGCCCGTCGCGTTGACGGTGGCGAGCCCGTCGGCCGAATGCCGCGAGCGCACGCTCGCCGCGTTCCATCACGGCGCGATGCGGATCTATACGGGCGACGACGTGGTCGGCGTCGAGGTCGGCGGCGCGGTGAAGAACGTGCTGGCGATCGCGACCGGCATTTCCGACGGCCTCGGCCTCGGGCTGAACGCGCGCGCCGCGCTGATCACGCGCGGCCTCGCCGAAATGTCTCGGCTCGGCGTGGCGCTCGGCGGCCGCGCGGAAACCTTCACGGGCCTCACGGGCCTCGGCGACCTGATCCTCACCGCGACGGGCGACCTGTCGCGCAACCGCACGGTCGGCCTGCAACTGGCGGCCGGCCGCACGCTGAACGACATCCTCGGCGCACTTGGCCACGTGGCCGAAGGCGTGCGTTGCGCGCAGGCCGTGCTGGCGCTCGCGCGCGCGCAGTCGATCGACATGCCGATCACGCAAGCCGTGTGCGGCGTGCTGTTCGACGGCATCGCGCCGCGCGACGCCGTCAGCGGCCTGCTGCGCCGCGACGCGCGCGCCGAGTAGCGCGGCAGGCGCCGCCCGGCACGGTTGCGCCGGGCGCGCGGCGCCAAAGCGGGCTACGCTTGAAGCGTCTCCGGCGTTCCGCGAGGATGTCATGTTGCAGATCCATTCCACCACGCTCGATGCACAGCTCGTCGACATCACGACGCTCGATGTCGATGCGATCGTCAACGCCGCGAACGGCTCACTGCTCGGCGGGGGCGGCGTCGACGGCGCGATCCACCGCGCGGCCGGTCCCGGCCTGCTCGCCGAGTGCCGCACGCTCGGTGGCTGCGACACCGGCGACGCGAAGCTCACGCGCGGCCACGGGCTGCCGGCGCGCTATGTGATCCATGCGGTCGGGCCGGTCTGGTACGGCGGTGCGCGCGGCGAGGCCGACCTGCTCGCGTCGTGCTACCGGCGCGCGATCGAGCTGGCCGAAGAAGTGGCCGCGACGTCGATCGCGTTTCCGGCGATCAGTTGCGGTATCTACCGCTATCCGGCCGAAGCCGCCGTCGACATCGCGATCGGCACCGTCGCCGAGATGCTGCCACAGGCGCCGAACCTTGCGCGCGTCGTGTTCGCCTGCTTTTCCCCCGACATTTACGACCTGTACCGCGCGCGGCTCGGGCGAACCTGACGCGTTGCGCGCTGCGGGTTGGGCCCGGCGCGCGTCAGGCGCCGCCTTCGAAGCCGGCCTGACGCCACGCCTCGAACACGACCACCGCGACCGTGTTCGACAGGTTCAGGCTGCGGTTGTCCGGCCGCATCGGCAGGCGCACGCGCTGTTCGTTCGGGAAGCGCTCGAGCAGCTCGGCGGGCAGGCCGCGCGTTTCCGAGCCGAACACGAACCAGTCGCCGGGCAGGAACGCATGATCGTGGAAGCGGCCCGAGCCGCGCGTCGTGAACGCGAACATCCGCGCGGGATCGGGCGTTTCGGCGGCGACGAACGCGTCCCAGTCGCGGTGCACGCGCATCTGCGCATACTCGTGATAGTCGAGGCCGGCGCGACGCATGCGCGCGTCGTCGAGCGGAAAGCCGAGCGGCTCGATCAGGTGCAGGTGCGCGCCGGTGTTCGCGCACAGGCGGATCACGTTGCCGGTGTTCGGCGGAATTTCGGGGGCGACGAGGACGACGTTGAACATGTTTCGGTTGGGCTGGGGCGGCCGGAGCAGCGCAACGCGCGTGCATCCGGCCGGCCGGTTCGTGACGGCCGCACGCGGGCGGCCGGCCTCTCTATCTAATTAATCCCTGGCGGTGCGCAGCGCAACCAGATTCGTCACGCGCGCGGCGCCCGCCGCCTTCAGCGCCTGCGCGGCCGCCGCGAGCGTCGCGCCGGACGTCATCACGTCGTCGACGAGCGCGATGTGGCGGCCGGCGACGCCGCCTGCCACCGCGAAAGCCGCCATCACGTTGTCGCGCCGCGCGTGCCGGTCGAGCCGCGACTGCGGCGCGGTGTCGGCGACGCGCGCGAGCAAGGCCGGGTCCGCTGGCACGCCGAGCCGGCGCGCGAGCGGACGCGCGATCGCCCACGCCTGGTTGTAGCCGCGCGCGACGAGCCGCCGGTGCGACAACGGCACCGGCGCGACGAGATCGAAGCCGCTCGCGCCGCGCGTATCGTCGACCAGTCGCGCGAGCCGCGCCGCGAATTCGCCGCCGAGCGCGAGCCGCGCATGAAACTTCAGCCCGCGCGCGAGCCCGTCGAGCGGTGCGCGGTAATCGGCGAGCGCGAGCGTCGCGTCGAACGGCGGCGGCGCGGTGCGGCATGCGTCGCACCGGTACGCGGCCGTGCGGCCGGTGCCGCTGCCGGTGCGCCTGCCAGCGGGCGCCTGCCCGACGCCGAGCGGCAGCGCGCAGACGTCGCAGCGCAGCCGCGCTTCATTCCAGTACGCGGCATCGCAGGCGCCGCAAATCACGGTGTGTGACAAATTGCCGCACAACGCGCAGCGATTCGGCAACGTGACTGCGGCAACGCGCGCGACCAGCGCTCGAACCTGCGACAAAACGACGCGCATCGTGCGCTCGGCGGAACCGCGGACCATCGCAACACTCCTGGCATGCCGCCTCAATGAAGCTTGCGAGGCGAGCGAGTATACTTCGGGCTCTTCGCCAGTGT
>Ga0209370_1002344_pt1 | contig 13851 bp, 16 predicted proteins | sample AgamicAtPrz_FD_187164 | JGI IMG/M metagenome (GOLD analysis project Ga0209370, IMG submission 187164) | Agave microbial communities from Guanajuato, Mexico - At.P.rz (SPAdes) (version 2) | ecosystem: Host-associated > Plants > Phyllosphere > Phylloplane/Leaf | place: Guanajuato, Mexico... | reverse complement strand
AATCGAACGGGAAAACGCCCAATATAATAGCGCTATGTTTCAAAAATAACGCTATTCCGATGATTTCGAGGGCTTCCCATGACCACCGCTCGCTCGCTTGATCGCACCTACCCCGCGCTTCGCACCACCGAAGGCGGCGGTTTCGTGGTTCACCGCCCGTTCCCGACGCGGCTGCTGATGGATTTCGATCCGTTCCTGCTGCTCGATGAAATGGGCCCTGTCGACTACGCCCCCGGCGAAGCCGTGGGTGCGCCCGACCATCCGCATCGCGGCTTCGAGACCGTGACCTACGCGCTCGATGGACGCTTCCGCCATCGCGACTCGTCCGGCCATGCCGGCACACTCGGCCCCGGCGACGTGCAGTGGATGACGGCCGGCGCCGGCGTCGTGCACAGCGAGATGCCGGACCCGGCGTTCGCTCAGGCAGGCGGGCGCTCCCACGGCTTCCAGCTGTGGGTCAACCTGCCGCGCCGCGACAAGATGATCGCGCCGCGCTACCAGGAGCTCCCGGCCGCCCGCATTCCGAGCGCGACGTCGCCGGACGGCCGCGCGCGCGTGCGCGTCATCGCCGGTGAAGCATTCGGCATGCAGGCCGCGATCGAGACGCGCACGCCGATCCTCTATCAGCACTTCACGCTGGAGCCCGGCGCAGCCGTTACGCAGCCCGTGCCGGCCGGTTATCGCGTGTTTGCCTATCCGATCGATGGAACGGGCTTATACGGGCCCGACAGGCAGGCTGTCGACGCTCGGCACATGGTCGTCTACGGCGACGATGGCGACACCGTCACGTTCGCCGCCGGCGACACGTCGCTCGACCTGCTGCTGATCGGCGGCGTGCCGCTCAACGAGCCGATCGTCCGTTACGGCCCGTTCGTGATGAATACCGAGGAAGAGATCCGACAGGCCGTCGTCGACTATCAGGCCGGTCGCATGGGTCGCATCGAAGCGTAGATTCGATCGGGGGCCGCAGGTGCCGCGAAGCCCGCGGTTTTGCGTCAAAATAACTTCTTGAACCATGTGGCCCCCCGCCACCAGAAGGAACCCGCCCCTTGAACTTCGAACATCTGATCCAGATCAACTCCGACGATCCGGCCGTGCCGAGCCTCACCCGCGACCAGCTCTGGGAAGGCCTCGTGCTGCGCGCCGAACAGCCGCAACTGTTCGTGATCGGCCTCGACAGCTGTGTCGTCCACGAACGGACGGACACGACGCTCGAACGCGAACTGCACTACGGCCACGCGACCGTGCGCGACCACGTGACGTTCACGCCGAACCAGCAGGTCCGCTACGACATCCTCGCGGCCGATGGCGAGATCGGCGGCTCGCTGACGATGACGATCGAGGAGCGCGACGACCACGAACTGTTCCTGCGTTTCGAGTACCGCACGACGCTGACGGTGACGGACGACAGCGAAGAAGCGCGACAGACGCACGGGATCGTCAAGGAGGCATACCGCACGTCGGATATCGACACGGTGCGCCTGATCCGCGAATACGCACAGGGTCGCAAGGACCCCGATCCGCTGCACTGAGCCCGGCGGCGGCCTGCGGGCCGCCCCTTTGACTCAAACTATCAGGCCAGGCGATTCGATCGATAAAGAGTTTTTGTAAATGGGAATAGTTATCATTTAGAATTCATTCCATCGTATCGACAGTCACCGATCAAACCGAATGACCGACACCATGCGCCCGACCACGCTGACCCTGCGCCGCACCACCAGCACCGCAGCCAGCAGCCGTCAGAAGACGGCAGCGGTCACCACGCCGGCGAAACCCGCCGGCAACCGCGATGCAGGCACGCGGGTCGTCAACAGCGATGCGCTGCTGCAAGGCCAAAGCCACGTCAGCATCGCGCATAACGGCGAGACTTATCAGTTGCGCGCCACGCGGCTCGGCAAACTGATCCTGACGAAGTAAGGACCGAGTATTGTGGGGACCACCTCCCTGAGAGGTGTTGGGCAGTAGCCAGCGTAACGGCTTGCACGCGAGATCTAGACCCCTTCGTGCAAACACACTCAAGCAGCCGTTGCAGCAAGCCAAGCCACTTTTTTTGGTTCTCGCACAAGGAAGAAAAAAAGCGACACGTCGATGGACGTGTCGCTTTTTTGTTTGGGCAGCGAATGCGCGAAGCACGCCGCCCGGGTGTCGTGGCTGCCGTCAATACGCGGCAGCGAGAAGCGGCCGAGAAGCGGCATGCGCGCCGCTTCAGAATCCCCAGAACATCAACCACCATGCACTGTCGACGACGGTCAGCCCGACGGCGAACCACGCGAATGCCGCCAGCCGGCGCGGCCACGCCGCATAGCGCCCCGTCACCTTCCACGCGAGCCACGCACTCCATACGTTGGCGCCGACCAAAATCGCGATGCGCACATCGGTTGCCCAGCCGAGCGGCACATGCTCGGCGCGCAGCAACGACAGCGTCGTGGCCGACAACCCGAGGAACACGCCGGCACCCGCGATCGGGATCAGCGCCTGGGCGAGGTGATGCAGGCGCACGCGATCGAAGCGGCCGAGCATCAGCGTGGCGCCAGCCAGCAACACCAGCAGCGCCGTGCCGTATACGAGCCCCGTGCCGACGATGTAGCTGACGACCAGCCCGCCATCGAGCCAGGAGAACACGTCGTTGCGATCCGGGTAGTGCGTGAGCAGGAACCACGGCGCATTGGTCTCGAGCGGCCACGTGATGTCGTGGTCGATCAGCCAGCCCGCGAGCCATTGCTTGATCTGCACGAACCACGGGCTGACGGTCCAGTGGAACGCGCCGATCGCCACGCCGAGCAGGCCGTACAGGATCAGTGCGGTGTCCCACGGGTTGGCCCGCTCCGCACCGAGGTTCACGACTTCGTCGGACGGCGAGCGCAGCGACAGCGAAATCGCGTCGCGGTGCCCGCTGCAGCGGCCGCACATATGGCAGTCCGCCGCGCCCTTCATGTTGCGCAACGGGACGAGCGGCGCGCAGTTGATCGGAATCACGCGATGGCCGTGCTCGCCGTTCTTGTACGAACGGCGCCACGCATCCTCGTCGACCTTGTAGCGCATCGGCGCAAGCCGCGCGAGCAGCCCGAACACGCCGTTGACCGGGCACAGATACTTGCACCACACGCGCTTCTCGCGGCCGTACAGCACGCCGATCACGATCGCGCCGACGGTCGAGCCGCCGAGCACGAACAGCACCGCGAGCGGGTACTGGTACACGCTGACCATCTGCCCGTAGATCGTCGTGATGCCGAACGCGACGAACGGCCAGCCGCCCCACCGGATCCAGCGCGGAATCGGGCCACCGCGGCCGAACTTGCTCGCGTATTCGGTGAGCGCACCTTCCGGGCACAGCACGCCGCACCACACGCGGCCGAGCATCACCATCGACAGCAGCACGAACGGCCACCAGATGCCCCAGAACGCGAACTGCGCGATGAGCGTGAGGTTGTTCCACAGATGCGCGGAATCATCCGGCAGCGGCAACACGGCCGGCACGATGATCAGGAACGCGTAGACGGCGACGACGATCCACTGGATACCGCGGATCAGCGCACCGTGGCGCTGCATCCACTGGCCGGCCTGCGCGAGCCAGCCCGGCTTGACGGCGGCGACAACGCTCATGCCGCGCGACCCGCTGCAACGGCCGGACGGCGGCTCGCACGCTTCATCAGCAACCAGACGACCGCCCAGTACACCGCATACGCCACCAGGTTGGTCAGCGCCGGGTGCGCGCGATAGCCGGTCAGCGTCGCGACGAGCGAACCGAACGTGCCCGAATCATCGAGGATCGCGGACGTATCCCACACCTGCGAGATGCCGAGCGGCAGGATTTCCTTGTCGATCAGCTTGTCGACGCCGGTCTGGAACAGGCCCGCGCCGAGGAACAGCAGCATCACTTCGGTGACGCGGAAGAAATGCCGCCACGAGAAGTACTTGCCGCCGAGCTGCAGCAGATAGAACGTGAGGAACGCGAGGCCGAGGCCGATCACGACCGCGAGCATCTGGCTGCCGTCGACGTGGCCCGACTGGCCGAAACCGAGGCCGTACAGGAAGATCACCGTCTCGCTGCCCTCGCGCGCGATCGCGAGCGCGACCAGCACGGCGACGCCCCACCAGTTCGAATCGCGCGTGCTTTGCTGCAGCGACTGCTCCATGTCGCGCTTCAGCGTGCGGCCGTGCCGGCGCATCCACAGCACCATCTGCACGATCAGCACGCACGCGATCAGCACCATCGCCGTCTGGAAATAGTCCTGCGCGTCGCCGGACAACACTTCGGTGAACCCGACCAGCGCGGCGCCGAGGCCGACGGCCATCAGCAGGCCGACGCCGACGCCGGCCCAGAGGAAAGGCAGGCCGCGGCGCGCGTCGTCGTCGCCGTTTTTCAGCCATGCATAGAGAATGCCGACGACGAGCAGCGCTTCGACGCTCTCCCGCCAGACGATGAACAAGATCTGACCCATCGATACCTCCTGACGCGCGGGGCAAGGGACTGGCGCGCCCGCGCGCAGCTAAAACGCGTTACTTCGCGACGATCACGCCCTGTGCCTGCTGGTGGAAATCGTCGAAAAACTTGTATTCGCCCGGCGACAGCGGGGCGACGACCACGAACGAATCGGCGCCCGGCGCGAGCACCTTCTCCTTGCGCAACTGCACGCTCTCGAATTCGGCGGCGCCCTTGCCGGTGTTCCTGATCTCGATCTTGAAACGCTGGCCGGCCGGCACTTCGATGCGGGCGGGATTCAGCTTGCCATCCGTCATCTCGAGCTTGAACGTCGGCAGATCGGCCGCATGCGCCGCGCCGGCAAGCCACAGCGCGGCGGCTGCAGCAACGATTTTCTGGGGAATTTTCATTCTGGGTTCTCTACGCCGACGGCGCGCCGAAGCGCGCCGTTCGTGATGCCACCGATCAGTAACCGCCCTTCTTGCCGATACCGGCGAACGGGAAGTCGTACTCGAGCGTGATGGGCTTGAACCACGGGCCCACGCCCGTTTCCTTGTCGACGTGACGGCCGAACGCCATGTGACCCGACTGCATCGGCGGCTTGACGACCATCGTCAGGTGATACTTGCCGGGGCCGGCGAGCTTCACGTTGTCGCCGTAGTGCGGGCCGTCGCTCGCGACCATGCCCATCAGGTCGCCTTCGGCCTTCCACTTCGTGTCGCCCTGCTTCGTCAGCTTGTACGTGACCTGCAGGTACGGCATCCAGTCGCCTTCCGCGAAACCGGTCGGGTTGTTCTTGACCGCATGGATATCGGCCTCGAGGTGAATGTCGGAATCCGACGCCTTGCGCATCATGCCTTCCGGGTCCATCGTGATCGGCTGCAGATACACCGCGCCGATTTCCATGCCGCCCTGGATCTGCTGCTTGCCGATCGGATACTCGGCAGCCGAGGCCGACATCGCGGCCAGCGCCGCCGCTACCGCAACCGTCGTGCGGATGAACGAAGAACCCAACATGGACACTCCTTGTTATTTGTCTGACTATCTTGACGACATGCGAGCCGACGCCGGGCCGCCCGCAGGAAACACTAACGCGACGAAGAACGTTAATGCGAACTATTCTCAATACATGGGGAGTTTAGCACCGAACCCGTTTCGGAACAAACGGAGAGCGCCGTAAACCCCTGATCCGACAAGGCTTACAGGCGCGTTACCAAATGGATTCGGTGACGTTTGGAAAGATTTACCGACCGCCGCTGATGTGGTCGCCGACGTTCGCGCCGAACACGCGTTCGCGCAGCACGGCAAGCTGGTCGCGGGTCGCGGCGGCCTTCTCGAATTCGAGGTTCTTCGCGTAGTCGGCCATCTGCTTCTCGAGGCGCTTGATTTCCTTCGCGAGCTGCTTTTCCGACATGTCCTCGAATTTCGCGCGCTGCTGCGCCTCCTTCAGCTCCGCACGCGCGTCGTCGGCGTTGTAGACGCCGTCGATGATGTCCTTGATGCGCTTCACGACGCCGCGCGGCGTGATGCCCATCTTTTCGTTGTAGGCGACCTGCTTCGCGCGGCGTCGCTCGGTTTCGCCGATCGCGCGCTTCATCGACTCGGTCATGTTGTCCGCGTAGAGGATCGCCTTGCCGTTCACGTTGCGCGCGGCGCGGCCGATCGTCTGGATCAGCGAGCGCTCGGCGCGCAGGAAGCCTTCCTTGTCCGCGTCGAGGATCGCGACGAGCGACACTTCGGGAATGTCGAGGCCCTCGCGCAGCAGGTTGATCCCGACCAGCACGTCGAACGTGCCGAGCCGCAGGTCGCGGATGATCTCGACGCGCTCGACCGTATCGATGTCGCTGTGCAGGTAACGCACCTTGACGCCATGGTCGGCCAGGAACTCCGTCAGCTGTTCGGCCATGCGCTTCGTCAGCACGGTGATCAGCACGCGCTCGCCGGCCTTCACGCGCGCGTTGATCTCGGTCAGCACGTCGTCGACCTGCGAGCTCGCCGGCCGCACTTCGATTTCCGGATCGACGAGGCCCGTCGGTCGCACGACCTGCTCGGCGATCTGCCCCGTCACGCGCTTCTCGTAGTCGGCCGGCGTGGCCGACACGAACACGACCTGGCGCATCTTGCGCTCGAACTCGGGGAACTTCAGCGGCCGGTTGTCGAGCGCCGACGGCAGGCGGAACCCGTAATTGACGAGATTTTCCTTGCGCGCGCGGTCGCCGTTGTACATGCCGTTCAACTGGCCGATCAGCACGTGTGATTCGTCGAGCAGCATCAGCGCATCGGGCGGCAGGTAGTCGACGAGCGTCGGCGGCGGATCGCCGGGCGCCGCGCCCGAGAAGTGCCGCGAATAGTTCTCGATGCCCTTGCAGAAGCCAAGCTCCTGCAGCATCTCGAGATCGAAGCGCGTGCGCTGCTCGAGGCGCTGCGCCTCGACGAGCTTGCCGTCGCGATGGAAGAACTCGAGCCGTTCGCGCAGTTCGTCCTTGATCGTCTCGACCGCGCGCATCACGGTGTCGCGCGGCGTCACGTAGTGCGACGACGGATACACGGTGAAACGTGGAATCTTCTGCCGCACGCGCCCGGTCAGCGGGTCGAACAGGTGCAGCGTCTCGACCTCGTCGTCGAATAGTTCGACGCGCACGGCCATTTCCGCGTGTTCGGCCGGGAAGATGTCGATCGTGTCGCCGCGCACGCGGAACGTGCCGCGCTGGAAATCCTGCTCGTTGCGCGTGTATTGCATCGCGATCAGCCGCGCGATCACGTCGCGCTGGCCAAGCTTGTCGCCGGTGCGCAGCGTCAGGATCATCTGGTGGTATTCGGACGGATTGCCGATACCGTAGATCGCCGACACCGTCGCGACGATCACCACGTCGCGGCGCTCCATCAGGCTCTTCGTCGCCGACAGCCGCATCTGCTCGATGTGCTCGTTGATCGACGAATCCTTCTCGATGAACAGGTCGCGCTGCGGCACGTAGGCCTCAGGCTGGTAGTAGTCGTAGTACGACACGAAATACTCGACCGCGTTGCGCGGGAAGAACTCGCGGAACTCCGCGTAAAGCTGGGCCGCGAGCGTCTTGTTCGGCGCGAACACGATCGCCGGGCGGCCGAGCCGCGCGATCGTGTTGGCCATCGTGAAGGTCTTGCCCGAACCGGTCACGCCGAGCAGCGTCTGGAAGGCAAGGCCATCGCCGACGCCTTCGACGAGCGTGTCGATCGCGGTCGGCTGGTCGCCCGCGGGCGGATAGGGCTGGTAAAGCTGGAACGGCGACCCTTCGAAAGTGACGAATTTGGATTCGTCGAGCGCGTCGCCGACTTCGGCATGATGTTCGGACATGGAATGCGGCCGGAGCAAGGGCAAAGAAAGCATTCTAGCGCTTCGCGGCCGCGCGAACTGCTGTCGGCTCCTGACGCGCGGCGGCCGCCCGGATTCGCGATCCGGCGCCCGAATCGCGACGGAATCACCGCCCCCGTCAGCACGAATTCGCTACAATGTCAGGCTGCTGCGCTTTCCGGCGTCGCGCCGCAGGCGCGGTCCACTGCGCCCGCCCCGCCGGTTGAAAGCCTGACCCTCTTTTCACTACTGCCGAATCATCATGTCGCTCTTCTCCGCTGTCCAGCTTGCTCCCCGCGACCCGATCCTGGGCCTGAACGAAGCCTTCAACGCCGATGCGCGTCCGACCAAGGTCAACCTCGGCGTCGGCGTGTACACGAACGAAGATGGCAAGATTCCGCTGCTTCGCGCGGTGCGCGACGCGGAGAAGGCGCGTGTCGAGGCCGGCCTGCCGCGCGGTTACCTGCCGATCGACGGGATCGCCGCCTACGATGCGGCCGTGCAGAAGCTGCTGCTCGGCAACGACTCGCCGCTGATCGCGGCGGGCCGCGTGGTCACGGCCCAGGCACTGGGCGGCACGGGCGCGCTGAAAATCGGCGCCGATTTCCTGCGCACCCTGAATCCGAACGTGAAGGTCGCGATCAGCGACCCGAGCTGGGAAAACCACCGCGCGCTGTTCGAAGCGGCCGGCTTCGAGGTCGTCGCGTACCCGTATTACGACGCGGCCACCCACGGCGTGAACTTCGAAGGCATGCTGTCGGCGCTGAACGGCTACGCGGCCGGCACGGTCGTCGTGCTGCACGCGTGCTGCCACAACCCGACCGGCGTGGACCTGACCGAAGCGCAATGGCAACAGGTCGTCGACGTCGTGAAGGCGCGCAACCTCGTGCCGTTCCTCGACATGGCCTACCAGGGCTTCGGCGAGAACATCGAAGCCGATGCCGCTGCCGTGCGCCTGTTTGCCGCAGCCGACCTGAACGCGTTCGTGTCGTCGTCGTTCTCGAAGTCGTTCTCGCTGTACGGCGAGCGCGTCGGTGCGCTGTCGATCATCACGTCGAGCAAGGAAGAAGCCACGCGCGTGCTGTCGCAACTGAAGCGCGTGATCCGCACGAACTACTCGAATCCGCCGACCCACGGCGGCGCGGTGGTCGCAGCGGTGCTCGCGTCGCCGGAACTGCACGCTTCGTGGGTGCAGGAACTCGGCGAAATGCGCGATCGCATCCGCGCGATGCGCAATGGTCTCGTCGAACGCCTGAAGGCAAGCGGCGTCGATCGCGACTTCAGCTTCATCAACGCGCAGCGCGGGATGTTCTCGTATTCGGGCCTGACCTCGGCACAAGTCGATCGCCTGCGCGACGAGTTCGGCATCTATGCGGTCGGCACGGGCCGGATCTGCGTCGCCGCGCTGAACACGCGCAACCTGGACGCGGTCGCCAATGCGGTCGCAGCGGTCCTGAAGTAAAGCCGCGCCGGGCGGCGGCCGTCACCGGGCCGCCCTGCCGACATGAAAAACGCGCTCCACGGAGCGCGTTTTTTTGTGCCGTCCAGCGCGGCGGGCGGCGACACCGCCCGCACCCGCATTACTGCATGAACCAGCCGTGGCTGACGACCACCGACTGGCCGGTGAGCGCGGCGCTCGGGAACGCCGACAGGAACAGCACCGTCTGCGCGACGTCCTGCACCGTCGTGAACACGCCGTCGACCGTGTTGCCGAGCATCACCTTCTTGATCACTTCCTCTTCGCTGATGCCAAGCTCCTTCGCCTGCTCCGGAATCTGCTTGTCGACCAGCGGCGTGCGCACGAAGCCCGGACACACGACGTGCGAGCGCACGTTGTGCTTCGCGCCTTCCTTTGCCAGCACGCGGGCCAGGCCGAGCAGCCCGTGCTTGGCCGTCACGTACGCCGACTTCAGCGGCGACGCCTCGTGCGAGTGAACCGAACCCATGTAGATCACGACGCCGCCGCGATCGTCCTTGTACATGTGCTTGAGCGCGGCCTTCGTCGTCAGGAACGCGCCGTCCACGTGGATCGCCTGCATCTTCTTCCAGTCGGAGAACGAATAGTTCTCGATCGGGTTGACGATCTGGATGCCCGCGTTCGACACGAGGATGTCGACCGAGCCGAACGCTTCGGCCACCTTGTCGATGCCGCTGTTCACGGCGTCTTCATTGGTCACGTCCATCGCGACGCCGATCGCCTTGCCGCCCGCCTTGACGATCTCGTCGGCGACCGCGTTCGCGCCGTCCTGGTTCAGGTCGGCGATCGCGACGGCCGCGCCGGCCTTGGCCAGCTCCAGCGCGATTTCCTTGCCGATGCCGCTCGCGGCGCCCGTGACGACTGCGGTCTTGCCGCTCAGATCTGCTGCCATGTCCGTCTCCTCCCGATATCGGATCGATAAAACACGCGCCCGTCGCATCCGCGCTCATCGCGAAATCGCATCGGCGTGCCAGCCGTCATTGTGCACGATCGGCTCCGCCGTTCGCGCGCAAAACGTCTAAGCTTAAGGTCGGTTCCGTTCAGCAGGAGAGTCTCATGCACTATCGACGGCTAGGCCGCTCCGGCCTGCAGATCAGCGCGCTTTCCCTCGGCTCGTGGGTGACGTACGGCAACCAGGTCGACCAGCGGGTCGCGCGCGAATGCCTCGCCGCGGCACGCGACGCGGGCGTCAATTTCTTCGACAACGCCGAGGTCTACGCCGGCGGCAAATCCGAGGAAATCATGGGCCACGCGCTCAAGTCGCTCGACTGGCCGCGCGTTAGCTATATCGTGTCCACGAAGTTCTTCTGGGGGCTCGCGGAAGCCCCCAACCAGTATCACACGCTGAACCGGAAATACCTGCTGAACGCGATCGACGGCTCGCTGCGCCGGCTGCAGCTCGACTATGTCGACCTCGTTTATTGCCATCGCCCCGATCCGCATACGCCGATCGAGGAAACCGTCTGGGCGATGAGCGACATGATCGTACGCGGCAAGGCGCTGTACTGGGGTACGTCGGAATGGAGCGCCGACGAGATCCGCGCGGCATGCGAGATCGCCGAGCGGCATCATCTGCACAAGCCGGTCGTCGAACAGCCGCAGTACAACCTGTTTCACCGCACCCGGGTCGAACAGGAATATGCGCGACTCTACGACGATTACGATCTCGGCCTCACGACCTGGAGCCCGCTGGCGTCGGGCCTGCTCACCGGCAAGTACCGCGACGGCGTGCCGGCCGGCAGCCGCGCGCAGTTGCAGGGCTACGACTGGATGCGCGAACGCCTGACCGATCGGGCCGCCAACGACATCGTCGAACGACTCGGCGAGATTGCAGCCGAACTCGGCTGCAGCACCGGCCAATTGGCAATCGCGTGGGTGCTCGCGAATCCGCGCGTGAGTTCGGTCATCACGGGCGCATCGCGGGTCGATCAGATCGGCGACAACATGCGCGCGCTCGACGTTGCCGCGAAGCTGACGCCGGACGTGAAACAACACATCGAGGCGGTGGTCGGCGACGCATACGAGTAAGGCGACTCGCGGCCACTCGCGTACAATACGCGGCCGCATCGGCGCCCGGCCTGACGGCCGCGCAAGATCGACCGCTTTCATCGATTCACTTTTGTTTCAGGCAGCCAGCCATGCTCAGTTATCGTCACGGTTTTCACGCAGGCAATCACGCGGACGTGCTCAAGCACGCTGTCGTCGTCCAGCTGCTGCGCTACCTGAACAAGAAAGACAAATCGTACTGGTACATCGATACGCACGCAGGCGCCGGCGTGTACTCGCTGCGCGACGGTTATGCAGCGAAGACGTCGGAATTCGATACCGGCATCGGCCGGCTGTGGAACGAAAAGAACCTGCCGGAGGCGCTCGGCGACTACGTGGATGAAGTCCGCGCGCTGAACGACGACGGCGAACTGCACTTCTATCCGGGCTCCCCATACATCGCATGGCGGGCGATGCGCGAGCAGGATCGTATGCGCCTGTTCGAAATGCACACGACGGAAATCGATGTGCTGCGCCACAATTTCCGCGACGCAGGGCGACGCGCGATGATCTTCGCCGGCGACGGCTTCGAAGGAATCAAGGCGCTGCTGCCGCCGCCGCCGCGACGCGCACTCGTGCTGATCGATCCGTCCTACGAGGACAAGAAGGATTACGCGCGCACGGTGAGCTGCGTGACGGAATGCCTGAAGCGTTTCGCGACCGGCTGCTATGCGATTTGGTATCCGCAGGTCACGCGGACGGAATCGCAGCGCTTTCCAGAGCAGTTGAAGCGCCTGCAGCCGAACAATTGGCTGCACCTGACGCTGACGGTATCGAACCCGCCGACCGACGGACTGGGCCTCTACGGCAGCGGGATGTTCATCCTGAATCCGCCGTATACGCTCGCCCAGAGCATGAACGACGTACTGCCCTATCTGGTCGAGAAGCTGGGGCAGGATGGCGGCGCCCGCTACCAGATCGAGCACCGCGGAAACTGATCGGGCGACCGGTCGTTACGGCTGCGGTCTTGGCGCGAGCCTCGGCTGGTTGGCCGGCTGCCCGCCCCACGCGGGAACATTGATATATGGCGCGACGAACAGCGGAACCGACGTGTTCGGCGCCTGTCCGGCCGGCGCCCGCATGCCTGCCGGCTCGACGATCGGCTCCGAAGACAACGGCGCCGTCTGCAACACCAACCCGCCCTTGCCGTTCTGGATACCGCGCTGCGTATCGAGAACGAGCGGCCTGGACGACGTCGCGGCACCGGCCGCAAGGCCATGGACGAGCACGACCGCACCGAAAGCGAGACGCGCGCGGGCACTGCGACGCACATCGACACACAAACGCATGATCGTGTCCTTCAGGATAAAAAGCAGGTCCATACCATAGCGCTGCACCGACGATTTCGCCAGATCCGGCGCACAAAAAAACAAAGCCCCGTCAATACGGGGCTTGCTTATCGCTCGGTGCCGCTCGGCACCTGACGGTGACTCCGATTACAGCGAGTAGCCGTTGGTTTCGAGCGAGCGGATGCGGCTCTCGAGCTGGACGATGTCCGACGACGTGGCGAGGTAAGCCTCACGGCGCTCACGTTCTGCGGATTCGAACCAGTTGCTCAGCTTTTCGACGATGTAGGCGATCATGACGTTCTCCAAGGAAGAGGGACCCCTGGTGAATCGAGATTCAGGGATTTCCCGTATAGGGTTATCCCGAATTATAGCGATGCCGCACCAAGATGCTAATGAAATACTTGCATGGAAACCATTCCAATTCGGAATGGAGACAGGTCACCCATATCTAACACATTGATTTTTAATGATATGAAGCCGGAGCCGTTTTGATGGTCGAGGGCACGCACTAGTTTGGTTCATCGACGGGGTTGGCGAGGCGCGCCAAAATCGGGCATTCAGGCCGTCCGTCACCATGGCAGTGCGCGGCCAGATCGGCCAGCGTGTCGCGCATGTCGCTCAGCTCCGCGATGCGTTTGTCGAGTTCGGCCACGTGCTCGAGCGCGATCGATTTCACTTCTGCACTGGCGCGTGAGCGATCCTGCCAGAGCATCAGCAGCTTGCGAATGTCCTCGACGAGAAAGCCGAGTCGTCGCGCCTGACGGATGAACCGCAGGATATGGATTTCGTCCGCGCCGTAGATCCGGTAGCCCGCATCGGTACGCTTGCTCGGCGCAAGCAGGCCGACCTGTTCGTAGTACCGGATCATTTTCGCGCTGACTCCGGATTCGCGCGACGCGTCGCCGATATTCATTCCCCGCCCTCTTCATCAAGCCCTGGTTTCGAACACGAACGTCGACGGATGCCATCGCCGACGACACTTCGATCGTATCAAATCGCGTGGTTTCGTTCCGGGGGAAGGCTTGGCCGCAGGAACGCAGATGATCTGATCTGGCATGCACGCCGTTGGGTTGCGAGGAAGGGGTGCGCTTCGCCGCCTGCATTTTTGGCGGCCGGAATGCAAAAACCCCCGCCTTTCGGGCGGGGGTTTCTGGCTTAGGGAGCCTGACGATTACCTACTTTCACACGGGAATCCGCACTATCATCGGCGTAGAGTCGTTTCACGGTCCTGTTCGGGATGGGAAGGGGTGGGACCGACTCGCTATGGTCATCAGGCAAAGGGGGT
>Ga0209370_1002341_pt1 | contig 13865 bp, 10 predicted proteins | sample AgamicAtPrz_FD_187164 | JGI IMG/M metagenome (GOLD analysis project Ga0209370, IMG submission 187164) | Agave microbial communities from Guanajuato, Mexico - At.P.rz (SPAdes) (version 2) | ecosystem: Host-associated > Plants > Phyllosphere > Phylloplane/Leaf | place: Guanajuato, Mexico... | reverse complement strand
CAAGAAGGTGATGTCCTGATTGGCTTAGCCTCAAGCGGCATCCACAGCAACGGTTATTCATTGGTTCGTAAAGTGTTTAATGACTGGTCGTTACTAGATTTCGTCGATGAACTAGGCTGTACATTAGGAGAAGAATTACTCAAGCCTACAAAAATCTATGTAAAACCGATTTTGTCCGCATTGAAAAAGTTCCAGCTAAAGGGAATGGCTCATATTACGGGCGGCGGATTTATTGAAAATATTCCTCGGATGTTACCAGAAGGTCTAGGAGCCGAGTTGAATGAAAAAAGCTGGGAGATCCCACCTATTTTTAAATTGATCTCTTCCCATGGACAAATTGATTATCAAGAGATGTATAATATTTTTAACATGGGTATTGGCATGGTGATTGCTGTGAATCGTGAGGATGCAGCCGACGTGTTAGAACACTTTAGACAATCTGGTGAAAATGCCTCTGAAATTGGCGTTGTTACGGGTAATCAAGGAATTAACATCAAGGCTAATGGTGGACGCCTATGAAAAAGATCGCGGTGTTTGCATCAGGGAGCGGCAGTAATTTCCAAGCAATTATTGATGTAGTTCAAACTGGCGACCTTGATGCCGACATTTCTCTTTTAGTTTGTGATAAACCTGGCGCTTTTGCAATTGAAAGAGCAAGAGGAGCGGGGATTCCAAGTTTTGTTTTTAGCGCAAAGGATTATCCTAGTAAGGAACATTATGAAGAAGAAATTTTAGCTCAATTAAAGGCCTATGGTGTAGAATTCATTGTCCTGGCTGGATACATGCGTTTGATTGGCCCCAAATTGTTAGCTGCGTATAAAGGAAGAATCGTCAATGTCCACCCATCCTTGCTTCCTGCTTTTCCAGGGAAGGATGCGATTGGGCAGGCATTGGCAGCACAAGTGAAGTGGAGCGGAATTACCATCCATTATGTTGATGAGGGAATGGATACGGGTCCAATTATCATTCAGGAACGGGTTCGAATTGACGAAAATGAGACAAGAGAGAGTCTGCAACAAAAAATTCAGAAAAGCGAACACAAGCTTTATCCATCCATACTTCAAATGCTATTGACACAAGGAGATGTACTCAATGACACAAAAGCGAGCGTTAATTAGTGTTTCTGATAAAAATGGAATTACGGAATTTGCCAAGGAGTTAGTCAACCTAGGATACGAACTGATTTCTACGGGAGGCACGAAAAAAGCTCTACAGGAACAGGGAATTCCTGTTCTTAGTGTGAGTGATGTCACCGGATTTCCAGAAATTTTAGAAGGTCGTGTGAAAACATTAAATCCATTTATTCATGGTGGTTTGCTTGCCAAACAAGATGATGTTAACCATCAACAACAGCTAGACGAGCATGGAATTCAAGCGATTCAACTCGTTTGTGTCAATCTTTATCCATTTCAACAAACCATTGCAAAGCCAGATGTAACCGTAGCAGATGCAATTGAAAACATTGATATCGGCGGACCAACCATGCTGCGCGCTTCTGCAAAAAACCACCAATATGTAACCGTGGTTGTCGATCCAACTGATTACCAGACGGTTATTGACGAATTAAAGGCTGATGGCACAACAACGTTTGAAACGAGAAGAAAGCTTGCAGCTAAAGTATTCCGTCATACAGCGGCATATGATGCCTTAATTGCTGAATACATGACCAATTTATCAGAAGAAGAAAATCCAGAGACATTAACGGTGACCTACGAATTAAAACAAACACTTCGTTATGGAGAAAATCCACATCAAAAAGCTGCTTTTTACAAGAAGCCACTTGGTTCGACGTTCTCGATTGCCAATGCGGTTCAGCTTCATGGAAAAGAACTTTCCTATAATAATATTAATGATGCGGATGCAGCCCTGCAGATTGTTAAAGAGTTTTCAGAACCAGCTGCTGTAGCTGTAAAGCATATGAATCCATGCGGTGTTGGAACAGGTGAAACTGGTTTTGAAGCATTTACAAAAGCATTTGAGGCAGATCCTGTTTCGATTTTTGGCGGAATTATTGCCTTTAACCGGGAAGTGGATGCCGAAACAGCTGCTAAGCTTCATGAGATTTTCCTAGAAATTATTATTGCGCCATCTTTCTCTGAAGAAGCGTTAACGATTTTAACAGCGAAAAAGAATCTGCGCCTGTTAACAATTCCATTTAATGATACCAAAAAACCTGAGTTTAAGATGACTACAATTGAAGGCGGATTGCTTGTTCAAGAGCAGGACCGTTATACGTTGGAAGACGCGAATGTTACGATTGCAACGAAACGACAACCAACAGATGCAGAATGGGCAGCATTAAAACTTGGCTGGAAGGTTGTTAAACATGTGAAATCCAATGCCATTGTTGTGACTTCAGAAGATATGACAATCGGGATTGGCGCAGGGCAAATGAACCGAGTCGGAGCAGCGGAAATTGCCCTTAAGCAAGCCGGTTCAAAAGCAGAGGGAGCAGCTCTTGCATCCGACGCCTTTTTCCCAATGGACGATACTGTTGAAACAGCGGCAAAAGCTGGTATAACTGCAATTATTCAACCAGGTGGATCCATCCGTGATGCAGATTCAATTAAAAAAGCAGATGAATATGGAATCGCCATGGTATTTACGGGCGTAAGACATTTCAAACATTAATCGGTTGGAGGGCTTTCGAATGAACGTACTGATTATCGGCCGCGGCGGTAGAGAACATGCAATTTGCCGAAAAATAAGTGAAAGCGTGAATGTAGAAAAAGTATTTGTTGCACCGGGGAATGTCGGAATGACCGATGTAGCGGAGCTTGTATCGATTGAAGAGTCAGAACATGAATTACTGCTTCAATTTGCCAAGGAAAACCGTGTCGGCTTGACGATCATTGGACCTGAAGTTCCTTTGCTTGAAGGTTTGGCGGACAAATTTGAAGCAGCTGGTTTGGCTGTATTCGGTCCGCGTGCCAACGCAGCCGAAATTGAAGGCAGTAAGTCATTTGCAAAAGAACTAATGGAGAAATATCAAATTCCTACCGCTGACTATGCTGTGTTCACTAACTATGAAGAAGCCCGAAACTATATCGAAGAAAAAGGGGCACCAATTGTCATTAAGGCAGACGGATTGGCAGCAGGAAAAGGTGTCACGGTTGCGCTCACGAAAGAAGAGGCGCTTTCCAGCATAGAAGAAATGCTGGTTGATGCAAAATTTGGTGCTGCCTCTTCTCGGGTGGTAATTGAAGAGTTTTTAGCAGGTGAAGAATTTTCATTGATGGCGTTTGTTAATGGAGAGGTCGTCGTCCCGCTTGAAATCGCTCAAGACCACAAACGGGCCTATGATGGGGACCTTGGTCCAAATACAGGCGGAATGGGAGCCTATTCCCCTGTTCCTCAGATTGGTGCGGAGACGATTCAAACTGCGGTTGAAACGGTCCTACTTCCTGCGGCCAAAGCGATGGTCGAAGAAGGAAGAAGTTTTTGCGGAGTCCTTTATGCCGGCTTGATCAAAACTATAGATGGGCCAAAGGTGATTGAATTTAATGCTCGTTTCGGTGATCCTGAGACACAAGTTGTTTTACCTAGATTAAAATCAGATCTTGTTCAAGTCATCTTGGAATTATTAGCTGGTGAAACACCGATTTTAGAGTGGGATGAGCAAACAATGATTGGTACTGTAGTTGCAGCAAAAGGGTACCCTGAAGCGTATGAAAAAGGGGCAGTGCTAACTGGGTTGACTGACTTTAATTCCGAAGAGGTGTTTACTTTTCATGCCGGAACCGCTAGAAATGAGGAAGGTGAGTTTGTGACTGCAGGAGGCAGGGTGCTTCTTGTGGGTGCTAAGGCTTTGAGCTTAGTGGAAGCACGTGAAAAAGTGTATCATGAACTCGAAAAGTTAACATCTCCTGGTGTTTTTTATCGAAAAGATATCGGGGCAAAAGCAATCCACCCCGTAAAGAGTTAACGAGCACGTCTTTTACTACTTCGACGGATAAATGTATAAAGAAGTGCCACGATGCTGCCAATAATGGCGATTAAAACAAACGACATATCTGTTAGATACTCCCAAAACATAAATACTCAACTCCTATGGAGGGCTGACCGCTGATGGTCAGCCCTCTTTTCTTACTTTAAAAAAGAGGAAATTTGTTTTATTACAAAAACTTTAATTATTTAAACGAAATATCGAATTTTCGACCAAAGTTTGAACTATTTTTACAAAACACTGAATTATTCAACCAAAATTTGAATTAATTTAACAAAAACTTGAAAATATTAACAAATGCTATCCGGATATTCACACATTCACTTTAAGTTGGATTATAAGGTAACATTTCTTCGCCATTTTGGTTGGTTAATCCTTCCATCCCGTCCATTGAATCCATTGCCTGATCATGCTCAGAAATCATGCATTGGCATTTTTCAAATAAGGCAGTAAGCGGACAAAAGCGGACAATTCCTTCGGCCACCTTCATGGCCCCGCACAAAGCAACAAATAAATAAGAATCGCGCCAAGGATGTTTGACTAGCTTAGAGGTTGTCCAAGAAAGTATCGTTAATCCAATGGTGATGCGAATTAAAGCATTAATAATACTGATATTTGGTCTTACATTCATTCTGTTCACTCCTTCACAAAATATATACAATTATTATCAATTCTTTAATGCGTTAAACAGCAAAATATGATAGTATAGTATCTAAAGTATTTTTTTGAAAGGGCTTTCTTTATTGTTAAATCAACTTATTATTATATAGATAGTTTTTTTGAAAAAGGGAGGAAGACGTATGCTAGAACAACGCTATCGTTGGAAAAACAAACACTTACGCATGCATGTTTCCATTTTGGATGGAAAAGCGTCTCCAACCATTTTATTGAAAAACGCCTTGTACTTAAATCAGACGTTTCGAAAGTGGTTGAGAGCGAATATTTGGATATATGAAGACCGGATTATTTATGTGGGCGAAAACTTGCCAACTCAACTGGATAACTGTGAAATCATCGACTGTACCAATGAGATTCTTGTTCCCGGTTATATCGAACCACATGCTCATCCGTTTCAATTATATAATCCCCTAACGCTTGCAGCATATGCATCCCAGTTTGGGACGACAACGTTAATCAATGATAATATGGCTCTTATTTTACATTTAAATAAAACGAAAGCGTTTTCATTGTTAAAGGATCTCCGTTCGATACCTACCACTATGTTTTGGTGGAGCCGTTTTGATCCTCAAACTGAAATTTTGAATGAAGAAGAAATCTTTTCACATAGTAATGTTAAAGCATGGCTTGAGCACGATGCGGTCCTGCAGGGCGGAGAATTAACAGGTTGGCCGAAACTGCTTGATGGCGATGATATGATGCTCCATTGGATTCAAGAAGCGAAACGGATGCGCAAGCAAATTGAAGGGCATTTCCCTGGAGCTTCGGAAAGGACATTGGCAAAAATGATGCTGCTTGGGGCAGACTGTGACCACGAAGCGATGACGGGTGAAGAAGTATACAATCGCTTAATGCAGGGTTATATGGTGTCCTTAAGGCATTCCTCAATTCGGCCGGACTTACCAAATATATTAGACGATATGAAGCGAATGGGCATTGATGCCTATGACCGATTAATGCTAAATACAGATGGTGCTTCCTCGACTTTTTACGAGCAGGGAGTCACCGATACGACGATTCGCATTGCTATTGAAAAAGGTGTTCCAGTCATTGATGCGTATAATATGGCCACCGTTAATATTGCACGTTATTACAAGATTGAGCATCTCCATGGTACAATTGCCACTGGCCGGGTAGCCAATATTAACTTCTTAACGAGTATTGAGGATCCAACACCTAAATCCGTTCTCGCAAAAGGGAAATGGGTGAAAAAGGATGGAACCCCTATTGTTAATGCCTATCCTCCTATTACATGGGACGAATATGGACTAAAACCATTGGAAGTGGATTGGGACTTGACGATAGATGATTTGCAATTTTCGATGCCATTTGGAATAAAGATGGAAAACGCCGTCATTACAAAGCCATATTCCATTTCGATCGATGCTTCAGGAGATGAACTATCCTCGAATCATGATGAATGCTATTTTACCCTGATGGATAGAAATGGGAAATGGAGAATTAATACATTATTAAAAGGATTTGCGAACAATTTATCGGCATTGGCAAGTTCCTATTCCAACACAGGAGATATTATTTTAATAGGCAAAAATAAACAAGATATGCTTCAAGCTTTTAATAGAATGAAAGAATTAGGCGGCGGTATTGTGATGGTTGAAAATAGTCAAGTAGTTTGCGAGCTGCCATTAACTTTACATGGAATTATGTCAAATATTCCGATTGAAGAGCTAATCTGCCAAGAAAAACAGCTGCTGATTGAGTTAAGAGAGCGGGGCTACAGATTTTCTGATCCAATTTACAGTCTTGCCTTCTTTTCTGCGACACATTTGCCTTACATTCGGATTACCCCACAGGGAATGTACGATGTAATGAATAAAACAGTACTCTTTCCGTCAATAATGCGTTAAACTGTAAGTGAGTAAAGGATTAAAGTATGAAAGTAAATAGGGGTGTTCATGAAAGTGAAAAAATGGGCTGTATTCGTGTTAGCTTTCCTGTTACTACTTTCTGGCTGTAGTAATGAAAAAAAGGAAAAGGAACCTGTTAAGAAGGAAAAAACAGTAACACAAACAGAGACTCAGCAACCTGAAGAGAAACCAGTCGACCCCTATTTTTATCCTTTAACAGGGGTGGGGTCTGAAACAAGTACTGATACAAGGGCTGTAGCTGTTATGATTAATAACCACCCAAAGGCAAGACCGCAATCAGGTCTAACCAAAGCAGATCTTATTTATGAAATTCTTGCTGAAGGGGATATTACACGCTTTCTCGCCGTATTTCAGAGTGAAAAGCCTAAGAATATCGGTCCTGTAAGAAGTGCAAGAGACTATTATATTTTCTTAGCCAAGGGACTTAACGCTCTCTACATTGCGCATGGATATAGCCCGGAGGCAAAGAAACTCCTTAATAGTAACTATATTGATAACCTTAATGGAATGGTCTATGACGGGACGCTTTTTAAACGTTCGAAGACCCGTAAAGCACCTCATAATTCCTATATTACGTATGAAAATATTTTAAAAGGTGCAAAGCAAAAGAAATATTCGATGGAAAAAGGTCCCGCCGCATTTACGTTTTTGACAGAGGAAGAAACGAAGAGTATTACTGGTGCCGAAGCAAAATCTGTGAAGATTAAGTATTCTAATGGCGGCATTTCCAACTCCAAGTTTGAATTTGATACAGCCTCTGGCAAATATAAGCGGTTTTCAGGCGATGAGCTGATGGTCGATTTGGATACAAAAGAGCCTATGTTAGTTGATAATATTTTTATTGTTGAAGCTAAACATCGGTTTATCGATTCTTACGGGCGAAGGGAAATTGATTTTGAGTCTGGCGGCAAAGCATATCTGCTGCAAAAGGGTAAGGTCAATCAAGTGGAATGGAAGAATAAGAACGGAGAAATTGTTCCAGTCAAAAATGGCGCAGAAGTTCCACTGGTTCAAGGGAAAACATGGATCAATGTAGTTCCAACCGATCCAGGTCTCGAAAAGAGCATCTCGCTTAATAAGAACTAAATAATTAGGATGTGCTAAAGAACATTGCTAATTTTATAACCATGTTGATTTTTGCGGAAGGCGCGAGACTCCTGCGGGAGTACGGTACAGGGGAGACCCCGCAGGCGCTTTAGCGCCGAGGAGGCTCCCCAGAACGCCCGCGGAAAGCGAAGCGCCTGGAGTGAAAATCAACAGACATGTAAAACACAGCCAATAATTAAAGGGGTAATAAAATGCAAATTAATAAATTACGTGGAAAAGAACTTGACCAATTATTTCAGGCCGTTCTTTCATTAAAAGATCTTGAAGAATGCTATCGCTTTTTTGATGATCTGTGCACGATTAATGAAATACAATCTTTAGCACAGCGTCTAGATGTAGCAAGAATGCTTCGTGAAGGGAATACCTATCACAAAATTGAAACAGAAACCGGAGCGAGCACAGCTACCATATCACGGGTAAAACGTTGTCTAAACTATGGGAATGACACGTATGAAATGGTGCTTGAACGTGTAAAGAACGACAAAACTTTAACTGAACAAGAATAAACAAACCGGAGAGGATGCTCTTCGGTTTTTCTTTTGGTTAAATTTAGATTTACTGTATTGTTTTTTTATCGATTCGGCTAGTGCTATAATGGTGTAATGGAATTGATGAGTGTGGGAGGATTTTTTGATGTATGATTTTCGCGAGTGGCGGCATGTGTTCAAACTCGACCCAAATAAAGAAATATCGGATGATCAGTTAGAAATCATCTGTGAGTCTGGAACGGATGCAATAATCGTTGGTGGTACTGATGGGATTACACTAGAAAATGTCCTCGATTTAATGGCGAGAATTCGTAGATATTCGGTGCCTTGTGTCCTTGAAGTTTCAACGATTGAGACAGTTACACCAGGGTTCGACCTTTACTTTATTCCAACCATCCTAAATAGCAGTGATCCTAAATGGATTACCGGACTTCACCACCAAGCAGTTAGGGAATTTGGTGAAATCATGGATTGGGAGGAAATTGTCATGGAGGGCTATTGCATATTGAACGAAGAATGCAAAGCGGCAAAACTGACAAATGCAAATACCGAATTAACAAATGAAGAGGTAACTGCCTACGCGGTAATGGCTGAAAAAATGTTTCATCTTCCGATTTTTTATATAGAATATAGCGGTAAATATGGGGATGTAAACCTAATTTCTGACGTGAAAAAATCGCTTGAGAAGACGGTCCTTTTCTATGGAGGCGGAATTTCAACCATCGAACAAGCTAAAGAGATGGCCAAACATGCAGATGTCATTGTCGTCGGAAACGCGATTTATGAAAACTTTGATTTAGCATTAGAAACTGTGAAGATTAATCGATAGATCATTGCTTATGTCAAGGAAAAACGTTAAGATAAAAATAAGAACATATGTTTGTTATGGTGGTGGATTATATGCAATATTTAAGTGATAAGCTATTAAATGGACTGAATCCAGAACAGCAAAGTGCTGTTAAAACAACCGATGGGCCGCTGTTACTAATGGCCGGAGCCGGAAGTGGGAAGACAAGAGTGCTTACTCATCGAATTGGCTATTTAATTGTTGAAAAACGGGTGAACCCTTATAATATTTTGGCGATTACATTTACAAATAAAGCCGCTCGAGAAATGAGAGAACGGATTGGAAAAATGATGGGCGGAGCAGCCGAAGAGATTTGGATATCCACTTTTCACTCGATGTGTGTAAGGATTTTACGCAGGGATATTGACCGAATCGGTTTTAACCGTAATTTTACAATTCTTGACTCAACTGATCAGCAATCCGTGGTGAAGACAATCCTAAAGGAAAAAAATATTGATCCGAAAAAATTTGATCCACGTGCCATCTTAGGGTCAATTAGTTCAGCAAAAAATGAATTGATTGATCCAGAGGAATATAAGAAAGCAGGCGGAGGCTATTTTGAAGATGTCGTCGCTAATGTGTATGAGGAATACCAGAAGCGATTACGAAAAAATCAGGCACTAGACTTTGATGACCTCATTATGATGACAATTCAATTATTCAAACGCGTTCCGGATGTTCTCGAATATTATCAGCGGAAATTTCAATATATTCATGTCGATGAGTATCAAGATACGAACAAAGCCCAGTATCTACTCGTAAAACAATTGGCAAGCCGCTTTAGAAATTTATGCGTAGTCGGGGATTCGGACCAATCCATTTACAGATGGCGCGGAGCGGATATTGCTAATATCCTTTCGTTCGAAAAAGACTATCCGAATGCAACAGTTATTTTACTAGAGCAAAACTACCGCTCTACAAAAAGGATTCTTCTAGCTGCCAACAAAGTGATTGAAAACAACCTGAACCGAAAAGCAAAGAATCTTTGGACCGAAAACCCAGAAGGGAATAAGCTGGTTTATTACCGAGCCGACAGCGAGCAGAGCGAAGCGCAATTTGTTGCTGGGAAAATTAAAGAATTAACTCGGAATAATGAGCACAAATTAACCGACATTGCCATTCTTTATCGCACGAACGCTCAGTCCCGTGTGATGGAGGAAGTACTGCTTAAATCAAATATCGAATACTCCATCGTCGGCGGGACAAAGTTCTATGACAGAAAAGAAATTAAGGACATGCTTGCTTATTTACGGTTAATTTCGAATCCTGATGATGATATCAGCTTACGCCGAATCATCAATGTACCAAAACGCGGAATTGGATCAAGCTCACTCGATAAAATCGCCAATTTTGCTGACATGCATGACTTATCGATTTACCAAGCGCTTGAGTCTGTTGAGCTATTAGGACTAAGTCCGAAAATCACGAAGGCGGCACGAGAATTTCGCGATTTAATTGGTAATTATACGAATATGCAAGAGTACCTTTCTGTTACAGAACTGGTTGAAGAAGTGCTAGATAAAACGGGGTACCGTGAAATGCTGAAGGCGGAAAAATCGTTGGAAGCGCAAAGCCGCCTCGAAAACCTTGAGGAATTATTATCGGTAACGAAAAGTTTTGAAGATGCAAGTGAAGATAAGAGTCTAGTAGCCTTTTTAACTGATTTGGCACTTGTTGCTGATATTGATGCACTCGATGAAGATACGCAGGAGAAGGTTGATTCGATTACGCTGATGACCCTTCACTCGGCAAAAGGTCTGGAATTCCCAGTTGTTTTCTTAATTGGAATGGAAGAGGGCGTCTTCCCGCATAGCCGTTCATTGATGGAAGAAGTAGAAATGGAAGAGGAACGCCGTCTTGCCTATGTGGGAATCACTCGAGCGGAGCAAACGCTGTTCCTGACTAATGCTCAAATGCGGACATTATTTGGAAGAACCAATATGAACCCGCCTTCCCGCTTTATTAAGGAAATCCCTTCGGACCTGATTGAAGGAGTTGAACCGGCAGAGAAAAAGCTGAGTTCGCCATTTGGCTCAACTGGCAAATCATTTGGTTCTGCTCGAAGCGCCTCATTCGGAACGCCAAAAACATCATTTAGTACACCTGCTTCGGCAAGAAAACCAGTTATGCGGCCAGTTTCCGCTGCATCTGCTGGAGATGAAGCCGGCTGGAAGGTTGGCGATAAAGCGCAGCACGGTAAATGGGGCACCGGAACCGTTGTCAGCGTAAAAGGACAAGGGGAAGGGACGGAATTAGATATTGCTTTCCCGAGCCCGGTTGGAATCAAACGCTTGTTAGCAAAATTTGCTCCGATTACGAAAGCATAAATACCTAGAGACAAAAATTTCATGAGCTGCTCGGGAGCTGCTCATGAAAATCCTTTTAGAAAGGACTGGATATATGGACCTTCAAACTGCAGAAAAAAGAATTGCTGAAATAAGCAGCCAGTTAAACCACTATGGCTATGAATATTATGTGTTAGACAAACCTTCCGTACCAGATGCTGAATATGATCAATTAATGCAAGAGTTAGTGGAGCTTGAGGAACAGTTTCCACAATTAAAAACGGCAGATTCCCCATCCGTAAGGGTTGGCGGTACGGTTCTTGATGTGTTTGAAAAGGTGGAGCATCGTACACCGATGCTTAGTCTCGGCAATGCCTTTAACGAACAAGACTTAAAGGATTTTGACCGCCGTATCCGTCAAGCAGTCGGTGATGATTTTTCGTATGTTTGTGAGTTAAAAATAGATGGACTTGCTGTTTCATTAAGATACGAGGATGGGCTCTTTATCCAAGGAGCAACCCGTGGAGATGGGACCATTGGTGAAGATATTACCGCTAATATAAAAACGATTAAATCTGTTCCTCTCCGTCTGCGTGAAAATGTGTCGATGGAGGTCCGCGGGGAAGCCTATATGCCAAAACGTTCGTTTGAAGCTTTGAATCAAGCACGAGCAGAACGTGGCGAGGAGCTATTTGCGAACCCAAGAAATGCAGCGGCAGGGTCGCTGAGACAACTAGATCCGAAAATAGCTGCATCTAGAAGGCTGGATGTCTTTTTATATGGAATCGGTAATATCAGTGAAAAAAGCGGGATCGATTCGCATAGTGAAGGTCTAGATTACCTGGATCGTCTTGGTTTTAAAACCAATCAGGAGCGAAGAAAATGCACTTCCATTGATGAAGTCATTGATTATGTCAACAGCTGGGTGGAGAAGCGCCCACATCTTGCCTATGAAATTGACGGGATCGTTATTAAAGTAAATTCCTACGCCCACCAGGCAGCACTTGGGACGACAGCAAAAAGTCCGCGTTGGGCGATTGCTTATAAATTTCCTGCAGAAGAAGTGGTTACGACCCTTTTGGATATCGAGTTAAGTGTAGGCAGAACCGGTGTAATTACCCCAACAGCGATTCTTGAGCCTGTCAAAGTGGCAGGGACAACAGTCCAACGTGCCTCTCTGCATAACGAGGATTTAATCCGTGAAAAAGATATTAAACTAGGGGATAAAGTCGTTATTAAAAAAGCAGGCGATATCATTCCTGAGGTAGTCAATGTCTTGGCTGACCAGCGTACAGGCGAAGAAGTGGAATTCCATATGCCAACGCATTGTCCTGAATGTGAGAGCGAACTGGTCCGTTTGGAAGGCGAAGTAGCCTTGCGTTGTATCAATCCTAAATGCCCGGCACAACTTCGTGAAGGTTTAATCCATTTTGTTTCAAGAGTGGCAATGAACATTGAAGGCCTAGGGGAAAAAGTAATTAGCCAGCTCTTCTTAGAAAAATTAATTGAAGATGTCGCTGACATTTATAAGCTGACTCGTGAACAGCTGTTAGCCCTAGAAAGAATGGGTGAGAAATCGGCAACAAATCTAATCAAAGCCATCGAAATATCAAAAGAAAATTCACTAGAAAAGCTTTTATTTGGATTAGGGATTCGTCATGTAGGGGCCAAGGCTGCCAAGACGCTCGCGCAACAATTTGGCACAATGGACAAACTTGCACAGGCTTCTAAAGATGATTTAATGGCCATTAATGAAATCGGTGATAAAATGGCGGATTCGATTGTCGCCTATTTTGAAAAAGAAGAAGCAGTCGAGTTAATCAACGAATTAGCAGCTGCCGGTGTCAATATGGAATATAAGGGTGCACGACCTGTTGCTCCTGATGAGTCCGACTCTATTTTTGCAGGTAAGACAGTGGTTCTCACTGGAAAGCTTGAACAATTATCCAGAAATGAAGCCAAGGATAAAATCGAAGCGCTTGGCGGAAATGTGGCAGGCAGTGTCAGTAAAAAGACACATCTTGTCATTGCTGGTGAGGATGCGGGGTCAAAATTAACCAAAGCACAAGAACTAGGAATTGAAGTGTGGGACGAGGAGAAACTCCTAGCTGAATTAAATAAATAAGAGGTGTATCAACGTGAGAAAACTCTCATTGCTCGCTCTCTCCCTTGTTTTTTTGCTGAGTGCCTGTGCACCAAATTTTGAGAAGCAAAATGAAACGGTGCAAACAAAGGAGAAAGTGGAAGGGAAGGCAATTATTCCAAAGTATAATATTTCAGACAGCTATTATCGGACGATATTGCCGTTTGAACCAGGGGAAGCACGCGGATTGGTCGTTAATAATATTAATACAAGATATGACTTAAACGAGTTTGAAATGGGTCTAATGCGAATTGCCCAAAATTCGTTTGATACGGAAAAATATTTATTCCGCGAAGGACAGGAAATTAAGGAAAAAAACATCAGACTTTGGTTAAACCGTAAATTTACAAAAGCGCAATTAAAGGATGAAGGACTAAAAGAGGCTGAAAACATCGGCTTAAACCCTGTGAATACTGGTAAAAAGGGTGAACCGAGTTCGCCGATTTATTTAGCTCATATCTTAGAGCACGACTATTTAATAA
>Ga0209370_1002337_pt1 | contig 13884 bp, 12 predicted proteins | sample AgamicAtPrz_FD_187164 | JGI IMG/M metagenome (GOLD analysis project Ga0209370, IMG submission 187164) | Agave microbial communities from Guanajuato, Mexico - At.P.rz (SPAdes) (version 2) | ecosystem: Host-associated > Plants > Phyllosphere > Phylloplane/Leaf | place: Guanajuato, Mexico... | reverse complement strand
TCGACGTTGAACCAGAACACGGTGCCCGCGATCGCGAGCGTCAGCGCGATCGTGAACAGGCCGGCCCAGAACGCATGTGATTTGTTTTCCATTCGCGGGTTCCTTGCTTCTACAGCTCGACGCTCGACAGCGCCGGTTCGAGGGCCGCCTTCGGCAGCTTCGCGCGCCGCTCGGGCGGCAGCGCCTGCAATGCGCGGCGCCCGCGCAGCCCCAGGAAATATTCGTGGATGAACGGATGGTCGACGTTCGCGGCCTCCTCGACGGGCGCGGCGACCAGCACCTTGCGGTCGGCCAGCACCGCGACGCGCGTCGACAGCGCGACCATCGTGTCGAGGTCGTGCGTCACCATCACGACGGTCAGACCGAGCGTGCGGTGCAGCGTCGCGATCAGCTCGACGAATTCGTCGGATGCCTGCGGATCGAGGCCGGCCGTCGGCTCGTCGAGGAACAGCAGTTCGGGCTCCAGCGCGATCGCGCGCGCGATGCCGACCCGCTTCACCATCCCGCCCGACAGAGCGGCCGGCATCTTCGACGCGTGCTTGCACGGCAGCCCGACCATCTCGAGCTTCAGCATCACGATGTCGTGCAGCAGGTCCGGCGGCACGCGGCCGAGCTCGCGCAGCGGCTGCGCGACGTTGTCGAACACCGTCATCGACGAGAACAGCGCGCCTTGCTGGAACAGCATCCCCGAGCGCGTGCGCATCATTCGCGCGGTCGCGTCGTCGATCGTCGCCGTATCCTCGCCGAACACCTTGATCGTGCCCGACGTCGGCCGCTCGAGGCCGAGGATCTGGCGCACGAGCGTCGTCTTGCCGGAGCCCGAGCCGCCGACGATCGACACGATCTCGCCGCGCCGCACGTCGAAGTCGAGCTTCTGGTGAACGATGTTGCGCCCGTAGCGCTTGGTCAGGTTGCGCACCTCGATCACGAGGTCGCCGGCGTCGGCGGCCGCGTCCGGCCGGGCGCCGACCGACCCGGCGCCGATCGCCGCGGCATGCGCGGTCGTTTCGTTCGATGCGTTCATCCGAGCCCCACGTTCTGGAACAGGATCGCGAACACCGCGTCGGCGAGAATCACGACCGTGATCGACGACACGACCGACGTGGTCGTGCCTTCGCCGAGGCTTTGCGAGTTCGCCTTGATCCGGAAGCCGAAATGGCACGCGACCAGCGCGATCAGCATGCCGAACACGACGCCCTTGCCAACGCCGATGTACAGGTTCGCGATCGGCACGACGCCCGGCAGCGAGCGCACGAAATAGTTGATGTCGATGCCGAGCACCAGCTTCGCGGCGAGCGCGCCGCCCGTCAGCGCGATGATGTTGGTCCACATCACGAGCAGCGGCATCGCGACGCCGAGCGCGAGCACGCGCGGCAGGATCAGCCGCAGCCCGTGCGGGATGCCCATCACGCGCATCGCGTCGAGCTCCTCGGTCACGCGCATCACGCCGATCTGCGCGGTGATCGCCGAGCCCGAGCGGCCCGCGACGAGGATCGCCGACAGCACGGGGCCGAGCTCGCGGATCACCGACAGCCCGAGGATGTTTACGATGTAGCGGTTCGCGCCGAACATCTGCAGCTGCTGCGCGGACAGGTAGCTGAGCACGATGCCGATCAGGAACGCGACGAGCGCGGTGATCGGCAGCGCCTGCGCGCCGGCGCTGTAGATGTTCGCCGAGGTTTCCTTCCACGGCATCGTCTTCGGGCGGCGCAGCACCGACAGCGCGTCGAGGATCACGAGGCCGAACATCGCGATGCCGCCCTGCAGGTGTTCGGCGAACGAGAAGATCGCCTGGCCGAGCCGCGTGACGGGATCGAACCGCACGATGCGCTCGGGCGCCTCGCGCTGGCTGTCGAGCCGCTCGATGCGCTCGAAGATCGTGCGCTGCGTGGCGCTCAGCGCGACGCCGGCCGGCAGCTTGCGGCCCCACACGCGCCACAGCGCCTGCCCGCCGACGTGGTCGAGCCGCTCGATGCCGGACAGATCCCATTCGCTCACGCGCCCGGTGGCGATGCTCGCGATGCGGCGCGCCACGGCGCCGCGGTTGCGCGCGAGCGAGAGCGCGGTCCACTGGCCGGTCAGGCGCACCGTCTGGCCCTGGCCGCCGGCGTCGACCGACAGGCCGGGAGGAGTCTCGAAGTCCAAGGGCAGGTTGTTTGCAAAAGGATGACAGCGGCCATTGTAGCGAACCGTCCGGCGCCGCGACGTGAGGATTTCCGTGCGGGCGGCGAGCTCGGGGCGCGCAGCCGGCGCGCGCATCCGGGGCGCCGGGCCGGGGGCGCCGGCGGGAACCGGCCCGAAGCCGTCGCCGGCCACGGCCCGCTGTCGGCATTGCAACCTTTCATTGTTCCGTCACGTTTCCTTTCGATACTCTCACGCGCCGCACCTCAGGCCGTCGGCGCGCCGCGCCGCCATTCGTGCGTACCTCGCGTTTGATAAAACAGAACACCGAACAGGACAACCGATGCGTCTCCCCCCGCTTTCCCGCCGCCACGTACCGGCCGCCGCCGCGCTCGCCAGCCTCGCCTTCGTCCTCGCCGGCTGCGGCGGCGACGACGTCACCGCCACGCCGCCGTCGCAGTCCGAGGCCCAGGCACCCGTCGGCACGACGGCCACGCTTGCGCTGCTCGAGACGACCGACCTGCACACCAACGTGCTGTCGTACGACTATTTCAAGCTCGCCGCCGACAATTCGCTCGGCTTCGAGCGCGTGTCGACGCTGATCGCGCAGGCGCGCAAGCAGTACCCGAACACGCTGCTGCTCGACAACGGCGACACGATCCAGGGCACCGCGCTGTCGGATTACCAGGCGCTCGTGAAGCCGGTCGGCTGCGACCAGACGCTCGCGATCTACAAGGTGATGAACGCCGCGAAATTCGACGGCGGCGGGATCGGCAACCACGAGTTCAACTACGGGCTGCCGTACCTGTCGCAGGTGACCGGCAACACGTTCGAGGTCGACGGCTTGCCCGCGCCGGCCCAGCAGAAGAAGTGCGCGGGCCCGAACTTCCCGCAGGTGCTCGCGAACGTGATCAGCGCGAAGACCAACGCGCCGCTGTTCACGCCGTACACGATCCTGACGCGCACGGTGACGGCCACGACGCCGGACGGCAAGACGGTCAGCGCGCCCGTGAAGATCGGCATCATCGGCTTCACGCCGCCCGCGATCATGAACTGGGACAAGCGCTGGCTCGACGGCAAGGTCTACACGACCGGCCTGAAGGAAGCGGCCGAGAAGTACATTCCGGAGATGCGCGCGAAGGGCGCCGATCTCGTCGTCGCGATCTCGCACGGCGGCCTCGACAATTCCGCGTACTCGCCGGCGATGGAAAACGGCAGCTGGTGGCTGTCGAAGGTGTCCGGCATCGACGCGATGCTGATCGGGCACTCGCACCAGGTGTTCCCGGATGCGAACAGCACCGTGGCGCAGTTCAACCTGCCGGGCGTCGACAAGGTCAAAGGCACCGTCAACGGCGTGCCGACCGTGATGGCCAACTACTGGGGCAAGCACCTCGGCGTGATCAAGCTCGGCCTGAAGTTCGACGGCAAGACGTGGGCCGTCGACCAGTCGCAGACGACCGTCGAGGCGCGGCCGATCCAGAACGCCGACAAGAGCTACGTCGCGGCCGACCCGTCGGTCTCCGCCGCGATCGCGGCCGAGCACCAGGCGACGATCGACTACGTGAAGACGCCGATCGGCTCGACCGACTACCGGATGAACTCGTACTTCGCGGACGTCGGCGATCCGGGCGCGATCCAGATCGTCAACGAGGCGCAGGCCGACTACGTGAAGACCTACGTGCAGGCGAACCTGCCGCAGTACGCGTCGCTGCCGGTGCTGTCGGTCAGCGCGCCGTTCAAGAGCGGCTTCGGCGGCGGCACCGACTACACCGACGTCGCGCCGGGCGCGCTCGCGATCAACAACGCAGCCGACCTGTACCTGTATCCGAACACCGTGTACGCGGTGAAGGTGAGCGGCGCCGACGTGAAGAGCTGGCTCGAGACGGCCGCGAAGCGCTTCAACACGATCGATCCGACCAAGGCCACCGTGCAGCCGCTCGTCAGCACCTTCCCCGGCTACAACTTCGACATGTTCACGTCGGCCGATCTCGCCTATGAAATCGACGTCACGCAGCCGGTCGGCAGCCGGATCAGGAACCTGACGTACAAGGGCGCGGCGATCGACCCGAACGCGCAGTTCATCGTCGCGACCAACAACTACCGCGCGAGCGGCGGCGGCAACTTCCCGGGCCTCGACGGCAGCAAGACGATCTTCGCGTCGCCCGATGCGAACCGCGACGTGCTGATCGCGTTCATCAAGAAGCGCGGCGCGATCACGCGCGCGGCCGACGGCGCGCAGCGCAGCTGGCGCTTCACGAAACTCGCGAGCTCGGTCGCGCACGTGCGGTTCGCGTCCGCGCCGAACCGCCTCGGCGACGCGGCGGCGGCCGGCCTGACCGGCATCACGCAGGTCGCGGCCGACGACGGCTCGGGCAAGAACCTCGCGACCTACGAAATCGACCTCACCCAATGAGACACGCGATGCAACCGATCCGGACGATGCGGCCCGCCGAAACCGGCTTCGCCGCCGTCGCGCGGCGCGTGCTGCGCGCGAAACTCCCGCCGGCCGCGCTGCTCGCGGTGGCGGCCGTGACCGTCGCGGCCGTCGTCGCGGCGACCGGCCTGCGCGGCGCCGGCCCCGCGCCGAGCGCCGCGCAGCTCGACGAATGGCAGGCGATGGTCACGCAGGCGACCGAGCCGCATGCGCTGGCCCAGTTGCGCACGCTCGCGCGCCGCGGCTCGGGCGCCGCGCAGGCGGCGCTCGGCATCGCGCTCATCGATGCGCATGAACCGGGGCTGCGCGACGAGGGGCGCGGCTGGCTGGAAACGGCCGCGGCGGCGGACGGCCGGGCCGACGCGCCGGCTGCGCGGCGCGCGCAGCTCGCGCTCGGCAAGGCGTTGCTGCTCGGCAGCGGCGATCTTCCGAAGAACTACGTGCGCGCCCGCGCACTGCTCGGCGCAGCGGCGTCGAACGGCGATCCGGCCGCCGCGTATTACCTCGGGCTGATCTACCGCAGCGGCTACGGCATCGCGGCCGACCCGGTGCAGGCCGCGCACTGGTTCGACATCGCGTCGCGCGCGGACATCCCGGCCGCCGACTTCATGCTCGCGAACGCGTACCGCGACGGCAGCGGCGTGCCGCGCGACGACGCACGCGCGCTCGCGCTGTATCGTCGGGCCGCCGAGCACGAGCTGCCGGAAGCCGTGCAGACGCTCGCGATGGCCTATCGCAACGGCGAACTCGGGCTTCGGCCCGACGCGGACGCGTTCCACGCGCAGTGGATCGAAACCGCGCATGCGCTGAAGCACCCGGTCGTCGCGCCGTGACGGCCGTTCGGCCGGGGGCGTGCAAGCGCGACCTGGCCGAACGCGCGCTGCTTCGCATGCGTCATCCACGCGCCGCGTATCGGTCATCCGGAAACGGAATCGGTTGCGGGGCGCCGGTCGTCGGCTTCAGCGCACCGGTCGATACGCGCGCGGCGATGTCTTAACATGCAGCCTCACAATAAAACCTGAGAGAACTGCATCATGTCCGATCGCCTGTCGCGGCTTCGCGCCGCCCTCGGCCTGGCCGTCATTTCGGTCACGGCCGCTCCGCTCGTCGCGCTCGCCGCGCCACCCGCCCGCTACGACATCTTCAACGCCGCCCTCTGCAAGCCGCCGTTTACGGCGGACCTGATGGATTCGATCTACAACACCGCGAAGGCGGCCGATCCGAAGCCGGACGAGTCGATGCTGGTCGCCGAAGTCTATCGCCTGCCGGAACCGATCCGCCGCGACGGCTTCACGACGCAGCACGTGGTGTTCGTCAGTACCGGCATCGGCGTGCTCGTCGACGGCGAAGTCGCCGACCGGCTCGCCGAGCGCTATCAGCTCACGCTCGAGAAAGGCCACCTGCTGGGGGCATCCTCCATCGGCTATTCGCGCCGGCTGGCCGTCCGCGGCCCGGGCGGCGCCCTGATCCTCGTGTCGGCCCGCCAGGGCCCGGCGCTGAAGGGCAAGACGCTGCTGGTCTGCGAAATGACGACCGAAGAAGACATCAAGGCGCTGGAGCGGATGGAAAAGCACTGAGCCGCGCGGCGGCGGCCGCCGCCCTGCAGATTGCGTGCGCCGTCCGGCGCGCGCCACCGCCCCCTGTCGCTACAATAGGCGCCATGAACGCCCCCACCTCCTCCGACACGCCCGAATCCGGCGACGCGCACATCGCGCGCAACCGGCTCGAGGCGCACCTGGACGCCGCGCCGCGCGCGTGGCCGCTCGACATCGTCGCCGCCACCGGCTCGACCAACGCCGACGTCGCGACCCGGCTCAAGGCGCTGCCGCGCAGCGCGAACGCGTTGCCCGCGCCGCTCGTGCGCGTCGCGTTCGAGCAGACGGCCGGCCGCGGCCGGCAGGGCCGCCCGTGGTTCGCGCAGCCCGGCAATGCGCTGCTGTGCTCGGTCGGCTGCATCGTGCCGCGCGCCGTCGATGCGCTCGGCGGCCTCAGCATCGCGATCGGCGTCGCGCTCGCCGAAGGGCTGGCCACGCTGCCGCTCGACGCCCGCATGCGCGTCGCGCTCAAATGGCCGAACGACCTGCTGCTGACGACCGACGACGACGGCTCGCCGCGCATCGTCGGCAAGCTCGCCGGGATCCTGATCGAAACCGTCTGGACCACCGCCGACGCCACCGCCGTCGTGATCGGCTTCGGCATCAACGTGCGCGGCGCGGAAGCCGTCGCCGCGCAGGTCGACGCGCTGCGCGCGCGCGAAGCGACGCTCGCGAGCGGGCTGCCGCCCGCCGCGCTGTCGATCGCGTGCGCGTCGGCGAACCTCACCGATACGCTGGCCGCGTCGCTGAACGCGCTCACGCCCGCGCTCGCGCAATTCGGCGCCGACGGCCTCGCACCGTTCCTGCCGCGCTGGCACGCGCTGCACGCGTACGCGGGCCGCGAAGTCGTGCTGCTCGAACAGGGCGTCGAACGCGCGCGCGGCATCGCGACGGGCATCGACGCGACCGGCCAGTTGCTGCTCGACACGCCGAGCGGCGTGCAACCGATCGCGGCCGGCGACGTGTCGCTGCGCGAAGCGCAATGAGCGAACCGCACCTGCTGATCGACGCCGGCAACAGCCGGATCAAATGGGCGCTCGCCGACGCGCGGCGCACGCTCGTCGACACGGGCACGTTCGGCCATACGCGCGACGGCGGCGCCGATCCCGACTGGTCGCGCGTGCCGAGGCCGCGCGGCGCCTGGATCTCGAACGTCGCGGGCGCCGACGTGGCCGCACGGATCGACGCGCTGCTCGACGCACGCTGGCCGGGCCTGCCGCGCACGACGATCCGCTCGCGACCCGCGCAATGCGGCGTGACGAACGGCTATACGACGCCCGAACAGCTCGGCAGCGACCGGTGGGCCGGCCTGATCGGCGCGCACGCGGCGTTTCCGGACGAACATCTGCTGATCGCGACGTTCGGCACCGCAACGACGCTCGAGGCACTGCGCGCGGACGGCCGCTTCACCGGCGGGCTGATCGCGCCGGGCTGGGCGCTGATGATGCGCGCGCTCGGCACGCACACCGCGCAGTTGCCGACGCTGACCACCGATATCGCCAGCGGGCTGCTCGCGGGCGCGCAGGCCGAACCGTTCCAGGTCGATACCCCGCGCTCGCTGTCGGCCGGCTGCCTGTACGCGCAGGCCGGCCTGATCGAACGCGCGTGGCGCGATCTCGCCGATGCATGGCGGGCACCCGTGCGGCTCGTGCTGGCAGGCGGTGCGGCGGACGACGTCGCGCGTGCGCTGACGGTCCCGCATACGCGGCATGACGCGCTGATCCTGTCCGGGCTCGCGCTGATCGCAGCGGACACGGCCGGCCAGGCAACGGCGCAGGATTGACGAAGGCGCCGGCATCGCGCCGGCGCGTGGCGACGCAGGCCGAAACAGGTCCAGGCCAGCCCGCGTCACGCCGACGACGCAATACGCGCGGTGCCGCGCCAGCGACCCGCACGAACGGTCAACGGAAGCCATGAAAAAAGCCGGCCATGCGGCCGGCTCGACTGAACGACGTGAATCACGTCGATGACGACAAGGAGTTTCGACGATGCTGCGCTGGCTGATCGCTGTTCTCTTTCTCGCCAACATGCTCGCGTTCGTGGTGGCGCGCGGCGTGTTCGGGCCGCTGCCGGCGGCCGGCCCGCGCGAACCCGGCGTGCTGTCGCGGCAGGTACGGCCCGACGCATTGCGCGTGACACCGCTCGTGCGGGCGACCGATCAGCCCATCGTCGGCGGCCCGATCGCGGCGCCGGCCATCACGACCGCACCGCTCGCGGCATCGGCCCCGTGACGGCGCCGCGCCGCGCTCAGGACGGTTGCGCGCGCACCTTCTTCAGCAACGCCGTGGTCGAGCGGTCGTGCGCGAACGGAATCGCCAGCGCCCGGCCGCCCCAGCCGCGCACGAGCGCCGATTCCGGCAGCGCGTCCATGTCGTAATCGCCGCCCTTCACGAGGATGTCCGGACGGACGGCCTCGATCAGCGACACGGGCGTCTTTTCCTCGAACGTCACGACCCAGTCGACGCTTTCCAGCGCCGCGAGCAGCGCTGCGCGATCCTCTTCGCGGTTGATCGGCCGGTCGTCGCCCTTGCCAAGCATGCGCACCGACGCATCGCTGTTCACGCCGACGATCAGGCAGGCGCCGAGCGCTTTCGCATCGGCGAGATACGTGACGTGACCGCGATGCAGGATGTCGAACACGCCGTTGGTGAACACGACGGGCGATGGCAGCGACGCGCGCAGCGCGACGAGGGCATCACGGGTGATCAGCTTGCGTTCGAAGGTGGCGGACATGATGGAGATCGGACGGAATGAACGACGGCGCGCGCGACGGCGGCACCCGATAAAAAGCCCGCCGGACCGGCCGGGCGGGCTTCATGCGACGAGCGCGGCACGGTGCCGCGAGCCGGACGCGAATCGGACCCGACTCGCGCCGGCGGCGGCGCCGGCCGGCCTCAGGCCGGCTGTGCGGCCGACGACGGGCCGCTTTCGGCCTGCAGGCGGCCGGTGACTTCCTTGCGGTAGCGGTTCAGCTCCTGCGCGGTCGCGAACGTGCGTTCGAACAGGATCGACAGGTTGTGCAGGATACGCTCGACGACCTTCTTCTCCCACTCGCCGTCGAAACGGATCTGCTCGTCGAGCCAGCGCTCGAGCCATTCCGGATCCGGCAGGCGCGACTGCACGGTGTCGCGCGGGAACAGCGCCTGGTTCACGTGCAGGTTGGTCGGGTGCAGCGGCTTCTCGGTGCGGCGCGCCGACGCCATCAGCACGCCGATCTTCGCGAATGCGGCGCGTGCGACGTCGCCGCAGTTGTTCAGCGCTTTCTTCATGTAGCGCAGGTACGCGCCGCCATGCCGCGCTTCGTCGCGCGAAATCGTTTCGTAGATCTGCTTGATGACGGGCTCGGTGTGCCAGTCGGCCGCGCAGCGATACCAGTGGTTCAGGCGGATCTCGCCGCAGAAGTGCAGCATCAGCGTCTCGAGCGGCGGCGCCGGATCGAACTGGAAGCGCACCGCGTGCAGTTCCTCTTCGGTCGGCACCATCTCCGGCTTGAAGCGGCGCAGGTATTCCATCAGCACGAGCGAATGCTTCTGCTCCTCGAAGAACCACACGCTCATGAACGCGGAAAAGTCGCTGTCGTGCTGGTTGTCGCGCAGGAACATTTCCGTCGCGGGCAGCGCCGACCATTCAGTGATCGCGTTCATCTTGATCGTCTTCGCCTGCTCGTCGGTGAGCAGTGAAGCGTCGAACTTGTCCCACGGAATGTCCTTCTCCATGTCCCAGCGGACAGCTTCGAGCGACCTGTAAAGTTCCGGATAAAGCATGGTGTTCATGATGGTCCCACCCCTGTTCTGCGCAATGCGACTTCTCTAAACGTGACTGTTGCCGCGCAAGCGCGCCGCGCGCGCTTTTTGCAGCCAAGACTCTAATTTTACGCGGGAAACCGGCCGGCCGGACGCTGATTCCTCGTCCTGGCAGCCAGGCGGCCGCGTTGCCGCCGTTGGGCATGCCGCCATCCCGCTCCGTTCGGACGGAGCCGGGCGCGCGTGCCTGAGTGGGGGCCGGCGCTGGCCGGCTCGGTGGCGCGCCCGTCCTCTGCCCCAGGCGGGCCCCGAAAGGTCCCGTGCGGATGCCGGATCGGCGGGCTGCTCGATATGGTGTATACGGCGGCGGCCATGATAGCACGCGTGCATGACGGTTCCGAGACGCCCGCCCGGTCGCATGCCGCCAACCAAGGTGCGGCGATCGGTCGCGGCCGACCGTCGCAAAAACGCAACCTTACAGTGCGCCTGCACGTGTCAGACCCGCATTTCGCCGGTCGCGAGGCCATCTTCCGGCGGCGTGCCGGCCGCCCGCGCACTGCTGCCGTCCGCCCCCGCGATCCAGCCGGCGAGCGTCTCCCGCTGCGCCCGGCCGTCGCGATAGCCGAGCTCGATCAGCTCGCGCGTGAAGGCCTCCTCGAACAGCAGGTAGCTCGCGAACGACGCGCCGGCCGGCTGGCTGCCGCCGATCGCGCCGAGCAGCCCGCGCATCGTCGCCGGCATCTGCTTCAGGTGCTTCGCGGCAATCAGCTCGATGCGCTCGGACGGCGCGATCGCGAGCACGTCGACGTGCCGCCAGCCGCTGTCGATCTCGACCTGGTGCGGCAGGTGCTCGATCATCCGGTTGATGTGCTCGATCCGTTCGATGTCCGAGCCGATCGAGTCGAGGAACACGCTCGCGAGCACCTGCTGGCCGATCTGCGCGAGCGTCGGGTAGCCACGGGCCCGTCCCGCGCCGTTCGCGGCCGGAATCTCGGGCCGCGGATCGGCCGCACCGACGACGACGATCCGGTCCGCGCCGAAGTGGATCGCCGGCGACAGCGGCGCGATCTGCCGGATCGAGCCGTCGCCGAAGTATTCGACCTGCCCGTCGAGCACGAGCGGCACGGCGGGGAACACGAACGGAATGGCCGACGACGCGAGCAGGTGCGACGCCGACAGGTCGACGAGCCGCGCGGTGCGCTGCGCGCGCCGCCATGCCTGGATCGGCTCGGCGGCCTGGTAGAACGTGAGGTGCCGGCCGCTCGAATAGCTGAGCGCGGTGATCGCGAGCGCGTGCAGCAGGCGCGCCTCGAGCATCTGCTCGATCCGGTGGAAGCTGAGCTCGCGCTGCAGCAGGTGCGCGAGCGGCGTGTTGTCGAGCAGCCCGCGCGGCGAGCGGCGCGCCGCCCAGCCGAACGTCATCGTCGCGAGCCAGCGCGCGCCGGCGCCCGCGACGCCGAGCCAGTCGGTGCGATACACGTAATCGGCGCGCAGCGGCTCCCAGAATTCGAGCAGGCGCCGCACGCCGTGGGAAAAGTCGTCCGCGTGGCTCGCGATCGACGTCGCGTTGATCGCGCCGGCCGACGAACCGCACACGACCGTGAACGGCACCGTGTGCCGCTGCGGATCGGCCTCGCGCGCGATCTCGGCCAGCGCCTTCAGCACGCCGACCTGGTATGCGGCGCGCGCGCCGCCCCCCATCAGAACGAGCGCGAGTCGCATGATCGACCTGCTACCTGCGCCGCATCACGTCGAACGCTTCGGCGGACGCGTTTCGGGCGACGAAGCGGCCGCCGCGCGCGCCGCGGCCGAACCGGACGGCTTCGCGCGCTTCGCGGCGGGCTTGCGCGGCGCGGCCGCGGCGGACTTCGCGGCCGGTTCGGGCGCGGCGGCGGCCTCCGGCTGCGCGGCGGCCGGCTCGGCCGGCTGCATGCCCGGCTGCGCCATCGCGAGGCTCGCGAGCTGGTTGAATTGCGTCTGCAGCAGGTTCCACCAGCCGGCCGGGTCGAACGGCTGCTGCGCGGGGTCGCCTTCCGGCGCATCCGCGGCGTCGGCCGCGGGCGCGGCCTCGCCCGCCGACGCGGTTTTCGCGCCCTGCGCGGCGGCCACGGCCGCTTCCTCGGCCGCCGACATCGAGCTTTGCGCGAACGCGCCGAACGCGCGCAGCGTCGCGAGCGTCGCGCGCTGCACCTCGAGCGCCTGGATCGCGGACTGCAGCATGCCGAGATTGAGCTTCAGCCACTGCTCGACCGCGCGCAGATCGGTGATCCGCTTGTCGAGCTCCTCGACGTTCGTGAGCGGCGACATCATGTCGGACATGCTCGACAGCGACGGCGGCAGCCCGTGCGTGGCGCCCGGAAACGGCGCCATCCCGCCGAACGGCGACATCCGGATCATGTCCCACATCCGGTCCATCATGTCGGCGGGCTGGAACCCGGCAAAGCCGGCGAAAGGGTTGGCGCCGGAGGCATCGGTCGTCATACGGGCATCCTGGTTGACTGGGGGAGCGAGGCGGCCGCCGTGCGTCGCGCAGCCGCGCGTGGTTCGATCATAGCGCGCACGTCAGAACGGCGCGTCGCCGGGGAACGCGGGCGGGCGCCGCTCGCGCAGCGAACGGATGCCTTCCTGCACGTCGGGCCCTGAAAAACCCATGAATTCGAGCGCGAGCGACGTGTCGAAGGTCGGCCCCGCCGTGCGCAGCCAGTTGTTCAGCGCGTACTTGGTCCAGCGGATCGCCGACTGCGAACCGTGCGCGAGCCGCTCGGCCACTTCGTACGCCTTCGGCAGCAGGTCGGCCGGCTCGACCGCGAGCGAGACCAGCCCGATCCGCTCGGCCTCCTCGCCGCTCACGGGCTCGCACAGCATCAGGTAGTACTTCGCCTTCGCCATCCCGCACAGCAGCGGCCACACGATCGCCGCGTGGTCGCCGGCCGCGACGCCGAGCCGCGTATGGCCGTCGATGATGCGCGCATCCTTCGCGGCGATCGAGATGTCGGCGAGCAGCCCGGCGACGAGCCCCGCGCCGACGGCCGGCCCATGCATCGCCGACACGATCGGCTTGCTGCAGTTGATCACGTTGTAGACGAGATCGCGCGCCTCGCGCCACACGCGGGCGCGCACGTCGAAATCGTTCGCCATGTCCTCGACGAGCGCGAGATCGCCGCCCGCCGAAAAGCCCTTGCCTTCGCCGCGGATCACCGCGACGCGCGTGTCGGGATCGCGATCGACGTCGCGCCAGATGTCGGCGAGCTCGCGATGCATGCGCGCGTTCGCGGTCGCGAGGCCGCTGCGGTTCGCGCCCTCGCCGCTCATCACGATGTCGAGCACGCCATGGTCGCGGCGCGTCACCTTCAGTGCTTCGTAACCGCCGTACGCGGCGAGATCGGCCATCTGCTGCTCCTTGTTCGAGGCGCTCGAACGCTTGAATCGAGTGTAGCCAAGCCCGCGCGGTCAAACATCGGGCGAAACCCGGCGCGCGGGCCGAAGCCGGGTGTCGCCGTCGCGTGGCTCATGCCGCGCCGTCGGGCGGGGAAACCGACTGCTCGATCGCGCCGAAGATCGACTTGCCGGCCGCATCGAACATCTCGATGCGCACGGTGTCGCCGTAGCGCATGAATTCGGTCTGCGGCGCGCCGTGCTCGATCGTCTCGAGGCAGCGCTTCTCGGCGATGCAGCAGTAGCCGCGCTTCGCGTCCTTGTTCGACACCGTACCCGAGCCGACGATCGAGCCGGCACGCAGGTTGCGCGTCTTCGCCGCGTGCGCGATCAGCTGGCCGAAGTGGAACACCATGTCGGTGCCCGCATCGGGCTGGCCGACCTTCTTGCCGTTCCAGTGGACGATCATCGGGCGGTGCACGCGGCCTGCGCGCCATTCGTCGCCGAGCTCGTCGGGCGTGACGGCGACCGGCGCGAACGCGGTGGCCGGCTTGCTCTGGAAGAAGCCGAAGCCCTTCGCGAGTTCGGCCGGAATCAGGTTGCGCAGCGACACGTC
>Ga0209370_1002333_pt1 | contig 13901 bp, 21 predicted proteins | sample AgamicAtPrz_FD_187164 | JGI IMG/M metagenome (GOLD analysis project Ga0209370, IMG submission 187164) | Agave microbial communities from Guanajuato, Mexico - At.P.rz (SPAdes) (version 2) | ecosystem: Host-associated > Plants > Phyllosphere > Phylloplane/Leaf | place: Guanajuato, Mexico... | reverse complement strand
TGTCTTCCTTAGCACCAATCATCTTGAAACAAATCAATTCTTGTTCAGTGTTCTTGAATTTGTACGAATTGCTATCAAGAGCACGTTCAATACGCAGAATGTTGCTAGTTGCAACAGCGTGCTCAGTTGCTGGAACAGAACCGGAAACAAACTTTCCTGCAAAGTAATACTGTTGAGCATACTGGATAGTACCCATCGAATCGCTACCAAGGAACACAGCAGCGTGACCCAAACCTGAACGTGCAGCGTCTTCAGGGCCAGACATACCACGGTCAGCGAAGCTGTGGCCTTGCCAGTTTACCAAATCCAGTGGTGTACCGGTACGAATAGCAAAGTCAGTCAACATAGCTTTGTATTCAGCAGCAGTAGTAGCGTTGGTGCTAGTTTTCCAAGTCAGGTTGGACAGTACAGTTTCGATGAAGTTTGGGAGCCAGAATGCATGCTTCTGAGTGTTCTTAACGGTCAGTACCGGAATACCCATTTTTACTTTAGTACCTTCCTTCAGGGTTTTCACTTCCAGAGGCAGGTAACCAACATCGTGCAGTTGTGCAATACGATCAGGTGATACTACACCAACACCAAGAACATTGTCAACAAGTTCGCTGTAAAGAGCAACAGCGGCTTCTTTCTTCATAGTGAAGAAGATGTTCCAGTTGGCAACGATTTCCATGAAGGCACCTTGAGCACCGATGAAAACCAGTTTACCGTCATAATAGCGAGTGCAGGAGCGACGATAAATCTTATCGCTTCGTGGAGTAAGGTTGTTGTATACAAACTCAGAGCCTTCGGAATACATGTCGGCGTGGCCAAGTTTGTAAGCGTCAGTATTGAATGCTGCAAACAGGTTCAAACGCTGTGGTATAAAATCAAACTTTTTCAAGTGGTTCTCCTTAAATGAGTTTCGACAGAAGGATTTCTTTTGCCATTGTAGGTGTCAAATGTTCAGCAAGGATTTCACGAACCATGTCACCCATTTCACGCCGGATTACTTTACGTTCGAGAAGTACAGCATCTTCTACAGCATTTCGAACTGTAGCCTTTACAACATCGCCAACTTGTTCCTTTACGATTGCCGAAATTGCATCACGGAGCTTAGGGTCAGTGATTGTCAGTTTCTTGTTATTCCATGGACCAGATTCTTCGGTCATACCTTTGAGTACGCGGTCAACACGTGCGTTTACAGCTTCTTCGATATTGTCAGCACGAATGTTGTTGATAACAGCTTGCTGAACTTCCAACCGGAAGGTTTCATTTTCACGGATGAGAGCACGTACACTCTCAGTGTCAAGACGCATAGTAATACTCAATTGTTTCTCCTTACCAAATGTCAATAATGGTTACGTTATGTTGATTCTTGTTGCTGTCATAACTGTTGGTAGTATACACATTATCGAAGTGTTTTGCAACAGTTTCAACACCATAAGTGAACAAACCATGTGTTGCTGCAAGATCAATACGGCCTTCTACACCACGTTCATTACGCAAATGTTGTGCCAGATTGTAGAATGTACGACCACCATCAATAATGTCGTCAAGGATCAGATACTCAGCAAAGGTTGGAGTATTATCCAAAACGTACAGACTGTCAAGCTCCATGTTATCTGGATTGCGATGCTTTGTGCAACGAATAACACCAGCAGCACCAACGCGCTCTGCAAACGACTCACACTTCTTTAGTGCACCCATATCAGGTGCTACAATGAAAGTATCACCGAAGCTTGGTTTGATAGATTTAAACAATTCAAACTGGTCAATACCATAGAATTGATCTATCAAAGCACTGACATTGCTGTGTGGATCAAGTGCACTCACCATTTTGAAGCCCATCTGGTTGATGAGCTTCGACAGATACTTCAGACCAAAGCCGCCACCATTCTTGGTGATACGATCTTGACGGGCATACGGCAGGTAAGGCATGTACAGGCGAAGGTCACACAGTGGATAATGACCACGAATTGCGTGTACAGTTTGACCGAGAGCAATCAGACGATCATTCAGAGACAGACCACCTTCACCAAATTGAAGGTCGATAGTGATACCTACAGGTTCTGTAACGATATCAGCAGAGCCAGTGTTAATGTCAACTTCTACACAACCGTCTTTGTACTGTTTTACGTCAACATTGACGGACATGTTACCAACGTGATAGCGAATCATAATTAAACCTCTTTAGTGTTGGCTACAAAGTGTGCAAGTTGATTGACAAGACGAATCACTTCTTCACGTTGAAGAACAACGTTTCGAGCATCACCGATTCGGAATGCTACTTCTTGATAGAGGTTTTCCAGTACGATATCAGAGTCAACTTCAACAGTGTCACCAAATCGGTCAGTATAGATTTCAAAGCTCATTTCATTTCTCCTTAAAACTCCACATATGGGTTTGCTACAGCGATGACGTTTGGAATCTTTAGGTCATGCCACAGACGGATCATCTGAGGACGGTCATCGATACAGGCGACAATGTTATACGAATCTGCGAGGTGTGTCCAGAAGATTTCTTCTTTCACAGCATTATCTTTTCGCATGTCACCAGCTTTACGCATCCACAAACCGTCAATATAGCAGTCACCCACATGTTTTTCAAGCCACTTCATGGTCTTTTCTTGACACTCATCGCTACGACCACTTACAAACAGAACGTGGTAACCTTGTTCTGCGTATCCTTGAACCATGCTGATTACAAAATGTCGAGGCTCATCACCATCAACCTTATCCCACTCAAACGGTCCACGTTTACCGTCCATGTCAGCTACAGTACCATCAATATCCACGATCACAGCCCATGGTTTTTCAGGGTTTGGAGTGTACGTTGGACGTTGAATTACTTCGTTCCATTTCTGCCACTGTGAGTACAGAACGTTATGACCAACACCATTCAGACGGTAGGCGTCACGTTTCCATGCTTCTTCCAGACTGATTTCCAGTTGGTGGACTTCCACCTCATAACCAAGGTCTTCAAGGTGTTTGATGAGCTTAGTACGCGTAGGAGCATGAAGGTTGGTGTTCGACACGATGATGTTCTCACCACGCGAATACGCTTCCATAATCATTTTACCTTCGATTTCGGTCACTTCAGCTTCTTGTGCTTTGGTGAACTTGTAGCTACGCCAATCACTACCCGGCTTTACCAGATTGAAGCGAATCCAATCACGGTTTACTTCAGTCCAACCTTCAAGAACTTTCTTTGCTGCGAGCGATGATTTACCGCTGGTACTGATACCAACAGTGATAATTGATTTCAATCCTTTTCTCCTTGTAGGGTCATGTTGTTCACATATCTCTTCTTCACAGGTAGGACACATTAACGTGTCCACACCGTCATATTCGACACCATGCTCAAAGCAAATCACAGGAATTTCTCTAATAGAGAGACTTTATGACACTGCTTTGCACGATTGAAAGATTCAATCACGGTGATACCTTTGTTTCGTGCACTGAACAATACACCAGAGTATACACAACCATTGATAGCTTTTGCAAACTCTTTTTGGTCTTCGATACCTTTCACACCTTCGTAATGGTTATCCATAGCAACCATCAGTGTATCGTATGCTTCAATGTAAGGTTCAAGCGGTTCACGATCTTGAGGGAAGTAGGTCAGGTACTCATCCACTTCACCAGAAATCACAAGCTCACTCATGCGCTTAGGGTTCAAGCCTTCACCGCGAATGTGGTGTACGGCAACGTATGCTGGCGACTTGATCTTGCAAATAGGTACACCATCTTGATACACAACGTAGCCTTCGTCAAGGTCTTTCAGTACAGCCGCACTACCAACAGCTTCGTCTTCGCTTGCGAACGAGAATTGCTTAGCGTCCACAATGCGATTACCGATCATATCAGCAGCGATGTTAGCCTCTTTGAAGAACCATTCACGCTCTTTTTCGCTGACGTAGTGACCACGGAAATGGCGAGCACCAAGGAAGTGCAGGTTATAGCCGCTGTAAGCTCGTACAACACGGTTTTCAAAGCAGGTAAGCTCAAATACATAGGTGACACAGGGGTTGAGCTTGGAGTAGCCGCAAAGCTTCTGGAATTCGTTGTTGTCTTTAACACCCAACGCCTTGAATACCAGTTCACGGAACGTTACACCATGACCCATACATTCGCTTTCGGCAAATGCAGTGCCACGGGTTGCTACCTCCCACTGACCATCCCAGTACATTTTAATGAGGCTACCGTCAACCTTTTCAAAGACTTTGGCTTTCGCCCAATCGATGACAGGCATCACGTTGAGTGCTTCACCGAGGTTATAGAATCGGTCGAATGGTCGTGCAACCACTTCAAGGTCAAAGTTCAGAATCAGACCACGGCATTCGCGAACGATTGGGTCAGTCTTCGGGCTTTCGATCTGGTTGTAGTTCAGTACGAAAAGGTTTCGATCATGGTAGACCTTAGCTTTGATACCAAGCTCTTCTTCCAGACGTTGCAGGCCGTGAAACAGACCATCCGATTGCTTGATGAATTCAATTACTTTCATTTTGTTTCTCCTTAGAAAATGGTAGCTACTGGTGTTTGAGCACCACAGCATGGGCATTGAATACGAGCTACGCGATCACGACACCCAGTGTAATCGGATTCCAATGCAAACCTCATGTCGTTGAATTGGTATTCTAGTACAGTCTTGCACTGATAGCAAGTGGTTCGTTTGTTTTCTGGCTTGCTCACGATTGTTACCATTTCGATTCTCCTATTTAACTCGTTTGAAGTACACTACAGCCCCACAGCCTTCAAGTAAACACTCTGCTTTGTGATAGCTGTCGTGGTAGTCACTTTCGTACTCAAGGTCGTCTTGATGTGCTTCGTATTCACTCTTACAGCGAGCACAAGTTCCACTGTAGATTGGTTCTGGTGGAATCTCACCACGCTTTGTCATTCTCATGAGTCGTTCTCCTTAAATTAATCCAGTGGCGACCATCATAGAAACTGTGCTTGAGGTTGTCAAGCCTGAACCGCAATCACTGTCATCACCATCGTCACACAAGATACAAATAATCATTGTCACAAGAAGAATGATGAAGATCACCACTATGAAAACAAGACCGATGGTAGCAAAAAGATCCATTTGTGTAGCTCCTGTATTTGATTGGATAGATTCTATAGTAATCCTGTAGGAATGTCTAATAGATTTTTCCTATAGAGTACCTATCTACTGATAGAAAAATAGGTATTGACAGGATTGAAAAGCTTGTGTATAATAAAAGCTCTTGATCTTTCTTAATGATTTATCATTAGTAATTTCTTAGTAAAATAATTACTCTTAAAGAATAGTATAGGAGAAGGAAAGAGAAATAAAAGAAATAAATTAAAGCTTTCGCTTTATAGAAATATACTATTATGTACTATGAGTACATAGAAATTATCTATAGATATGCGATCACTGATTTATAGAAGGGATTTCCTCCATTATTCCTTTGAAATTTATTTCAAAATAAAGCTTTACAAGATGATCGTATGGTATAAGATGCCAACCACACAAACACAGATGAGGCGTCATGGACATAAAGCGATTGAACGACCAACGATTGAAGGCGTACAAGAAAACTCTTTACCGTAATCGAAACAGGTATAGGTGTGAGTGTTGTGGGGAAATCCAGATTGATGATCAAGATAAAGATAACAAGCTGTCAGCTGAAATCAAGCTAATTTCTATAGAGCAAATGTCTAGAAAAGGAGGTGTGAAATGAACACGATGGACGTATTTGTAGTTACTGGTTGGGAAATGGGTGAGAATGATCGGATTGAAGGTATCTACCAGAGTAAATACCATGCTGAATACATTCGGGATCATCTTGAGGCTATTTCATATAATCGTCGATTCAATCTGTGGAACAGCTTGAGTGATTCTCAAAAGAAATACTATGCACCGCCTAGCTTTGAAAGTAGTGTAAGTGGGTATCGAGTTGAGGAAGAAGAGGTGTACCTAGCATGAAGGTGTATCAGGTTTATCACAATCATGTAGTGCTTTACACGACAGAGACATTGGAGTATGCTAGCTTCCTTCGTGATTGGTGTGCAGCTGAATGGGAGAATCAGTATCGAATCCTTTCTGCTCCTTACCTCAACATGCTTAGTCTTGTTCGTAAGAAATGTGATGACCAGTTCTTTGTAATGCAGGTAGGAGTTTTGCGTGGATAAGTTTAATCGTGATGACAGTGGTTTCTTTGGTGGTGCTGTGCTAGCTGATCGTGATTGTGGCTCTGTAAGCCTCAGAGACGCATCAGGAAGCACGTTTAAGGTTTATGTGTCAGATGACCCTGAGTACACGCTATCGGGTGTCTATGAGCCTTGTATGGTTTCTGAGGGGTGGTAATGTGTGCGTGGTTGTTAACAAACATTGGCAAGCCTATGATATCTACATTGGTCGAGGAAGCAAATGGGGAAACCCTTACTCGCATAAAGAGGGAACAAAGGCTTTATTCAAGGTTGACACGGTTGAGCAAGCTATTGCGGGTTATCGTAACCATCTGTGGCGACAAATCCGTGAAGGGGTTATTACAAGAAATGACCTTCAATCACTTGATGGTAAATCCCTCGGTTGTACGTGTAAACCGCGACCATGTCATGGTGACGTTATCGTCAAGGCAGTTGAATGGTCACTACGGAATTGACAAGCTGGAGATTGTAAGGTATTGACTTTTTCTGAATAATAGTCTAGAGTGTCAGGTGATGTATTAATTTAAACACTTGACATGAGGACTATGATGTGGATAATGCTAATAGCTATGACGATGTAATAAAGATTCTTGAGGAACTGAGTGAAGATAATTGGCCCGATGGGGTTGACATTCGAAATCACTTAGACGATAATCATCGAACCTTCAGGTTTGAGTACGCATTTGAAAGCGTGACAGAGAAAGGTTCTAAATTCCGTAAGAGGGTAAGCCATGCGTGAGATTGATTCTGATTTGTTCATTGGTTGTGACGAATGAGCTTGATGCCTGAACATATTGAGGTTATGCGTCAAAAGGGTCTACTTCGACAGGTTCACAAACCTGATTGTGGTGAGGTTTACGTCAACCTTCAAGTTGACTTGAGTGAGCACGTAGTGACTGATGAGCAGCTTAAAGACATGCTCAACGAAAATATTCGAAAATATTTACGATAAGGTATTGACAAGTGAGAATGTATTCTGTATAATGGGCAACATATTCAAGAGCATTCTCACATTGACGAATTAGTACATGTCCCTCTCCTACATGGAACTAGGCGATATGTGGGGCGAGGAAGGGTGACGTTGAATGGTTTCATTTCCACCCTTTCAAGTTTTATGGTTTGTGTAAGCTCAGTCGGAATGAGCTACGGACGTATAGAAATCCGTGGTCGTTGGTTCGAGTCCAACCACATTCCTTGATTTAATACGTCGGTAGCTCAATTGGCAGAGCGACGGATTCCAAATCCGTTGGTTAAAGGTTCAACTCCTTTCTGGCGTGCCCCCTGTGTAGCTCAGTAGGTAGAGCAGAGTCTTGATAAGGCTTTTGTCGGTGGTTCGATTCCATCCGCAGGGACCAATTTATACCCGTTAATGCACAAGGCGTGCAGCCGGACTGTTAATCCGTGTGAGCTAGGTTCGATTCCTAGAGTGGGTGCCAATATATTTCAATAGGGTTGACTCGCTATTGATCTTAGGAAGCTGGTGAATAGACGGCTACGAGAAACTAATTTTGGAGAGAATAGGAGAAATAAAGAATGTCGCAACAAATCACTGTAACCCGTGCTCTGGCTCAGGTAAAGTCGCTGAATGATCGTATCGAACGAGCTACAGCAACCACTTTCGTTTCGCACACAGTTGGTGGTAAACATCACACCGGTAAGACTGCTCAAGAAATTGAAGTTCAGCTGAAACAGAACCTGCAAAGTGTTCAAGACCTGATTACTCAACGAGCAAAGGTTAAAGCTGCAATCGTTCGTTCCAACGCTGTCACTCAGGTGACTATCAATGGTGTTGCAATGACTGTAGCTGAAGCTATCGAACGTAAAGGTTCGATCCAACTGGATAAAGCTCTTCTTAATCAGCTTAGCGTACAAGCGTCTCAGCAACGTGCAGTTGTGGAACGTGCTAACGTACAGATGCAACAGCGTCTGGATGATCTGATTAAGACTACCGCTAGTAAAGATCGCAAGGTTGAGGAAAGTGATATCAAAGCTATCTCTGAACCGTTTGAGCGTAACAACAAAGCAGTTTTGCTTGATCCAAACGATGTAGCACAAGTGATTCAAAAGCTTGAGCGAGATATTCTTGACTTTGAAGAAGAGGTAGACTTTGCCCTTTCTGAAGTCAACGCAGTGACCAAAATCACTGTATGATGTTTAAAGTCATGTTCCGGTGAGTTGTTTTCACTAGACTCAGCTTTTACTGTGTGCTGTGAACACAGTAGCCTACTTTATGGAAAAGTATATCTAAAGCATAGATCGCCCGAACGGGGCTATTTAAACGTAGCAGTGACTAAGCTCAAAGATTAACGTTCAAAGGTAGAAAGCTCCAAAGCTTAACTATTAACATTTTAAATAGGAAAAAGCTCAAAGCTAAAAGATTATCGAATCTTGGATATAGGTTTACTGGTTATAACGCCAGTATATAGTGGTTGTACGTCTAGACCCTAACAACGCCCCAAGCTGCCGGTGACATGACAACCCATTTTTGTACAAAGGAGAAAAAATAGAATGACTAAGCCATACGATGCAACTGCTGAACACAAACCATTTGAAGCTTCCTCGCAGAAGTCGAAGGGTCATCCTAACAAGGGTGTTAAGGGTAAGAATCCTTACAGCGGAAAAGTGGTAGAGTAAGAATTACGGTTTATTAGTGTTAGCGGTAAGCACACAGGACTGTCAATCCTGTAGGAGGGATTCGAATTCCCTATAAACCGCCAAATCAAGTATATCGACGGGTATACAAAGTAAACGAGAAAGAGAATTGGGTCAGTGGTTCTCATGATTGGGCTGTAATCCAGTCAACTAACTCGCAGTAAGAGTCTGCACACATGACCAGAGATTTGCCCGCTTAGCTCCAAATGGCTAGAGCAGCGCCCTTGTAAAGCGACGGTTGTGAGTTCGAATCTCTCAGTGGGCACCAATAGCTAGGCTTGGCTTATGAGGTAGAAGCCCGTATATTCCAAAACCTCATACACATTAGCACCTATCGTCTAACGGTTAGGACACCGGGTCTTCGCCCCGGCAATCAGAGTTCGATTCTCTGTAGGTGCACCAAATATAAACTGCACGACTCTGAGTACGCCGAGGATCGCACCAGCAGTTTAATCTCCCTTTAGCTCAGTTGGTAGAGCGCTCGGTTTGGAACTGAGGGGTCGTAGGTTCAAGTCCTACAGGGGTGACCAATTTGAATGAATCACGTTGAATTCGTGAACATAAATCGGTGATAGTCCAGAACATTCAAGCAATTACAATTACCCGACAAGGAATTGTACATGTCACGCAATGTGACAACTAATAGGCCCGCCATTGAGCGGGCTTTTTGTTATCTCAAACAAAAGGAAATACATAATGACTATTGCAACACGTGCTGACCTTATTGATACACTGGCACTGATTGGTGTTATGGGTGCTGCCCGTAATGGTGATCTTGATGCACTGTTTGAAGCGGGCGGTGCTCCCGCTGCTGCCACTACAACCGTTGCTGGTGTAGTCAAACAGTCTACTGCTGTTCCTAACCTTACTGCACAAACAGTGACCGATATTGCTACAGCCCAAACCGCGATTAATGCAATCGTAACTAAGTTGAATGCTCTACTTGCTGCTCAACGAACAGCCGGTCAACTTGCCTGATCCATAGCCCGCCATAGTGCGGGCTTTTTCGTTTGTCAAGTAGGGTATTGACAAATTTCATATATAACACTATACTATGCGTTATGTCAACTATAATTTAGGAGTATTTAATGAATACTGAACAAGAGGACATGAGCGTTAGCCCTATTCTAGATACCAGATTCCAACCCGGCGTATCGGGTAATCCGAATGGTAGACCAAAGGGTAGTGGTGCTAAGCGTCCTAAATCAAAGATGCGTGGTCAGCTTGACCAAATGTGTAAACTTCAACCAGATGCACTTGAGATTGTCCGCCAGCAGATGACAGGCAAAGATTCTGATGGGAACATTGTACCACAACCAAGTAAAGAGAAAGTGGACATTGCTAAGTACATTCTGAACAAGATTGAAAGTATCAACAACAGTTGTCTTCGTGAAGAGTTGGCGATTCTCGGTGTTCAAAAGAACGACAAGGAAGGTGCTGCTATGTTGGAAGAGAACCAACAACAAACAGAAGTGGCTACAGCATCTGGTCTTTTCTCTATGGACCTCCCAACACAACATTGAGGACACAAAATATGCATATAGAAAAACCATGGCATGTACATCTTGAGAAAGATTCCAGCGGAAACTATCTTTGCTCAGGAATGGGTATTACTCTGACTATCCCTAAACCAAAACCCTTTGTTGTGATTGATGGTGTTGTATATATCAATTCCGAAATGATCGACAAAGCAACAATTCGAATTGAGGACAAATAATGAAATATCATCTGCACATCACTGGTAGCGACCCTATCGGTTTTAACTTTATCGAAAACATCATCGCAATGGCTAACCTTGGTGCAACCCTGAAAGAAGGTACTCTGCCCACTCTGCGTTATCCACAAGGTGTTAGCATGTCGCTGGAAGCAGAAACCCCACCAACACCTAATGCCTTTGTTCGTGTGTTTGAGGATGAGACAGGCAAAGAGGTATTCGCAGCCTTTGTACCAGAAGTTGCAGCATCATTCTCTATGGATGCTGTGAAGGTCGATAAGAGTCTGAATGGTGATGCTCCTTGGACCAAAGAACAACTTGATGGTATGGATTGGGAAAGTGAATTCAAGGTTGTAATGGAGTCTGCGGGTATTGATGGTAAGCGTCGAGCAAAGATGACTTCTGACTATCTTGCTAAATTTGTTAAATAAATCTATCAAAGGTATTGACAAAATAGATATTTTCTATTATCATACGCAACTATAAGAGGAAGAGACAATGGCAGACATTGTACAACCTCAATCTCTTTTCCAAGAGAAATACTTAAAGTCCAATGCAAAGATTCTAGTAGTTGGTGGTGCAGCCGGTAGTTCAAAGAGCTATGTTGGTTTGATGCGTCACCTTCGCTGGGTTCATGATCCTAACTATCGTGGTTTCTGTATTCGTAAGAACTCCACGGCAATTATGAAAGCGGGTGGTTTGTATGAGCAAGCTTTCCGACTTTATTCGAAAGTATTTCCGGGTAAGATTGAGCGTAAATTAAAAGATCAAAAGTTGGTGTTCCCAAGTGGTGCATCAATTAGTTTCTCGCATTATGAGAACGACAGTGCTGAAAACCTTTATCAAGGTCTTGAGCTTTCTTCTGTATTCTATGACGAAGGTACACACGCTGAAGAGCATCACCTGTGGTGGTTGTTCTCTCGTCTTCGTACTGAAGCTGACATGGGTGTTGATCCTGTTACAGGTAAAAAGATTGAAGCCTGTATGTGGGTTAGCTGCAACCCTGATCCAGATAGCTTCCTATTCGATTGGGTAAGCTGGTGGTTGTATCCAGAAGGTCATCCTGAGCACGGTCTTCCTGATCCTGAGAAGAATGGTATTACTCGTTACCTGCTCCGTTACGGCGGTGAGTTGGTATGGGGTGATTCCTATGACGAATTATATCAGAAGTACAAGCGTCACGATCTACCTGATGACGATGACCTTCAACCGCGTCCTATTTCGTTCCAAGTGCTGCTTGGTACTATCTATGACAACCCAACGCTTATGCGTACAAACCCCGGCTATAAGGCTGCTCTGGAAGCTCTTCCTGATGTAGAACGTCGTCGTTTGCTGCTTGGTGACTGGACAGCCCGTGAGGCAAACAGCACTTACTTCCAGCGTTCATGGTGTGGTGAAGAGGCTATTGTAGAACCGCCTAAGAGCGAGATTCTGAAGACGGTACGAGCGTATGACTTTGCTGGTACTTTGAAGTCTGATGCTAACCCATCCCCTGACTATACAGCATGTGTAAAAATGAGCAAGCTGAAAAAGGGTGGTTATTTCATTCACGAAGTTGTACGGAAACGTATGCTCTTTGGTGATTGGGAAAGCTTCGTGTTAGAGAATGGTGCTAGAGACGGTATGGACGTTGACATTATTATCCCTCTTGATCCCGGTGCAGCGGCTAAAGCTTCTACATCGTTGTTTACAAGAGCGATTAGTGAACGTGGTTACCGAGTACGGACATTGAAAACAAGCAAATCAAAGTTGGATAGATTTAGACCTTTCTCTTCGTTGGCTATGAATGGTCATGTACAGTTCCTTAAAGGTTGTGCATATGACTTAGAGAATAACATTCAATCTAACAACGGATTCATGTACAAAGAACTTGAAGCATTCAACGGTTTGAGAAAGACTGGTGAAAGTGGTCACGATGATATGGTCGATGCCATTAGTGACGCTACTGCTGTTCTTGCACAACGAATCAACATCCCGAACATGGCTACTGCATTAGGTTCGGTTAACCTGTCAAATAACACACCCTTTGGATAAGGAGATTTTGCCATATGGCGAAGAAAGAATCTGAAAAGAAAGTCTCCTTAGAGCAAGGGGATGGTAAAGCCCCTGCAATTGTATATGGTGAAACAGGCTACACTGGTTTGGTTACACTTGGTGGTCAAGTATTCGATGAATGCAAAGCTGAATTGCGTTGGCCGCGAATGTTCAAAACAGTCAACCAAATGGCTAATGATGGTACTATTGCCCCTGCACTTGAATTTGTAGAAGGTAAGGTAGCAGAAGCTAACTGGAAAGTAAAGATTCCAAAAGGTGTTCCAAAAGAGCGTGAGGCAACTCTAAAAGCTCAACAAGAATACTTGACCCAATGCATGGATGACATGAAACACAGTTGGACATATGGTATCAAGAATGCCACAACGTTCAACCGTTATGGGTTCTCTGTACTTGAAATGGTTTTGCGATTCCGCAACTACAAGTATGGTAGCAAATACAATGATGGTTTGGTAGGTATTGAAGCACTATCCCCACGCTCTCAAGGTACAATTGTAAAGTGGTACTGGAAAGATAAAGGTCGTGAGATTGATGGTTTTGACCAACGTGTTATTTACCCAGTTGAAAATGGTAAAGACATGATCGTTCATGACGGTTGGGAAATTCTTCGGGTAGAAGGTCAACAAAAGACTGACGTTAAATATGTACCTATGAAGAAGTGTTTGCACTTCCGTCACAATCCTCAGAATGATAGCCCTTCCGGTACATCGCCATTGGTTTCCGCATGGCAACCATGGAAAATGAAACAAGCCTATCAGGAATCTGAAGCGATTGGTGTTGCACAAGACAACAACGCATTTAAGATTCTGTTCCTGCCTCCTGAGTATCTTGTAGAGAATCGTGACCCTGATCGGGAAGCATCTTTCAACATGTATACCCGGATGATGGAGAAAGCACACCAAGCTAAACAAAGTGGTTTCATCCTCCCTATGCTGTTAGATGCTGAAGGGAACAAGATGTTTGACTTTGAGATTAAGAACATTTCCGGTACTAAGTCTTATGATGTGAATGCAATTATTGCACGATACACACGTGAGATTCAAGTAGCGTTGTTCGCTGATGTGTTGTCTTTGGGTGGTGGTTCTGGTGGTAGTTACTCGCTTGCAGAATCCAAAGTAAGCATTATCGACATGGCCGTTAAGAGTCGTTTGAATGAGATTAAAGACCAGCTTAATCATAAGTTAGTTAAGACCTTGTTTGAACAGAACAAGTGGCCTACAGATATCATGCCATACTTTGACTTTGACCTGCCTAACAGTGAGTCGCTTGAAAGTGTAGGTAAATTCCTGCAACAAACCGCAGCAACCGGCTTGATCCCACTTGTA
>Ga0209370_1002331_pt1 | contig 13911 bp, 12 predicted proteins | sample AgamicAtPrz_FD_187164 | JGI IMG/M metagenome (GOLD analysis project Ga0209370, IMG submission 187164) | Agave microbial communities from Guanajuato, Mexico - At.P.rz (SPAdes) (version 2) | ecosystem: Host-associated > Plants > Phyllosphere > Phylloplane/Leaf | place: Guanajuato, Mexico... | reverse complement strand
CCATCCAGCACTATTACAAGAAATTCGGCCGCTATCCGATGCGCATTGACGACTTGGAGAACACCAACAACATGCGGTATTTGCGCCGCCGCTACAAGGACCCCATCACCGGCAAGGACTTCCGCCACGTCATCCGCGAGACCGTGGCCGAGCCGCTGGGTCTCGGCCATGCAGTCCTCTGCGCCAAGCCCGTGGTTGGCGACGAGCCTTTCGCAGTGCTGCTGGCCGACGATTTGCTCGACGGTGAGGTGCCCGTGGTGAAGCAGATGGTCGAGAAGTACGATTACTACCGTTGCTCTGTGCTTGGCGTGCAGGATGTGCCGCGCGAGGATACGCGCAGCTACGGTATTGTCGCAACGCGACCGCTCGATGAGCGAGTCGAAGCCATGGCCGGCATCGTGGAAAAGCCCAAGCCCGAAGATGCACCGTCTACCTTGGCGGTCGTCGGTCGATATGTGCTGACGCCGCGGATTTTCCACTATCTGGAGCAGGTCAAGCCGGGCTCCGGTGGCGAGATCCAGCTGACCGACGGCATCGCTGCCTTGCTCAAGGAAGAGCAGGTATTGGCCTACCGCTATGAAGGCGTGCGTTACGACTGTGGCTCCAAGCTGGGTTACCTGCAGGCAACCGTAGAGCTGGGCCGCAAGCACGGCGAAGTCGGTGACGAATTTTCTGCCTGGCTTAAGGCCAACTGCGAATGAGCCCGCAGGAAGCTGAACGCATCCTGGCAGGGTCCGAACTCATCTGTTCGGCCGATGAGGTTAGGGCGGCCGTCGCGCGTGTGGCAGACGCCCTGAATGCAGCCATGCGCGGCCGCAATCCGCTGGTTGTCTCCGTCATGGGGGGCGCAGTGGTGTTCACCGGTCAATTGCTGCCGCAGCTGAACTTTCCCCTGGAGTTCGACTACGTTCATGCCACGCGCTACGGCGAAGCCACTTCCGGTGGCAAGCTGCAATGGGTCGTTGAGCCACGCATATCGGTCGCTGGGCGAACGGTTCTGTTGCTGGATGACATCCTCGACGAAGGCGTGACGCTGGCAGCCATACGTGAGCATTTGATGGAGGCCGGTGCATACGAGTGCGTCACCGCCGTGTTTGCCGATAAGGACATCGGTAGGGACAAGCCCATTAGTGCCGACTATGTCGGCCTGACGCTGCCCAATCGTTTTGTCTTTGGTTACGGCATGGATGTCGGTGGGGCATGGCGTAATCTGCCTGCGATCTACGCGGTCAAGGAGTAGACGGCGGTCGGTGTCGTCAGCCTGCCGGATTTGACTTAACCTTTGCCTCATGCTGGTCCGCGCTGTCTAATATTGCATTTATAATGCAACTTTAATGCAAGGAGGCCGAGGGAATGTCCTCAACCTTGATCAGCCGTGAGTGGCTGCGAAGCTTTTTGCCCGCCCAGCCGACGGTAGACAAATTCGAGCGCATGCGCAGTTGTGCTGGCGCTTTGTTCGGCATCGTGCTGACCGGTGCGATTACCTATCTCTACATTGGCGATGCGGGCGCAACTGCCTGGCTGGTGGCCCCCATGGGTGCTTCGGCCGTGCTGCTGTTTGCGGTGCCTGCCAGCCCGTTGGCTCAGCCGTGGTCCATCATTGGTGGAAATCTGCTTGCAGCGCTGATTGGCGCCACCTGCGTCAAAATCTTCGGTCATGCCCCCATCGTCGCTGCGGGTCTGGCAGTTTCGCTGGCGATCGGCGCCATGTTTATGTTTCGCTGCATACATCCACCAAGTGGGGCGGTAGCACTGACCATGGTGATGGGCGGTCCGGCCGTACATGCGGCGGGCTACAGCTTTGCTTTTGTGCCGGTGATGTTGAACTCGCTCATCATTGCGGGGGCTGCCTTGCTCTACAACAATGCTGTTGGCCGTCGCTATCCGCACTCGCCGCAAATGGCACCGCCGACTCCGGCACCGAAGGCAGCAGAAGCTCCGGCCAAAACGAGTCTTGGCTTTTCGGCCGAAGAACTCGATGCCGTACTCAAAAATTACAACCAGGTACTCGACGTCAGTCGTGAAGATCTGGAAAACATCTTTATCCAGGTTGAAGCTCTGGCCTATCGCCGCCGCTTTGGTGACATGACCTGCGGCGACATCATGCGTACCGACGTGATCGCCGTGGAATTCGGGACTTATCTCGATGAGGCTTGGCGTCTGCTGCACACCCATAAGCTCAAGGCGCTACCCGTTGTCGATCGCGGCCGCCGCGTCATCGGTATCGTGACCCCGATCGATTTCATAGAACACGCGGGCGTGGAAACCTATGTTGGCTTCAAGGGTAAGATCCACCACCTGTTGCGCCGCAGTGGCAAGACGCATGACGATAAGCCTGAAGTGGTTGGGCAGATCATGACCGATGAGGCAAAGACAGCTGGCGTCAATCAGTCCATCATCGATCTGCTGCCTTTGATTTCGGAGCACGGTCTGCGCCATATCCCGGTCATCGATGAGGACCGTAAGCTGGTGGGCATGCTGACCCAGGCCGATATGGTCAATGCGCTGTATGGACACAAACTGATCAGCGGATGATTGCTAGGCCACCACACAAACAAAAAAGCCTCGCCGATTGGCGAGGCTTTTTTATTGGCTGAAACCTGATTAGGCTTCGGCGCGGGCGGCACGCTTGCGTTCGTGCTCAAGCAAGTGACGCTTGCGAATGCGGATGCTTTGCGGCGTGATTTCGACCAGTTCGTCGTCGTCGATGAATTCAACAGCCGATTCCAGGGTCAGCTTGATTGGAGTGGTCAGACGCACGGCTTCGTCAGTACCCGAAGCGCGAACGTTGGTCAGCTTCTTGCCCTTGATCGGGTTCACGACCAGATCGTTGTCACGCGAGTGGATACCGATGATCATGCCTTCGTACAGCTTGTCGCCTGGGGAGACAAACATGCGGCCGCGATCTTCCAGATTCCACAGTGCGTAGGCAACGGCTTCGCCGTTATCCTGCGAGATCAGCACGCCATTGTGGCGGCCTGGCAGGTCGGCCTTGACCGGTGCGTAGTCGTCGAACACGTGGCTGATCAGACCGGTGCCGCGGGTCATGGTCATGAAGTCGGACTGGAAGCCGATCAGGCCGCGAGCAGGGATGTGGTACTCGAGGCGGGTACGGCCGCGACCATCGGATTCCATATTGGTCAGTTCGCCGCGACGACGACCGATTTCTTCCATGACCGCGCCCTGATGCGCATCTTCCAGGTCGATGGTCAGGTTTTCGTACGGCTCGCACTTCTCGCCGTTGATTTCCTTGTACACGACACGCGGCTTGGCGACGGCGATTTCGAAACCTTCGCGACGCATGTTTTCCAGCAGGATGGTCAAGTGCAGTTCGCCACGGCCGGAGACGCGGAAGATGTCGGAGTCGGCTGTGTCTTCAACGCGCAGGGCGACGTTGGTCAGCAGTTCCTTGGTCAGGCGATCGCGGATCTGACGCGAGGTCACGAACTTGCCTTCGGTGCCGGCCAGCGGCGAGGAATTGACCATGAAGTCCATGGTCAGGGTCGGTTCGTCAACGCCTACAACCGGCAGACCGATGGGGTTTTCCTTGTCACAAATAGTGACGCCGATACCGATATCGTCGAGACCGGAGATGATGATGATGTCGCCAGCTTCAGCGGACTCAACCGGCACGCGCTCGAGGCCCTTGAAGCCAAGCACTTGGTTGATGCGGCCGGAAGCGACTTGCTCGTCATGGTTCATGACCACGACTTGCTGGCCCGGCTTGATGCGGCCGTTGATCACCTTGCCGACGCCCAGGCGGCCGGTGTAGGTGGAGTAGTCCAGTGCAGCCAGTTGCATTTGCAGCGGTGCTTCCGGGTCGCCCGGCGGAGTCGGCACGTGCTTCAGAACGACGTCGAACAGCGGACGCATATTGTCGGATTCAGCCGCCAGGTCCAGCTTGGCGAAGCCGTTCAGGCCGGATGCGTAAATGATCGGGAAGTCGAGTTGCTCGTCGTTGGCGCCAAGCTTGTCGAACAGGTCGAAGGTTTGATCGACAACCCAGTCAGGACGTGCGCCCGGACGGTCAACCTTGTTGATCACGACGATGGGGCGCAGGCCGAGGGCCAGTGCCTTCTTGGTCACGAAGCGGGTTTGCGGCATCGGGCCTTCAACGGCATCGACCAGCAGCAGCACGCCGTCAACCATGCCCAGCACGCGTTCCACTTCACCGCCGAAGTCGGCGTGGCCCGGGGTGTCGACGATGTTGATGTGGGTGCCTTCGTAGGTGATGGCGGTGTTCTTGGCCAGAATCGTGATGCCACGTTCCTTTTCCAGATCGTTGCTGTCCATGACGCGCTCATCCACTTGCTGGTGAGCTGCGAAAGTGCCGGACTGGCGCAGGAGTTGGTCGACGAGGGTAGTCTTGCCGTGGTCAACGTGGGCAATGATGGCGATGTTGCGAAGGGCGCGTGACATGGTGGAATCCGGTGAGTGCGTCGGTAGAACTGCAGGTAAACTCTGATGGCGCAGCGCAGTCGGGCTGCCGCCAAAGGGGGCGTATTCTAGCACGGGAGCCTATCTCGCCCATGTTAGACTTTCATGAAATCAACAACTAGCGACCATAAATTAACTCCATGCTGGCAATCATCGGCGGTAGTGGCCTGACGCAACTGGCCAATCTCGATATCACGCGCCGCGAAGTCGTGCGCACTCCCTACGGCGAGCCGTCCGCGCCGCTGACTTTTGGTACCTTGGGTGGCAAACCCGTGGTTTTTCTGGCCCGACACGGCCACGGCCACACGATTCCGCCCCACAAGGTCAATTACCGCGCCAATATCTGGGCGCTCAAGAATGCGGCAGAGGCTGATCGCGTTATTTCGGTGGCCTCGGTCGGCGCCATCCGCAATGACCTGCCGCCCGGTACGCTGGTCGTGCCGCACCAGATTGTTGATTACACCTGGGGCAGGGCTTCAAGCTTTCATGATGGCCATGATGGGCGGGTTGTGCACACCGACTTTACCGAGCCGTATGACGGCACGCTGCGTACCGGCCTGATCGATACCTTCCATGCCGTAGGTGAGCAGGTGGCCAATGGTGCCGTCTATGCCGCCACGCAAGGCCCCCGACTGGAGACGGCGGCCGAGATCAACCGCCTGGAGCGCGATGGCGTGGATATCGTTGGCATGACCGGCATGCCAGAGGCCATACTGGCGCGCGAAGCTAACATGGCTTATGCGGCGATCTGCCTGTCGGTGAATTGGGCCGCTGGTCGGGGCGATTCGGAGCGCGGCATCAAGTTCGGCGACATCGAGACCGTGCAGCATATCTGGCTGGCACGTGTACGCAGTGTGCTCGAACATTACGCTGCGAATTTCACGGCATGAGCGTCCGTCCTGTTCTGCGCATGGGAGACCCGCATCTATTGCGGGTTGCGCGTCCGGTCGAGAAATTCGACACGCCTGAACTGCATGCCCTGATCCGTGACATGGAAGACACCATGGCGCATCTGAATGGCGCCGGTCTGGCGGCGCCGCAGATTGATGTTGATCTGCGCGTGGTCATCTTTGGCGTAAGCAAGAACCCGCGCTATCCGGAGGTCGAGGAGGTGCCCTACACGGTGCTGATTAATCCGGTGCTGGAGCCGCTGGCGGGTGATGAAGAAGATGGCTGGGAGGGCTGTCTGTCGGTACCCGGCATGCGGGGGGTCGTGCCGCGCTTTACCCGCCTGCGTTATAGTGGTTTTGATCAGTACGGTCAGAAAATCGAGCGCGAGGTGACGGGCTTTCATGCCCGAGTGGTTCAGCACGAATGCGATCATCTGGATGGCATTCTTTACCCGATGCGGATACGCGATTTCCGCCAGTTCGGCTTTACCGAAGAGCTGTTCCCCGACGGCAGCGTAGCGGGCGACGACTAGCGGTAGCTTGCAGCCGCCGCCTTCAGTTCGGCCAGGACGGCCGCTTTCAGGCTGGGGGGCTCGAGTACAGTGACGCCGCTGCCGTGACGCAGAATGTCCATGACCAGTTCGGTCGGGTTGGCGTAGGGCAGTTCGAGCATCAGGCTGCCATCCGGCAGCAGCTCAGTGCGCTGTTGCGGGTGCCATTGTTCCTCGATCACCCAGCGGGCCTGTTCGGGCTTGAACTTCAGTTTTGCCCATTCCGTGTCGCTGCCCGAAAAAATCCCGTAGCCGGCCGCGAGTACGCGGTTCAGCTCGTCTTCCTTGATTTCGTCGGCGGAGATATCCAGCATCTCCGCGCTGCGGATGGCATCCACGGCAAAGCTGCGCAGATCCTTACGCAGGTGGCACCAGGCATCCAGATACCAGTTGTCGCGGTAGTGCACCAGGCGCTGTGGCGAGATTTCACGCTCGCTTTCTTCATTGCGACCGCGATTGAAATGGCGGATCTTGAGGCGTCGCCGTTTGAGTAGGGTCGAGGCGATGAGCTCGAAGTGGCGCAACTCTGTCCGTCGCTTCTGTGAGTGGAGGATGCGTACCCGCTTGGCGATTTCGGCCGGCGCATCGGCCTGTTCGCTATTGCCGACGGAGCCGAGCAGGCTTTGCAGGCGAGTCTGGAGCGGGGCGATATGAGGTCCAAGCAGGCCGGGTTGGACGCCTTCGAGCAGCTGCTGCATCATCAGCAGGGCATGAATTTCCGAGGCGTTGAACCAGAGCCCGGGCAGTTGGTGCTTGGGGGCGTAACGGTCCGGAACGTCAAAACGGTAGCCATTGGCTTCCCGATCATAGACGATGGGGGCGTTAAGCCTGTCGCGTAAAAACTGCAAGTCGCGCTTTAGGGTTGCGCGCGAAACTTCAAGTTCTTCTTGAAGTTCTATGAAGCTGGCAATGCGTCGATCGTGCAGCATTTGCTCGATCTTGTAGAAGCGCTCGGTCTGGTTCATTGCTCTGGTTTGGGCGCCGTTGGCGGCTCGAATTCCGGCTTATATCTGGACTGCGCTGAGCAGCTCCTGCTCCAGGCGAACCAGGCTGGCCGGCTGGGTCAGTTCGCTGCCGCTGACAAGGAAGGTGTCCTCAACTCGCTCGCCCAGCGTATTGATCTTCGCGGTATGGACCGAGACATTGTGCTTGGCGAGCACCATGCCCAAGGCATAGAGCAGGCCGGGGCGGTCGGCGGCAGTGACCGACATTAGATAGTGATTGCCGCGCTCGTCCGGACGTATGCTGATTTCCGGGGTGATCGGAAAGTGTTTGACTTGGCGCGACAGGCGTGAGCCCGGTGGTGCGGTCACGGTGCCCTGGCCATCCAGCAAAGCCACAAGGTCGTGCTCGATCAGCGAAATCATGTCGCGGTAAGGCAGTTGATTGCTGGGGTCGAGCAACACAAAGCTGTCCAGCGCATAGCCATGGCGGGTTGTGTAGATTTTGGCATCCGCAATGCTGTAGCCGAGCCGGGCGAAGAAGCCGCACAGACGTGCAAACAGTTCCTCCTGATTGCGGGTATAGACCATGACCTGCAGGCCTTCGCCTATGGGGTTAAGGCGAGCGACGGCAATCGTCTTGTCGCTGTCCCAGCGGTTGTGAAGGACGCGGGCATGCAGGGCAATGTCTTCTGCGTCATGACGCAGGAAGTAGACCGTGTCGAGCTGTTGCCAGAACTCCTTTTCCACCTCGGGGCGCAAGCCCATGTAGCGCATGATTTCACGCGCTTCCTCCTGGCGTTCTTCCTGGGTGCCGCAGATCGGGGCAATCTCTCCGCGCAGCAGGTTGAGCGTGGCACGGTAGAGGTCTTCGAGCAGCTTGCCCTTCCAGCCATTCCAGACCTTGGGGCTGGTGCCGCGGATGTCGGAAACCGTCAGTAGGTAGAGCGCAGTCAGGGTGCGTTCATTCTTGACGATATTGGCGAAGTTTCGGATCACGTCCGGATCGCCGAGGTCTTGCTTCTGCGCCACGGTGGACATGGTCAGATGTTGTTCGACCAAAAAGACGATGAGCTTGGTGTCTTCCTTGGAAAGCCCATGGCTGCGACAGAAGACCCGAGCATCGCTCATGCCCAGCTTGGAGTGATCGCCGCCGCGGCCCTTGGCAATGTCGTGAAACAGGGCGGCCAGATAAAGCAACCAGTAGTTCTCGAAGGCCAGCGCCAGGCGGGTACAGAAAGGGTATTCGTGCGCGCATTCGGGCAACACGAAATTGCGTAGGTTTCTGACCACCTGCATGATGTGCTGATCCACGGTATAGACGTGGAAAAGATCATGCTGCATTTGGCCGACGATCTTGCCGAAGGCCGGCAGATACTGACCCAGGATATCGAACTGGTTCATGCGCTGCAGGGTGATGACCGGGCGCTGGTGCTTGAACACGTCCATGAACAGGGCGCGATTGGCTGGGTCGCGACGGAACTTTGCGTCGATACGCTTGCGATTACGCCACAGGGCGCCCAGCGTGCGGGCTGTGATGCCCTTGACCTCCGGGTAGTCCTGCATATGGCGGAAGATACGCAGCAGGGCGCTGGGGTCGCGCTCGAACAAGGTTAGATCCGGTACGTCGATCAGCTCGCGCGTGATCTGGAAGTTCTCGTCGATCAGGCGCGGCACGCCGGTGCGGTCAGGGAAAAGATGGCTGCCGAGGTTCTGCAAGACGACCAGATTCAGCTGTATGACCAGCTTTGCGTTCTGGTAATAGCGCTGCATCACGACTTCGGATGCGCGTTTGGACGCAGTACGTTCAAGGCCAAAGGCTTGTGCTAATCCTTCTTGGTAGTCGAACATCAGCTTTTCCTCGCGTCGCTTGGCGAGGTAGTGCATGCGGATGCGTGTATGGCGCAGGAAGTTTTCGGCCTTGGTCAGCTGGCGTACTTCATCGGGATCAAGCAGGCCGTTCTTGGCAAAGTCCGTCCAGTTCTTGCCTAACCCGGCGGCCCGTGCGGTCCACAGGATCACATGCAGGTCACGTAAGCCGCCGGGGCTTTCCTTGCAATTGGGCTCGAGGCTATAGGGCGTGTCGTTGAAGCGCGCGTAGCGCTCTGCCTGTTCAAGCTGCTTGGCCTTGAAGAATTCAGCGGGCTTCAGTGCTTCGGCGTAGGCGCTTGTAAAACGGTTGTAGAGCTTGCGGTTGCCGGCCAGGAAGCGGGCTTCCAGCAGTGTGGTTTGGACGGTGATGTCCTGGGCGGCTTCCTGCAGGCAGTCGGCAATGCTGCGCACGCTATGTCCGATTTCGAGACCAATGTCCCAGAATTGGCCCACCAAACGCTCGACGGCAGGGTCGGTGTCGGGGTTGGCCTCATCCGGTGCGAGGATCAGGACATCGACATCGGAAGAGGGGTAAAGCTCGCCGCGGCCGTAACCACCTACGGCTGCCAGCGCATAACCATCGGGGAGGGCGGCACCCTGCCATAACTTTTGCAGCGCGCCATCCACCAGCTTTGCTCGGCCACTGAGCATGGCGCGCGCGTTGCCGCTTGCCTCATAGGCTTCGCGCAGTGCTTTTTGCGCTGACTGCAGTTCGGTACGCAGCTCCTTGACTAGATCGGGAGTGGTAGGAGTATCTCGATCGATCTGAGTCATGCTTGCAGCCCCTTGGGCAGTAGGTGACGGGTTTTGAGTTACGCGGCCTGCTGGAAAACCGGACGGGGTGGGGTGCCGGCCGACACTGTCAGCACCTCGACGCCGGTTTCGGTGACGACCACCGTATGTTCCCATTGCGCAGACAGGCTGCGGTCCTTGGTCACGATGGTCCATCCGTCGGAAAGCTCGGAAATTGCGGCGCGGCCGGCATTCACCATGGGTTCGATAGTGAAGATCATGCCTGCTTCCAGCACCATGCCGGTACCGGGCTTGCCGTAATGCACGACCTGTGGCTCTTCGTGGAAGGTCTGGCCGATGCCATGGCCGCAGAACTCGCGCACGATAGAGAAGCCGGCTTTTTCAGCGTGCTGCTGGATGACGTGGCCGATGTCGCCGAGGCGGACACCGGGGCGCACCTTGTCAATTCCGAGCCACATGCATTCGTAGGTGATCTGGGCCAGGCGCTTGGCCAGGATGGTGGTTTCGCCGCCGACAATGAACATGCGGCTCGTGTCGCCGTGCCAGCCGTCCTTAATTACAGTGATGTCGAGATTGACGACATCCCCCTTCTTGAGCGGGCGCTCATTGGGAATGCCGTGACAAACGACATGGTTCACCGAGGTACAAATTGACTTCGGGTAAGGGGTATAGCCAGGTGGGCAATAGTTGAGCGGGGCCGGAATGGTGCCCTGGACGTTCACCATATATTCATGGCAGAGGCGATCCAGTTCGGCGGTAGTGACGCCGGGTTTGATGAACTGTCCAATATAATCAAGGACTTCGCTGGCAAGTCGGCCTGCCACGCGCATTTTTTCGATCTGTTCCGGGGTTTTGATGACGACGCTCATTGTTTCTTGGTATTGCAATATAAGGTGAATATTCTACCCCGTCCGGCGGGGCTTTTCAGCTTGAAGATGCGGGCTGAAGGCCTTGAAGTCAAGGCGGAAAAGTGAAGTTCGGGCTTGTCTGTTACGTCTGTTTCAGAGTATAATCTTTGGATTGCTCGGGATGGTCCCGGGCAAAATTCACACGCTTGGCGCCGATAGGGTGAGCTGGAGTAATCCAGCGCAGCACGGCCAAGCGGCGGATATAACCCTGTTCGGAGACTCAACATGTCTGCAACCATGCGTCAAATGCTGGAAGCCGGTGTCCATTTCGGCCACCAAACCCGCTTCTGGAACCCCAAGATGGCCCAATACATTTTCGGCCATCGCAACAAGATTCACATCGTCAACCTGGAAAAGACCCTGGTCAAGTACAACGAAGCGATGGCATTCGCTCGTAAGCTGGCCGCCAAGAAGGGCAACATCCTGTTCGTTGGCACCAAGCGTCAAGCTCGCGAAATCATCGCTGAAGAAGCACAGCGCGCTGGTATGCCTTACGTTGATGAGCGTTGGCTCGGCGGCATGCTGACCAACTTCAAGACCGTCAAGACCTCGATCAAGCGCCTCAAGGACATCGAAGCCATGCAGGAAGATGGTTCGGTCGAGCGCCTGTCCAAGAAGGAAGCGCTGACCCTGTCGCGCGAACTCGAAAAGCTGCAAAAGTCCATCGGCGGCATCAAGGACATGGGCGGCCTGCCTGACGCTATTTTCGTCGTCGACGTTGGCTACCACAAGATTGCTGTGACCGAAGCCGGCAAGCTGGGCATCCCGGTCATCGGCGTGGTCGACACCAACCACTCGCCGGAAGGCGTGGGTTACGTCATTCCGGGTAACGACGACTCCAGCCGTGCTATTCGTCTTTATGCTCGAGGCGTGGCTGATGCCGTTCTGGAAGGCAAGAACAACTCGATCAACGAAGTCGTGCAGCAACTGGCTGGCGAAGACGAGTTCGTTGAAGTTGAAGAAGCTGCAGCCGAGTAAGTAGTTCGCTCGGTCCGCCGCGTTTACCGGCGGGTGCTTAAAAGACCAAGCCGGGAGCGGCAGTGCCAACGGCGCTGTTGTGTCCCGGCTGTTCTTTGCGGGCTTGGGCAATGTCGTATTTCTTATGACGTTGTGTAGTCCGCAGGGATTGAAGATCACATTTATAGAATGGAGTAGGGAAATGGCGGAAATCACCGCAGGCATGGTCAAGGAACTGCGCGAAAAGACCGACGCACCGATGATGGAATGCAAGAAGGCACTGACCGAAGCTGATGGCGACCTGGTTCGTGCCGAAGAAATTCTGCGCGTCAAGCTGGGTAACAAGGCGACTAAGGCTGCCGCACGCGTAGCCGCTGAAGGTGTGGTCTCCATCCACATCAGCGCCGACGGCAAGACCGGCAGCATCCTGGAAATCAACTCGGAAACTGACTTCGTTGCCAAGAACGACGACTTCCTGAAGCTGGCTGCCGATAGCGCCGCTCTGGTCGCTACCCACAACCCGGCCGACGTGGCTGCTCTGTCGGCACTGCCGCTGGGCGAAGGTACCGTTGAGTCGACCCGTTCCGCGCTGGTTGGCAAGATTGGCGAAAACATGAGCCTGCGTCGCTTCGTGCGCGTTGCCGCTCAAGGCAAGCTGCAGTCCTACATCCACGGCGGCGCCAAGGTTGGTGTGCTGATCGACCTGGTTGGCGGTGACGAGCAACTGGCCAAGGATCTGGCCATGCACATCGCTGCTTCCAAGCCGAAGTCGCTGGACGCCTCCGGCGTGCCGGCCGAGCTGCTGGACAGCGAGCGCCGTATCGCGATTGAAAAGGCACGTGAATCCGGCAAGCCGGAAGCCATGCTGGAAAAGATCGCCGAAGGCACCGTGCAGAAGTACCTGAAGGACGTGACCCTGCTGAGCCAGGTTTTCGTCAAGGCTGAAGATGGCAAGCAAACCGTTGAGCAACTGCTGAAGGCCAAGGGCGCCAGCGTTGCTAGCTTCACGCTGTTCGTCGTCGGCGAAGGCATCGAAAAGAAGGTCACCGACTTCGCTGCTGAAGTGGCCGAGCAACAAGCCGCTGCTGCCGCCGCTGCTGCACGCTAAGTTGTAAATACGGCAGGGAGGGCGACCTCCTTGCCGTTTTCATGCTGTTTGCAAGCGTTATGCTTTACTAAATTCACCACGAGGTCCTGCCTATGCCCGCCGCCTACAAACGCATTCTTCTCAAGCTTTCCGGCGAGGCCCTGATGGGCGACGATGCCTACGGCATCAATCGCGAGACGATCAGCCGTATCGTCAGTGAGGTAGCTTCAGTCGTGGCGTTGGGTGTTGAGGTAGGCGTCGTTATCGGTGGTGGCAATATCTTCCGCGGCATGGCTGGCGCATCCGCCGGCATGGAGCGCGCGACTGCCGACTACATGGGCATGCTGGCCACCGTCATGAACGGCATGGCCCTGCAGGACGCCATGCGCAATGCTGGCGTCGAAAGCCGCGTGATGTCGGCACTGAACATCGAGCAGGTGATTGAGCCTTACGTTCGCGCCAAGGCCATGCGCTATCTGGAAGAGGGCCGTGTCGTCGTCTTCGCCGCCGGTACCGGCAATCCCTTCTTCACCACCGATACTGCGGCTGCCCTGCGTGGCGCCGAAATTGGTGCCCAGGTTGTGCTCAAGGCCACCAAGGTCGATGGCGTGTATACCGCCGACCCGATGAAGGACAAGACCGCGACTCGTTATGACAAGGTCAGCTTCGACGAGGCCATCAGCCGCGACCTCAAAGTCATGGATGCCACCGCGCTGGCACTGTGTCGTGACCAGAAACTCCCGATCAATGTGTTCTCCATTTTCAAGCCGGGCGCGCTGAAACGCGTTGTCATGGGCGAGGATGAAGGCACGATGGTGTACTGCTGAAGACTAGATTTAATAGAGACTGAACATGATTGCCGATCTCAAGAAAACTACCGAACAGAAGATGAACAAGTCGATCGAGGTCCTCAAGGCTGACCTCGGCAAGGTGCGTACCGGCCGTGCTCACACCGGTCTGCTTGATCACGTTCAGGTCGACTATTACGGCTCGCCTGTGCCGATCTCCCAGGTCGCAAACATTACCCTGGTCGATGCTCGCACCATCGGTGTTCAGCCCTGGGAAAAGCCCATGGTGGGCAAGGTTGAAAAGGCCATTCGTGATGCAGACCTGGGCCTGAACCCTGCCACGCAGGGCGATGTGATCCGCGTGCCCATGCCCATTCTGACCGAAGAGCGCCGTAAGGACCTGATCAAGGTCGTCAAGGGCGAAGGCGAGACCGCCAAGGTATCGATCCGTAATCTGCGTCGTGACGCCAACAACGCCCTCAAGGATGCCCTGAAGAAGAAGGAAATTCCGGAGGATGATGAGCGTCGCGCCCAGGACGATATCCAGAAGCTGACCGACAAGGCCGTGGCCGAGATCGACAAGCTGCTGGCTGAGAAGGAAAAGGACCTGATGGCGGTCTGACCGTCGTCGATCCCGACAGATGCGTTTCTTCCGCAGCTCCACCAAGGATATTCCCAAATCTGGCGACATGCCGGCGCATGTGGCCGTCATCATGGATGGCAATGG
>Ga0209370_1002329_pt1 | contig 13917 bp, 11 predicted proteins | sample AgamicAtPrz_FD_187164 | JGI IMG/M metagenome (GOLD analysis project Ga0209370, IMG submission 187164) | Agave microbial communities from Guanajuato, Mexico - At.P.rz (SPAdes) (version 2) | ecosystem: Host-associated > Plants > Phyllosphere > Phylloplane/Leaf | place: Guanajuato, Mexico... | reverse complement strand
TGGCCAGTCGGCGGCGGTTGATGACGGAGAGCCCAGCGGTACGGCCGGGCGCCCCATGCTGGAGGTTTTGCGCCACCAGGATCTGGAGGGTGTGCTGGCAACCGTCGTTCGCTATTACGGCGGCATTCAGCTTGGGGCAGGCGGTCTGGTGCGTGCCTATACGGATGCGGTGGCACAGGCCCTGCGTGATGCCGAGAAAGTCGCCATCGTGAAGCAAAAGACCCTGCGCTGCGCTGTGCCCTACGCCTTAGAGGGCATGATGCGCCGTGAGCTTGAAGCTGCTGGCGCAAAGCTGATCAGCGTCAGCCATGGCGATGTGGTTGAACTATCGTTTTCGCTTGCCGAGGGCGACGTTGAAAGCCTGCTCGCGCGGCTAGGCGAACTCGGGCAAGGACAGATCAGCTGGTTGCGTGATAACGAGCTGTCTTAGCGTTCCGGTCTATGCCGGTTGTCCCGGCTGAGCGGAGCGTGGTCGCCGTTGCCAAGATCCCTGGAAGCACGGCCAACCTGTTCCTGTTGCTGGCGTTCAGCCGTGGTCTGCGCCTCCTTGAGCGCTTCCCGCTGGTGCCGCTGATACGTATTGTTCAGATAGGCACTGATGGCGACCACGAGGGAAACGATCAAGAAGGGAATGAGTAGCTTGCGCATGCGCAGACCTTGAGGTTGTTAACAGAAGGCGATTGGCTTCATGATCAATCTTACTTCTGAATATAGCTGTCCCGGTCCTTGTCTTGCAGCAGCACCTGCTCGTAGGTGTATTTGTCGGCCGCTTCGTATTGCTCTTCGGCCCATGCACGGCAAGCATCGCAACAGAAACGCGGGATTTGCACGGCGAAGATGGGTCGCTTCGGGCGTGACTCGTTGCGCGACTCGATCGTGACCGCACCGCCGCAATCGCTGCAGGTACGCACGGTCTCGACTTGCGATTCACGGATGCCGGCCGTGTCGTAGTAGATGCTGTTTTCGCGCGTGTGGAATTCCTGATCCGGATAAACCTCGCTACGCAGGGCTTCACGGTTCTGCCAGTGATTCAGGGTGACTTCCTTGAGCCGCACCAGATAGTCGCTGATGCGCGGGTCCTGGATTTGATCCTCGGCATCGTAGTCGGGTTCGCGGATCTGCGAGTAGTCGCGCTCGGCCATCGCCAGGATGATGCCGGTGTTGATGTAAGGCAGAGCGCTCTCGATCGAGTAACCACCTTCAAGCACGGCGATATCCGGCTTCAGTCTGTCGTTCAGCACCGCGTAACCGTGGGCCGTGAACTTCATATTGGTGATCGGGTCGGAATAGTGGTTGTCCTGGCCGGCCGAGTTGATGATGAGGTCGGGCTTGAAGTCAGCCAAGATGGGCATCACGATCTCGTCGAGCACATAGAGGAAGCCTTCCTCGCAGGTGTTCGGCGGCATGGGCAGGTTGATCGTGGTGCCGAAGGCATTCGGCCCGCCCAGTTCGTCCGGGAAACCGGAGCCCGGATAGAGCGTACGACCGTCCTGGTGCATGGAGATGAACAGGGTGTTGGGGTCGTGCCAGAAAATGTCCTGCGAGCCGTCGCCGTGGTGGCAGTCGGTATCGACGATGGCGATCTTCTTGATGCCATGGCTTTCACCGTACTTCTCGCGGATGTACTCGACCATGATGGCTTCCATGTTTAAGGTACAGAAGCCGCGCGTGCCGTGCACGACGCGCATGGAATGGTGGCCGCAAGGACGCACCAGGGCGAAGGCGTTATCGACTTCCTTGGTCATCACCTTGTCGGCAGCCGTCAGCGTACCGCCGACCGAGATCAGATGCGAAGCATGGACAAGCTCATCGATGCCGGGCACGCAGAAGTGCACGCGGTTGATGTCTTCGGGGGTGCAGAGGTCGGGCTTGAATTCGAAGATGTTGTCGAAGTCGAGCAGGCCTTCTTCGTTGACCTGATCCTGGGTGTAGAGCAGGCGCTCTTCGCGCTCCGGGTGAGTCGGCGAGATGGCGTAGTCGAAGGCGGGGAAAAATACGAGTCCGGTTTTCTTTTTCATGATCTACCTCTTACTGCACAGCATGTTTGCTGAGGCCCGGCTTGATCTGCAGCCGGACGCGGAAGTTCTTGCCCGTGGTGGAGCCGTCGCGAATGACATTGAAGCTTTGGCTGTCGGCCACTTCGACTTCAATGTCTTCTTCTGGCGCGCCGGCAACGCGGGCGATATTCGACAGCTTTTCACGGCCGATATCGATCAGGTCGTCGATGGTGAAGCCGCGCGGAATATCCGTCAGCTCGCCTTCTTCGGCCACCGACATCAGGCGTTCTTCGGTGTCGGCCATCAGCGTGAGTTCAACCGTGGTACGCGCCATGGCGGCGCCACTGGCGTTGATCACATCCGAATCACCGGGCACGATCTCGGTCATCTTCAGGAGCTTGCCAATCTGCTTGGCCATATAGGGGGCAGGACCACCGACGACGATGGCGTCACTTGGGGCAAGCACCTTGCCCTCGAGCATTTCGTGAATCGTGTAGACCGGCTTGCTGTTCACCTCGGCGATCATGCTGCGCACCTTGGCGGCAATCGTCTCACAAGCGAGATCCATGATGGCTTGCGCGGTTTCCTCAATCGGCTTACCGAAGTCGGATGCCACCGCGGCAATTGCGGCCGTTGCTTTTTCCTTATTGCCGATATCGGCGAGACCCAGCACGATCATCGCGTCGGTCGGCGTCGGCACCGGGCCGTCAAAGGCCATGGCCGACCCCTTGCGCTCGGGGCCGATGGCAATCTTGCCGTCGATCACACGGACATGACTGTCGCCGCCGATGGCGATGGAGTGGGTGAGCAGGCCGCGGATCAGGGTCTTGTGCTCTTCGATCTGCACGCCCTTGGGCTCGAGCAGCGGCGCGCCGTCGGCAAACATGGCGATGTCGGTCGTGGTGCCGCCAACGTCGATGGACACCGAGTCGCGGTCGGTTGGCACATAGGGCAACACACCCATGATAGTCGCCGCAGGGCCGGAGAGAATGGTCTGCACCGGGTAGTGGCGCGACTGTTCCAAGTCAATGGTGCCGCCGTCGGCCTTGAGGATGTAGAGTGGCACATTTACGCCCAGTTGCTTGAGATATACCTGCAACTGGTCGGCCATGCCGCTATGCAAACGCCACACGGCTTCGTTCAAGTAGGCCGTAGAAATGCGGCGTGGAAAGCTGAGCTCGCCGGAAAGCTGATGACCCATGGTCACATGGCTGGCCTGGCCGTCGAGCAGGGATTGCACCGTCTGCTCATGGCGGGGGCTGCGCGTGGAGAACTTACCGACCACGCCGAAGTGCTTGACGCCTTTCTTTGCGAACTCGTTCTTGAGCGCGAGGATTTCATCCTCATCCACGCTTTCCGCCTCTAGACCGCGGTGGTTCATATAGCCTTTGACGAAGGCAATGCGATCGCTGAGCGGCAGCTCACTGTGAGCGACGCCGGGGCCGCTCATGACAATCAGGCCAACCGGATCGAGCTGGTGCTGGGCAACGGCATTGGTTGTCATGGTCGTGCTCAGCACGATGCGGCGCAGCTGCTTGAGATCTTCAGGGTCGGTGACGGCCTGGGTGGCGTTCATAACAGACTTGAGCAAGTCGCTCTTGTCCGTCATGACCTTGGATTTGCGGAGGATTTTTCCGTTCTGCATGAGAACGGAATCGGTGTGGGTTCCACCCACGTCGATGCCGAGGATCATTGTGCTTGGGGAGGGAGTTAATCAGTCCAAGCCGTATTATAAGGGGCACCGAATCTCAGGGCTGCCCGGCTTTCATGTCTTGCGCAGACCGCCCTTGAGCAGGTCGCGCAGCATCAGGTAGCCACCCACCGAGAACAGATGGGCCAGTGCAAAGTAAAGCCCCATACCCAGGGCGCCCAGCCCAAACAGTTTCAGATAGCTTGGGGCCTGCCATACATGGGCTATCCAGCCCACGCTACCAAAAGCCAGGATGGCGATGAGCAAGGTAGGCAGGATGTCTGTGATCTGCATCACATAGCCATAGCCGACCAGGCGGCGGGTAAAGACGGATTTGACGAGATAGACGAATGTCGTCGCAATGAAGTGGCCCCACAGAATCCAGTACACGCCGTAGTCGTGTGAAAACAGCAGCACCAGCATCAGGCTGCCGCTTTCAAACAGGCCCAGGCACAGCATCCAGTTGGGCTTGTTTTTCACCTGGATGATGTTTCCATTGATCCGGTGCAGCGGCACCAGCAGGGCTGAAATCAGCATGACCTGGAAATAGGGGGCCGCGCTCAGCCACTTGTCCGGCAACAGGAACTCGAACAGCGGTTCACTCAGGGCTGAGAGGCACAGAAAAGCCGGGTAGATGACGAAGACGGACAGGCGGATGATGCGTCGGTAGCCATCCAGCAAGCGGGCATCATCGTCTTGGATGCCAGCCAGTGCGGGGTAAGTGACCTGCTGTACGGCAGTGACCAGCTGCTGGACCACGATCTCGCGAACCTTGTCGGCAAAGAAGTACAAGCCGGCAACGCTCAAGGTAAAGAGCTTGGCGATGGTGGCGATATACATCTTGGCGAAGAACTCGCGCTGCAGATCGGTCATAAGGATCAGCAGGCTGAATCGGGAAAGACTCTTGAGGTCCTGCACCGAAAAGCCCAGGCTGGGCTGCCATATGCGCGTACGCCAGAACAGCAGACCATTGATCAGGGGAAACAGCAGCATCTGGGCAATGATGGCCCAAACACCCAGGCCGCTATAGGCCAGGGCTGCGGCGATCAGTCCGGAAACAATGGAGGCCGGCAGGCTGGTCATCACCTGCAGCTTGAACATCATTTTCCGCTGCATCACCGTGGAGTGCACGATGGAGAATGCTTGCAGGATCAGGCAGAGGGCCGAGACCCTGAGCAGCAAGCTAAGCCGCTCCTGCTCGTAGAAGTCGGCGATCCACGGCGCTGCCGCCCAAATGATGGCGTACAGAAGAAGCGCCAGGGCGATGTTGGTATAGAAGGCCGTATTCAGTTCACTCTGCGTGACCTCCTTTCTGCGTATCAGGGCGATTCTGTAACCACCCTCGACAAAGGCAAAAGAGACCGCCAGAAAAATGGAAATGACCCCGACCAGACCATAGTCATCCGGCGTCAGGAACCACGCTAGAACCAGCGTGATCAGGACGGATGAGCCCTTGCGCAGAAGTTGCTCTCCGAAGCTCCAGAAGACATTGATGACGACTTGCTTTTTCAAGCGGGCTCCTGGCGCGTCATGAGACATCGTGCTTGTGTTCAGATGGGCTCTCCCTCTGAGTTTTGTTCAGGCTTGATGGTCAGCCGCGTCCTAGCAGGGAGCGTACGAAGGTTCGGGCCGGAGTCGGCAGCATGGACGTCAAACGTGCTCTTTGTCGTGAAAACTCGAGCATGGATTCCGAGTCAATGACACCCGAAATCAGCGATGGTGAATAGACCTGGGTCGTATCAACACAATACACCGGCTTGCGCGTGAGCTTTGCAATCAAGCGGGCCTGCTTGTCATCACTCTCGATAAAAAGATCCAGCCCCGACTCGGCATAGTATTTCGCCTTGTGCGTCGCATGCGCGCCCAGCCTCTGCCGCTCAGCCGCATTGGGCAAATCCAGCATGATCAGATTGTCGTATTGAACCCCGTGTTTTTCCAGCCACGCTTCGGTATGGGCGCGATACTTGGTGAGTCGGCTGGTGACGAGCGAGTGAATCTTGTACGAGGGCAGAATCAGGGAATCAGCATTCTGCAAAAACTCGATATAGCGCTCGCCGTCATCATTCTCAGTGGTGCTGGGGTCACGGCAGAGAACACCATCGATATCGACGCCAGCTCGACCTAGCAATGAGCGGTGGAAGATATTCCACTCAAACACGCGTGGCTCGGGGACATATTCAAAGAACATGTCCACATCCGGCCTGTCCTTCGTTGAGGAATAAATTGCCAGCGTTGTGATGCGATCCCTCAACTCGGCCGGAATATTTTCCAGCGTCTTCTTGAGTGAGTCGCCGGAGCTGATGCTGTCATCGACCAACAGGATTTTGCTCGCATTCAGGGCGACACCGAGGTCCACACGCGCTCTTCGCGTCGAACCACTCTTGATGGCTTCATTCGCGAGCAGGCCGTTCAGGCTCGTTACACCCACATTCAGATAAAGGCCGATGATGTAGGCGGGCACCATGCCGCTTCTTGGTATGCCGACCACCAGGTCAAAGCCACGAGCCTGTAATCTTGGCAAGCCGCGCTTTATGTCTTCCGACAGATGAGCAAAGCTACGGTAATTCATGATCTGAGGCCTCCGTGATATCTCGACTCATGTGATCACGAGGTTATGTGATTTCCGCAATAGTCACTATGGGCCGAATGCACTAACAAGCGCGTGAAATGCCTGTGTCCACTAGTTTTCGTGCCAGGAGGGCATCGGCCTTTAGCCTCCCGACTAGTTCTTATTGCTCATTGCCCGCGTGAGCGACTTGTCGGATATTTGAAGCCACTTCTCCTTGCCGCTGTGGCGATCTACTGAATATGGAAGGGCACTATGAGTGAAGTGAGCGCAGCAGGGCGGCTGACGGTGATCGTTCCTCACTACAACTCACCCCAGACGCTGATCAGGCTGATTCAGAGCATTCCCGATCAAGACTGGATTGAGATTGTTGTTGTCGATGACAACAGTAGCGATCCTCTCCCTTCGCTTGACGCGATCTATCCCAGAGTCCGTGTATTTTCCGTCCCTCAGGGCAGAAAGGGAGGCGGGGCTGCACGGAATGTTGGGCTGCAAAACAGCCAGAGCGACTGGGTACTGTTTGCCGACGCCGACGACCTGTTTGTTGCTGGCGCATTCGAGCAGATTGAACGCTACCGCCATTCAGATCTGGACGCAGTTTACTTCGCACCCACCAGCATGAAGGAAAAAACAGGTGGCATAGGCGAGCGTCATTTGCATTACAAGGGCTTGCTCGAGAAATACGCCAGGACTTCGGACAAGAGCATGTTGTACAAGTACTTCGTCCCGTGGAGCAAGTTGGTTTCCAGGCGATTGATCGATGCGCACTCGATCTCGTTCGATGAAGTCATTGCCTCGAACGACATGAACTTTTCGCTCAAGGTGGCTTTTTACAGTAACCGGCTTGCCGTAGATATGGCGCCGATTTACTGTGTGACCGAGAGCGAACAGTCCCTGACCAAGCAGACCTCGCTTGCCGTACTGGAGAGCCGTTTCTACGCCGTGGTGCGCTACAACCAGTTTTTAAAGTCGCATGGCAAGGGTGAACATCAGATCGGAATCAATCTCCAGATCTACAACATGCGGCGCCTTGGATTCCTGACGGTCATGAAGTACCTGGGATATGCCCTCAAAACAGGCATGCCCTTGCAAAGAGGCCTCAAGCATCTGGCCATGCAGATCCGCAAAGACATGAGGGCCGGCCAGGCAAGCATCTGACCTCCACGCCTCAGGGTGGCGTGAGGTGCGTGTTTATGGCTGCCAGTAGGTCCTGCAAGTAGAAGGGGTCATCGCTGCTATTCAGCGCAACCATGACGCTCAGTTTTCCCACTGCATTCATGTGATCGCACGGCTCTTTCAAACACTGCTCCAGATCAGCCATAAATGCGGTTCGAACTTCGTCCTGAAGCTTACTGATGCAAGTACCTATTGCGCCGCCGGCAATAACAACGCTCGTAAGCATGTCTTCTTTGCTAAGGCGTTGAATCTGATGAAGCGCCTCAGACAGTTCGATTTTGCGCGTAGCCATGATGCCCCCTTTGTGCTCGGCTTCTCAATAGCCTTGTTACGTTTAGCAAATTAGCTAAATTACCGCGGCTAGTCCAGCAGCCTATCCAGAGATCCGGTGAGCGACGCGTCTGGCTGCTTGAGGCAATAAAAAAGGGGACCAATCGGTCCCCTTTTTTATTGCATAGCGCTATGGATTAGAGCGCAGCGTCCTTCAGCTTCTTCAGCGGGCGAACCTTGACGCGAATCGTGGCTGGCTTGGCTGCGAAGACTTGCTCTTCCTTGGTGAAGGGGTTGATACCCTTGCGCTTCGGCTTGGCCGGAATGTTCACAGCAACAACCTTCAGCAGGCCGGGCAGGGTGAATTGGCCGAGGCCCTTCTTGCTGACGGAAGCCAGGGTGACAGCCTCGATGGCGGCCAGAACCTTCTTCACATCCTTGGCTTCAACTGCGGAAACTTCGGCAACCTTGGTGATCAGGGCCGACTTGGTCAGCGCTTCCTTGATCGGCTTCAGTTCGGCCGGAGCGGCTTTGACAACCGCCTTCTTGGCGACGGGCTTTTTAGCGGCCGGAGCCTTCTTGGCAACGGGCTTTGCAGCGGGCTTCTTTGCGGGCATGGATAGAGCCTTATACGTGTTGAACAGGAATGGCCACTTTAGTGGCGTTTTTACCCACTGAAAGCTGGAGCGGAGGCCTAAAACAAGGCTATTTCTGCGGAATTTAAGGTTTTTCTCTAGCCATCTGGCCTGCTAAGTAAAGCTGTTTGGAAACCAACCAAGACTTTAAGCGCAGCATGAAACTACTGGTCTTGCTTTCGCCAGCTTGGCTGAAGCTCAGTCACCTGCCAGCGTTCAGGCCTGAAGCTGAAGAGATGGCGGCGGACATCTTCATCGCTCGTCGCCCCAAGGAATTCTTGATACTTCTCTGATGGAAGGACGGCCGGAATTCGTTTTTCTTCCCCGTCCTTGTAAAAGTCACGCATAAAGACATGATCGCTTACGTTCGTCGTTAGAACAGTGAAGCTGTACATGTCTCCGGCCCGACCACTCCGCACTTCCCACAGGCCTGCGACCCCGAACCAATCGCCCTCGATATTTTCGAAGCGATTAAGTACGTGGCTTCCGCTCGTGTAGCTGGGAACGAAGAAGGCCTGCATAGGAATTACGCAGAGTTGCCGGTTCTTCCACGCCTGATGGAACGGTTCCAGCTTATCGGCCGACTCAGCATGGGCATGGTAAGCGTGCTCAAAGTCCCGCGGGCCAGCGCTATGTGGCATCAGTCCAAATGTGGCTTCGGTCCAGCATGAGGGCAGCTTGTTTATCAGCACAGGGGCAATGCCACCCGGCTGAATCCTTCCATATTCCTTACTGAACTCAAGGTTTAGCAGCTGTCTTTGTGGATTGGAGCGAGGTACTTCGTATCGAGATGCCATTGCCTAATGCTGGGTAGGGTTTAAATCCATTGTTTTTGTGGCGCTTTTTATTAGTGCTTGAATGAAGAGCACTTAGCTAATTTGTGTTTCTTACTGCATGAAGTCAGCTAATTGACATATTTTCACAATTGACCGGACCGGGATTTCACTTTCAATTAGTGCATTATGTCAGTTTTGGATAGTATGAAAACTGGCTTACTGAATACTTTCTACGGGAAGAAAACACAGGCCTTTGGACATCACAAGGAAGGACGAGTGTGTCAATTGACATGAAGCGCGCCTCACGACGCAAGGGAGGTGTGTTTAACTCAACGCTTTCCGGACTCACTAATTCGTAATGAGATTTGAGGCGCCTCCTGACAGCGAAATTCACATCCTGGCAATCGATGATGATGCCGCGATCCGTCAGCTCATCATTGATTATCTTGGCGATAACGATATTCGGGTGACCGCGTTAGCCGATGGTCATGGCATCGCAGACGTCATGGATAGGACATCGATAGACCTTCTTCTCGTGGACATCAAACTGCCCGGTGAAGACGGACTGCAAATCACTCGCCGCGTGAGGGAGGTTTCAAATGTCCCCATCATCATGTTGACCGGGCGCAGCGATGAAGCTGATCGAGTGATCGGACTTGAGTTAGGGGCGGATGACTATCTAACCAAACCCTTTTCTCCGCGCGAACTGCTGGCACGAGTGCGGGCCTTACTACGCCGGACGCGCGCGCTGGATCCGGTGGGTAGCGGTCTTTCACGTGCTAGGGCATTTCGGTTTTCGGGGTGGGAGCTCAATGTGCGGCTCAGGCGACTCCATGATCCCGATGGCAATGAAGTCGAAATTACCAAAACCGAATTTAACCTTCTCGTTGCTTTTTTGATGGCACCGCAGCATGTGCTCTCGCGCGAGCAGCTAATTGAAATGTCGCGTTTGCATACGGACGAGGTCTATGACCGGGCAATAGATGTGCAAATAGGGCGTATTCGGAAGAAGCTTTCGCGCCCAGGTAGCGACGAGCAAATGATCCGGACCGAACGTGGTTTTGGGTACATCTTTCTGCCTTTGCCGGAACTCATCCGTTAAAAAACAAAGCAGGCTGTTCAGCCCAAGCTGAAATTCAGATATGCGTACTATTGGCTCATTCAAGTGGATACCGGCAAACAATCGTTTGCATCTATCCGACGACGCTTGGCGTCTCTTTGATCTTCCGAAGGAGGGTGTTGCGACGTTCGAGCGCATCTTTCGGAATGCCTATCCTGGGGATAAGTCAGAGATCAAGCGTACGCTTGAGAAGTCCGCCTCAGAATGTGTCGGCTTTGATTTCGAGTGGCGGTTTCTGACCTCCGACAATCAGATACGTACCATCCGCGTAGCCGCTCAACCGCTGTCGACAGATCACGGTGAGGTTGAGCTTATTGGAACTATGACTCAAGTCATGGCGCCGATAAGCCCGATGATCACGCTTGATGATGAGCTTACGAAAGTTAAAGATGAGGCAGCCAGATTTCGGCTGACTATTGATCAGGCACCGGGCCTGATGTGGTCTGCCCATGCCGATGGATGGGCCGATTATTTAAGTCTGCGGTGGCTTGAGTACGCAGGCCTCACCCTTGAAGAGGCGATGGGGTGGGGGTGGCAACAGGCCATTCATCCAGACGATAGCCCGGCACTCATGGAAGCCTGGGCTGTTGCCTTGGCGAACGGAACTCCCGGGGATGTGAAAGCCCGCCTGCGAAGACACGATGGTGTCTATCGATGGTTTTCGTTTCGAGCGAACCCTTATTTCGATGACTCGGGAAAGCTAGTTCGTTGGTATGGGCAGACCTTCGATATTGAGGACTTAAGGAGTACCGAAGCATTGTTGGCGGGCGAGAAGCGCTTGCTCCAGATGCTCGCTATGTCTGCATCTCTCAAAGCAACACTTGAAGAAGCTTGTAAGACCGTTGATGAACTGTTGCCCTGCAGTACCTCCTCAATTTGGCTTTTGTGTCCGGAAGGCAATACGGTTACCGACTTTTTTGCGCCTGGATTGCCTCAAGCATTTATTGACGATCTCAAAAAACTCATAGACGAAACGGGCAATGGGAAGATTGGCTTTTATGCCGGCCCTTGCGGCAGCGCGATTCAGTCGAAGAAAACCATTGTGATTCCCGATCTGGCGAATAGCGATGGGTGGGTCGAATATCGTGAGCTTGCGGTCTCATACGGCTTTCGTTCGGTGCTGTGCGCACCAATCTTTTCGAGTGCTGGTAAAACAGTTGGCATGTTTGTTCACCAGTCTCGTGAAGTGGGTGAGCTAGGGGAACACCCACGAACTGTCGTTGAGCACTTCACAAACATGACCGCCATGGCCATCGAACATATGTCGATGGACAAAGCGCTTCTTGCCAGTGAAGAGCGTTTCCGGCTGATGGCGGAAACCACGCCTGATGTGATCTGGATCACGGATCTCCACCCAGAGAAGGTTTTGTATTGCAGCCCTAGATTTGAGGACCTTTGGGGTTACAAACTGGAAGAGCTATATAGGGATGCCCGCTACTGGCTGCACGGCATTCACCCAGAAGACCGCTCCAAAGTCATTGCGGCATTTAATCGACTTGTTGAAGATAAAGACGATAGCCCCTATGCGATCGAGTTTCGCTTGCTACGTGAAGATGGCGAAATCCGCTGGATCTACGAACGCGCGGTTCTGATTCGCGATGCCAATGGGGCGCCACAGCGCGTTAACGGTGTTTCGACGGACATCACAGACCGTAAGCTGACAGAGCAGGCCTTGGCCAAGTCGGAAAGCCGACTTGCATTGGCAATCGCTGCTTCTTCAGATGGAATTTGGGATTGGGACGTAGTGACCAGCCAAGTCTATATGTCGCCCCGCACACGAGAAATCTACTCGCTAGATTCTGACAAGGAAATTTTGTCCCGCTCGCAATGGCGGGCGCTCATTCGGTACCACCCGGATGACAGAATCGTCGTTGATAAATGGCTCCAAGATTGTTTGGATGGCCATATCACGTCGTTCACATGCGAAGTCCGTGTCCAGACTTTCACCAATGCTTACCGCTGGATTCGTATTCGCGGCATGGCAAATCAAGATCAATTCGGTCGCGCCTATCGTATCGCAGGTGCGGTAACCGATATCGATACCCAGCGTCGAACAGAAATGTCCTTGCAACAAGCCAAGCGCCTGGAGGCTATGGGGACATTGGCTGGAGGCATTGCCCATGACTTCAACAATATTCTGGGCGTAGTGCTGGGTTACGGCGAAATGGCTTTAAGAGCAGCATCGACGGGAACGCGACTGCATCGTGACCTCGATAACATCGTCAGCGCGGGCGAACGCGGACGGGCTCTTGTCGATCGTATTCTTGCATTTAGTAGAAGCGCACCAAACGAAAACATCTCTGTAAATGTGGAGGCCGTCGTTGAAGAGGCGCTTGGAATGGTGCGCCCAACTTTGCCCAATGGCATTAACGTTGTGTCGTACCTGCGAGCTGGCAAGGCAGCTTTGTGTGGTGATCCAACGCAGGTTCATCAGATCGTGATGAATCTTCTGACCAATGCGATCCAGGCAATGCCCAACGGCGGGGTTATCAATGTAACCTTGAATGTACAAGTGATCACCGAGCCGAAGATCACTGCAACCTCCGTTGTTGAACCTGGCGCCTATTTGGTTCTGAGTGTTGAAGATAACGGTACAGGGATGCCCCCAGAGGTGCTTGAGAAAATCTTTGATCCCTTCTTTACCACCAAAGAGGTTGGTGTCGGAACCGGCCTAGGGCTGTCGCTGGTTCATGGCATCGCAATCGCGCTAGGTGGCGCAGTGGATGTTTTTAGTCAGGTAGGCAAGGGCAGTAACTTCACGGTATATCTGCCGCAGACGGGATTTGCCACGCTTACCCGCAACGATGTTGCAGCCTCCTTGCCCAAGGGTAGCAAAGAGAGGGTTCTGGTGGTGGATGACGAGGCAGCGCTTGCTCAGCTGACAGGCGATTCGCTTACAGAGCTGAACTATGAAGCGACGGTGTTCACTTCCAGTAGCTCAGCGCTTCAAGCGTTCAACGCAGAACCAGATAAGTTCGATGCCATTGTGACCGACGAACGCATGTCGGGCCTGAGTGGCTTAATGCTTATCAAAGCCGCACGAGAGCTCCGTCCAGAAATTCCCTCTCTTTTGATGACGGGATTTGTCGGTGATATCCAGGTTCGAACCAAGGACGAGCATTCGCCAAACGAATTCCTCAAGAAGCCGGTCACGATGAGAGAGCTTGCCTTGGCCATGGAGCGGATGTTGCTCGATGCACCATGACTAAAGAATGGGGAGCTATCTATTAGCGACCCCATTATTTAGTCGTTCAGAAACGAATGCTGGTCGTGAACTGAGCGTAGCTTATGTCTCGACCGCCGCTTTGTTCCACAAACGTGCCAGCCTGGAATCTCACTAGTGCGACCTTGAACGATACATGATTGTTGTATTGCCAATTGGTCAGCAGCTGAGCTTGGGTGCCGATGTATCTTGAGCTTGATGCTTCGGGGCCGATTAGCGGCGACAGCGGCAGCGTATAGACGGCATCCTCCTTGCTATAGCGCCACATGGGATTTAGCGACAACGCCACACTCAGGTTGCTTTGAGGTTTTACAGTGACCGACGCAGCGAGGTCGATCAAGTTGGCCTGAGCGACAACACTCGCTTCCGAGAAATATGACCCGTTCGGATAGAGGGCATTGAACGTGCCTTGCTTTCCATCGTTAGGGTTCTTGTCGCCACTGATAATGTCAGTCTTCAGACCC
>Ga0209370_1002325_pt1 | contig 13934 bp, 10 predicted proteins | sample AgamicAtPrz_FD_187164 | JGI IMG/M metagenome (GOLD analysis project Ga0209370, IMG submission 187164) | Agave microbial communities from Guanajuato, Mexico - At.P.rz (SPAdes) (version 2) | ecosystem: Host-associated > Plants > Phyllosphere > Phylloplane/Leaf | place: Guanajuato, Mexico... | reverse complement strand
GCGCGCGGCGCGAGAAATCGTCGCAGTCGAACGGGATCAGGCAGCGCTCGACCGCGATCAGCGCCGAGCGCGTATAGAAATTCAGCGCGGGCGGCGTGTCGATGTACACGGCGTCGTACATGTCGAGCTCGTTCAGGGCGTCGCGCAGCTTGTAGATCTTGTAGCGCGATTCGAGCTTGCCGTGAAGCGTGTCGAGATCCGGATGCGCGGGCATCACGTCGAGCCCGTCGAACGGGGTCGCGTGGATGAACGACGCGACGTCGACCGGACGGAAGTTGAAGGTCAGCGCGGTTTCGAAGAAGCCGGCGACGCCCGGTTGCGCATCGGCCGCGGCGTCGCCGAGCAGGTAGCGCGTCGAATTCGCCTGCGCATCGAGATCGATGACGAGCGTGCGCAACCCTTCGCTCGCGCTGATCGCCGCCAGGTTGCAGACGATCGTCGACTTGCCCACGCCGCCCTTCTGGTTGAATACGACCCGTCGCATGGTGTCCCCTCGATCGAAACGTCGAAACATCCAGCTTAGCCGGCCAATAATGGCGACCGCGTGACGCAGGTCGAATTGGGCGCGAGTTGGGCGCGAGTCGGGCGCGACTTGGCCGCGGCATGCGTCAGATGCGCGGCACCGGGCCCGATACGTACCGGTTGCCGGGCACGCTCCACCGCCACGGCAGATCCTGGCCGACGCGAATGCCGATGCGCGGCCCGCCCGCCAGATCGGCGGGCGGCGCCATCCCGTCGTCGACGATCGCGAACCTGTCGCGCGCGCCGACCAGGTCGACGCCATCCTGCGCGCCGCCGATCCCCATCGCCTGCGTCAGCCGGGCCGGCCCGCGGCACAGGTCGCGATCGCGCGTGCGCGGCGGCCGCGCCGCCCGCATCTGGTCGAGCCCGTGCAGCGGTTCCAGCGCACGGATCAGCACGCCCGTTCCCGCGCCGTCCGGGCCGCACACGCAGTTGCAGCACCAGTGCATGCCGTACGTGAAATACACGTAGAAGTGCCCGGGCGGCCCGAACATCGTCGCATTGCGCGGCGTCTTGCCGCGATAGGTGTGCGCGGCCGGATCGAGCGCACCCGCATACGCTTCCACTTCGACGATGCGGCCGGCCCGGCCGTCCGCCGCCGCGAGGATCTTGTTGAGCAGTTGCGGCGCCACCTCGGTGGCCATGCGATTGAAGAATGCGCGCGGCACGATGACGCCCGGCCATGGCGCCGCAGTCTTACCGCGCTGCATCGTGCCTCTCCGTCATCGCCGCCAGATGAAGCTCACGATACGCATCGACCAGATCGTCGAGCCCGAACGCGAGGTTTCTGCCGCTCGGGTTAGGGAGCACCCAAACGCGTGCATGCCCGATGCGGGCCCGCTGCAGCCCCCACGCGACTTCACGTTGCCCCGACAGCGCCGAATACGCCGCCTTGCCGAGAAAGGCGACGAAGCGCGGCGCATGATGCGCGACCTTCTGCTCGAACCCGGCGGCCGCGGCCGCGAATTCCGCGCGCGAAAGCTGATCGGCACGCGCGGTCGGCCGCGGCACCACGGCCGTCAGCCCGCAGCCGTACCGGAGAATGGCGCGATCGTCGTGTGGTGACAGTTCCGCCGGCGTGAAGCCCGCGAGATGGATCACGCGCCAGAAGCGGTTGTTTCTCCCCGCGAAGTGATGGCCGGTCGCGGCCGCGACCAGGCCGGGATTGATTCCGCAGAACAGGACGTCGAGATGGGGGGCGATGAGGTCGGGAAGTGCGTCAGCCACGTTTCATCCGGACAGCGGCATGCAGGCGCGACGTAAACGAAGCAAGGCCCGAAAACCCGGGCCAAGCGACTGGCTTGACTCGGACATTCGGGCCCATCGTGATGCGAGGTGCCGGCTTGGCGATCAGAACGGAATATCGTCGTCCATCTCGTCGAAGCCGCCGCCGGCCGGTGCGCTCGGACGGCTCTGGCCGCCGCCACTTGCACCGCCACGCGCTGCGCCGCCGGCACGACCGCCGCCACCGCCACGCTCCGCCTGCTCGCCGCGACCGCCGCCACCACCACCGTAGCCGCCGCCATAACCACCTTCGTCACCGCCGCCACCGCCGCCGCCCGAACCGCCGCGGCCGCCGAGCATCTGCATCTGTTCGGCGACGATTTCGGTCGAGTAACGGTCCTGGCCGTCCTGGCCCTGCCACTTGCGCGTGCGGATGCGGCCTTCGATATAGACCGACGACCCCTTCTTCAGGTATTCGCTGACGATTTCCGCCAGACGGCCGAAGAACGCGACGCGATGCCACTCGGTCATTTCCTTGAAATCGCCGCTCGCCTTGTCTTTATAGCGGTCGGTCGTCGCGAGACGGATGTTCGCAACCGCGTCGCCGCTCGGCAGGTAACGGACTTCAGGATCGGCGCCGAGGTTGCCGACGAGGATGACCTTGTTGACGGATGCCATGTGTTTCTCCAATAAATTCGATGCCGGGCCGCCCGCGTGTGTCGCCGGAACGGCCCGCCGGGCAGGCCGGCGCGCTGCCGATACCTGCCCGAAACAAGATTCAGGCCTTGCGCGGCGGCGCGTTCATGCTGGCCGCGATTATAAGCCACGCGGCAACGAGGCCCGAGCACGTATAAAACACCGTGTTCGCGCCGCCGTGCTTCAGCAGCCAGCCGCCCACGATGCCGCCGAGCGCGAGCCCGATCGACTGCGTGGTGTTGTAGACGCCCGTGGCCGCGCCCTTGCGCGAACCCGGCGCGAGCTTCGACACGAGCGACGGCTGCGACGCTTCCAGGATGTTGAACCCGAGGAAGTACACGAACAGGATCGCCGCCACAATCACAATGGTATGCGGTGCGCTGCCGAGCAACAATTGGCCGATCAGGATAGCCAGAATGCCGCCGAGCAGCACCGGCTTCATCTTGCCCCGTTTTTCCGCGACGATGATCGCCGGCACCATCATCACGAACGCGAGCCCCATCACCGGCAGGTAGACCTTCCAGTGCGCGGCGACCGGCAGCCCGCCGTCCACCAGCAGGCGCGGCACGACAAGGAACAGCGCCGTCTGCGTCGCATGCAGCACCAGCACGCCGAAGTTCAGGCGCAGCAGCTCGACGTTGTGCAGCACCTCGGCGAACGGCGCGGGCACGTGCACGGGCTTCGCCGCGTCGGGCACGATCCACAACACGACGCCGATCGCGAGGATCGACAGCACGCCGACGATCGCGAACAGCCCGCTCATCCCGACCCAGTGGAACACGATCGGCGCGCCGACGATCGCGACCGCGAACGATACGCCGATCGAGCCGCCGACCATCGCCATCGCCTTCGTGCGGTTCTGCTCGGAGGTCAGGTCGGCGATGAACGCGAGCACCGCCGACGACACGGCGCCCATCCCCTGGATCACGCGGCCGACGATGATCCACGTGATGTCGTGCGCGAACGCGGCGACGAAACTGCCGAGCGCGAAGATCACGAGGCCCGTGGCGATCACCGGCTTGCGGCCGAACTTGTCGGACGCCCAGCCGTAGAAGATGTAGAACAGCGACTGCGTGACGCCGTAGGCCCCGAGCGCGATCCCGACCAGCAGCACGTTGTCGCCGCCCGGAATGGTTTTCGCGTAGACCGAGAACACCGGCATGATCATGAACAGGCCGAGCATGCGCAACGCGAAGATCGCCGCGAGCGACGTGGTCGCGCGCAGTTCGGGCGCAGTCATGCGGGAAGACGTGGCAGACGGATTGGACATCGGGAATGAATTTCGAATGATCGGAATGTCCGCCCGGTAGCGGGCGGCGGAAGATCAGGACCGGCGGCCTGGCGGCCTTTCGCGCGACACGTCGGGGCCGGATGCAGGCGGCCTGCGGGCCGCGCGGAACGTGCGGCGCGACCGCTTTCCCCGGCGCGGGTGTCGCCTTGCTGCCACCTGCTGTAAAGGCCGGGGGCCGTAAACGACGGTCTCGAAAAGCCGTTATAGTAGCAGGTTTGGTTCCCTCCATTTTCGCCAGGTTCATGGAACAGATCCGTATCCGTGGGGCACGTACCCACAACCTGAAAAACGTCAATCTCGACCTGCCGCGCCACAAGCTGGTCGTGATTACCGGGTTGTCCGGGTCGGGCAAGTCGTCGCTCGCGTTCGACACCCTTTATGCCGAAGGCCAGCGCCGCTACGTGGAAAGCCTGTCCGCGTACGCCCGCCAGTTCCTGCAGCTGATGGAGAAGCCCGACGTCGACCTGATCGAGGGGCTGTCGCCCGCGATCTCCATCGAGCAGAAGGCGACGTCCCACAACCCGCGTTCGACCGTCGGCACGGTCACGGAAATCCACGATTACCTGCGACTTTTGTACGCACGTGTCGGCACGCCGTACTGCCCCGACCACGACATCCCACTCGAGGCGCAGAGCGTGTCGCAGATGGTCGACGCGGCGCTCGCGCTGCCCGAGGAAACCAAGCTGATGATCCTCGCGCCCGTCGTCGCGAACCGCAAGGGCGAGCACGCCGAGCTGTTCGAGGAGATGCAGGCGCAGGGCTTCGTGCGCTTTCGCGTGCGCTCGGGCGGCGGCACGGCGAACGAAGGCGTCGCGAAGATCTACGAGGTCGAGTCGCTGCCGAAGCTGAAGAAGAACGACAAGCACACGATCGACGTCGTCGTCGATCGCCTGAAGGTGCGCCCGGACATGAAGCAGCGGCTCGCCGAGTCGTTCGAGACGGCGCTGCGCCTCGCCGACGGGCGCGCGATCGCGCTGGAAATGGATACCGATCACGAGCATCTGTTCAGCTCGAAGTTCGCGTGCCCGATCTGCTCGTACTCGCTGCAGGAGCTCGAGCCGCGGCTGTTCTCGTTCAACAACCCGATGGGCGCGTGCCCGGAATGCGACGGCCTCGGCCAGATCACGTTCTTCGACCCGAAGCGGGTCGTCGCGCACCCATCGCTGTCGCTTGCCGCCGGCGCGGTGAAGGGCTGGGACCGCCGCAACCAGTTCTATTTCCAGATGCTGCAGAGCCTCGCGGCGTTCTACGAATTCGACATCGACGCCGCGTTCGAGGATCTGCCGGAAAAGATCCGCAAGGTGCTGCTGTTCGGCTCGGGCAAGCAGACGATCCCGTTCTCGTACATCAACGAGCGCGGCCGCACGACGATCCGCGAGCACGTGTTCGAAGGGATCATCCCGAACCTCGAACGCCGCTACCGCGAGACCGATTCGGTCGCGGTGCGCGAAGAGCTGTCGAAGTACCAGAACAACCAGCCGTGCCCGTCGTGCGACGGCACGCGCCTGCGCCGCGAGGCGCGCCACGTGCGGATCGGCACCGGCGACCATGCGCGCGGCATCTATGAAATCAGCGGCTGGCCGCTGCGCGACGCACTCGGCTATTTCGACGGGCTGACGCTCGACGGCGCGAAGCGCGAGATCGCCGACAAGGTGATCAAGGAAATCGTCGCGCGCCTGACGTTCCTGAACAACGTCGGCCTCGATTACCTGTCGCTCGAGCGCAGCGCCGAGACCTTGTCGGGCGGCGAGGCGCAGCGCATCCGGCTCGCGTCGCAGATCGGCTCGGGGCTCACGGGCGTGATGTACGTGCTCGACGAGCCGTCGATCGGCCTGCACCAGCGCGACAACGACCGCCTGATCGCGACGCTCAAGCATCTGCGCGACCTCGGCAATTCGGTGATCGTCGTCGAGCACGACGAGGACATGATCCGCACGGCCGACTACGTCGTCGACATGGGCCCCGGCGCGGGCGAGCACGGCGGCGTCGTGGTGGCCGAAGGCACGCCGAAGCAGGTGCAGTCGAACCCGCAGTCGCTGACCGGCCAGTACCTCGTCGGCAAGCGCGTCATCGAGTATCCGGACGAGCGGCTCGCGCCCGATCCGGAGCGGATGCTGCGCATCGTCGACGCGCACGGCAACAACCTGAAGCACGTCGATCTCGAGCTGCCGGTCGGGCTCCTGACCTGCATCACCGGCGTGTCGGGCTCCGGCAAGTCGACGCTGATCAACGACACGCTGTATCACGCGGTCGCGCGCCATCTGTACGGCTCGTCGGCCGAGCCGGCGCCGCACGAGGCGATCGAGGGCCTCGAGCACTTCGACAAGGTGATCAACGTCGACCAGTCGCCGATCGGCCGCACGCCGCGCTCGAACCCGGCCACGTACACGGGCCTGTTCACGCCGATCCGCGAGCTGTTCTCGGGCGTCCCGACGTCCAAGGAGCGCGGCTACGATCCGGGCCGCTTCTCGTTCAACGTGAAGGGCGGCCGCTGCGAATCGTGCCAGGGCGACGGCGTGCTGAAGGTCGAGATGCACTTCTTGCCGGACGTCTACGTGCCGTGCGACGTGTGCCACGGCAAGCGCTACAACCGCGAAACGCTCGAAGTGCAGTACAAGGGCAAGAACATCAGCGAAGTGCTCGACATGACGGTCGAGCACGCGTATGCGTTCTTCAGCGCGGTGCCGGTCATCGCGCGCAAGCTGAAGACGCTGCTCGACGTCGGCCTCGGCTACATCCGCCTCGGCCAGTCGGCCACGACGCTGTCGGGCGGCGAGGCGCAGCGCGTGAAGCTGTCGCTGGAACTGTCGAAGCGCGACACCGGCCGCACGCTGTACATCCTCGACGAGCCGACCACCGGCCTGCATTTCCACGACATCGCGCTGCTGCTGGAAGTGATCCACCGGCTGCGCGACCAGGGCAACACGGTCGTGATCATCGAGCACAACCTCGACGTGATCAAGACGGCCGACTGGGTGATCGACCTCGGCCCCGAAGGCGGCGCCGGCGGCGGCCAGATCATCGCGCAGGGCACGCCCGAGCAGGTCGCGAAGACGAAGGCGAGCTTCACCGGCAAGTACCTCGCACCGCTGCTCAAGCGTCCGACCCGCAAAGTCGCGGCCGGCTGACGCCCGTTCCGCCCTTCCCGCGCGCGGCCGCCCGGCCGCGCGCGCGTCGAGGCAGGCCGCGCCCCCTCGTTTTCCCTTCTGCGTTTACACCACGCGCCAAACGGCCCGTTTGCGGACGATAATGGCAGCTATACTTTACGGTCGTAAGGTTCGTCATCCGCACCAATCCGGTGCGGCGCCGGGCGGCCCGCGCTCTGCCGCGTGCCGCGCGGCACGACACAGGGACAACAGGAATCCACGATGGAGAAGCAACAAGAGTCGCGCGACACGCAGAACCGCGAGCCGCACCTGCGCAGCGTGCGGCTGACGAGCGACTTGAGCCTGCCGAAGCTGTCGGCGCTCGAGATCGGCAGCTATCTCTTCGCGCTCGTCATGATGTGGCTCGTCCTCGAGCTGCGGCTGCTCGGCGGGATGCTGGCCGGCCTGCTCGTCTACCAGCTGATCCACACGATCGCGCCCGTGATCGAACGCCATACCACGAGCATGCGCGCGCGCTGGGTCGCCGTCGTGCTGCTGTCGATCGCGATCGTCGGCGCACTCACCGGCCTGACGCTCGGCATCATCGAGCATTTCGAGCACACGGTGCCGAACCTGCAGAGCCTGCTCGGCCAGCTGATGCAGATCGTCGAGCAGACCCGCGCACGCACGCCGGCCTGGATCGCCAACCTGCTGCCCGTCGACGTCGAACAGATGAAGACGAAGGCGGCCGTGCTGATGCACTCGCACATGGACCAGCTCCAGCAAAGCGGCAAGAGCGTCGCGCGCGGCTTCGGCCACGTGCTGTTCGGGATGATCATCGGCGCGATGATCGCGATCGGCGTCGAGCAGGGCAAGGTACGCCGGCCGCTGTCGACCGCGCTCGTCACGCGCGTGTCGCGCTTCGCCGAAGCGTTCCGCCGTATCGTGTTCGCGCAGATCAAGATCTCGGCGATCAACGCGGCATTCACCGGCATCTACCTGCTCGTCGCGCTGCCGATCTTCCACCAGCGGCTGCCGCTGTCGAAAACGCTCGTGCTCGTCACGTTCATCGTCGGCCTGCTGCCCGTGATCGGCAACCTGATCTCGAACACGTTGATCGTCGCGGTGTCGCTGTCGGTCAGCATGGGCACCGCGATCGCGTCGCTCGCGTTCCTCGTGGTCATCCACAAGCTCGAATACTTCCTGAACGCGAAGATCATCGGCGGCCAGATCGAGTCGCGCGCGTGGGAGCTGCTGCTCGCGATGCTGATCATGGAGGCCGCGTTCGGGCTGCCGGGCGTGATCGCCGCGCCGATCTTCTATGCGTACCTGAAACGCGAGCTGTACCTGCTGCGGCTGATCTGAAGCCGCCCGCTCGCCAACGGCAAACAAAAACGCCGCGCCCCGTGAATGAAGGGCGCGGCGTTTTCGTTTGTGGAGCGGGCGTTCCGCGGTCGACGGATCAGCGGAACACGACCGTCTTCGTCCCGTTCAGCACGATCCGGTGCTCGACGTGCCACTTCACCGCGCGCGCGAGCGTCACGCACTCGACGTCGCGACCGATCGCGGTCAGCTGGTCGGGCGTCATGCTGTGGTCGACGCGCTCGACTTCCTGCTCGATGATCGGGCCTTCGTCCAGATCGGTCGTCACGTAGTGCGCGGTCGCGCCGATCAGCTTCACGCCGCGGTCGAACGCCTGGTAGTAAGGCTTCGCACCCTTGAAGCTCGGCAGGAACGAATGGTGGATGTTGATCGCGCGCCCGGCGAGTTGCTTGCACATGTTCGGCGACAGGATCTGCATGTAGCGCGCGAGCACGACGAGATCGGCCTGGTGCTCGTCGATCACTTCCAGCACGCGCGCTTCCTGCGCGGCCTTCGCGGCATCGGACGAACCGCCGACGAGCGGGAAGTGATGGAACGGAATGTTGTAGCTCGCCGCGAGCTGGTAGAACTCCTTGTGGTTCGACACGATCGCCGGAATCTCGATCGGCAGCTGGCCGGTGCGATAGCGGAACAGCAGGTCGTTCAGGCAGTGGCCGATCTTCGACACCATGATCACGACGCGCGGCTTCACGGCCGCATCGTGCAGCTCCCAGCGCATCGAGAACTGTTCGGCGAGCGGCGCGAATTCCTTGCGAAGCGTGTCGAGCGCCGACGCGGCATCCACGCCGCCGCCGTCCTGCTCGAAGTGCACGCGCATGAAGAACTCGCTGGTGCGGCTGTCGCCGAACTGCGCGGAATCGAGGATGTTGTTGTTGCGCTCGAACAGGAAGCCCGAGACCGCATGGACGATGCCGTGCCGGTCGGGGCACGACAGTTTCAAGATAAAGCTGTGATCGGTCGGCATGACCGCTACTCCCATTGTTTCCGTATTCGTCAAATTGCCCGTTCGTGCGGCGCGGCGCGCGTCATGCAGCCGGCACGAACAGCGCGTCGATGCCGGCCGCGTCGGCCGCCGCAATCCAGCGGTGGCGCAGCAGCGTGTCGAGCGTCGCAAGGCTCGCATCCATCGTCGCGCGGCCTTCGCGCAGCCAGCCGATCACCTCGGGCACGCCGGCCAGCAGGTGTTCGGCCACTTCGCCGTCCTGGTTGCGCGGCGCGAAGTCGTGCGGCAGCGGCAGGTCGTACACGAAGATCAGTTCCGACTGCGTGCCCTCCGGCAGCGCGTTCAGCACCTGCACCGTACGGCCCGCGATCGCGCGCGCCGCCAGCTCGGCCGGAATGCCGGCTTCTTCCCAGCACTCCTTCGCGAGCGTCTCATGAACGCCAAGCCCCCAGCCGATACCGCCTGCGACGACGTTGTCGAGCATGCCGGGGTCGGTGGCCTTGCTCGCGCTGCGGCGGCCGAGCCACATCTTCGGCGCGGCCGCAGCGGCCGGCTCGCCCGGCGTAACCGCATATTCTACGATGCCGTTCACGTGCACCGCATAGGTCTGCGTGCCGAAGAAGCGCGACGCGGCGCGCTCGATGTACGCGAGCGGCGGATCGTCGAAGCGATTGCGGATCGCATAGATCTCGTCGCGCCAGCCGGGAATCGCGCCTTCGGCCGCGAGCGCGCCGATCGCGCTGGCCAGCGCCATGCTGCGCGCGTCGACCGAATCGTAGCGCGCCGACAGCACGACGCGCTCGCCGGTCAGCTCGAACACGTCAGGCCAGCGCACGAGCTTCGCGACGTCCTGGCGGCGCACCCAGCCGACCGCCTGGCCGGCGATCTCGAAACGCAGGTGCGCGGCCGGATCGAAGCGGCGCGCGGCCGCGATGCACGGAAACGTCATCGCGCTCAGTCCTTCAGCGCGACGCGGATGCCGATCGCGATGAACGTCGCGCCGGCGATCCGGTCGAGCCACACGCCGGCCTTCGGGCGGCGCTTCAGCCATGCGCCGATCATGCCCGCGCCGACGCCGAACAGCGAGAAGACCGCGGCCGTCTGCAGCATGAACAGCGCGCCCAGCTCGAACATCTGCAGCGTCACGCCCTGCGCGCCGTGCGGATCGACGAACTGCGGCAGGAACACGACGAAGAACAGCGTGACCTTCGGGTTCATCAGGTTGCCGATCACGCTCTGCCGGAAAATCGTGGCGAGCGGCTGCGGCGGGCGCGCATGCGCGTTCGCGAGGCCCTGGCTGCGCAGCGCCTTGATGCCGATCCACACGAGGTACGCGGCGCCCGCGAGCTTCAGGATCTGGAACGCGACCGGCGACGAACGCAGCACGGCCGCGACGCCGAGCGCCGCGAGCGTCGTGTGGAACAGGATTCCGGCGGTGAAGCCGAGCGCGGCGACGAAGCCGGCCGCGCGGCCCTGCGAGATGCCGCGTGCGAGCACCTGCAGGTTGTCGGGACCCGGCGCGAACGTGATCGCGATCGACGTGGCGAGAAACAGCATGAAGTTGGGCATCGCGACCTCGCTGCGGAAGGTGAAGCAGGGCGAGCCGGGTGAACCGGCACATACCGGGGCGGCAAGCCCCGACGAACCGGCGTTCAGTGGCCGGCGAATTCGGTAACGGTATAGACCGGCAGTCCGGCGTTGCGCAGCAGCGTCGAGCCGCCGAGATCGGGCAGGTCGATGATCGCCGCGCCTTCGACGACCACCGCGCCGAGACGCTGCAGCAGGTTGCGCCCCGCCATCATCGTGCCGCCGGTCGCGATCAGGTCGTCCATGATGATCACGCGGTCGCCGGGGCGGCACGCATCTTCGTGGATCTCGACCGTCGCGCTGCCGTATTCGAGGTCGTACGATTCCGAACGCGTCTTGTACGGCAGCTTGCCGACCTTGCGGATCGGCACGAAACCGACGCTCAGCTCGTATGCGACGATCGGCGCGATGATGAAGCCCCGCGCATCGAGCCCCGCGACGTAGTCGAGCTTCGCGTCGACATAGCGTTCGACGAACAGGTCGACGAGGATGCGCAGCGCCTTGGGGCTCTGCAGCAACGTCGTGATGTCGCGGAACTGCACGCCCGGCTGCGGCCAGTCGGGCACCGTGCGGATCTGGCTGTGGATGAAGGCGACCGGATCGAGCGGTGCGCCCGACGACGAATGCGGCATGAAACTCTCCGAAAAAAACGGTGCGCGAAGATCTGGCACCGTTTCTGATCAATACGGGTCAGGTTGCGAATCGCGGCTCACGCGGCCGCGGCCGGCGGATCGCGCCGATGGCGCGACAACCGCTCCTCCGCGAGCGCGAGCGCCTCGGGCAGCCCGCGCAGCACCACGATGTCGCTCGCGCGCAGCTTGGTCTGCGGATCGGGTTCGACGCCGCGGATGCCGTGCCGGCGGATCGCCGTGACTTCGAGCCCGAGCGCGTACAGCCCGAGTTCTTCCAGCGAACGCCCGACCGCGTCCGCGCGCGTATCGACCGGCACCGATTGTAGCCGTACCTGCTCGTGATCGTCGTCGTCCGCGTCGTCCGCGCCGTGGAAATAGCCGCGCAGCAGGCTGTAGCGCTCGTCGCGCATCTCCTCGACGCGCCGCACGACCTTGCGCATCGGCACGCCGACCAGCACCAGCGTATGCGACGCGAGCATCAGGCTGCCCTCGACGATCTCCGGAATCACCTCGGTCGCGCCGGCCGCGAGCAGTTTTTCGAGATCGGCATCGTCGACGGTGCGCACGATCGCCGGCAGCGTCGGCTCCAGTTCGTGCACGTGATGCAGCACGCGCAGCGCGGACGGCGTGTTCGCGTAGGTGATCGCGACGGCCGCCGCCCGGTGGATACCGGCCGCGACCAGCGACTCGCGGCGCGCCGCGTCGCCGAACACGACCGATTCGCCGGCCGTCGCCGCCGCGCTCACGCGATCGGGGTCGAGGTCGAGCGCGACGTACGAAATGCCTTCCTGCTCGAGCATGCGCGCCAGGTTCTGGCCCGCGCGGCCGTAGCCGCAGATGATCACGTGGCCGCGCTGCTTGAGGCTTTGCGTCGCGATCCGCGTCATCTGCAGCGACTGCTGCATCCATTCCGTCGACGACAGCCGCATCACGATGCGGTCGGCGTTCTGGATCAGGAACGGCGCGGCGAGCATCGACAGCAGCATCGACGCGAGGATCGCCTGCAGCAGCGTCGAATCGACGAGGTGCCGATCGAGGATCAGGTTCAGCAGCACGAAGCCGAATTCGCCGGCCTGCGCGAGGCCGATGCCCGTGCGCATCGCGACGCCCGGCGTCGCGCCGAACAGCCGCGCGAGCCCGGCGATCATCGTCGCCTTGAACAGGATCTGTCCGACGAAGAAGCCGAGCACGATCAACGGATGCTCCCAGATCACGCGCGGATCGAGCAGCATCCCGGTCGTCACGAAGAACAGGCCGAGCAGCACGTCGCGAAACGGCTTGATGTCCTCCTCCACCTGATGGCGGAACGGCGTCTCGGAAATGAGCATCCCCGCGATGAACGCGCCGAGCGCGAGCGACAGGCCGAAGCGGTCGGTGATGAACGCGGCGCCGAGCGTGACGAGCAGCAGGTTCAGCACGAACAGCTCCTGCGAGCGGCGCCGCGCGACGACATTGAGCCAGCGCGTCATGAAGCGTTGGCCGATGACGAGCAGCAGCGTGAGCGCGATCACGATCTTGACCGCCGCGAAGCCGAGCGTGAGCGCGAGGTCCTTCGACGATTCGGCGCCGAACGCGGCGATCACGATCAGCAGCGGCACGACCGCCAGATCCTGGAACAGCAGCACGCCGAAGATGTTGCGGCCGTGCTCGGTCTCGATCTCGAGCCGCTCGGCGAGCATCTTCGACACGATCGCCGTCGACGACATCGCGAGCGCGCCGCCGAGCGCGATGCTGCCCTGCCACGTGATGTGCACCCAGTGCTCGAACAGCGCGCCGAGCACGAGCGCGAGCACGAGGGTCGCGACGACCTGCAGCAGGCCGAGCCCGAACACGAGCCGCTGCATCGCCCTCAGCTTCGCCAACGAGAATTCGAGGCCGATCGAAAACATCAGGAACACCACGCCGAATTCCGCGAGGTGCTCGGCCCGTTCGAGATCCGCCGCGACGCCGAATGCGTGCGGGCCGACCAGGATGCCGACGGTCAGATAGCCGAGCATCGGCGGCAGGTTCAACGAGCGGAATACGACGACGCCCACCACCGAGGCCAGCAGCAGCAGCAGGGTCATTTCGAGCGGGGAAATCACAGGCGAAGCGTCCTCGTTCGTCGGGGCCACGGCAATGCGGGCGCGGGTGGTGGCGGTGGACAGGCGACCTCGGACGAGTCCGAAGGCGCGGCGCGGCGAACAAACGCCTTTGCTATACTCCGCGCATGATAGCGAAAATCAATGATGACCGGGCGCTCGCGCTCGCCCGCGACGTGCTCGACATCGAGGCGGACGCCGTGCGCGCGCTGCGCGACCAGCTCGACGGCGGGTTCGTCCAGGCCGTGGCGCTGCTGCTCGGCTGCCGCGGCCGCGTCGTGGTCTCGGGAATCGGCAAATCGGGGCATATCGCCCGCAAGATCGCGGCCACGCTGGCCAGCACCGGTACGCCGGCCTTCTTCGTCCACCCTGCCGAGGCCAGCCACGGCGACCTCGGGATGGTCACCTCCGACGACGTCTTCATCGGCATCTCCTATTCCGGCGAATCGGAAGAACTCGTCGCGATCCTGCCGCTCGTGAAGCGGATCG
>Ga0209370_1002323_pt1 | contig 13937 bp, 19 predicted proteins | sample AgamicAtPrz_FD_187164 | JGI IMG/M metagenome (GOLD analysis project Ga0209370, IMG submission 187164) | Agave microbial communities from Guanajuato, Mexico - At.P.rz (SPAdes) (version 2) | ecosystem: Host-associated > Plants > Phyllosphere > Phylloplane/Leaf | place: Guanajuato, Mexico... | reverse complement strand
AGCCAATAAACCGTTCTACTTCGCAGGCGCACCGCTCGTTGCGATTGGTGCCGCCTTTGCCGCTGTAGGTGCGTCGGGGCAGGAAGCCTTCGGCTACACCGCAGTTGGGTTACTGGTGCCTGGCTTGTTGTTGCTCGGTGCGGGCTATAGGGCGAGTCGCCAGCGGGCTTAGTGGGATCAGCCTTTTCCTACAGACCCTGCCCAGCGCGTTCGTCATGATTCGTTTGGTCGCTCAGTCAGTCGTCTTGGGGCCAAGACCGACGTAAACCTGGCTGGGCGGCTCCAATTGTCGCTGTATCTTCCTCAGCTCGTTCCCTAAGGGCCCGCAGTGAGCGGGCCGGTATGATTAGAGGCTATCGGCGCGAAGCCCAATACGCATCGACAATGTCTTTCCGCAACTGATGCCTGTCATCAATGTCGATCAAGCCTTTTCGAAAAAGGCGCTCTGTCCACTGGTCCCAGTCTCGGATGAACCTGTCCCTTCCCCTGCGTTTATTAATTGCTGCAATCGCTATGATCGACTCGGCAAAGTGACTCATAAGACTCTCCTGCAAGTGTGTGAGCCCTAATCGTCAAGCGGTAGTGGCGTCGGTTTCCCGACTATTTGCGCTGCGCCCACCAGCATACGGGACCATCGTCAGTGTCGTGGATGGCCAGGCAGAACCAGCCATCACCTTCAGGCTTACCTGGCTCCCAGTAGCCGCAATGCGGCTCATCGGATTGGGAGTAGCGATCTGCAATTTCTTCTGGTGCATCCGTCTCCAGGTGGACCATGACAAGCTGCAAGCCTTGCTGGGTGACCCAGGCCTTGCACTTCTCGCCGTCGCCCTCGTCGAAGTCGGGTAGGTCCGGGTGTTCGTACATTCCGTATTCGTCTCGCACGACCTGCGCCGGCTGGATCAGTTTGATTTCTTCAGGCATGACGATTCCTTGGCCGCCATATCGCGGCGGTGAATAGAGGGGAGAGGGGTTACAGCGGCAGTGTTTCGGGGTACTTTTCCGTTTTTCAGGAGAGCCCGGCGTGATAGTTCATGGAATCGAATACAGCTTTTGCAGAGCCTCAAGCGTCACCCTTGGCCACGATGGCTTGGGTCTTGAGTGCCTCCGCGGCGACCAAATAATTTTCGAAATTTTCCGTAACGACGAGACGCTCAGGTTCGAGGTAACGCTATTTGAGCGCGACGTACCTCTAGAGCTGCTTGAGTACGCAGTTCCTGCGGCCCGTGAATTACTTGGGGATTTTGACCCTTACATCCCCAGTTAGGGACGGCGTCGCCTGATCGTTTTTGTAGGAATGGGATATCTCAAGCGCTTGCCAGTTGAAGTTGGTTCTCGCTACCTGTAGCAAGTCCAGGGTTCAACTCTACGCGCCGGCCGGCCAGCATGCCGGCGATTTGGGCATCGAGGTCGAGTTCCACCTCTCGCGCCTTCCGAGCTTTTCCTATCTCACGGCCCGCCAAGAACTGCTCGATTAACGCCTTGTCCTGCGCTTCAACCGCTACCAAGTCTTGCCCGCTGGAATGCTGACCGATGGCAGGATCCTCTTCGCCACGCGGCACAAGTTCGTGGATCTTGTGATGCACAGCTGACACCCAGGCCAGCGCAAAATGGTCTCCTGCAGTTTCTGGCGAATAATCGCTGCGCTGCTTTCCTGCTCGCACTTGGGACACGTACTCGCGCCTGGCAATCGTCAGCTTGGTCAGTAGCGCCTCATAGGCATACATCGCGATTTGGGGCGCCGGATTCACGCCCACATACAGCTCTCGTTCGATGACTCTACGTGTCGACGCGCACCACTGGCGTCGGGAGAATGACCTAACCCCGAAGGCGTCCCCAACAATCGAGCCTAAGTCTCGAGCCCAGGTCGGGCGGCGTTTGGCTCTTGAACTGTCCGATTCGACCTCGCCTACGTCGCTGACGCGCACATCGATCTCGGTGAGGCGGTACTCTCTCATCAGGGCCTGGGCCTGGCGCATCGCTGTGGCCGCCTCGGTTTCATTCGAGCTTTTCGAGAGGGCCAGGCAGCGTTTGATCTTGCGGATGACCCGCTCAAGCTTTCCGCCAGTTTTTCCTTGGTTTGTCACCGTGTACTTCATAGTTTATGCCTTTTTTTGAGAAGCTCATGGTTTCTAAGAGTGGGTGATGTGCTAGCTTATGCATTTGACTCGGACAAAATCCTATTTAAAGGGTAGGCCGAGTTATTTTTGCTGATAAAAACAGGGAGGGTGTATGTCGAGTTATGTTGTTTGGGCAAACAAGGGTGGTATTGGAAAGTCGACGCTAAGTTTTCAATTAGCCTGTGCAGCAGCACACGAGAATCCTACGAAGCAAGTTTATGTGATTGATTTGAGCCCGCAATGCGATGTTTCGAGGATGCTGCTTGGAGGTGGGCATAATGGGGGTGAAGAAATAATCCTTAACCTCATGGCATCTACTCCTAGAAAAACTGTGCAGGCTTATCTTTCTGATTGCTTGAATAGTGTGCCTACTGGTCATGGGTGGCCGGATATCAATGATTACATTATAAGCCCGAATAATTATAGGTCGCCCGAGGCTGATGATTTGCCTAGCAATCTTAATTTGCTCACGGGTGATTTCGACTTAGAGAGAACTATAACCTTAATTGAACAGCTGCCTCAGCCTCCTAGGCGAGCAGGCCGCGCTCCTACAGGTCCAGAATTTTCACAGTATGTCTTGATTCGGTCGTTCATAAAGCATGGTGTCGATCAGATTGAAAGTAATGGCGACTCCATAGTTATCATTGATACAGACCCCTATTTTAACGTTATTACAACTCACATGGGCTTGCTTGCGGCTGAGCATTGGGTGACGGCATACTCTCCTAACTCTCAGGCTAGCCAGTTTGCAGTTATGCGCAGCCTGGAGTTCATGTTTGAGCCTGCCTCCGGCCTCAAGCGTTTCATTTCTGATGAGCAGGCACGTTATCCAGCGCCATGGTTTGACTACCGCGGAAATCCTATGGTGGTGCCAACTTTAGAGATGGCGGAGCCGTTTCTTTTGATCGCAAATATGACGAACCCCTATAAGCTGAGCGGCGGCCAAAGCTATACCGATCCGCAGCGTTTGCATCGCCAAACTATCTCATCCATAACTGGGCGGGTGAACGCTGAGTCTGATCAGTACAATATTACCCGCTTCCCACATCACGAACATCTTTGGGATATGCGTCGCTTAGGCTTGATATGCGATTATAATGGGGTGGAGCTGCAATCTTTGCAGTTGGGGGCGAACTATCCTGAGCCAGGATCAACTAAGAGGTACCATCTCAATAGAACTGGTGGAACTCCAACGCAGTTGGCCGGTTATCAGCGACGCTTGGAGCATGTCGCCAGGCATCTGTAAAGGCTATGTTGGATATCGCCGACTGGTTTCGGCGATATCTTATATGGGGCAATCGAATCCAGTTTAGCGTTCCTGAGTGGTGTTTTTAATTCGGTCTGGAAGCGATCTAGGCTGTCGTGGTGGAACTCGTAGAGGTCTGAGACGGTTTGTACTCTAAGTCGTCATTATCAGCGAGGTATCCCGCATATAGGGCGCCCAGGCTACGTGCCTAATTCACGGAAGAGCCTCTGTATAGTACTCAGGCGAGATGATAGAACACCTCAATTTTGCGAACCATTCGAATCTGGGCAGTCCGTCGCTCGGGTGCTCTGCGGTCGCGGCGCAATGGATCGCTGTCATCGATAACAGCATGCATGGCGATCAGGCCGGCGAGGGCTATGCATAGCGGGCTGATGATCTGCCGTCGCATTGCTTCGGCCACGGCAGCTGCTCGACGCGCTACGCCGAGCTTGAACATGGCGTTCTCGATGCGGTTGGCCACGGTGCCAGGTGTGATCTGCATCTGCTGCGCAATCTGTTTGGCGGTCATGCCCTGGGCGACGCCAAGGAGCGCCTCCAGCTCGCGGGGAGCCAGCCCCTTACCAAGGTGGCCTGTCCATGTGCCGCAGGTGATCGTTTCCATGAGTTATCTCGGTAGAGCGCCTTCCAGGGCTTTGCGCAGCTCAAGGACTAGCGTGGTCGGCAGAGTGAGGTGTCCGCTGTCTTCGTCAATGGAATCCAGCGATGCAATCAAATTGCATGAGGCGGTATGTACGGCCACGAGCCTAGGCTTCGGGATCGTCGGGCCTTTCATCGTGCCGGCCGTGACCTTCTTCTTTCCTTTGGCCTGAGCTTTTTGCAGTTCGGCGCCTAGCACCTTGCCGGCACTGTCTCCGTGCTCGCGGACAACTTGGGCGGCTGTCGTCGCCGATACATGTCCGGCAGCTACGAGGTTCTGCACGTCGGTGTTTGCATTGCCCACGGTGAGCACCTGCTCAACATGCTGTCGTGTCTTACCGACTTTCTTGGCGATCTGATCGGGCGTCCATCCGAAGGCTCGCAATCGCTTGTAGCCCTCGGCCAGCTCAAGAGGGAAAGCTTTTCGTTTTCCTGGCTGGTGATGATCCGTGCGACTCGATCTGCGTCGCTGCCTTCGAAGGCGGTGACTGCAATCCAAGCCTCGGGAGCCTGGTTAGGATCTTTGCTTGGCGTGCGAGGTAACCGCCCGGCGTTGTCGAGCTTGAGGAGTGAGCGACGGCGCCGGTGACCATCGACTACCCAAACACCGCCTTCTGCGCGAGGTCGCACCTCAAGCGGTGGGATCTGGCTGTAGTGGTCTACTAACCCCGGACACCCATTTAGGCAAGAATGCTCGCCACAGAGAGGTGTCCGATGACCAAGCAACGCCGTACCTTTACCCCTGAGTTCAAGCGCGAAGCTGCCTGCCTGGTGCTCGATCAAGGCTACAGCCATGCCGAAGCGGCCCGTTCGCTCGGCTTGGTCGAGTCGGCACTGCGCCGATGGGTTAATCAGCTTCAGCAGGAGCGCGGCGGCGTTACGCCGGCCAGCAAAGCGTTGACGCCAGAGCAGCAAAAATCCAAGAGTTGGAAGCCCGGATCACGCGCCTTGAACGCGAGAAATCGATACTAAAAAAGGCTACCGCGCTCTTGATGTCGGAAGATCTCGAGCGTACGCGCTGATCCGCCAGCTCAGCGACCATGAGCCCGTTGATTGTTTGTGCGAAGTGTTCGAAGTCACTCGCTCAAGTTACTACGCACATCGTCACAGAAGGCGAACTCCGGACGTTGAACGACTGCGGTTGCGCAGTCGAGTGAATGAGTTGTTCACGCGAGATCGAAGTGCGCCCGGCAGCCATACCATCATGGCAATGATGCAAGAAGAAGGTGAGCAAATCGGGCGGTTCAAGGTCCGCAGCCTGATGCGTGAGCTGGCGTTGATCAGTAAGCAGCCAGGATCACATGCGTACAAAAAGGCCACAGTGGAGCGGCCAGATATTCCGAACACCTTGAACCGAGCGTTTGATGTCGAAGCGCCAAATCAGGTCTGGTGTGGAGACATCACTTACGTCTGGGCACAGGGCAAATGGCACTATCTGGCAGTTGTCCTGGATCTGTATACACGCAGAGTGGTTGGTTGGGCCTTATCAGAAAAGCCGGATGGAGACTTGGTGGTCAAAGCGCTGGACGTCGCTTACGAACAACGTGGAAGGCCTCAAGGACTACTGTTCCACTCCGACCAGGGATCGCAATAGGGCAGCCGTCAGTTCCGCCAGAGACTGTGGCGCTACCGCATTCGCCAGAGCATGAGCCGCCGAGGCAACTGCTGGGATAATGCACCGATGGAGCGAGTCTTTCGCAGCTTGAAATCAGAGTGGATACTGACCACGGGCTACCTGACCGGGCAGCAAGCTCAACGAGACATTGGCCAATACCTGATGGGCCACTACAACTGGATCCGACCTCATCAGTTCAACGATGGACTGGCTCCGGCGAAAGCTGAAGAAAACTCAAAACCGTGTCCGGGATGAGTTGACCACTACACTTTGCAAGCTACCGAAGTCTGCATTGTCCGGTGGTTTAACGTCGCGGAGGTTGTAGGTGATCTGCAAGTCCAATCCTCGCTTCAAGGCTCTGTACTGGGCGTAAAGAGTAGCCAAGATTTATTTACTGAACGAAGTGCAATGTTAGGCCTTTTGCATCAAGCACATTGGCTTATCGCTGAGTCTGGTGAGAAGGCCTAATAATCATCCTGGTTGTAATGAGGTTCTCTCAGCTAGCATTCAGGTATATAATGGATTGTTCTTGTGTAAAGTCATGATGCACGAACTCATCGATGTTAAGGATTTTTGTTGGGATGCCGAGTCTTAAATAGGTTGCAACAACCTTTTTAGTAAAGCGCTTGTCATTCGTCACTAGATGGTCTGTGGCGGTTGCATATATTGCGTGGCTCACATCATGCATTCTTCCGGTCAGCGAGGCGGCATGATTTTTTTCTTCCTGGTTGTAACCTGCCTCTTCCATGCAATTTAATATTTTAGTGATAATCGTCTCTTTTTTGTGATGGCTTTTCGCTAAGGAAATGCCGGTAGGTATTGAATTGAAACTCATGCCTGCCTCGGAGAATCGCATGCTGATGAAATCGAAAAAGCATTTGTCATCAAATATTTCTTCGGGGGGGATTCTGGAAAGACGACGAGGGCCTAGGTTGAATTTCTTTTGAGTTTCTAGAAATGTGGCAACGCCCTCCGGCGGTTTTTGTATTTCTTCGAAGTTGGCTTGTAGGGTTTTTTGGTCTCTGCGGCCAAAATGAAACAGTTCATTGCGTTTGGCAACATCTGTTAAATCTAGATATTTATCTACGCGAGACATACATGCGCCTAGATCTTCTTTTATAAGTAGCGTAGAAAACTGCTTCTCACTTATCTTTCCGGCGCGAAGGCGCTCAAGCACAGATAAATGAATACTCATCGCTTCTTCAAGTTCGGGATGTCCTGAGAACGAGCGTATGATTTCCTCTGTTTCCTCAATGTTGCAGTATCCCGGCACGAGCCCAAATCCATCATTGAATCGATTGACAAGATTGTAAGTTCTGAACGTGGCAGGTATGTCTCTTCCGCTTAAGAAACGTGCTGAGAGCTCCTCGGCATGGGGCGGTGCATGAGGAAATAAATGTCCAGATTGAGAGAGTTTTTTAACCTTAGTTAACGTATATTCGTAATTAGCCTCGCGGTTCGCGATTGACAAATAAACATTTGTGTCTAAATAGATCTGTTTCCTTGCCATGTGCCGGTACTCCAAGTCAAACAGTATGGGCGCTCGTGATTTCGCAAGGTATGTCATAATGACATTATAAGCAAGCGCTATGCCGTACTTGCCGTTTCATCAGCCAAAAAATTTCTCAGCTTCTATGTCAGCCAGATTTATGACGAAACGACGACCGTTAACCGTCATCCACATCAGGGCGTTGTTCTCCGGATACCTAGTGTGGTGTTTCAATCTGCTTCAAAACCGCCGCCACAATCGCCTCTGGCCTGTCTTCCTGCATTAGGTGGCCCGAGTTCTCTACTCGGACGCAGGGCTGTCGGGAGATAAGCCCAGCAAGTCGCTCCCCTTGGGAATAGGGAATCCAGGCGTCCTCCGCGCCCCAAAGTACCGACACGGGGCAATCCAGCCTTCCGTAAAGCGGTTCAATTTCCGCGGTATAGACCTGATCCATCTGTGCGACCTGTCGGTAAAAGGCCGCCTGGCCAATCGGCCCCAGCCATGGTGCGCTGTAAACCTGCAGGGCCTCGTCACTGAGGGGATTGGCCGCAGAGGTTTGCAGATAGGCGGCCAGCAGCGCCCGATGCATGTACTCGGGCATCCCGGAAAAGGCGGCTTCATGTTGACGGACATGCTGAACGAAAGGAGAGCCCCAGGGTGCCAGGGCTACCGCATCGAAAATGGTGAGGGATGCATAGCGCAGACCGTTCAGGTAGTACGCGCGCAGCGCTGTCGCGCCGCCAAAGTCATGGGCCAGGACGTCAGGGCGCTCGATGCCCCATTCCTTGAAAAGCGCAGCCAGGACCTTGTTCTGCATCGCCAATGAAACGTCTTGGCCCTCTCGCATTTCAGACAGACCATAGCCAACCAGGTCGAAGTAATACACGGTCCTGCTGCCAGTGACATGAGGTATGACGCGCCTCCATACCTGCGAAGAGAAAGGCGTGCCATGGATGACGACCAGCGGCGCGCCTGTCCCCATTTTTCCCCATCTGACCTTGTTGCCTTCGATGCTCGATGCGTAGGGCAGATCCAGCATGGCTCACCTCACATTGTCATTTAGCTAAATGACTATGATGCAGGCATGGACAGATCAACACAGATGAAAGCGATGGGCAGTGATGTCCGCATGGCGATCTTTCGCCTGCTCGCAGCCCCTCGTGACCACTTCGCCGATCAAGGGACGGCAGATCCCGTCGAGTTCGGCGTCTGCATGACCCTTATCGGCAGTGCGTTGGGTATTGCCCAGCCAACAGCGAGCCGCCACCTTGAAATGCTCAGGCAGGCGAGGTTCATCTCGGTTTCAAAGCAGCAAAAGTGGCCGTACTGCAAGCGTAATGATGCCGAGATTCTCGAGTATCTGGAGTGGTTCAGGCTTGAGTTGGCGCCCGGTGTCTAGAAACGCTTGGGTCGAGCGAAGTACAGACGCTGCATCAGCCTGCATGGCTCAAACGGTCAGAACTGGTACCCGACCCCCGCGTAATACCCCCAGCCATCGGATCGGCCGCGGAAATCCCCATCGCCGAAATTCAACTGGCTGCCATCCTGCCAATTGCCGCCATTGTGGAAGTAACGGCCGACCAGCGTGAAACGCAGGTGGGTAAAGGCATACAGCAATACGTTGGTAGCCACCGTGGCGTTGGCCGTGCGGTTGGGGTTGTCCTTGTGCAGGTCCGAGCCGAAATCGAAGTTGGTGAAACCGATATAGGTCAGCGAGGCGCCGTTGTCGAACTTGCCGAGGGGCACGATGTACTTGAGCTGGGCCCGGTAACCGTCCCACGAATACTCGTTGCTGGCGCCATAGTTTTCCCACTGGTAGCGGCCATAGAAGTTGGCCGACAGGTTGACCCGCGAATGGGTGTCGATGTCGGTGCCCAGGCCGCTGTAGAGGGTATTGGCGCGGTTGGCGCTGTTGCTGCCGTGGTCGTAGATCCAGTCGAAGGCTACGTACCATTCCCTGAATGGGCCGACGGCCAGGCTGCGACCTGCCAGGTAGTCGATTGAGATCCGCGGTTCATGCTCCATGAACAGCGGTGAGCCATGGTCCCACACGCCTTTATCGTGACTGTTGCCAATGTCGAGGATCTTCGGAATATCAATGTAGCCGTAAAGCTCGAACGGCCCCTTGCGGCCGAAGTATTCGTACTCCAGGTAGATATCGTCGACCGGGCGTGGGCCGAAACTGATGTCCTTGGTGCCGATCAGGGTGAAGTTCTGGTTGTACCAGTCCGAGAGGTAGGGGCCTGATTTGGCCGGCGCTGCGGCCGGGCTCAAGGCTTCGCCCTGGGCTGACTCGGTGGGAGCGGTTTCCTGGGCATGGAGGGTGACGCTGAGTAGTCCCGTAACAGCGAACAGTAGCAGGGAGGCAGCCAGGGGGTAGCGCGTTGCTGGGCGCAGGGAGGCAGGTTGACGCATTGAAAGTCCTTGTTCATGCGGGGGTAACCCCAAAGGGGCAGAGGTGAGCGACAGCTTCGGCGATTTTCCGCCTAATTGTTTTGAGCAAACGTTTGCATACTCTGTACCAACCTGTCAGATGTCTTTGAAATTAAGGCTGAACTCAGGGTTTAAACTGACCCTTCGGTTATCAGGTTGCAGTAGGAGGGCGTGGGATGGGGTCAGGCGCGAGCAGGGAGCAGCCATGCTGCAAGGGGAGGGAGACGAACGCGGGCGGATTGGGCGATGGCTTGTGAAGCGTCACGGCAAAACCATCGCCCTGTAACTGGATCACTTTATTGCAGTGTCTTGGGCTTCCTGCCTTTGGAAGCCTCCTGCAACCCTTGTTCCATCCGCCCGATCATTTGCGCCAGTATCGCCGCTCTTTCCAGCTCTCCGGACGCCTTCATCCGTGCATGATCCCGCCGCAGGTTCAGCAGGCATTTCTGCAGTCCAAGCGCCGAGCTGTCGTAATTGTCCATGTCGTTCTCACTGGCCGTGGGCATCCGTGCCGTTGTAGGGAAGGCTCGACGGTATCAGTTCAATTCCCAGGCCAATACTGATTATTCATACACTGGCTGACAAAGCTGTAGAAGCGTCCTACAGCGACAAAAGAGGCGTCTTACAAGTTGCATGGGCTGAGTGTTTCGGCATGCTTCCATGTATGTCTCGGCAGGCCTCGGATCACAAGGCCTGCCGCAAAACCGGCGGGTCGCTGAGGCAGGCGTGCACCCCGGCACCCATCGCACGTTACTGAAACGATATGTTGCAATTGCCGTGCTAAATGCACGCATCGATCAGACGGATGTGTTGGCTTGGCCCAGCAGCCAGTTCACCACCTGCTCAGCGGGTGATCCACAAGGCGGTGGCTGGCTGGCAAGAAGATGGAAGCCGGCATCGGTGCTCAGCTCATGGCCTTCCAGTGCCAGCACCAGCGTGCCGGCTTTCAGCGCATTCGCCACCAGCAGGCGCGGCACCAGGGCGATGCCCATGCCTTGCTCGGCGGCCTCGATGGCGAGGATGGTCTGTGAGAACACCGGGCCGTTGAAGCGTGCGCCGGGCAACGCGTAGTGGTCGAACCAGCGCTTCCAGTTGTTGTGGCTGTCGGAAATCAGCGGGTGCTGCGCAAGATCTGCGGCTTGCCGCCAAGGGGGCTCGCCGCGCAACCCCGGCGCGCACACCGGCACCGCCACGCCGGGCAGCAGGGGCAGCGCGTAGGTCTCGGCGAACGGCGGCGCCCCCCAGCGCACGGCCAGGTCCACCGCGCCCTTGCCGCTCAGGGGGCGGGTACTGTCGGAGGCGTCGATCATCAGGGCCACCTGCGCATGCGCCTCGGCCAGGCGTCCCAGCCGTGGGATCAGCCAGCGGCTGGCGAAGGCGGGGGTGGTGCTGAGCAGGACCTGCTGCGGATCGCGCTGGTTGTCGCGCTCCAGCAGTTCGCCGGTGGCGTCCTCGATGATCTCCAGGGCCAGGCGCACGCGGGCCAGGTAGTCGGCGCCGTCCCGGTTGGGCCGCAGGCCGCGGGGCAGGCGCTCGAACAAGGGGCGGCCGAGCTTGTCTTCCAGGGTCCGCACCTGCTGGGCGACCGCGCCCGGCGTGACATGCAGCTCGTCGGCGGCAGCGCGGAAGCTGCCCAGGCGGGCGGCGGCCTCGAAGGCCACCAGGTGATTGACGATGGCGGGGGCGTTGCGTCGCTTGGGCGCGCTCATCCAGTAGATTTCCTGCAGGCTGCTGCCAATATTCGTGATTGGTGCGTTCAGCCGGATTCTGGCTTCATGGGCCTACTTGATCAACTCCCGGAAGGAGCGGCATATGTCTTCTCAGAAAGTGGCAATCATCACCGCAGGTGGCAGTGGCATGGGCGCGGAGGCTGCGCGGCGGCTGGCTGCCGACGGTTTCAGGGTGGCGATCCTGTCGTCCTCGGGCAAGGGCGAGGCCCTGGCGGCCGAGCTGGGCGGCATCGGTGTGACGGGCTCCAACCAGTCGGCAGAGGACCTGCAGCGTCTGGTCGATACCGTGATGCAGCAATGGGGGCGTATCGATGTGCTGGTCAACAGCGCCGGGCATGGCCCGCGTGCGCCGGTGCTCGAGCTCAGCGACGAGGACTGGCACCGGGGCATGGAGGTGTACTTTCTCAACGTGGTACGCCCGACCCGCCTGGTGACCCCGATCATGCAGCGGCAAAAAGGTGGGACCATCATCAATATCTCGACCTTCGCCACCTTCGAGCCGGATCCGGCGTTCCCGACCTCCGGTGTGTTCCGTGCCGGGCTCGCGGCCTTCACCAAACTGTTCGCCGACCGTTACGCGGCCGAGAACATCCGCATGAACAACGTGCTGCCAGGCTTCATCGACAGCCTGCCGGAGAAGGAGGAGTTCCGTAGCCGGATTCCCATGGAGCGGTACGGCAAGGCCGAGGAGATCGCGGCCACCGTCAGCTTCCTTGCCTCCGAGGGCGCGGGTTACATCACCGGACAAAACCTGCGGGTCGATGGGGGGATTACTCGTTCGGTGTAAGGGGGACGGCGAGCCTGCAGCAGGGCGGCGACTTCCGTTAGGATGTCGCCCCTGTTTCCCGCTATCCGGATTGCGCCCCATGAGTACACCAACATTCCGCCAGGCCACCTCCAGCGACGTGGACCGTTGCTACCAGATCGAAACCAACGCCTACGAGGGCGACGAAGCCGCCACCCGGGAAAAGATCGCCACGCGCATCGCCCAGTACCCGGAGGGCTTTCTCGTGCTGGAAGCCGAGGGCCAGGTGATCGGCTTCATCAACAGCGGTTGCGCCGACCAGGTGGTGATGTCGGACGAGGCTTTCAAGGAACTGGTCGGCCATGACCCCGAGGCGCCCAATGTGGTGATCATGTCGGTGGTGCTCGACCCCGCGCACCAGGGCCAGGGCCATGCCAGCCGGCTGATGGCGCGCTTCGTCGCGCAGATGCGAGAGCGCGGCAAGGCGACCATCCACCTGATGTGCAAGGAGCGCCATGTCGGGTTGTACGAGAAGATGGGCTACACCTATGTACGCCCGTCGGTTTCCAACCATGGCGGCATGGCCTGGCATGAAATGGTCATGGTGCTGTAGAGGCCCTTCGACTAGCATCGACGCTTTTCGCAGCCAGGGAGAGGCTTGTGAAGTACGTCGTGATCGAGACACATCGCAGTGAGTACCCTGCGCCCATCACTTTCGCCCGTGGCACGCTGCTGGAGATCGGCCAGCGCTACGAGGGCGACGAGCAGTGGGAGGACTGGTACCTGTGCAGTTGCCAGGGCCAGGCAGCGGGTTGGGTGCCAGCCCAGTTCATCGAGCGGCTGGGCGTGGGCCGGGGCAGGGCGCTGGAAGCCTATTCGGCCCATGAACTGGACGTCGACCCCGGCCAGCAGCTCGATAGCCTGCGCCCCTTGAATGGTTGGGCCTGGTGCCGCCGTGTGAGCAATGGCGAGCTCGGCTGGGTGCCGCTGGCCAAGCTGCGCGCGCTGGCGTGATCAGCCTGCGGCCAGCACCGCCGTGCTGTCCAGAATGCGCGCATAGTCCATGGCCAGGTTGCTCAGGGCCAGGGCATGGACATCCTCCGCAGGCCACAGCCGGCCTTGCAGATCGCGCTGGTCGAAGGTGTAGCAGGCGTCGCCTACCACCACTGTTTCGAACCCCAGGTTGCCCGCCGAGCGTGCGGTGGACTCCACCGAGTTGTTGGTGATCACGCCGATGATGACCAGCTGGTGGATGCCGCGCTGGTGCAGCCAGTGTTCCAGGCCGCTGTTGCAGAAAGCGTCGGGCAGGTGTTTTTCAAACACGGCCTCGTTCGCCTGCGGGGTGAAGGCGGACTGGAACTCGCAGCCAGGCTGACCTGGCCGGAACACCGAATCCTGATCGCGGGAGATATGCCGCACGTGCACCACCGGGCGCGTGCTCGCGCGCCAAAAGGCCAGCAGTTCGCTGATGCGCTGTTCGGCTTCGGGGTTGTTGCGACGGCCCAGGCAAGGGTGGTTGATGCCGTTCTGCATGTCGATGATCAGCAGGGCGGCATTGCTGGCGAGCGCGGTCATCTCCGGTAGTTCTCCTTGTCTGGGCTTGGGACCGTAGCACAGCTGTGCTGCCTGCGCGATGGAAGCAACTCACCATCTGATCCGCTTTTTTTCCACGAACCTGAATCTGTAACCGTATCAGCCACTGCCGGACAATACGCCCAGGCCCAGCCTTCCAATCCGGTGTGCGCTGGGCAGGCTGCCCCGCTGCACTGCCGCAGCGGCCAGCCCCGCCGTTACGTCATCACACTGTAGAGGTTCCGATGGGCAAGCTCGCGCTGTTTCTGGGTGGTTTTCTGCTGCTGACTATCATGATTGGCCTGCTGGGCACCATTCCGCCAAGCTGAGCCG
>Ga0209370_1002321_pt1 | contig 13949 bp, 12 predicted proteins | sample AgamicAtPrz_FD_187164 | JGI IMG/M metagenome (GOLD analysis project Ga0209370, IMG submission 187164) | Agave microbial communities from Guanajuato, Mexico - At.P.rz (SPAdes) (version 2) | ecosystem: Host-associated > Plants > Phyllosphere > Phylloplane/Leaf | place: Guanajuato, Mexico... | reverse complement strand
TGCGCTACCAGGGCGACAAGTTCGCCGACTACTTCGACGCGAACACCTACCTGCTGATTACGCGCGCGCTCGACTACTTCGACCCGGCGAAGGCGTTCGACGGCAACCTGACGGCCGCGCTCGCGCATACGCAGGCGAAATACCTGATCGCGAGCTTCTCGACCGACTGGCGTTTCGCGCCGGCCCGCTCGCGCGAGATCGTGAAGGCGCTGCTCGACAACAAGCGCACGGTCAGCTACGCGGAAATCGACGCGCCGCACGGCCACGATGCGTTCCTGCTCGACGACGCGCGCTATCACAACCTGATCCGCGCGTATTACGAACGAATCGCCAACGAGGTGGGTGCATGAACCAGCAAGCGCTGAACTCCCTGTCCGCGCGCGCGGACTTCCGCACGATCGCGCGCTGGGTCGAACCGCGCTCGACGGTGCTCGACCTCGGGTGCGGCGACGGCTCGCTGCTCGCGCTGCTGATGGAAGAACTGGACGTGACCGGTTACGGAATCGAGCTGAACGACGCGGGCGTGCTCGCGAGCGCGAAGAACGGCATCAACGTGATCCAGCAGAACCTGGAAGACGGCCTGCGCCTGTTCGAGGACCACAGCTTCGACATCGCGATCCTGTCGCAGACTTTGCAGACGATTCACCAGACGGCCGCGATCCTGCGCGAAACCGCGCGGGTCGGGCGCGAGTGCATCGTGTCGTTCCCGAATTTCGGCTACTGGCCGCACCGGCTGTCGGTGCTGAACGGCCGGATGCCGGTGTCGAAGTCGCTGCCTTACCAGTGGCACAACACGCCGAACGTGCGGGTGCTGACGATCGAGGATTTCGAGGCGCTTGCGCCCGAAGTCGGCGTGACGATCCTCGACCGCGTGGTGCTGCACGAAGGCCAGCCGATTCGATGGGGAGCGAACTGGCGTGGTAGTCTTGCTGTCTATCGCGTCAAGCGCAGCTGAGCCGGTGGGCTGTTGACCGAAGATCCGGCCCGCACACGCGTGCGGCCGCCCCTTCCGCGCCGTCCGCACCGCCTGCGCTGCCGCCGCCATCAGTCAACGCTACCCAGTTCCAGTCCATGTCGAAAACGCCACACGAGGCGCCCGCGCTCACCGCTCACGAGGATCACCCCGGCTGGCGCGCCTATCTGAACACGCACATGCTGATCTGCGTGTTCCTGGGCTTCACGTCGGGGCTGCCCCTGTTCACGCTCGTCTACCTCGTGCAGGCATGGCTGCGCTCCGAGGGCGTGAACCTGAAGGAAATCGGCCTGTTCGCGCTGATCCAGTTCCCGTACACGTGGAAGTTCCTGTGGGCGCCGCTGATGGACCGCTACATCCCGCGCCTGCCCGGCTGGCGGCCGGGCCGCCGGCGCGGCTGGCTGCTGCTCACGCAGCTGCTGGTCGCGGGTGCGATCGCCGCGCTCGGCTTCGTGTCGCCGCGCGACTCGATCTGGACGGTCGCCGCGCTCACCACGCTCGTCGCGTTCTTCGGCGCGAGCGCCGACATCGTGATCGACGCATATCGCCGCGAGCTGCTGCGCGATACCGAGCAGGGTCTCGGCAATGCCGTGCACGTGAACGCGTACAAGCTCGCCGCGCTGATCCCCGGTTCGCTGGCGCTGATCCTGTCCGACCACCTGCCGTGGGATGCCGTGTTCGCGATCACCGGTGCGTTCATGCTGCCGGGCATCCTGATGACGCTCGTCGTGCGCGAACCGGAAGTGGTCGGCACGCCGCCGCGCAACCTGCGCGACGCGATCGTGCTGCCGTTCCGCGAATTCATCCAGCGCGACGGCTGGGCCGGCGCGCTGCTCGTCATCGCGTTCATCTTCCTGTTCAAGATCGGCGACACGATGGCCACCACGCTGTCGACGTCGTTCTTCCTCGACATCGGCTTCTCGCGCACCGAGATCGGCATCGTCGCGAAAACCACCGCGCTCGTCGCGAGCGTCGCCGGCGGCATCATCGGCGGCATCTGGCTCGTGAAGATCGGCATCGGCCGCGGGCTGTGGATCTTTGGCGCGCTGCAGATGGTGTCGACGCTCGGCTTCGCCTGGCTCGCGCAGCTCGGCCCCGGCTCGCCGGTGCTCGCGGTGCTCTACGACTTCACGGTCGCGGCCAGCCACGCGCTCGCGTCGTTCATGTCGGTGTTCGGTATCGAGATCACGCCAAGGCTGAGCCCGATGACGGTCGCGCTCGCGATCGTCTACGGCTTCGAAACCTTCACGACCGGCCTGACGATGGCCGCGTTCGTCGCGTATATCGCGAGCACGACCGACCCGCGCTACACGGCCACGCAGTTCGCGCTGTTCACGAGCCTCGCGTCGGTGCCGCGCACGCTCGCGTCGGCCGCGAGCGGCTTCGTCGTCGCGAAGATCGGCTGGTACGACTATTTCATCGTGTGTACCGCGCTCGCCATTCCCGGCATGCTGCTGCTGTTCAGGATCGCACCGTGGAACGGCGCCGCACGCGACGGCGAGGCCACCCGTGCGCAGTAACCGCCTGCATCGTCTCGCACGCGTGGCGGCTGCGTTGAGCGTCGGCGCCGCGGCACTGGCCGCGACGTGCGCGCACGCGACCGACACCGGCGCGACGGCGGCGGGCTCCGCGCCGGCCGCGGCGCAAGCCACGCCGCCCGCCCCCGCCCCGTCCGCCGCACCCGTCCCGCCGTCCGCCGCCGAAGGCGCGCAGCCGACCGGCGCCGCGGTGCCGGCGAAGGCCTATACGCCGACACCGCAGCAGGTCCGCTACGGCAACGCGATCGCGTTCCGCACGCTGATCCCGTCGCCGCTGCTCGAACAGCTCACCGCGAACGAATACGCGCAGATCGTGCAGACTGCCGCCGACAGCAACCGCCTGCTGCCCGCGAACCAGCCGCGCGTGAAGCGCCTGCGCGCGATCGTCGCGAAGCTCGCGCCGTATTCGGTGAAGTGGAACGACCGCGTGAAAAGCTGGGCGTGGGACGTGAACGCGATCCGCTCGCGCGACATCCGCCTGACCTGCCTGCCGGGCGGCAAGGTGCTCGTGTACGGCGGCATGCTCGACCGCGTGCGCCTGAACGACGACGAGTTCGGCGTGTTGCTCGCGCACGGCATCGCGCATGCGCTGCGCGAACACGCGCGCAGCAACTTCGGCGTGGCCTCGCAGACGTCACTGCGTGCGGCCGCGCTACCGCCACTGTTCGGCGTCGGCGATCCGCTGCCGCAGGCGCTGAATCTCGGCGAGCGCCTGCAATCGCTTCACTACGATCCGACCGACGAGACCGAGGCCGACGTGATCGGCGGCGACATCGCCGCACGCGCGGGCTTCGATCCGCGCGCGGCGATCACGCTGTGGGACAAGCTCGCGGTCGCGACGCGCGCGAACAAGGCGTCGGGCTTCATCTACACGCATCCGTACAGCGCCGCGCGCCGCCAGGATCTGCTGAACCGGCTGCCGGACCTGATGCCGCTGTACGCGAAGGCGACGGGCAAACGCGTCGAATCGCTGCCCGACTACGCGGGCATCAGCGCGCAGCGGCGCAAGCTGGCACGGCGCTGAGCCGCCGGGCGGCGCCGCACGCTACGCGTGCGCGTCGGCCATCGCCGGGCGCACGCCGCTGTCACGCATCCAGCGCAGTTCGTCTCCGGGGCTGCGGCCGAACAGCCGCTTGAACTCGCGGCTGAACTGCGACGCGCTCGCATAGCCGACCCGCGCGGCCGCCGCGCCGGCGCCCACGCCGTCGCGCACCATCATCAGCCGCGCCTGGTGCAGCCGCGCGGCCTTCACGTACTGCATCGGCGACGTCGCCGTTACGTGCTTGAACTGTGCGTGGAACACCGCGAGGCTCATCCCGGCTTCGCGGGCGAGCGTCTCGACGTCGAGATCGGCCTTCAGCTCCGCATGGATGCGCCGCAGTGCCTTCGCGATGCGGCCGAAATGATGCTGCTGCACGAGCGCCGCGCGCATCGCGTCGCCCTGCTCGCCCGTCAGCACGCGATACGCGATCTCGCGCATGATCGCCGGTCCCAGCACGCGCGTGTCGTGCGGCGACGCGAGCGCTTCGAGCAGCCGCACGACCGCATCGGCCAGCGGCGCATCGAGCGGCGTCGAATAGACGCCGAGCGGCTCGCTGACGGCCGCGCCGAGCGTCTCGTCGAGCAGGATCGCGAGCTCGGCGATCACCGCGAGATCGACGCGGATCGAGATCGCGAGAAACGGCTCGTCCTGGCTCGCGAAGGTCTCGCATTCGAACGGCAGCGGCACCGACAGCACCAGATACTGCTGCGCGTCGTAGACGAACGAACGGTCGCCGAGATAGCCGAGCTTGCGCCCCTGGCACACGACGATGATGCTCGGCTCGTACAGCACGGGCATGCGCGGCGCGGGACGGCTCACGCGAAAGAAGCGCACGCCGTCGAGCGCCGCGAGCGTGTCGCCCTCGTTCGGCGCGAGGCGCGTGTGCAGCTCGATCATGCGGCGCTGCACGCGGTCGCCCGAGTCGGCAAAAAGGGGCTGGAAGCTCATCTGCGTGGTCCTGTCCGGCAAGAGAATCTGGATCGCAATTTAGCACCGTGAACGCCTTTTGACGGGCGTTCGCACGCAATTCGAGAGGAATAGGCAAACCTTCAAGACCTTCATGTATTTCGCCGCGGCGTTCGGCTCCTTACGATGAGGGCCTGTCTCGGCGCATCGCCACATGATGCGGCGGCAGTCTGTTTTACCGGATGTTTTCCGGACAAGGAGCCCATTGCATGAGCACAACCTATGCCTACGCGGCGACCGATTCGCAATCGCCGCTCGCCCCGTTCGAATTCCAGCGTCGCGCGCTGCGCGACCTCGACGTCCAGATCGACGTCCTCTACTGCGGCGTCTGCCACTCCGACCTGCACCAGGCGCGCAACGAATGGCGCAACACGATCTACCCGGTCGTGCCGGGCCATGAAATCGTCGGCCGCGTGACCGCGACCGGCCCGCAGGTGTCGCGCTTCAAGGTCGGCGAGCTGGTCGGCGTCGGCTGTCTCGTCGATTCGTGCCGCACCTGCGCGAGCTGCGAAGAAGGCCTCGAGCAATACTGCGAGAACGGCTTCGTCGGCACCTACAACGGCCAGGATCGCGTGACCGGCGACATCACGTACGGCGGCTATTCGACGCAGCTCGTCGTCGACGAGGCGTTCGTGCTGCGCGTGCCCGACTCGCTCGACCCGGCCGGCGCCGCGCCGCTCCTGTGCGCGGGGATCACGACCTACTCGCCGCTGCGGCAGTGGAACGTCGGCCCCGGCAAGAAGGTCGGCATCGTCGGTCTCGGCGGCCTCGGCCACATGGGCGTCAAGCTGGCGCGTGCGATGGGCGCGCACGTCGTGCTGTTCACGACGTCGCCGTCGAAGATCGAGGACGGCAAGCGGCTCGGCGCGCATGAAGTGGTGATCTCGAAGGACGAGGCGCAGATGAACGCGCACCTGAACAGCTTCGACTTCATCCTGAACACGGTCGCCGCGCAGCACGACCTGAACCCGTTCCTGCACCTGCTGAAGCGCGACGGCACGATGACGCTCGTCGGCGCGCCGGAGCACGATCACCCGTCGCCGCAGGTGTTCAACCTGATCTTCAAGCGCCGCCGCCTCGCGGGCTCGCTGATCGGCGGGATCGCGGAAACGCAGGAAATGCTCGATTTCTGCGCGGAGCACGGGATCACGTCGGATATCGAGACGATTCCGATGCAGCAGATCAACGCCGCTTACGAGCGGATGCTGAAGAGCGACGTGAAGTATCGGTTCGTGGTGGATATGGCATCGCTGAAGCAGTAAGCCACGCCCGAAACGAAACGGGCCGCATGTTCGACATGCGGCCCGTTTTGCGTCATCGCGCTATCCGGCTACGCGCCAGGCGCAGCCCCGCGCCTCACTTCGTGTAGTCGTAGTCGATCGTCAGCGGCGCATGGTCGCTGAACTTGATGTCCTTGAAGATCGACGTGCTTTTCGCGGTGCCGGCCACGCCCGGCGTCGCGATCTGGTAATCGATCCGCCACCCGACGTTCTTCGCATACGCTTGCCCGCGGTTGCTCCACCACGTGTACTGCTCGGGGCGCTGATCGAGCGTGCGGAATACGTCGACGTAGCCGACATCGTCGAACAGCTTCGTGAGCCATTCGCGTTCTTCCGGCAGGCAGCCGGAATTCTTCTGGTTGCTCTTCCAGTTCTTGATGTCGATTTCCTTGTGGACGATGTTCACGTCGCCGCACAGGATCACCTCGCGCTTCTTTTTCAGCGCCGCGAGGTGCGGCATGAATTCGGCCATGAAGCGGTACTTCGCCTGCTGGCGCTCCTCGCCGCTCGAGCCGGACGGCACGTACACCGACACGACCGACAGCTTGCCGTAGCGCGCCTCGACGTAGCGCCCTTCGGGATCGAATTCGCTGCTGCCGAAGCCGATGATCACGTCATCGGGCTCGCGGCGGCTGTACACGCCCGCGCCGCTGTAGCCCTTCTTCTCGGCGTGGTGGAAATAGCTCTTGAAGCCGTGCGGCTCGACGAATTCGGCCGGCAGGTCGTCGGCCGACACCTTGATTTCCTGCACGCACACGCAATCGGCGTTCTGTTCGCCGAGCCAGTCGAAGAAGCCCTTCTTCGCGGCGGAGCGGATGCCGTTCAGGTTGGCGGTAATCACTCGCATCATGTCGGGTTCCGTTCAGTTCGATGTTTTTACAGGGTGGCAGCTTAGCGGATCTTCACGCCTTCGAGCTCGGGCTTCGGCGGCGGGAATTCCAGCTTCATGTCGGTCATCGTGCGCAGCAGCAGCTCGGCGATCATCACGTTGCGGTGCGTCTTCGAGTTCGCCGGGATCACGTACCACGGCGCGTGCTCGGCCGACGTCGCGGCGAGCGCGTCGCGGTACGCGGACTGGTAGGCGTCCCAGTGCTTGCGCGCATCGAGGTCGGAGATGTCGAATTTCCAGTGCTTGGTCGGATCGTCGATGCGCGCCTGCAGCCGCGCGCGCTGCTCGTCCTTCGAGATGTGCAGGAAACACTTGACGATCGTCGTGCCGTTCTCGAACAGCATCGTCTCGAAATCGCGGATCTGCCGGTAGCGACGCTCGCACTCCTTGTCGCCGATCGCGCCGAGCACGCGCGGCACCAGCACGTCTTCGTAGTGGCTGCGGTTGAAGATCGCGAGTTCGCCCGCCGCCGGCACCTGCGCATGCACCCGCCACAGGAAGTCGTGCGCGGCCTCGATCGGCGTCGGCGCCTTGAACGGCACGATGCGCAGGCCGAGCGGGTCGACCTCGCGAAACACCGCGCGCACGGTGCCGTCCTTGCCGCTCGTATCCATGCCCTGCAGCACGAGCAGCACGCGCTTCTTCTGCTGCGTGTGCAGGCGCTCCTGCTGCACGTCGAGCTCGGTCGACACGGTCGACAGCCGTTCGCGGTCGGCCTCTTTCGATCCGGACGAAAACGGCTTCGCGGCCGGGTCGAACGCATCGAGCTTGAATGCGGCGGCTTCCTTCTCGCGCGTGCTGAACGGCACGCGGAAATCGTCGAGCGACGGTTGTTTCGCCATTCGTTCCTCCGTTGGACGGTGCGATGCATACGATAACGCATCCACCAAACGCAGCGGGCCGCCCCGAACTCGTTCGGAGCGGCCCGTCGTCAAGCGCGGTTCAGGCGCGCGCGCATGCTCAGCCGAGCTTCTTCTTCAGCAGTTCGTTGACCTGCTGCGGATTGGCCTTGCCCTTGGTCGCCTTCATCGCCTGGCCGATCAGCGCGTTGAACGCCTTTTCCTTGCCCGCGCGGAATTCCTCGACCGACTTCGCGTTCGCCGCGAGCACTTCGTCGATGATCGCTTCCAGCGCGCCGGTGTCGGAGATCTGCTTCAGCCCCTTTGCGTCGATGATGCGGTCGGCCGCACCTTCGTCGGTCGCCTTCTCGTCCCAGATCGTCGCGAAGATTTCCTTCGCGATCTTGTTCGAGATCGTGCCGTCGGCGATGCGCTGCAGCAACAGCGCGAGCTGCGCAGCCGATACCGGAATCGCGTCGATCTCGATGCCGTCGCGGTTCAGCTGCGACGACACGTCGCCCATCAGCCAGTTCGCGACGATCTTCGCGTTCGCCGCGCCGGCCTTCGCGACCACCGATTCGAAGTACGCGGCCATCGCCTTGCTCGACGTCAGCACGCCCGCGTCGTACGCGGACACGCCGTACTCGTCGACGAAGCGCTGCTGCATCGCGGCCGGCAGTTCGGGCATGCCCGACTGCACGCGCTCGACCCAGTCCTGGCCGATCACGAGCGGCATCAGGTCGGGGTCGGGGAAGTAGCGGTAGTCGTGCGCGTCTTCCTTGCTGCGCATCGAACGCGTCTCGCGCTTGTCCGGATCGTAGAGGCGCGTTTCCTGCACGACTTCGCCGCCGTCCTCGATCAGCTCGATCTGGCGACGCACTTCGTAGTTGATCGCTTCCTCGAGGAACCGGAACGAGTTCAGGTTCTTGATTTCCGCGCGCGTGCCGAACTTCTCCTGGCCGACCGGGCGCACCGACACGTTCGCATCGCAGCGGAACGAGCCTTCCTGCATGTTGCCGTCGCAGATGCCGAGCCACACGACGAGCGCGTGCAGCGCCTTCGCGTACGCAACGGCCTCGGCCGCGCTGCGCATTTCCGGCTCGGTGACGATCTCGAGCAGCGGCGTGCCCGCGCGGTTCAGGTCGATCCCGGTCATCCCGGCGAAGTCTTCATGCAGCGACTTGCCCGCGTCTTCCTCGAGGTGCGCGCGGGTCAGGTTGACCGTCTTCTCGTACGCGGCCTTGCCGGCCTTTTCGTTGGCGGGCACCTGGATCGTGATCTGGCCGCCCTGCACGACCGGAATCTCGTACTGGCTGATCTGATAGCCCTTCGGCAGATCGGGGTAGAAATAATTCTTGCGCGCGAAGATGCTGCGCGGCGCGATGGTCGAGCCGATCGCGAGGCCGAAGCGGATCGCGCGCTCGACCGCGCCGCGGTTCAGCACCGGCAGCACGCCCGGCAGCGCCAGGTCGACCGGGCACGCCTGCGTGTTCGGCTCGGCGCCGAACTGCGTGGATGCGCCCGAGAAAATCTTCGAGACGGTCGACAGTTGCGCGTGCGTCTCGAGACCGATGACGACTTCCCATTGAGTAGCCATATGCTTACACCCCCGCCGGAACTTGCTTGTGCCAGTCGGTCGCGCGCTGGAACGCGTCGGCGACCTGCAGCATCCGGGCTTCGTTGAAATAGTTGCCGATGATCTGCAGGCCGACCGGGCGCTTCGCGTTCGCGCCCGCGCCAAAGCCGCACGGCACGCTCATGCCGGGCAGGCCCGCGAGGCTCACCGACAGCGTGTAGATATCCGCGAGATACATCTGCACCGGATCGTCGCCCTTCGCGCCGAGATCCCATGCGACCGTCGGCGACGCCGGGCCCATGATCACGTCGCAGGACTTGAACGCTTCCTGGAAATCGTTCGCGATGATGCGGCGGATCTTCTGCGCCTGCAGGTAGTACGCGTCGTAGTAGCCGTGAGACAGCACGTACGTGCCGACCAGGATCCGGCGCTTCACCTCGGGCCCGAAGCCTTCGGCGCGCGACTTCTTGTACATGTCGAGCAGGTCGCCGTACTGCGCGGCGCGGTGGCCGAAGCGCACGCCGTCGAAACGCGACAGGTTCGACGACGCTTCCGCCGGCGCGATCACGTAGTACACGGGGATCGACAGTTCCGTCTTCGGCAGCGACACCGGCACGAGCGTCGCGCCGAGCGCTTCGTATTGCTTGAGCGCCACGTCGATCGTCGCGCGCACGTCGTCGGCGAGGCCCGCGCCGAAATACTCGTTCGGCAGGCCGATGCGCAGGCCCGCGAGCGGCTTGCCCGCGTCGTTGCCGGCGGCCCACGGCTGGCCGAGGTGACGCGTGAAATCTTCGTCGTCGCGCTCGAGGCTCGTCGAGTCGCGCTCGTCGAAGCCGGCCATCGCGTTCAGCAGCAGCGCGCAGTCGGACGCGCTCTGCGCCATCGGGCCGCCCTGGTCGAGCGACGACGCGAACGCGATCATCCCGTAGCGCGACACGCGGCCGTAGGTCGGCTTGATGCCCGTCACGCCCGCGAACGACGCGGGCTGGCGGATCGAGCCGCCGGTGTCGGTGCCGGTCGCGGCCGGCGCGAGGCGCGCGGCGACGGCGGCCGAGCTGCCGCCCGAGCTGCCGCCCGGCACCGCGTTCGTGTCCCACGGGTTCTTCACCGCGCCGAAAGCGGAATTCTCGTTCGACGAGCCCATCGCGAACTCGTCCATGTTGGTCTTGCCGAGCGTGACCATGCCGGCCGCCTGCAGGCGAGCGACGACGGTCGCATCGAACGGGCTCTCGTAGTTCGCGAGCATCTTCGAGCCGGCGGTCGAGCGCCAGCCGCGCGTGACGAAGACATCCTTGTGCGCGATCGGCAGGCCGGTCAGCGCGCCGCCCGCGCCGCGGGCGAGCTCCGCGTCGGCGGCTTTCGCCTGCGCGAGGGTGAGGTCGGCGTCGACTTGAACGAACGCGTTCAGGTCGCGCGCGGCGTCGATCCGTTTCAGATAGTGCTGCGCGAGCTCGACGGCCGAGCATTCCTTGGCGGCGAGCGCGGCGCGCAGTTCGGTCAGGCTTTTTGCGTGCATTGAGTGGTTTTCCTGGGAATTCTGGGTGGCGCGCGGCGCTGGACGGCCGGCGCGCTTGTCATCGAATGCTTACTCGATCACCTTCGGCACGAGATAGAGGCCGTCCTGGACGGCCGGCGCCGGACGCTGGTTGTCGTTGCGATCGACGACTTCCGTCACGGCGTCGTCGCGCAGGCGCTGCGCGACTTCCTGGATCTGTTCGATCGGGTGCGCGAGCGGCGCGATGCCGGCGGTGTCGACCGCCTGCATCTGTTCGACGAGGCCGAAGAATTCATTGAGCTGGCCGAGCATGTGCTCGGCGTCGGCGTCGGCCATTTCGAGTCGCGCCAGGTGCGCGATGCGTTTCACATCGGTCAGGGTCAGGGCCATGCGATCACCGGAAAACAAGACTGCGCAGTGCATCGACGGCAGCACTGCGGCGGGGGGTTGGAGGGTGCGATCCCACCCTCAAAAATCGGGGCCGAAGCGGCAAAAATACCGCCCGTTTCGATTCAAATACCGTGAAATTATAAGGTATCATTACGCGTTCGACCCAAACCCGGCAGCCTTTTCCCGCACCGTTTCGCCTTGTTTCGGCAAGCCGTGCGTGCTTCGTGCGATCCCCGGTAGACATCACTCGCAGCTTCGTGCGCCGCGGCGGCCGCTTCCGCCACGCTTCCCGAGGCTGTTATTTTTTCCGCTGCCGCCCTCAGCGCTCGCTATGCAGGGCCGGCCCAGAGCGAAACAGGATTCTGAATGTTCGGTTTTTTGCGCAGCTACTTCTCCAACGATCTCGCGATCGACCTCGGCACCGCAAACACCCTGATCTACATGCGCGGCAAGGGCATCGTGCTCGATGAGCCGTCCGTCGTGTCGATCCGCCAGGAAGGCGGCCCCAACGGCAAGAAGACGATCCAGGCGGTCGGCAAGGAAGCCAAGCAGATGCTCGGCAAGGTGCCGGGCAACATCGAGGCGATCCGCCCGATGAAGGACGGCGTGATCGCCGACTTCACCGTCACCGAGCAGATGATCAAGCAGTTCATCAAGACGGCCCACGAGTCGCGCATGTTCTCGCCGTCGCCGCGCATCATCATCTGCGTGCCGTGCGGCTCGACCCAGGTCGAGCGCCGCGCGATCAAGGAAGCGGCGCACGGCGCCGGCGCGTCGCAGGTCTACCTGATCGAGGAGCCGATGGCGGCCGCGATCGGCGCGGGCCTGCCGGTGTCCGAAGCTACCGGCTCGATGGTCGTCGACATCGGCGGCGGCACGACCGAAGTCGGCGTGATCTCGCTCGGCGGCATCGTCTACAAAGGCTCGGTGCGCGTCGGCGGCGACAAGTTCGACGAGGCGATCGTCAACTACATCCGCCGCAACTACGGGATGCTGATCGGCGAACAGACCGCCGAGGCGATCAAGAAGGAAATCGGCTCCGCGTTCCCGGGCTCCGAAGTCAAGGAAATGGAAGTGAAGGGCCGCAACCTGTCGGAAGGCATCCCGCGCAGCTTCACGATCTCCAGCAACGAAATCCTCGAAGCGCTGACCGATCCGCTGAACCAGATCGTGTCGTCGGTGAAGATCGCGCTCGAACAGACGCCGCCGGAACTCGGCGCCGACATCGCCGAGCGCGGGATGATGCTGACGGGCGGCGGCGCGCTGCTGCGCGACCTCGATCGCCTGCTCGCGGAAGAAACCGGCCTGCCGGTGCTCGTCGCCGAAGATCCGCTGACCTGCGTCGTACGCGGTTCGGGCATGGCGCTCGAGCGCATGGACAAGCTGGGCAGCATCTTCTCGTACGAGTGATCGCCGAGTGATCGCCTAGGCAGTCCCGTTTGATATGACGCACCCGCGGCGTGGCCGGATCGCTCGTTCAGAACGAACCGCCGCGCCGTTTGCGCGTCTGAGCATTATTTAACCGATCACACGCGCCCGGCGCCGACCATGGAATACAGTCCGCCGCCCCTCTTCAAGCAAGGTCCGCCCGCGCTCGCGCGGCTCATCTTCTTCGTCGCCCTCGCCATCGCGCTCCTCGTGTCGGACGCGCGCTTCAGCACGCTCGAAATCGTGCGCGGCGTGCTCGGCACCGTGCTCTACCCGCTGCAACGCGCGGCGCTCGTGCCGCGCGACCTGTTCATGGGCGCGGCCGACATCGCCGTCACCGGCGCGTCGCTGCGCCACGAGAACGACGACCTGCGCAAGCGCAACCTGCAACTGTCCACGCAGGCCAACCAGGCCGCCGTGCTCACGCAGGAAAACGCGCACCTGCGCGCGGTGCTCGAGCTGCGCCAGCACATCGCGACGCAATCGACGCCGGTCGAAATCCAGTACGACACGAGCGACCCGTTCACGCAGAAAATCGTGATCGGGCAAGGCTCGCAGCAAGGCATCCAGGACGGCTCGCCCGTCGTCAGCGAGGACGGCGTGGTCGGCCAGGTCACGCGCGTGTTCCCGCTGCAATCCGAAGTCACGCTGATCACCGACCGCGATCTCGCGATTCCCGTGCAGGTGCTGCGCACCGGCCTGCGCAGCGTGATCTACGGCACGCCGAAGGGCGATTCGCTCGACCTGCGCTTCGTGCCGACGAGCGCGGATCTCGTCGCCGGCGACGAGCTCGTCACGAGCGGCCTCGATGGCGTCTATCCGCCCGGCCTGCCGGTCGCGAAGGTCGCGCGCGTCGACAAGCTCGCCGATACCGCGTTCGCCCGCGTGACCTGCGCGCCGGTCGCGGCCGTGCGCGGCGCGCGCCAGATGCTCGTGCTGCATTACCGCAACGACATCCCGCCGCGCCCGGCCGAGGCCGATCCCGCGGCCGACAAGAACGCGAAGGGCAAGAAGGGCGCGAAAGCCGCCGCTAAGGGCGAGAAGGCCGAGAAAGCCGACAAGGCCGACGCGAACGCGAAGCCGGCCGCCGCGGCCCAGCCCGGCGCGAAGCCGGCGCCCGCGGCCCCCGCCGCGCCGGCCCAGCCCGCCGCCGCGCCCGCGAAGCCCGCCGCCGGGCAATCAGGAGCCCAGCGATGAACCGCCCGCAATACATCCTGCAGCCGGTCAATCCGTACTTCATCGTCTTCAGCCTCGCCGCCGCGTTCCTGCTGAACCTGATGCCGTGGGGCCGCCTGCCCGGCGTACCCGACTTCGTCGCGCTCGTGCTGCTGTTCTGGAACGTCCACCAGCCGCGCAAGGTCGGGATGGGCGTCGCGTTCGCGCTCGGCATCCTGATGGACGTCCATGACGCGGGGCTGCTCGGCGAGCACGCGCTCGCCTATACGCTGCTGTCGTACGGCGCGATCACGATCCACCGCCGCGTGCTGTGGATGCCGATCGGCGTGCAGGTGCTGTACGTCACGCCGCTGCTCG
>Ga0209370_1002320_pt1 | contig 13953 bp, 15 predicted proteins | sample AgamicAtPrz_FD_187164 | JGI IMG/M metagenome (GOLD analysis project Ga0209370, IMG submission 187164) | Agave microbial communities from Guanajuato, Mexico - At.P.rz (SPAdes) (version 2) | ecosystem: Host-associated > Plants > Phyllosphere > Phylloplane/Leaf | place: Guanajuato, Mexico... | reverse complement strand
TCACCCCCGGCATGCGCCGCAGCGTGCGCAGCGCCCGTCTGCCACGTCAGCCGCGCTTCTCGCAGCATGCGCCGCTGATCGTCGACTACGACTGGACGCTGACCGTCTGATCGATGCCATGCGGACGAAAACGCCCCGACCTGTACGGGGCGTTTTCATTTGCGCCGCGCTGTAGAGCGCCCCTAAAAAGGTTGGCGAGTTTCGGCGGTGCTCTGTATGGGGAAAAACGCCACTAACTGTGGCGTGTCACCCGAGCCCATACGCGTTAGCCTGCCGGTCCGCATACCACCACCCGAGGCCGCGCCCATGACACCCAAGGACATCCTGCTGGCCGCCGTGGTGATCGTCGCCTGGGGCGTCAACTTCGTGATCATCAAGGTCGGCCTCGAGGGTGTGCCGCCCATGCTGCTCGGCGCCCTGCGCTTCATGCTCGCCGCCTTTCCCGCGATCCTCTTCATTCGCCGCCCGGCCATGCCGCTGCGCTGGCTGCTGGCCTACGGCCTGACCATTTCCCTGGGGCAGTTCGCCTTTCTGTTCTCGGCCATGTACGTCGGCATGCCCGCCGGGCTGGCGTCGCTGGTGCTGCAGGCGCAGGCGTTCTTCACCCTGGGTTTCGCCGCGCTGTTCATCGGCGAGACCGTGCGCCGCAGCAGCCTGATCGGCCTGGTAGTGGCGGCGGCGGGCCTGCTGCTGATCGGCAGCGAGAGCGGGCGCGCCTTCACCCTGGCCGGCTTCGTGCTGACCCTGTGCGCGGCGGCGATGTGGGGGCTGGGCAATGTGGCCACCAAGCGCATCGGCAAGGTCAACCTGGTCAGCCTGGTGGTCTGGGGCAGCCTGATTCCGCCACTGCCGTTCCTGGCCCTGTCGCTGATAATGGAAGGCCCGGCGCAGATCGAGACGGCGTTGCGCAGCATTTCCCTCAGCTCGGTGCTGGCCATCGCCTACCTGGCCTTTATCGCCACCCTGCTCGGCTACGGGCTGTGGAGCCGCCTGCTGTCGCGCTACCCGGCCAGCCAGGTGGCGCCGTTCTCCCTGCTGGTGCCGGTGGTCGGCCTCAGCTCGGCATGGCTGTTTCTCGGCGAGGCGCTGAGCACCGTGCAGTGGCTCGGCGCGGCCATCGTCATGCTCGGCTTGCTGATCAACGTGTTCGGCCCGCGCCTGCTGCAACAACTGCGTGGCGCGACGGCCTGATCAGCCCTGCCGCGACATGCGCCAGCAGAACCAGCCCGCCCCGGCCATGGCGAAGGCGATCAAGCTGTGCAGCAGCAACGTCAGGCAATAGCCCAGTGGGTGGGTGGCAAGCGGGTAAAAGGTCGCCGGGCCGATTCTGGACGGTGAGATGGCCACGCCGCTGTGCAGCGCCTGCCCCACCGTGAACAGCAGCGCCGCAGCGCAGACCGCCATGACCAGCGCCGTCACCGGCAACAGCAGGCGCGCTGCCCAGGCCGCGCGAGCGCTGGGCTGGGGCATCTGCCATTGCGGACGATGGCGTGCATGGCCGGCGCGGCGGGCCTGACGCCTCGACAGGCGAGTCATAAGCTCAGGCGATGCGCTCGAACTTGAGGTCCCATACGCCGTGCCCGAGGCGCTCGCCGCGACGCTCGAACTTGGTCACCGGGCGCTCGGCCGGGCGTTCGACGCAACGGCCATCGGTGGCGAGGTTGCGATAACCCGGCGCCACGTTCATCACCTCCAGCATGTATTCGGCGTAGGGCTCCCAGTCGGTGGCCATGTGCAGCACGCCGCCCACCTTGAGCTTCTGGCGTACCAGCTCGGCAAAGGCCGGCTGGACGATGCGGCGCTTGTTGTGACGCGCCTTGTGCCAGGGATCCGGGAAGAACAGCAGCACGCGGTCGAGGCTGGCGTCGGGCACGCACTGACGCAGCACTTCCAGGGCATCGCAACTGTAAACACGCAGGTTGGTCAGGTTCTGCGTCATCACGCCGTTGAGCAAGGCGCCCACGCCCGGCCGGTGCACTTCCACGCCGATGAAGTCCTGTTCAGGCGCGGCGGCAGCCATTTCCAGGGTGGAGTGGCCCATGCCGAAGCCGATTTCGAAGGTACGCGGCGCCTGACGTCCGAATACCGCGTCGAAATCCTGCATGCCATCGCTCAACTCCAGGCCGAATTTCGGCAGCCCCTGGTCGAAGCCACGCTGCTGGCCTTCGGTCATGCGCCCGGCACGCATCACGAAACTCTTGATGGCGCGCATGTGCCGTGGGGTTTCTTCGGCTGGGGTTTGTTCGATATCGCTCATGGGGTACTCGGGACACTAAGTGAAATGAGAAACGGGGACTCATGTCCCCGTCAGGCGCCTAGGCAAAGGCGACTCAGCGGATCAATCCTTCCAAGGGGGAAGACGCGCTGGCATAGAGTTTCTTCGGCATACGCCCGGCCAGGTAGGCCAGGCGGCCGGCCTCGATGGCGTATTTCATGGCCTGCGCCATCAGCACCGGATGCTGGGCATGGGCGATGGCGCTGTTCATCAGCACCGCCTCGCAACCCAGCTCCATGGCGATGGTCGCGTCGGACGCCGTGCCGACGCCGGCATCGACCAGCACCGGCACCTTGGCTTCCTCGAGGATGATGCGCAGGTTGTAGGGGTTGCAGATGCCCAGCCCGGTGCCGATCAGGCCGGCCAGGGGCATCACGGCGATGCAGCCCATCTCGGCGAGCTGGCGCGCGATGATCGGGTCATCGCTGGTGTAGACCATCACGTCGAAACCTTCCTTGACCAGCACCTCGGCGGCCTTGAGGGTTTCGATCACGTTGGGGAACAGGGTCTTCTGGTCGGCCAGCACCTCCAGCTTGACCAGCTTGTGGCCGTCGAGCAGCTCGCGGGCCAGGCGGCAGGTACGCACGGCCTCGATGGCGTCGTAGCAACCGGCGGTGTTGGGCAGGATGGTGTAGCGATCCGGCGAGATCACGTCGAGCAGGTTCGGCTCGCCCGGGTTCTGGCCGATATTGGTACGGCGCACCGCCACGGTGACGATCTCCGCGCCCGAGGCCTCGATGGCGTCGCGGGTTTCGTCGAGATCCTTGTATTTACCGGTGCCGACCAGCAGACGCGACTGGTAGGTGCGGCCGGCCAGGGTAAACGGCTTGTCACTGACAGCGTGGCTCATGGAGATTCCTCTGCAGAAAGTGGGAAGGGCGTGGCGCGGGGCTCAACCGCCGCCGATGGCATGGACCACTTCGAGGCGGTCACCGTCGGCCAGCGCCGTGCTGGCGTACTGGCTGCGCGGCACGATATCGAGGTTACGCTCGACCGCCACGCGACGCCCGCTCAGTTCCAGGCGCTCGATCAGGTCGGCGACGCTGGCACCTTCGGGCAGCTCGAGGGTTTCACCGTTCAACTGGATATGCATGGCGACCCGTCACAACAGGAGAAAGGGCCGGCATTCTAGCCCGATCCCCGGCGATGACCAAGGCGCAGGCCTGCCATTGGTCTCAGGCCATGCGCCAGGCAAGCAGCCCCAGGCAAGCCCAGCCGGCCAGAAAGGCCAAGCCGCCAATGGGCGTGATGATACCCAGCTTGCCGATACCGCTAAGGGTCAACAGGTAGAGGCTGCCCGAGAACAGCAGGATACCGACGGCAAAGCAGGCGCCTGCCAGGTTGACCAGGCGCCCTGGCGCGACCAGCGCCAGGATGGCCACGCCCAGCAGGGCCAGGGCATGGATCAACTGATAATGGGTGCCGGTCTGGAACACCGCCAGGTACTCGGCGCTCAGCCTGCTCTTCAGGCCATGGGCGGCGAAGGCACCCAGTGCAACTCCGGTAAAGCCGGCAAAGGCCGACAGCAACAACCACAGGCGGACCATAACGCCCTCATCGATGCGAAAAATGAGCGTGCAGTTTACGCCCACACCCGCCCGATCGCGCGCCCCGGATTGCCGCAGCGTTGTCCGCAACCTCATCAGGCGCCGTATACTAATCGGCCAATCAAGCCTGGCTACCTGCGCATGCTCCGATCCCTTCGCCGCCTCCTGCTGAAGTTGCTGCTCTGGTTCATCGCCGGCTCCTTCCTGCTGGTGCTCGCCCTGCGCTGGGTGCCGCCACCGGGCACGGCGCTGATGGTCGAGCGCAAGATCGAGTCCTGGGTCGACGGCAACCCCATCGACCTGCAGCGCACCTGGCGCTCCTGGGATCAACTGCCGGATGACCTGAAGATCGCGGTCATCGCCAGCGAAGACCAGAAGTTCGCCCAGCACTGGGGCTTCGACGTCGAGGCGATCAAGGCGGCGCTGTCGCACAACCAGCAGGGCGGCTCGGTACGCGGCGCCAGCACCCTCAGCCAGCAGGTGGCCAAGAACCTGTTCCTGTGGTCCGGCCGCAGCTGGCTGCGCAAGGGTATCGAGGTGTGGTTCACGGCGCTGATCGAGCTGTTGTGGCCCAAGGAGCGCATCCTCGAGGTCTACCTCAACAGCGCGGAATGGGCCGACGGCGTGTTCGGCGCCGAGGCCGCGGCTCGGCACCACTTCAACATCGGCGCCGCCTACCTGTCGGCGCGCCAGGCCAGCCTGCTCGCGGCGGTGCTGCCCAACCCGCGGCAGTTCGATGCGGGCCGTCCCAGTGGCTACGTCAACCAGCGGGCCAACTGGATTCGCCGGCAGATGCGCCAGCTAGGTGGTAGCCATTACCTGGACCAGCTGCAGGCGCCACGGCCGGCGTGGTGGGCGAAATAGGCTTCGGAAACAACGCGATTTTAAGGTGGGAGCGGGCCATGCCCGCGAACTTCACCTCCAGGGAAACCCGTTTCGCGGGCATGAACTAGGCGTCCCCGCCCGCTCCCACGACAGCTAAATCCGGCAGCTCTGGGCCACACAAACAAAAACGCCCCGAACAGAGTCGGGGCGTTTGGTGTTGCAGGCCGGGTCAGGCGGCGATGGAGCCCTTGAGCTTGTTCATCGCATTCTTCTCCAGCTGACGGATACGCTCCGCCGAAACGTTGTACTTGGCCGCCAGCTCGTGCAGCGTGGCCTTCTCTTCGGCCAACCAGCGCTGCTGCAGAATATCGCGGCTGCGCTCGTCGAGGGCTTCGAGCGCCTCGTGCAGGTTGGCACTGGAGGTGTCGCTCCAGTCCTCGTCTTCCATCTGCCGAGCGGGATCGTAGCGGTGGTCTTCCAGGTACTGGGCCGGGGACTGGAAGGCGCTGTCGTCGTCGGCATCGGCAGCCGGGTCGAAGGCCATGTCCTGACCGGTCAGGCGGCTTTCCATCTCGCGCACTTCACGGGCCTCGACGCCCAGGCTTTCGGCCACGGCGTTGACTTCGTCGTTATTCAGCCAGGCCAGGCGCTTCTTCTGACTACGCAGGTTGAAGAACAGCTTGCGCTGGGCCTTGGTGGTCGCGACCTTGACGATCCGCCAGTTCTTGAGAATGAACTCGTGGATTTCCGCACGGATCCAGTGCACGGCGAACGATACCAGGCGCACACCCATCTCCGGGTTGAAACGCTTGACCGCCTTCATCAGGCCGACGTTGCCTTCCTGGATCAGGTCGGCCTGGGCCAGACCGTAGCCGGAGTAACTGCGCGCGATATGCACCACGAAACGCAGGTGAGCCAATACCATCTGGCGGGCTGCGTCGAGGTCCTGCTTGTAGAAGAGATTACCGGCCAGTTCACGCTCCTGCTCGGGCGTCAGCAGCGGAATGCTGTTAACGGCATGCACGTAAGCTTCCAGGTTGGCGCCTGGAACCAGAGCATGAACAGGTTGCAAAGAAGTGGACATTCGAATCCTCCGATTCACGAAACATACGCAGTGTAGCACTGCGCACTAAGACCGGAAGCCACCATCCTGGTTCCCCGGTCAATAGTCAATATCAACCAAATCAATGTGTTAGCGAAGCGTCAAACTAGCGCCTCAGCGGGGTGCAAGCTCTCTCAGATGTCGCGCCACCGCCAGCCACGCACCGATATACCCCAACAGCACCGCTCCCAGCAATAGGGAGAAGCCGTCGCCTGCGGGCACGCCGGCCAGCGCGAAATCGCTGCCATACAATCCGGACAGGCGCACCACGGCATCGTTCAACCAGTTCAGCCCAAAGGCCAGCACCAGCCACGCCAGCACACCCGCGCCCAGGCCATACAGCGCGCCCATATAAAGGAACGGGCGGCGCACATAGCTATCGGTGCCGCCGACCAGCTTGATCACTTCGATCTCGGTGCGCCGGTTCTCGATGTGCAGGCGAATGGTATTGCCGATCACCAGCAGCAACGCCATGACCAGCAGCACGGTCAGGCCAAAGACGAAGCGATCGCCCAGCGAGAGGATGGCGCCCAGGCGCTCGACCCACAGCAGGTCAAGCTGGGCCTGCTCCACATGGGGCAATTCGGACAGCCGCAGGCGCAGGGCTTCCAGCGTGGCCTTGTCGACTTCCCGGGGGGTGACCAGCACCGCACCGGGCAGCGGGTTGTCCGGCAGCTCCTTGAGCGCCTGGCCAAGACCGGACTGCTGCTGGAATTCCTCCAGCGCCTGCTCGCGGCTGACCCACTCGGCCTCGGCCACGTCGTCCATGCCGGCGATCTCTTCGCGCAGGGCCTGGCCCTGGCTGTCGCTGGCATCGATCTTGAGGAACACGGAAATCTGCGCGGCGCGCTGCCAGGAGCCGCCCAGGCGTTCGACGTTGCCGAGCAGCAGCGACAGGCCCATGGGCAGGCTCAGGGCCACGGCCATCACCAGACAGGTGAAGAAGCTTCCGATCGGTTGCTTGCCGAGGCGGCGCAGGCTGTCGACCAGGCTGGCGCGGTGGCTTTCCAGCCAGGCGCGGGTCAGGGTGCGAAAATCCGGTTCGTTGTCCGGCCCCTGGGGCTCGGCGTTCTTCGGCGCCGCGCCGACGCGCTGGGAGGGCTGCGGTGGTGGGATGCGCGACGCACTCATTCGCCGGCCTCCCCATCGCCGATCAGGCGGCCACGTTGCAGGGTCAGCATGCGGTGACGCATGCGCGCGATCAGTGCCAGGTCGTGACTGGCGATCAGCACGCTGGTGCCGAGGCGGTTGATGTCTTCGAATACGCCCATGATTTCCGCCGCCAGACGCGGGTCGAGGTTACCGGTGGGTTCGTCGGCCAGCAGCAGGGCCGGACGATGGACGATGGCGCGGGCGATGCCGACACGCTGTTGCTGCCCGGTGGACAGGTCGCCGGGAAACAGCTCGGCCTTGTCGCTCAGCGACACCCGCTCCAGGGCCGAGCCGACACGGCGACCGATATCGCTCTTGGACAGCCCGAGGATCTGCAGGGGCAGGGCCACGTTGTCGAACACGCTGCGGTCGAACAGCAGCTGGTGGTTCTGGAACACCACGCCGATCTGCCGGCGCAGGAAGGGAATCTGCGCATTGCTGATCTGGCCCAGGTCCTGGCCAGCCAGCAGCAGCTTGCCGGAGGTCGGGCGCTCCATGGCCAGCAGCAGGCGCAGCAACGTGCTCTTGCCGGCGCCGGAGTGCCCGGTGACGAACAGGAACTCGCCGCGCCGCACGCGGAAACTCAACTCATGCAACCCGACATGTCCGTTGGGGTAACGCTTGCCGACCTGCTCGAATCGGATCATCACTGCTCCCGCTGCTGGAAAAGCGCCTGAACGAAGGGTTCGGCCTCGAAGGTGCGCAGATCGTCGATACCTTCGCCAACACCGATGTAGCGAATCGGCAGGCCGAACTGCTTGGCCAGGGCGAAGATCACCCCGCCCTTGGCCGTGCCATCCAGCTTGGTCAGGGCCAGGCCGGTCAAGTTCACCGTCTGGTTGAATTGTTTGGCCTGGTTGATGGCGTTCTGGCCGGTGCCGGCATCGAGCACCAGCAGCACTTCATGGGGGGCGCTGTCGTCGAGCTTGCCGATCACCCGACGGACCTTCTTCAGCTCCTCCATCAGGTTGTCCTTGGTGTGCAGACGGCCGGCGGTATCGGCGATCAGCACGTCCATGCCACGGGCCTTGGCGGCCTGCACGGCGTCGAAGATCACCGAGGCCGAATCGGCGCCGGTGTGCTGGGCGATTACCGGGATCTTGTTGCGCTCGCCCCACACCTGCAGCTGCTCGACGGCGGCGGCGCGGAAGGTATCGCCGGCGGCGAGCATGACCTTCTTGCCCTCGCCCTGCAGCCTCGATGCCAGCTTGCCGATGGTGGTGGTCTTGCCGGCGCCGTTCACGCCGACCACCAGGATCACGTAGGGACGCTTGGCGCCGTCGATCTGCAGCGGCTGCTCGACCGGGCGCAGCATGGCGGCCAGCTCTTCCTGCAACGCCTTGAACAGTGCATCGCTGTCGGTCAGCTGCTTGCGCGCGACCTTCTGGGTCAGGCTGCCGATGATCGCCGTGGTGGCCTCCACGCCAACGTCGGCGGTGAGCAAACGGGTCTCGATCTCGTCGAGCAGGTCATCGTCGATGGTCTTCTTGCCGAGGAACAGGCTGGCCATGCCTTCGCCGATGCTGGCGCTGGTCTTCGACAGGCCCTGGCGCAGACGGGCGAACCAGCCGCCCTTGTTGTCCGAGGGTTTGTTCTGCTCGACCACCGCCTCACTGACCGCCTCGACCGGCGCGGCGAGTACCGCAGCAGGTGTAGCAGGCACGGCATGAAGTACATCGCTGCCCGTGGCCAGCGCGGCGGGATGCTCCGGCTGCGCGGCCGGCTGCTCGGCAACGGCTTCAGGCAGCGCTTCGGGACCATGGAGGGTCGCGTCATCGGCCACGTGCGCTGCGGCTACGGCCGGCTCGCTGGAAACCGCTGTTTCGATCGAGTCACGACTAACCGGGTCGCGATCGACCGGGTCACGATTGACCGGGTCACGCTCGACCGGGTCGCTCTCCACGACAGAAGGGGCTTCGGCCAACGGCTCCTGGACCCCTGGCTCGGGCGATGCGGGTGGCAGTGCCTCGGGCACCTCGGCCTGGGGCTCGGAGGCGGCTGGTGCCGGCTCGGTCGGCTTCTTGCGCAGCCAGCCAAACAGGCCGCGTTTTTCGGCTTTCTCGGCAACCGGCTCGGGGGCCGGAGTCTTGTTGTCGTCTTTTGAACCAAACATGGAGGACGGCTATCTCACTGGGGCGAACGCCATGGCGCCCTTGCACGGATGGGCTGAGGGGCTTGCAGATGGCTAATCGCAGACTGCCACCGCATAGACGTGGTCGCCGTTAAAACGGATGCGTATCCTAGCACCTCCGCAGCTGCCACGGCTAAGCCACGCGACCGTCCTGACGGCCTGCTCCGGCGACGCTGCACCGCGCTCATACCCGACCGCAATCCCACGCCCGGCGTGGTTCAACGAGGAGAGAGGTTTGTCCAGTTCACTTGCCCGCCATCTCGCCGGCCTGCTACTGGCCGTCTGTGCCCTGCCCTTCGGGGCGCAGGCCGCGGCACCGCAACCCACCCACGAATTCACCCTCGACAACGGCCTCAAGGTCATCGTCCGCGAAGACCACCGCGCCCCCGTGGTGGTCTCGCAGATCTGGTACAAGGTCGGCTCCAGCTACGAGACCGCCGGCCAGACCGGCCTGTCCCACGCCCTGGAACACATGATGTTCAAGGGCAGCCGCAAGCTCGGCCCCGGCGAGGCCTCGCGCGTGCTGCGCGACCTGGGCGCCGAAGAAAACGCCTTCACCAGCGACGACTACACCGCCTATTACCAGGTGCTGGCCGCCGACCGCCTGGGCGTCGCCTTCGAGTTGGAAGCCGACCGCCTGGCCAGCCTGCGCCTGCCACCGGAAGAATTCGCGCGCGAGATCGAGGTGATCAAGGAAGAACGCCGCCTGCGCACCGACGACAAACCCTCGGGCCTCGCCTACGAGCGCTTCAAGGCCATGGCCTACCCGGCCAGCGGCTACAGCATCCCGACCATCGGCTGGATGGCCGACCTGGACCGCATGAGCGTGCAGGAGCTGCGTCACTGGTACGAAACCTGGTACGTGCCCAACAACGCCACCCTGGTGGTGGTCGGCGACGTCACCGCGGACGCCGTGAAGGCCCTGGCCCAGCGCTATTTCGGCGCGATCCCCAAAGGTGACGTGCCGGCCGCGAAGATCCCGTTGGAGTTGCCCGCGCCGGGCGAGCGGCAGATCACCCTGCACCTGAAGACCCAGCTGCCGAGCCTGATGATGGGCTTCAACGTGCCGGGCCTGGCCACCGCCGAGAACCCGCGTGACGTGCATGCCCTGCGCCTGATCGCCGCCCTGCTCGACGGCGGCTACAGCGCTCGCCTGGCCACCCGCCTGGAGCGCGGCGAGGAACTGGTCTCTGGCGCCGGTGCCTGGTACAACGGCTACACCCGCGGCGACAGCCTGTTCACCCTTTCCGCCACCCCCAACGTGCAGACCGGCAAGACCCTGGAACAGACCGAAGCGGGCATCTGGCGCGAACTGCAGGACCTGCAGAACACCGCACCCTCGGCCGAGGAACTGGCCCGTGTACGCGCCCAACTGATCGCCGAACTGGTCTATGACCGTGACTCGATCAGCAGCCAGGCCACCGCCATCGGCCAGCTGGAAACCGTTGGTCTGTCCTGGACGCTGATCGACCAGGAACTGGCCGAGTTGGAGGCCGTGACCCCGGCCGACATCCAGAACGCCGCCAAGACCTACTTCACCCGCGACCGCCTCAGCGTCGCCCATGTTCTGCCCGAGGAGAAGCGCGATGAGTAAGCGCAACGGCCCGCGCTATGCCCTGCTGGGCTTGTTCCTGATCGCCCTGCTGGCGGCCCTGGCCTTTACCGTCAAACGCACGCCCGATGCCGCCGAGCCTGCTGGCCAGGCCGCACAAGTCGCACAGGCCGACGACAGCCAGCTGCAATCACTGGCCGAACTGGACGGCAAGGAACCGGCCCGCCGCAAACTGGACATCCAGAGCTGGCAGACCGCCGAGGGCGCCAAGGTGCTGTTCGTCGAGGCCCGCGAGCTGCCGATGTTCGACCTGCGCCTGACCTTCGCCGGCGGCAGCAGCCAGGACGGCGACGTGCCCGGCCTGGCGCTGCTGACCAACGCCATGCTCAACGAAGGCGTGCCCGGCAAGGACGTCGGCGCCATCGCCGCCGGCTTCGAGAGCCTGGGCGCCGAGTTCGGCAATGGCGCCTACCGCGACATGGCGGTGACCAGCCTGCGCAGCCTCAGTGCCGCCGAGCAGCGCGAACCGGCCCTGAAGCTGTTCGAACAGGTGATCGGCCAGCCGACCTTCCCCGCCGACTCCCTGGCGCGCATCAAGAACCAGATACTCGCCGGCTTCGAATTCCAGAAGCAGAACCCGGGCAAGCTGGCCAGCCTCGAACTGTTTGAGCGCCTGTATGGCGAGCACCCCTACGGTCACCCCAGCGAAGGCAACGCGCAGTCGGTGCCCGGTATCAGCCGCGAACAGCTGCAGGCCTTCCATGCCAAGGCCTACGCTGCCGGCAACGCGGTCATCGCCCTGGTCGGCGACCTGTCCCGCGAGGAAGCCCAAGCCATGGCCGCCGAGGTCTCCGCCGCGCTGCCCAAGGGGCCGGCGCTGGCGAAGACCGTCGAACCGCAGGCGCCGCAGCCCGGCCTGACCCATATCGACTTTCCGTCCAACCAGACCCACCTGCTGATCGCCCAACTCGGCATTACCCGCCAGGACCCGGACTACGCAGCGCTGTACCTCGGCAACCAGGTATTTGGCGGTGGTGGTTTCGGCACCCGGCTGATGACCGAAGTACGTGAAAAACGTGGCCTGACCTACGGCGTGTACTCCGGTTTTACCGCCATGCAGGCCCGCGGCCCGTTCATGATCAACCTGCAGACCCGCGCCGAACTCAGCGAAGGCACCCTGCAACTGGTCAAGGATCTGCTGGGTGAGTTCGTCGCCAACGGCCCGACCCAGCAGGAGCTGGACGCCGCCAAACGCGAAATGGCCGGCAGCTTCCCGCTGTCCACGGCCAGCAACGCGGCCATCGTCGGCCAGCTCGGCGCCATCGGCTTCTACGACCTGCCGCTCACCTACCTGGAAGACTTCATGGCCCAGGTGCAGGCGCTCAGCGTCGAGCAGGTGAAAGCCGCCATGGCAAAGCATCTCGACCCCGAGGCCCTGGTGATCGTCACAGCCGGGCCGAAGGTCGAGCAGAAAGAGCTGCCGCCGCCCACCGACCAGCCGGCAGAGATGCCCGCTGCCGTACCGGAGCACTGATGGCCAGACGACCGACCACCGGCAAGGCCCCCGTCGCCCACGGTGGCGACGGCCAGCTGCGCATCATTGCCGGGCAATGGCGCAGCCGCCAGTTCGCCTTCCCCATGGCCCACGGCCTGCGCCCCACGCCCAACCGCGTGCGCGAGACGCTGTTCAACTGGCTGGCGCCCTACGTGGAAGCCGCCCGGGTGCTCGACCCCTTCGCCGGCAGTGGCGCGCTGTTTCTCGAAGCGCTGTCGCGTGGCGCCGGCAGTGCCCTGGCGCTGGACCTCAACCCGGCAGCGGTGACCAGCCTGCGCGGCCACCTGGCCACCTTGCGTTGCGACAACGGCCAGGTGCTGCAGAGCGACGCCCTCGCCTACCTGCAGAACCAGCCGGCTACGCCGTTCGACCTGGTGTTTCTCGATCCGCCATTCAGCCAGGACCTGTTGCTGCCCGCCTGCACATTGCTGGAGGAGCGCGGCTGGCTGGCCGACGATGCCTGGATCTATACCGAAAGCGAGCAGGTGCCCTCCAGTCTAGGTATGCCCGGCAACTGGCGCCTGCACCGTGAGCAGAAGGCCGGCCAGGTGCATTACGCGCTGTGGGAGCGCCGCGCGGCCTGAGGGCCGCCGGTGGCCTGCAGATGGGCGTGGGAGCAGAGATGAACCACGGCTTCCGGCCGGCCTGGTGGCTGCCGGGGCCTCATCTGCAAACCCTATGGGGCTCGCTGTGTCGCCGCCTACCCGCACTCGAACGCCAGCGCGAACGCCTGTGGCTGGAGGACGGCGACTTTCTCGACCTCGACTGGCATGGCCCCCATGAGGCCCACGCGCCCCTGGTGCTGGTGCTGCACGGCCTGACCGGCTCTTCCAGCTCCCACTACGTGCTCGGCCTGCAACGCCAGTTGGCCGCCCGGGGCTGGGCCAGCGTGGCGCTGAACTGGCGTGGCTGCTCGGGTGAGCCCAACCTGCTGCCACGGGGTTACCACTCCGGCGCCAGCGAAGACCTGGCCGAAACCCTTCGCCACCTGCACGCCAAGCGGCCCATGGCCCCGCTGTATGCAGTGGGCTATTCGCTGGGCGGCAACGTGCTGCTCAAGTACCTGGGCGAAAGTGGTGCGCACAGTGGCCTGCAGGGGGCTGCCGCAGTATCGGTGCCCTTTCGTCTGGATCAGTGTGCCGACCGCATCGGCATCGGTTTCTCGCGGGTCTATCAGGCGCACTTCATGCGCGCCATGGTCGCCTACGTGAAGGACAAGCAGCGCCTGTTCGCCCACCAGGGCCAGGCCGATCGCCTGTCGACCCTGGAAAGGCTCGGCCCACTGGACGGCATGCGCACCTTCTGGGACTTCGACGGCCGCATCACCGCGCCGCTGCACGGTTTCGAAGATGCCGACGACTATTACCGACGCTCCTCGAGCCGCTACTACCTGGGCCGCATCCAGACGCCGACGCTGATGATCCAGGCCACCGACGATCCCTTCGTCTATCCCCACAGCCTGCCCGAAGCCAGTGAGCTGGCCGACTGCATCCGCTTCGAACTGCACGCCAGGGGCGGCCACGTCGGTTTCGTCGACGGCTCGCCACGCCGGCCCGGCTACTACCTGGAAAGGCGCATTCCAGACTGGCTGCAAGGCGTCAGGCAGGGGTGAGGAAAGCGCCTCAAAATAGGTCGTTCCCCCTGGGTTCGGCGCGATAAACGCCCATATCCGGGGCCATGAACGGGTCGCCGACTTGGCCCGCCCCGGCGTGCTGCGCTACCATCCGACTCCCTAACGCGCCTGCCAGGACGTCACGATGAATCGAGTGTTATACCCAGGCACCTTCGACCCCATTACCAAGGGGCATGGCGAT